>ERZ773045.742-NODE-742-length-15789-cov-70.437524_pt1 | contig 15789 bp, 10 predicted proteins | sample MGYA00580635_ERZ773045 | MGnify/ENA primary metagenome ERZ773045 (study PRJEB29015, sample SAMEA2738115) | human oral metagenome | biome: human oral; feature: human-associated habitat; material: saliva | place: China | collected 2261 ...
CATCCTTGAGGATTCCGACCGCCTCATCATCAGTCTCACGGGTCAGCCAACGGTAAACACGGGTAATGGGCTGCCCATCCTTAGCGGCCGCCAGCAAGAATGCCGCCAACAGATCCTTCGCGGCAGAGTCGAAGAACGCATCCGTGCGGGCACCTTCCTCACGCGAGCCAGAAGCGAAATGCTCCGCCAAATTCTGAGCCTTCACCTCATCGGTCACATAGCTGAGCGGGTTCCACCACCAGGTTGCCGGGTGAGCAGCCACAGCCTGAGGGTCAAAGATCCACACATCGCCGACCTGCTCACGCACACCACGGGTAGCATCCACCACGTCACGCTTATTTGAGGTGACCAGCACCGCGCCAGGGGCAGCCAAGATACCGGGGATAGCACGCGAGGTAGTCTTACCGGTACGCGGACCCCAAATGTCCACGCACACGTTCTCCCAACCGGAATACAGCATCTGACCTGAAAGGGTCTTGGCAATCGGAAGACCCGGCGAATCCACACCCAAACGGCGGGCATCATTCAACGCAGCCTTCTCACGCATGAACGCAATATCAGCGCCAGAGCCCATCATGGACCCGGCCTTATCCACACGCGTTGACGGGGTGCTGTTCGCCAGCTTGCGCCACCACAGACCGACCGCACCACCCAGCAGCAGAACAGCCACCACGATAGAGACCACCGTGGAAGCCATAGACCAGGGCGCGGTTCCACGAATCACGCCAATAATGGCAGCAACCGGGTTCCACACGGTAATGCTCTGGCCAGTCAGAGCGGCACCGACCGCGTAACCGGAGTAGAAGACAATGCCGGCGACCAGGATGAGGGCGATAATGCCCCAGATAACGAACGCTTCAGTGTTGAAGCCGCGCTTATGCGGAGTGCTCATAATAGCCATATCCTTCCGGGCTGGGGACGAGGTGTGCAGACTCGTCTAGAGGCTGATCGCTCTGCGGGGTGGGTGCCGGTGCCGGGTTCGTTGAGGAGAAACGTACCGGCGGCTGATCCGGTTCCTGCTGCGCATAGGTCTCTGACAAGCCAGAATCCTGCACAGAAATACCGAAACCTTCATATGCAGATTCCTGCATTTCTGCATTTCCGTATGATTCGGTGCCAGCAGAGGACAGACCAACCAGCGCATTTGTGACTTCATTACCACTGGCCACATGCACAGACCCATCAGCATTACCCCAACGCTTGTTAGTGTTGTTCATGTCGATTTCAACCTGAGTCAGACGCACCATCACACTAATACCCGGGCGTCCACCCACCTTCACCATGAACTTACCAACACCGGGCGCCTGACGAGGCGCACCATGCGCCGACCGGTTCTGCGCAATACGCGACCACGAACCAGGATCAGCCCAAGACACCAAACGCGCAGCCTCCGCCTGACTAAGCGGCATCACACGACGCAGCTTCGCCATCTCAGACTGCGGTAGAGCACCAGTAATCACCAGGCCAGAACGCTCGACAAAGCCGCGGGCCTTCTCACGCTCAGACTCAGTCGCCAACGCATCCAGGTCACTCATGGTGTGCGTAATCATCGCCTGACCCACACCATCACGACGATTCAGACGAGTCAGCGAGTCAATACGGTCCACCATGTCCGCGCCCGCACGCAGCGCACGCCAGAGCTCATCGAGGACCACGAAATAGTTACGGCGCGGCGCCAGGCCCTCATCAGCCAGCGTGTGCGCAATTTCCACCGACGCAAACGTCGTAGACCAACACGCCAGCAAAGCAGCAGCCTGCACGTCACGGTGAATATCAGAAATCTGGCTGATATCGAACACTGCCGGGCGGTCCATCGCCAAACGTGCCGTGGTGGGCTTGGAGAACATGTCACCGAAGCGTCCCTGTCCATTCAAAGACATCAACGAGGACACCAGCGCATCCGTCGCGTCCCTATAACGGCCCTCATCGCCGCGGTCCAGCGCCACATCCTGCAAAGCCTGCGGGCGAGCCACAATCACATCCAGCAGATCCTGCACCACGGGAACACCCTCATGATGCTCCTCCAGATACGTCAGAGCAGCATCCAGAATCGTCTCCTCATGCGGGGTGATATGACCCTTACGCAGAATCGAAATCAGCGCGGACAGCATCTGCAGCTTACGCGAATGAGCATCCACCATCAGACGCTCACGGGTCTTCGGGGGAAGAGACGCAGCAATCGAGCTCAATTCGCCCGGGTCCAGAATGTTCAGGTGACCGCGACCGGGGGCCAGCTGAATGACCTGACCACCCATCGCTTGCACCTCGTCCACATAGTCGGGCTTGAGGTCACCAGGAATCAGAGGGATGATGCCGCGGCCATTCATACCCAGCAGCATATGACGGACGAACGTCGACTTACCGTAACCGGGAAGACCCAAGATGAAGACGGACGGGTTATTGATAATGCCGTCCACAAACCAGGCAATCGGGTCACAACCGACCGGCGCATTCGTATCAATATCAATCCCCATGGGGGCACCAGAGAACGGGGTGGACGAGCCAGCCGCGAACGGCCACATGCCGCAGACCTGGCGGGTCGAGCCACGCCACTCGCGAGGAGACTCAAACAGGTGCGAGGCGCCGCCACCGGGAATCATGTACCCGCGGACGCGACCATAAGTCCCCGACTGCGCATCAGCAGGCGGGACGAAGAGAGACTTGATAGACGAGAATAGGCCAGGTCGGCTCGGGGCTTCAGGCTGGTCAGCCTCGGCGGCGTTATAGGTGACGACTCGACGACGACTCATCAAAACCTCCATACAGAAAGACAGAAAAGCAGATATGCAGAAATACTGATTTACAGAGACCTGGGAATCTGCATCAACAAATCCCCAGGTCTACGCAATATCACAGGGCTTACAGCGCCGACTTCACCGACTCCGGCAGAACCGTGTGACGACCCAACACCACACCCAACGGCAACGTCGCAGCAAACACCGCATCATGAGCACCCCACGCACGGCGCAACATAATACGACTCGACGGAGCAAGCTCCTGCTCCACCACAGCCACAGCATCCACCATCTCCGCAGGATCCTCAACCGTCGCACACACAGCCAGACCCACATAGGTCAGACCAGCACCACGAGCCTCATCAGCCGCCGTCGCATTCGCTGCATCCAGCTCAGCAGACAGACGAGCCGACCCGTTACGAGTCGAGGTCAAACGAGTACGAGCAGTATTCTGATCCTGCTCAACCATCGCCGCAGTCAACGCCGAATCCACCGGACGATACAGCATCGTCACACGCTTACGACCAATCATCGCGTGCGGCTCCAAAAGACGCGCAAACACATTAGAGAACACCGCACCACGCGGAGCCTCACTCATCGTCCAGCACACCGATACGCCCGAATCATGACGGTAATGACTCCACTCAACCACCGCGGTGCTCGGGCCAGCAGAGGACAAGTCGATCTCGACGCGCTCACCAGCATAAGCCGCCTGGTCCAGCAAGCGACCTACAGCGGGGTCATACGCAGTACGCACGATCTGACCAATCTCACCGGCCACCATCGGAGTCGCAGTACCAGCACCGGTGGCTTCCAGGTGCGAGCACCAGAAGACGACCTTGGAGGAGAGGTCACGGAGCATCTCATCCGGGGTACGGCGACGCATACCCGCACGAGCCGCAGCCGAGAAGCTCAGGGTCACCCACGCACGAGTCTCAGACACACCCGACGGGTAGGTCTGAGCAGCCTCAGCCAGCATCTGCGACGCAATCGGCGAGGCCGTATCAGACATGGACGACTCAATCTCACGACGCAGACGAATGCCGGAACCGGGAGAAGTTTCCACGGTCACCGAAGCACCCACCAGACCAACCTCACGGCCCAGCTCAGCCAAAAAGCCACCCCAGTTAGCGACCCACTGGTCAACATCAGCCTGATCGACCATGGCTGCACCGTCCGGCTCAACCGCCATCGAGACCGAGTAGATGCTAACGGCAGGCAGGTGAATCAGCGCGAAGGGACGACCCACGCTGTCAGTACCCTCATAGGTGACTGCAGAGGAAGCCACACCGGGCAGGCGGAACTCAGAGCTGGGGGTAGCCCCGAGCGGTCCCGAACGGAAAATATTGAGCTTCCGGAATTTTGCGAGCATGAAAATCAGCCTTTCAGAGAGGCGCTCCATCAAGGTCATGCCATGCTTATCCTTCAGAGCAAAGGACCCCAAGAACAGAGCAAGGATAATGCCAATGACAAGACCGGGGATAATACCGGCCAGACGCATGACGAAGATCGTGATGATGATAGTGACAAACAGCAGGGCAGTGGCGAGACCTGAAAGCCTGCCAATACCGGCACGCTGCGGGATTCGCCAGTTACCATACGTGGGCTCGACATATTCGCTACTATGCTGAGCCATCGGGCTTCTCCTGCTTCTGCGACTCAGGCTGAGGCTTAGGCTGTGCTGAGCCACTAGAGCCGCCGCGAGCACCACCAGAACCCTGAGAGGGCGCAGGCGGACGAGGACCAGAGCCACCTACAGCTGCACCTGCGGCAGCAGCAGTCGCACGGAAGCCATTCTTCTTATCGTCAGACCTATCCTGCCCCTGCGGAGCCTGCTCACCAGCAGCATCATGGACAGCCGCTTGTAGAGCCTGTCCACCCTGCTTCGCTTTATTAATGGCCGCACCAGCAACCATCACAGCGGCACCGACACCAGCCGTAGCTGCTCCAGCAGCTGCCGCGCCGGCACCCTTAGCGGCTGCCGCGCCCTTAGCAGCTGTAGCACCAGAGGCGGCACCGCCACCGCCTGCACCGGATCCGCCTGCACCAGCAGCGCCACCGCCGCCACCACCACCGGACCCGCCGCCACGCGCGGCCATACGGGATCCCATATTGATCGCACCAGATGCGGCACCGCCGACAGCAGCACCCGCGAACATTGCGCCGCCTGCTGAGGCGGCACCGACTGCGGGCACAATGAGGCGCATCATAGCGGGTAGAGCAAAGAGAGCTGCAACCATGAGGACAAGGCCACTCATAAGGCCAACAATTGACTCTGCTGCGCCTTCTAGTTTGCCGGTCAGCGCACTACCGGTGACCTTAAATGCCGCCGCGTAGATCGTTGCGGCCACGGGCTTGTAGAGCACAAAGGCAATCAACCAGGAGGCGTGTTTCTGGGACCATTGCTTACCCCACTGGGTATTGGTCGCAGAGTATGCAAGAGGGAGAGTACCTGCCAGCAGCACAGAGAGTGCAGAACGCACAACGAGGAGGCATATCTGAATAAGAGACACGATAAGGGCGATAATGCCTGCCACAATCACAAAAATTTGTAGGCTATTTGCAGCTGGGGACATTAGCAGCTTTTTAAGACCTTCCGTGAATCCACCCGAAACGGATCGGTCAAGGACCCAGCGCGAGTAGGAGTCACCGACCTGTAGGAGGATAACCACGGCTCCAAGCCCTGCCGACGATGCTAGGAGCGCCCGTATCAGCGCCGCCACAAGCTCCATGAGTGGCTGTCCTTTTCGACTCCATATCATCTGTCCTGCAGCATAGAGCACGCTGAAGACCATGAGCGTGGACCAAATCCACCAGGTGCTACTTTGAAGGAATTTAACCGGGTCAGATGCGTTACCCTGAGTATCCCCCAACGGGATGGTAGGAATTCCTACCCAGAAGGTACCAAGCGTCTCAATGGCCGATGCCATAGAGACGGAAACTGCACTAGCAATTTGGTCCAAGAATCCCTGACCTGCAGACTTGGCAAATTCTGAAGCTGCACATTTAAAGTCGCCGATAATACACATTACGCAGTGCCCCAGCGAATAAACTTGCTCGTATCTGAGACATGCGCGACACTCATAGGATTCTTAGAATCTCCGTCTGGTGCACGCAGACGCCATTCGCCATCCTGCCAGACCATAGTCAAATCTCCGCTAATCCAGTCAGTACCCACCTCAGGGATAACAACAGCCACACGGATAGTCGCACGTTCAGGGGTGTAGGAGAGAATCTGATAACCAGCTACCTGATATGGGGTATCGGTAGTCGGCTTTTCCCAGCCATTTCGGTCATTAATAACGTAATGCTCATACGTGTACTGAGAGACCGCAGGATCGTTCAGCTGAAGCAGAGTCCACGTAGCTGCATACAGTGCACCCTCAGCAGAGTGCTCAAAGCAGGATCGGATCGGGGAATCTACAATAGGGCCAGCAGTCTTCGACACCGGGCCAATCCATCCTGAGTCAGTGGTCACCCACTTAGTGCCCTTCGGGGCAGCATCCATCACCGACTCATCATCCGACGCACCCGCACCACACGAGCCCGCCGCCACCGACGAGGTAGCACGACTCAGCTGCTGCTCAGTACCAGCAGAAGCACCAGAGCCGCCCGATGCTGACGAGCTCGAGCCGCCACGCGGAATCAGCACAATCAACAGCAGCACCAGCAGTACACCAACACCGGCGATAATGCCGATGCCCCAGCGGGGAATGGTCACGCCAGACGAGTTTTTCTCCATGATGTCTCTCCATGTCTCTAAACCCCGGCTTTCGGGGTACACCAGATAGCCCTACCCCAGCGCGGGGAGAGCTTGAGTGAGTGATAGTGGGTAATGGGGGGATAGGAGACCCGGCGACGGGTCCCTGAGATTAAAAGGGTCACGGGGTGCATAATTGCACCCCGTGCAGGGCCTTTAGCCCATGAACATACCGACCAGACCGCTAGCTGCGGACGCCAGGATACAGCCGCCAAAAACCCAACCAAGGGCTGCAGCGTGCTCGCCGCCCTGACCACGGCGGTTGTTAATCATCATTGCGCCAGCAGTCACCAGCACGCCGATAACTGCCAGGGCGAAGACTATCCACGCGATCCACTTAACGATGGTGGTCACGCCGTCAGAGCCGGGAGGTGCCTCACCGGCACCCGGATTAACAGGGCCAGCCAAAATAGCAGCGTTCAGAAAAAAGGCATTTGCAGCAGCGAGCATCTCGCGCCTCCTTGTGGTTGTAGTGTGTGTAACCCCCAGCATTGGGGGTAAAAAATTTTTACCGGTATCTGCGATTACCATAGCACACGTACCTGACGCATGCGTTAGGCATTGTCACTAGTCCACCGTATAGAGCCTCATGCGTCGACACCGTGTGCCGCAGCTAGCGACGAGTAGCGGACCCACTCACCACTAGTGTCCACACCATCCAGGCGGGATAGCTCAGTGAGGCGGGCACGCACCGCACGCCAGCACGACTCAGCCAGAGTCGAGTCAGTGTCTGCGGTCTTCAGCTCGATAGCGCAGTCACGGCAGACCAGGCCGGTCACGTCCTGCCCATGGACAGGGCACGGTGCCACAGGCAGGACGGGACGGCCCGAGCTTAGAGGAGCCGCACCCTGACTAGGGGCAGCAGAGGCGACAGGAGCCTGCACAGCAGGTGCTACCGGAGCCGCAGCGCCAGTCAGCAGAGCAGGCTCACGCACGATCGCAGTGGTCACGAGAACCTGCGCGTTACCGACAGAGGTGGCGCGGCTGAGCACCGTATCGATAGCAGCCCGTAGAGCACCGTCTGAGACGGCGCCCGTGGGCAGACCAGCGGCCTCTAGTGCTGCACGTAGCTCAGCCACATCGACACCCGCGTGAGCAGGGATAGAGACCACCTCAGCAGCCGAGTTCGTGGAGTCGGAGGCCTGCGGAGTAGGTACCTGACGGGATACTGAGGCTGATTCAGTAGAGTCATCAGCCTGACGACTACGACTGCTCCACGCCATGAGCCTCTGATGCTCGACACTGATCGGTGAGAGGAGCAGGCCGCTGTTACCCCCACGGGTCCCAACGCCATATTCGCCGACATAGACAGTCGAGTCGAAATCCTCACCGAGGGGAGCAAAATACTCCCTAGTGGCCACCGACAGAGCCGCACGAAACTGCGCACGGAACTTGGTTATTTGGCGTGCAGAGCTACCGAATTGACCCATAAGGCTAGTCCAGGGGATACGGGTCTCGCGGCGGATACGGCTCATACGGCCTGCCAGCCACCAAAAAACGTCACCGGCGAGGGCCTGGTGGGGGTTCTCAGCAATAATCTTGCGCCAGGATTCACGTAGCACCAGCATGGCGCCGTGCACTGGCGAGGGGGTTGCCGCGATGCGGTCATAAAATTCTTGGGATAGACGGATGACGCTTTGATGCTTGTCATCTAGCAGCCCGTCGCGGTTAAAGAAAAGCTTTTCGCTAGAGCCAACAAGGTAAGACTGAGACGTGGAGACGTTAGTTCCGTCAGGCAGAGTGCCCTGGTGGGAGATTTGGATGGTCATCTTCAGCAGAGCGCGGAGCTGCTTCTGTACCGCCTGGAGATTGTCTTTGGAAGCTTCAATTCCAATGTCACTCAGGAGGCCCCGCCAGGTGTCCGAGATTTTGATGACGGGAGACTGGGTCGCTAGCGCCGTGGTGGTCAGGTAAATCAGAATTTCGCGGGCGATACGCCCGGAGGGCAGGTGCTGCTGAGTGACACCGTTGTTGTCTTTGTAGGGGGTGGCGGCGAGGATGACGGTGATATCGCCGTCGGTGCGTTCCCAGAGGATTTCCTGAGTGGCCATCAAGGGGAGCTGGTAGTTCACGAAAATCCAGGGGATGGCTACGGTCGTGAATTCCTCGAGCGCTATCGAGGTAGTGCTCTGACGGTGTTGCAGAGTGCCGCTGGTGGTGGCGGTGTGGTCAGCGAGGATGTCGCTGAGAGTCATGCCAGCGTCGGTGCTGGCGGGGGTGGTCCGGGTGGACTGAGGGTGCGCGGGTACGCTAAAATCGTTCATTGCGATGCCTAGGTTTTGGTAGGTGTTGCCACGGCCCCGGGTGTTAGCGCACCGCGGGGTCATTTTCGTATCTGGCACCACACTAGACCTTGGACAGACAGCCTGTCAAGCAGGCTCGTGACTTTTTGTCATCGTCGTCGTCGATTAGTTTTCCACAGGCTTAGGTCCTCTCGCGCGTACGCGGATGACGATAGGTTAACTTATAGGTACTTATAGGGGAACATTTTTTGAACACTGATTCTGCCCTTGTAAATACTGGGCAAACCGGGGTTTTCCACAGGGGTGCTATCGTTCCAGTTCATCACGCTATCGTTCCAGTTCATCACGCTATCGTTCCAGTTCATCACGCTATCGTTCCAGTTCATCACGCCCCTCAAAGCACTTATCCACATGACGAGGGTCACTAAAAAATGTTCCCTAAAGTGCATTAATTTTGAGAAATCAAGATGCCTTCGCCCTCAAAAAAAGAGGTAGGTGGAGCCATTCGGCTCCACCTACCTCACTCTCTATCTACTTAGAAGCGCTGATCTTCCGGCAAAAATTCGTGGTGCTTGTACATGATTTCGAGGGTTAGATATTCTCGACCCAATTCTGCTGATTCGCCCTGCATCATCATCTGCAGTTTCAGCTGCATCAGCATCATCGGCGTGGTATTCTCCGTCTGCGGCGCCTCGACAATCTCAAGACGGTCACGGCCAGGGGTGAGCGCAAAGGCCTTCGTGACATATTCGCTGACCGCTTCGGGCGTGTACTCAAGCGGCTCAGGGTGAGTCCAGACGGTGTAGAAATCCGTCGCATGATCCACAATATCCTGCAGCTCCTGCACCGAATACCGATTCATCGGCTTCGTCAGGACGTGAGGATAGACGCGCACTAGTCGAGCCTTCGGATCATCAGGTACATGCTCCAAGGCACCCTTTTCATCATTCTCTGAATGGTGCAGCCACCCGTGAGTCTCCTCAAGATCCTTACCAGGCTCAGGGGGAATCACCTTGCCGTCAAGGTCGGTTGCGATCGCCTGCATCTCCTCGAGCCAAATAAGGGCCGAGGAATTGAAATGATCAAGGCCATCATCAGTGACGGTGCGGCCTGCACCGCGACCAGAGGCAGCCCAATAAGCGATGCTCTCGAGGACATTAATATTCTGTGCCACCGGATACCAGAACTCTTCATCCTTCACGGTCAGGTCACGCCTGTACACCGTGGCATTGTAGAGCGGCTGGTCGTAGAGAGATTCGGTCTCGTGCATAGGGTCTCCTTATGCGGTAATTGCATTACAGTGATATCTCTACTCTATCTAGGTGCTTGAGATTGTGTCTTGAAATTCGTCATCCCCCTCTCGTTGGTCGAAAAATATTTCCCGTACGCGCAAAAATACCCCCTTAACGTGTCAGGGGTACCCCCTAACCTTGGGGTAAATACCCCCCCGGATACACGGGGGACAATATACAGAAATACGAATTTCTGCATTTCTGTATCTAGAAATCTTTTGGACTGGAGAGGAGGAGACACCATGGCTAAGAAAACCAGCACCGACGCTGACACTATGCTCCGCGCCTACAAGCTCCGCCTCGACCCCACCCAGGCACAGGCATCCGCCCTAGCACAATGTGCAGGCGCAGCACGCTATGCCTACAACCTCCTCACCGCCCACAATCTTGAGGTCTCTCGCACCCGAGCAGACTACTGGCACGCCCGCATTGACGCAGGCGCCGAAGAGACCACCGTAAAGGCCGAGCTCAAGGCCTTCGCCCAGAGCGACCCCGCCACGTACAAGGCGTTGGGTTTTCAGGCGTACGCCACCACTCACCTCACCCCCGAGATCACGCGTCACCGCGCAGCAGGTAAGGCGATTGAGTCTGGTGCCGACCCTACCGCCGTATGGCCCGAGACCGAGCGATCCTCCGAGCCATGGATGCACACCATCCCCCGCCGAGTCCTCGTCTCAGGACTACAATCTGCCGACAAAGCCTGGAAAAACTTCTTCGACTCCCGTACCGGTGCCCGTGCTGGCCGACTCGTCGGCACACCCCGTTTCAAACGCAAGAGCATCAGCCGCGACTCCTTCACTATCCCCGCCCCGGAGACCATCGGCGCCTACGGCACCGCATACCTACGCGGAGAGCCCGAATACGTGCGCCGTAAAGCGCAGCTCAAGCGCCGCGGCATTAAAACCGCCCCGACCATTGAAGACTACCGCCACGTACGCCTCTCACACCTGGGTGTAATCCGCACCCATGACACTACTCGTCACCTCGTCAAGGCCGTGCGTGCTGGTGCTCAAATCCGCTCCTACACGGTATCTCGTGCCGCCAACCGCTGGTACGTCTCCATCCTGGTAGAGCTCACCCGCCCGTCTACTACCCCCACCCGTGCTCAGCGTTCCGCTGGTGCTGTCGGTGTAGACCTGGGCGTGCGCTACCTCGCCGCACTCTCTGACGAGCAGGCACCGCAACGCTTCGCGAAGTACCCCTCCCTGGAATTCACCGGCGACGGTGCCCCCACGTTGGCTAACCCCCGTTGGGCACGTGCCGCTGAGAAGCGCCTGGTGCGTCTGCAGCGTGCTCTCTCGCGTGCTCAGAAGGGATCTAACCGTCGTGCCCGTATTGTGCAGCAGATTGCACGGCACCACCACCTGGTGGCTTTGCGCCGTGAATCTGGTCTGCATCAGGTCTCTAAGCGCCTGGCCACCGGGTACACGCTCATTGGGCTTGAGGACTTGGCTGTGGCGGGTATGACCGCCTCAGCTGCCGGTACCATCGAGGCACCGGGCAAGAATGTGCGCCAGAAGGCCGGGCTCAACCGGTCTATTCTGGACGCCGCTTTTAGTACGCTGCGCCGTCAGCTGGAATACAAGGCCACCTGGTATGGTTCACAGGTACAGATTATTGACCGCTTCTTTGCATCCTCTCAGACGTGTAGCGCCTGCGGAGCACGAGCGAAAACCAAGCTCGGACTCCACGTGCGTGTCTTTGAGTGCGCAGCCTGTGGTGTGCGGATTGATCGTGACGTGAATGCGGCACGAAATATTCGTGCGGAGGCTGTGCGGATGTATGAGGAGCAACTCGCCCCCGGCACGGGGGAGAGTCTAAACGGACGCGGAGCTGCTGACTCTGATGCTGCTGTTTTGGTGGTGTTGGGGGATGCGGCGTTGGATGCGTCAAGGCCAGCCGCCACGGGCGGCGGGTCACCGTAGACGAGTAATCGTCTACTCATCCCCCTATATATGTATACGCAGGGACGGGTCCTATTTGGTTTCCACGCGTGTGCGGGGATGAGCCCCCACGAATCGGCGGTAGCACACCGCCCCCGCCGTGTTCCCCGTATGGGCGGGGATGAGCCGTTGGAGAGCGTGTAGAGTACGTGGCTAACGGCGTGTTCCCCGTATGGGCGGGGATGAGCCTTTGACGGCGTTATCGTCACCGACCAGGGGGATATGGTCCCCGCGCGAGCGGGGATGAGCCGCAACCGCGAATCGGAGAATCTGCCAGCGGTCCATGGTCCCCGCGTGTGCGGGAATGAGCCTGAGCGCCGGTGGCGGCAGCAGTTCCGCTCTGCGTTTTCCCCGCGCGAGTGGGGATGAGCCGGACATGGCGCACTGCGACGCAGCCTACACCAGATGTTCCCCGCGTGTGCGGGGATGAGCCCGGCGGCGACCCCTTCAACCCCCGTAATGCAATGTGTTCCCCGCGTGAGTGGGGATGAGCCCCCCTGAGTCCACTAGCAGTGCTTCCGCACCGGATGGTCCCCGCGTGTGCGGGGATAAAACTAAATATGCAGATATACAGAAAAACATAAATATGTTTTTCTGCATATCTGTATAGGGTGGAGAATTCACTACACTCAAGACAACAAAAAAGGCGCACCCCTAAAGGTCCGCCCTTAAAGCGTTATGAGGCGCTATCCTACTGGAACCACGCCTCATACCCATGACAAGTTCCACGGCTTCGGCCAAACAGGCTCCCCCCCGCAGCCTCACCCTTTCCCCTCCCTACACAGAAAATCTGATAGGAACTCACCACTTACATGATGAGCAGCACGGTAACTTGCGCAGAGCGTACGGGATGAGTTTTAACTTGTGCAATAATTCTAACAACAATCCCCCGACTTTGCAAGAGAGAACCCACATGGCACGAAAACGACCAAACAAAGACCGACTCCTTAGCCGCTACATTACCCACGATACACAAGGAAATGAGCTACCTCGCCCCCTTCAAGCAGCGCGCACGGATTACATAAAATTCCTCAAACAAAACTCCCGCGCGAACCATGTTGCCTATATCGACGAGACCTACCTAAAGCCAACATCATTACAACACGGCTTTTACTCTATCTCCGCCTTCGTCGTCGATAGCAACTACCTGCCGCCAGTCCGCGAAAATATGATCGGTACCCTACGCGACATGGTGGACTTCTCTGGAGGCATCAATAATGATGACCCGCGAGTGTACTATCACTTCACTGAAGCACATAAAGGAGACAAGCCTGACCGTCCCTGGCTGACTGACCTCAATAACGGTGAACTGCTTGCCACCATTGGTAATTTCAGTGCCGGACAACACTACCTCTTCACTGACTACTACATTCCATACGATAGCAATGATGTGCAACTAGAACAGAACATGGAAGAGGCGCGAGGCCGCGCCCTCGCCCCAACGCTCCTCTTTCTCAATCAAAAATACCCAGGAATTGCTGTTGTCTTCGAATCACGTAACACGAACAAAGATCAAACCAAAGACGACCCTGATAAAGAAGGAATCGAGCGACTCAAGCAAACTGGCCTACTCCCCAAAAACTTTAGCTACACCCATACCAGCCCCAGTATTGACCCAGCACTGATTGCCCCCGACGGCACAGGCTGGGCCAATCGACGTATGCAAATCAACGGCGAAGCAGAACGCCTCACCCAAGCAGGCATCAAACAAATAACCCTCGACGCATACAGCCTCCACCCCATTCAGTTTGGACCGCAGCACCCCCACAATCCTGAACCCTACAAAGAACCCGAAATTCCTATCCTACGACCCCTCGATCACGTCTATATTGCACGTGGAGCTCGTAACAAAGGCACCCATATTTCCGATGCCTCAAAATCAATGATGCCCAGCAACGAATTTCGTAGCCCAGCCCTGAACATCAAGGACAATCCCCGAGATCACGACTACTTTCTGCAGGGATACAACCAATCCCGCGCCGCACGAGGTAACTACGATGTCGCCTTCGCACAATCTGTCTTCAATAAAAAGCTAACCAAGCCGCAGCAACGATCTTATCTGCACGTTGAAAAAACTATCGCAACTATGCCGGCGCTCATCATCCAATTACCCGAGAGTGTTCGCGAACTGGCCCAAAAAACGCAGCATCAGATGAAGCTCCTCTACGGAAAAACCACAAACGAAAAAGAAACCCCCAAAACAGGCAACCCAAAGGTAACCGGGCAAGCGCAACAAAACGCGGCACAAAATGAAAAAACCAGCGAGAAATCCCCTCAGTCACTCGACCCAGAAAACGCACACCTCCTCGGCATCAATCAGCGAACCATCAGCGCATCGCTAAGAAACCTGTCAAAAACTCAACAACAACCCCCGAGCCCGCGACGACCCGAACCGCCAACCCCCGGACTCGAACTCTAAAAACACACCACTGGGGGTGCAGCAACACCGAACGCTGCACCCCCGGTGACCAATCAGCTTTAAAACCCCGGCACCCCCTGTTAAAATAAGACGCGAGGTCACTCTATACAGAGTGACCCCAGGGCACACAACATCACTCACACCAACCACACACACTCCTCCACACACCAGGAGCCACAAAACCATGCAAAAAAGTGCCCTCGGGATAGCCCTACCCTTCATCTTCGTCTTCGGACTCATCCTCTCACTCCTCCTCGTCATCGGCGGCGGAGCAGGCGCCAACGCCTGCACCTCCAGTAGTAGCGGCAACGGCGGTCATCAAAACGCATCCGCCCCCGCCGCAGCACCCGTCACCAGCATCGGCGACCGAGGCGACACCATCAAGGAATACCTTCCCGAGCTGAAAGAAGCTTCGAACCTCAGCGGATTCCCCGTCTCCCTCATTGCAGCCACTATCCACCAGGAATCCGGTTGGGATCCTAATGCTGTTTCCGGAGTAGGCGCGCAAGGTCTGGCCCAATTCATGCCGTACACCTGGCCGTCCTATGGCAACGGCGGTGACCCCTTCAACCCCCGCGACGCAATCCGTGCAATGGGCCGCTACATGGGCGACCTCAAGCGAATCCTGCGTAATTCCGGCGTAGGCGGCGACGAAATCGACAACGTGCTCAGGGCTTACAACGCAGGCCCCACCGCAGTTATCCAGCAAGACGGAGGCTGGAACACCTCTGAAAACGCAGATTACGCCCCCGCGATCCGCGCGCACTGGAAGCAGTACCAAACCCTCATCAAAGACCTTGGAATTGAGGACTACCCCACCGGCGAGCAGGAACCCTCTTTGTCCAATGTGACGGCGCAGAAGGCGACCGCAGCAGCGACGAATAGTGCCCCGGCAGAGAAGAAAAATACCTCTAGCGCCAAGAAGGAATGCAAGAAGGAAGCCGCCAAGACGGACAAGAACAACACCGGCAGTAGCACTGGCGGCTCTGTCAGCACGGACTCATCCGGTGACGACTACCCCTGGGCTCACATGGCACATTGCACTGGAGACTACTCCTACTGCCCGACAACACCCGATCCCACCAACGCACTTCCGAGCGAATGCGTAGCCTTCGCCGCATGGCGTGTCACCCGGCAAACAGGCGGCGATGCAGAGAATATCACCTTCCATTCGCCCGGTAACGCGTCTGTGTGGCTTGGTCACTGGACAGGCCGAGGCTGGCCCAGCGGACATGAACCACGAGTTGGCGCAGTAGTTTACTACGGCCCGAATGTCGCAGGAATGAGCGGCTACGGTCACGTCGCTATCGTGAAGGAAGTCCGCGAAGACGGAACCTTCGTCGAAGAGGGCTACAACGGCCTGGGCGCACCGAATGACCACATTTACTACACCCGCG
>ERZ773045.752-NODE-752-length-15623-cov-60.863052_pt1 | contig 15623 bp, 13 predicted proteins | sample MGYA00580635_ERZ773045 | MGnify/ENA primary metagenome ERZ773045 (study PRJEB29015, sample SAMEA2738115) | human oral metagenome | biome: human oral; feature: human-associated habitat; material: saliva | place: China | collected 2261 ...
CCAACGAAGGTTTTGCTCTCTTTGCGGGTACTGCGGTCAACGATACTTCCTCTGTGACAGCTACTGCTAGTGCCTGGGATAGTCTTTACAATGCAAACACTCTTGAGCCTGCAACTATTGTCAAGCTGACACGTACTCTAGCTATTATCCCTATCGTTCTCTTCCTCTCCTATTATTGGCAAAGCCGTCAACAAGGCAACAGCCAAGGAGTGAAGCTTCAAAAAATCTTCCCCGTTTTCATTCTCTACTTTATCCTAGCTTCTCTGATAACGACTCTTCTCACATCTTTCGGTGTCAGCACTAGCTTCTTTTCACCTCTCAAACAACTCTCCATATTCTTCATCATCATGGCTATGAGTGCTATTGGTCTCAAAACCAACCTCATTGCTATGATCAAATCCAGTGGAAAATCCATTCTTCTTGGAGCCCTTTGCTGGATTGCTATCATCCTGACTAGTCTTGGCATGCAATTACTTATCGGTATTTACTAAGAAAAAAGGGAGCCTAAAGGCTACCTCAGAACGTAGACAAATCAGATGGATTTTGGACTGTCGTTGGCTCGCTTTCTCAAGAGCAGCTGAAGGAAAAAGGGCTACTGAAATAACCCCATAACCATTGAGAAGCCACATGTGTTTCGAGAAGCCACCAAAGAAGTGGCTTTTCGAAACACATGTGGCTTCTCGGCGCATAGGTATCGGCGCATGGCGTCTTCCGTAAAATGGTATATATGGCTAAGAAAACTAAAGGTAAGAAGAGCGGCGCAGCAACCGCCGCCGTAGCGCTGCTGACCGAGACGAACACCCCCTTCCAGATGCGCGAATACGAGCATGTTGAGGGCGTCACCTCCTTCGGTGAAGAAGCCGCGAAGAAACTCGGCGCATCCGAGGAGCAGGTGTTCAAGACCCTGCTGATTGTGCACGAGAAGGATTTCGCGGTCGCGATCGTGCCGGTGTCTGGCAAGCTGAACATTAAGGCCGCCGCCGCTGCGCTGGGTTGGAAGAGCGCCTCCATGTGCGACCCAAAGGTTGCTGAGCGCCGCACCGGCTACGTGGTGGGCGGTATTTCTCCGCTGGGTCAGAAGACCCCCTCCCCCACCCTGCTGGATGAGTCTGCGCAGCTTTTTGACACGATCATGGTCTCTGGCGGTAAGCGCGGCCTGGATGTTGAGCTCGCCCCGGACGACCTGCTGAAGCTCACCAACGGCAAGTACGCTGATATCCGCGCGTAGCGGGAATAACCCGCCCGGCCGCGGCGTTATGTGAGCCGTAAGAGCCTGGGCATGAGAGCAAACTGAAGGAGTCATGATGGGCAATTCGTTACCCGGCGTGGGTGCTATCGCCAAGAACTGGCGTGAAGTTCTCAAGCCTGAAGAGTACGCTGTTCTGCGTGAGGGCGGCACCGAGCGCGCGTTCACGGGCGAGTACTGGAACACCCACACGGAGGGTGTGTATTCTTGCCGTGCTTGCGGTACGGAGCTGTTCCGTTCCGATCAGAAGTTCGATTCGCATTGTGGTTGGCCGTCGTTTTTCGCGCCGCTGGCTGAGGATCGTGTGCGTTACCTGGAGGATACGACGTTCGGTATGCGCCGTGTGGAGGTGCGTTGCGCCGCCTGCGATTCGCATCTGGGTCATGTGTTTGAGGGTGAGGGTTACCCGACTCCCACGGATTTGCGGTATTGCATTAATTCGGTGTGTCTGACGCTGACCCCCGCTAGTGAAGCACAGCATGGCGAAGCACAATCTGGCGATAACGATACCCCGGTTGACGAGGCGGAAGCCGCCGAATAGACCCCGGCGATAAGCCTGGCGATGCCCCCAGCGGGCACGCCGGTGAACCCCTTATTGTGAGTCTCTCTAAATTCGAGGCTTTAAGCTCGGGCGGGTAGAATGGCGTAGTGCCTTCGCGGGCACGCCACCCCGCCCGGGCTCGTGTTTGCTCGGGCGTACGCCTACCCGGGCATTTGGCGCATCGTACGGGCGCGTCGAACCAGACAGAGGAAAAGGATTGAGTGCATGAGTACCGCAGCTGAACAGAATGCCGCAGGCACCCCTCAGCTGACCCTTCATGGTATCGAAGTTCCGGACGTTGTTCCTCTGGAGGCCCCTTCCTCACCGATTCCGACTCTCATCACCACTGAGAGCGGTCTGCGTCGTGCCGCTGAGCAGTTGGCGGCGGCGTCGGGCCCGGTGGCTGTTGATACGGAGCGTGCTCAGGGCATCCGTTACGGTTCGCGTGCCTTTTTGGTGCAGCTTAAGCGTGAAGATCAGCTGTACCTGATTGACCCTGAGGCGTTTAAGGATTTGCGCATTATTAACGATGCTTTGGCGGATGCTGAGTGGGTTATTCACGCCGCGATTCAGGACTTCCCGAGCCTGGACATGCTCGGTATGCGCCCGAACCGCCTGTTTGATACGGAGCTGGGTGCGCGTCTTGCCGGTCTGGAACGCGTGAACCTGGGTGCGACCGTTGAGGAGCTGCTCGGCTATAAGCTGGCGAAGAAGCACTCGAAGGAAGACTGGTCGCGCCGCCCCCTGCCGGAGTCCTGGCTGAACTATGCGCTGCTGGACGTTGACGTGCTCATTGATTTGCGTGACGCGTTGGAGGATTTGCTCCGCCAGCAGGGTAAGCTGCAGTACGCCCTGGAGGAGTTCGAGTACCTGTGCAAGACCCCGGTGAAGGATCCTGCGGATCAGCCGGAGCGTTGGCGTAAGACGAAGGGCCGTACGATGTTGCGTTCGGTCAAGCAGCTGACGGCGCTACGTAACCTGTGGCATGAGCGTGACTCGCTGGCACGTAAGAAGGACGTCGACGCGAAGCGTCTGCTGCCCGATTCTGCGATTGTGGAGGCGGCACGCACCATGCCCCGTAACGTGCCCGCCATCATGTCGATTCCCGGTTTTCAGACGCGCGGTCTGCGTCGTGAGGGCCCGCGCTGGGTGCGTGCTATTGCCGCGGCGGCACGCGGTGAGAACGCCGTACCGTTCACTTTGCCGTCGACTGCCCCGCCGCCGTTGAAGGCGTGGGAGTCTAAGCGCCCCGAAAATTTGGCGCTGTTCACCGAGGTTCGCCAGGCAATTGATGAGCTCTCTGAGAAGCTGACCATTCCGGCGCAGAACCTGATCACGACCGATTATGTTCGCCGCCTCTGCTGGGAGCCGCCGGCTCGTTTTGACGAGCAGACCCTGCGGGATGCGCTCGCCGAGTACGGTGCGCGTTCGTGGCAGACGGGTCTGGTTGCCCCCGTGATTGCGCCGATTTTTGCCCGTCACCTGGGGTAGTTTTCTCTAACGCTGAATAGACGTGTGTGCCGGTTGGGTGTGTTGCTGATGCGACCGCCCAACCGGCATTTTCTTTGCCTCGGGAGCGTTTGACTTGGGAACAAGCACTAACAAAGCTTAGCCTGCTCTCATTCGATTTTTATCCCAAACCGGCATAGGGTGGAGAGAGTACACGAAAGGAACCACCATGCCCGCACCCAACGGATGCTGCCGTTCTCAGGAGGCGTGCGCCTCCCCCGCTACTGAATCTGCAACCGTCGACACCGCAGCAGCTACCGCCGAGATTGAATCTTCTGCTCGCGTCTTTTCCCGCCGCGCAACCCTTATCACCGGTGCCGTCGCGTCCGGTGCGCTACTCGCTTCCTGCGCCGAAGGTGACGGCGCCGTCACCGCCCCGGAAGGCACCGTTGAGGTGGGTTCCGCCTCCGCAGTGGGCGTGGGCAAGGCTGCTAAGCTGACCCACGGCTCCACGACCGTTATCGTCTCCCAGCCCTCTTCGGGCGAATACAAGGCGTTCAGCACCGTCTGCACCCATCAGGGCTGCCAGGTGCAGGTGCAGGATTCTAACCGTATTGTGTGCCCCTGCCACGGCTCCGAGTACGCCGTAGCTGACGGTTCGGTCGTGCACGGCCCCGCGGAGGAGGCGTTGACCAGCTACCCGGTGCAGGTGAAGGGCGGCAAGATTTTCGTCACCCACACCAATAAGGATTCCTAAAACCGGTAGTTCAGAAGACGTACGGCAAAGCCCCGCCCATCATGATCGATGGGCGGGGCATCTTGCTGTCTATACTGTGCTTGTCTTTGGGAACAGTTTGTCTTTGGGAGCACCTGCTATTGCGGCACGCTACTGAGAGAAGCTCAGGCGGCACATTTCAGGTACGACCGCTTAGCGGGTGTGGCGCGGCTTCTGACCCTCTTCACGAGCGAACGGCACCTTATCGCCAGCCAGCTGCGCACGCAGATCCGCGATAATGGTCTCCGCGGTCAGGCCGACCTCCTCAAGAATCTGCTCGCGGGAAGCGTGCGGAATGAACTCGGCAGGAAGACCCAGCTCGCTCAGCGCGGTATCCACGCCAGCCGCACGCATTTCCTGGCGGATGCGCGAGCCCACGCCGCCGGAACGCACGCCGTCCTCGATGGTCACCACAATACGGTGATCGCGAGCCAGCTCAATGACCGAAGACGGCACCGGCATCACCCAGCGCGGGTCAACCACGGTGGACTGGATGCCCTCGGCGGCAAGCACCTTGGAGGCTTCCAGAGCCACGCGAGCCATAGCGCCCACGGCAACGAACAACACATCACGCTGACCGGTCTCCGGGTGGGGTTCACCGGTGCGTGCCAGCACGTCCACACCGTCACTGCGACGCTCCAGGGCGGGAATGTCCTCGCCCACGGAGCCCTTCGGGTAACGAATCACGGTCGGTGCATCGTTGATAGCTACAGCCTCACGCAGCTCTTCGCGCAGGGTCGCGCCATCACGCGGAGCCGCCAGGTGCAGGCCCGGAATGAACTGCAGCATCGCCAAATCCCACATACCGTGGTGGCTTGCGCCGTCCGGGCCGGTAATGCCGGAGCGGTCCAGCACCACGGTCACGCCCGCCTTGTGCAGGGCAACGTCCATGAGCAGCTGGTCAAAGCCGCGGTTCAGGAAGGTTGCGTAGAGGGCAACCACCGGGTGCATGCCGCCGTACGCCAGGCCGGCGCTCATCGCCACGGCGTGCTGCTCAGCGATACCCACGTCAATAACGCGTTCGGGGTGGCGCTTCTGGAATTCGCGCAGACCCACGGGAATGAGCATCGCGCCGGTAATACCGACGACGTTCTCCTGCTCATCCGCAATATCCGCGATTTCGCGACCAAAGACACCGGTCCACGACTCGGAGGTGCTGGTCGAAACATCCTCACCGGTCAGCGGGTCAATCTGGCCCACCGCGTGGAACTGGTCGTCCTCATTCGCGCGGGCGGGCGCGTAGCCGTGGCCCTTCTCGGTAATGGCGTGCACAATCACCGGGCCGGCGTAGTTCTTCGCCGCGGTCAGTGCGTTCTCCACAGCCTGCTGGTCGTGGCCGTCAATGGGGCCCACGTACTTCATGCCCAGGTCTTCGAAAATGCCCTTGGGTACGACGACGTCCTTAATGCCCGCCTTCATGCCGTGCAGGCCGCGGTACACCATCTGACCGACGGGGCCGCCGCGCTGCAGACCGATGCGCACCGCATCCAGGGCGTTGTCGTAGCGGTGATCGAGGCGCACACGATCCACCTGCTGCTGCACACCGTGCTTGAGCTCAGAGAGCTGGTTCGCGAAACCGCCAATGGTCGGCGCGTAGGAGCGGCCGTTATCGTTGACCACAATCACGACCTTGCGGGTGCGGTCGGCAGCGATATTGTTCACTGCCTCCCACGCCATACCACCGGTCAGTGCGCCGTCACCAATGAGAACCACGGTGTAACGGTCATCTTCACCGTTGAGCTTATGCGCGCGAGAAATACCGTCAGCCCACGAAATCGAGCTGGAGGCGTGCGAAGAAGCAATAATGTCGTGCTCAGACTCGCCACGATCCGGGTAACCCGACAGGCCACCCTTCTGACGCAGAGTCTTAAACGCGTGACGACCAGTCACCAGCTTATGCACATAGGACTGGTGGCCGGTGTCGAAAAGAATGTTGTCCTTGGGAGATTCGAAAACACGGTGAATGCCGAGGGTCAATTCAACAACGCCCAGGTTCGGGCCCAGGTGACCGCCGGTCGCCGACACATTCGTCACGATGAACTGGCGGATTTCCTTAGAGAGCTCCTCCAGCTGCTCGTAGCTGAGGTTCTGCAGGTCCGCCGGAGACTGAATACCCGGGAGCAATTTGGCAGTGGCACCATCGCCAATGCTGTAGTCTGCGGTGGGTGCGCCACCGGCGGTGCTATTCGGGGTCTCCTCCTGCGGCAATGCGTTTTCAGCGGGCATACACCCACACTCCTCAAGGTCGGGGCACGGCTCATTCCGTGCGTTGGTTCTTCAATGATTCTACCGTTTACAGTGCCAAAAAGCAGATTTATGCGCCCGCAGAGCAAGACGCACCGGGTTGAGCGAAAACCGCCTGAAATAACCCCTAGTGGGCAGGCTGGTGAACAGCCCAACCCGCCCAACACCGCGATTATTTGCTTCTTTGTTACGGCGACTAACTACGCGCTACGTGGTGCGGCGGCGGCGCGGACGAGGCTTTGCCGGGGCACGCTCAAAAAGCGCCACCGACTCCACATGATGCGTATTCGGGTACATATCAAATGCCCGAAGCTGCACCATGTCCCAACCCAGCTCACGCAAAATACCGGTGTCACGACCCAGGGATGCCGGGTCGCACGCCACGTACAGAATACGCTTGGGATCCAGCGCATCCAGGCGTTCCAGGGTGGTTCGGTTCGCACCCTCACGGGACGGGTCAAGGACCACCGCATCAATGGCGGGGATTTCACCAAACTCAAGGGCGGTCTTCAAATCGACCAGGTGGCGTGCCACGTCACCGCGGATCACCTCAATGCGGGTGTCCGCCGAGTTCTCGGTGCGGGAGCAACCATCCGGCGCGAAGTTCGAGCGGGCATCCTTATGGGTCACCGGGGAACCCTCAATACTGACGACGGTACCCGTTGCACCCACGGCGTCCGCGAGCGCGGCGGTGAACAGGCCCGCGCCGGCGTACAGGTCGAGGGTGCATTCGCCTTCCTGCGGGCGGAGCATGGTGAGCATGGCTCCGACCATGGTGGAGGGGGCGGCGCGGTGAATCTGCCAGAAGCCGCCGGCGGATACCTGGTAGCTGAATCGGCGGGAGCCGAAGGTGACTTCTTCGGTAACGGAGCGCAGTCCCGCGCCGAGCAGCTGGTCGCCTTCGGGTACGCGGCGGTAGGGGCTGTGGGCGGAGCCGGGTCGGCGGCGCTTGGGCTTGCCGTTGGAGGTGGACTGCGGGGTGAAGAAGAGGGAGATCTTGCGCTTGGCGAGCAGTCCCCAAGCGTCGGATGCCTGCTGTTCGATGTCCTTGGCGACCTCTTCGATGGAGAAGCGCGGGTCAACGATGAACTGCAGTAGGATCCTGCCTCGGGAGGAGACGGTTGCCTCGACCTCGCGTACGCCGCGCAGGTTCAGCTTCTCAAGCTCTAGGTTGCGCAGTTCGGTGGCGGCGAGGGGAAAGTCGATGACCGGTACGGGCTGCGAGGCGCGGTAGGGGTGCATGCCGATGCGCCAAGTGACGGTGGGGCTCTCCTTGGCGCTGTTCTTCTGGCTGCCTGGCTTATCGTCGGGCTGGGTGCGGACCTTGGTCACGTTGTAGCGCACGCGGGTACGCCAGGACAGGCCCTCGTTGTTATCGCGCAGGGGCAACTCTTCAACGATGAGGTTGGTCAGCAGAGGCGATTCGAGGGGCAGGCCACCCAAGCGGTTGATCTGGGTGCGGACGATATCGGTCTTGTAGCGTCGCTGCTCAGCCAGGCTGATGTGGCCGTATTCCATGCCGCCGAGCAGTTCGGGTACGCCGGTTGCTGCGGCGCGCTCCTCTTCGGTGGCGAGCGCATCCGCCTGGATCCAGGGGTGGGGGCGGCGCGCCAGGGAGGGTACGGGTACGGAGATGACGTCTGCGAAGTAGAAGCGGCGCTTGGGACCGATTGCGGTGATGCGTACTTCTGCCTGCTCGCCGACGATGCCGTGACGCACGAAGATGACGCCCTGTTCGGTGCGCGCTACGAAGGTGCCACCGTGCGCAGGTGCCTCACAGGTGACGGTGAGGGTCTGCCCGACGCTGTATCCGTCTACGTTGTTGGAGGCGGCAGGCGTGGTAGCAGTGTGGGTCACAGCATTGTCTCCTAAAGAATCACTTAATGTGAACTATTTTACACCGGATTGTACCTTTACTCCGGTTCCGACGCCCCGCAAACCCTGCCGAGCAGAACATAAAGGACGAAGTCCAGGCGCTATGCGGGGTGCTCAAGCAAAGTTGCAGGGCAATTGACCGGGCTGGGCACCGAGCAATTATTTCTGGGCGCTAGGCAATTTTTTCTGGGCACCGAGCAATTATTTCTAGGTACCAGGCGATTATTACGGCTGGCGTTTCTTCTCGCGCGCCACAGCGTCCGCCTCGTGCAGGCGGCCGCGGTACACCGCGTGGCGGTTGCTCTGAATCAGTTCACGGCCGCCACCGGCAGAACGAGTAATCTTCGGGGCGACAGCTGCCGTTGGGTCCTCTGCTTCTACCGTTGATTCTTCGCTGTGTAAACGCTGATCAAAAATCTCATCATACACCTCATCCTCGTGCATCGCCCAGGGCACGGTTGCCGTCATGACGCCAGGCTCGTGCAGAAGCGCCCGCTTGAGGCGGCGCACCGTGCGGCGGTGCAGAAGACGCTGCCACCAATGCTGCACCACGAACTCCGGCAGGTACACCACCAAAATATCGCGGGGCGACTTCTTGCGGCGGCGGCGAATATACGAGACGACCGCATCCACCGTGTCACGGTACGGCGAGTCAATGACCGACAGCGGCACCGGAATACCCAGGGCATACCAGCGCTTCTTCACGACCTCCAGGGCGGCGCGGTCGTTGTTGACTGTCAGCGCCTCAATCGTGGAGGGGCGACCGGCACGCGCATAGGAAAGGGCACGAACCGCCGGGCGGCGCACACGCTCCACGTACACGATGGCGTGCACACGCGAAGGCAGTGCCGCAACATCCGCAACGGATTCGGCGTTCAGGGGGACGTCCAGGGCGGCATCCACCGCATCGTAATGGCGGCGAGTCACAACCATACCTCCAACCATCAGGGCAATCATTCCAAGGGAGAGCCACGCACCGGCGGCGAACTTCGTCACCACGACGATGACCAGCACCGCGGCAGTTACGACCACACCCACCACAGAGACAGCGATATCACGAATCAGGGCGCGGCGCGGCATCTGCGCGAGGGTAATACGCAGCAGACGCATGCGGTAGCGCACCACCGCCAGCTGCACCAGCACCATGGACAGGCACATGCCCACGATGTACAGCTGAATCAGCGAGTACACGTCCGAACCGAAAACGGTGGTGAGGAAAATTGAGAATGCCGACAGCGCCAGCACACCGTTCGCGTACAGGCCGCGCGACTCCACGCTGCGGAAGAACACCGGCAGGTACTGGTAATCAGCCAGCGACGAGGCAATCACCGGGAAGCCCGTAAACGCAGTCAGCGAGGCGATAATCAGCACGCCCACCGTCGCAAACACCAGCAGCTGCGCGAAGAACGGAACACCCTGATAAATCGCCAAAGCCACCTGGTACAGCGCCGGCTTCTGGTGGAAGTACTCCCCCGGCGTGTGCCCGTCAATGAACAAGAAACGGGTCGTATCGTGCACCATGTGTACGCGGGTTGCCGCCGCAAAACCGAGCAGGCTCACCAGCAGGACCGAAGTAATCAGGCCCATCATCATCATGGTGACCGCCGCATTATATTTCTTCGGGCGGCGGAAATACTTCACCGAATTAGAGATCGTAGAAACACCCGAAAACGCCACCGACCCGGCGGAGAAAGAACGTGCCAGAAGCAGAACCAGCGCCAAGCCTTCCATGGCATGATCCTGGTATTCGGGGACAATCACGTAGGTTGCCGATTCAGCCAGCGGCAGAGTACCCGTAGCGGCACGAATCCAACCCACAATGAGGGTGACCCCCAACAGCGCCAAGAAAACGTACAGCGGCCAGTACGCAATCTTTCCCAGCAGCTGCACGCCGCGCAACGCAAACAGCGTCAGGGCAACAATGAGCAGCACCGCAATGAGGGTGCGCCAATCCTGAATCTGCGGGTACAGCGCCACTAAAAACGAGGACGCCGAAGACATCGAAACCGCCACCGTGAGTATGTAGTCCATCAGTGAGGATGCACCCATCACGATCGAGGGCAGCGCACCCAGCTTGCGGTGCACCAGCTGAATATCGCCCTCGGAGGCAATCTGATTAATGTTGTAGCGGTAGGTGCCAATCACCAGCAGACCCACCATCGCCACACCCAAACCAATCCAGGGCGAAAAAGCGAGCGCAGATGCACCCGCGGCGGCAAGGGTCAGAATCATCTGGTCGGCGGCGTAGGCGACCGAAGAGATACCGTCGGCACCGAAAAGAGGCAGGGCGTAGCGCTTCGGCAGCGCGACTGCCGAAAGATTTCGCGTGCTGACCGGCTGACCGGTCAGGGCGATGCGCATCTTATCCCAACGATTCCTCACGCTGTTAAGGCTATCGGTCGCGGCTTCAAAGCTCAATTTTATTTAGCCGAATAGTGGGTATTGCGAGCGGAATATCACGGAGCCTCGGCGCGGAACCTCACCCGCCCATTACACTGGTAGAGGTAGGTGGTAACGCCTTATCGACACAAAACATCAACACATTCGGAGGGTTGTATGCCTCACTTCGTCATTATGGGTGCCGGGCGCGTGGGCGTCATGTTGGCGCGCACTCTGGAAGCTTCGGGGCATACGGTCGCCGTCATTGACCAGGACGAACGCGCTTTCCAGCCGTTGCGTAAGGGCTTTGAGGGCCGTCTGGTGACCGGTGTTGGCTTCGATGCGGACACCCTCAAGCGTGCCGGTATTACCGAGGCGTACGCTTTTGCCGCCGTCTCTTCGGGCGATAACTCGAATATTATTGCCGCCCGTGTGGCACGCGAAATGTTCAAGGTGAAGAACGTTGTGGCGCGTGTGTACGACCCGAACCGCGCCGAGTTCTTCCAGCGCATGGGCATTCCCACGGTCGCGTCGGTGCGATGGTCCACCGACCAGGTGCTGCGCCGCCTGCTACCCGAGCAGGCGCTCAAGGGCGACTTCCGTGAACCCTCGGGCCGCCTCATGCTCACCGAAATTCCGCTCGACGACGGCTGGGCAGGCCACGCCCTGACCAGCATCGAAAGCGCCGCCGGGGTGCGCATCGCCTACATCACCCGCTTCGGCGAGGGTATGCTCCCCCGCCCGGACAGCGCCTACCAGCAGGGCGATAGCGTACACGTGATGATGCGCACCGACGACGTTGCGGACGTAACCCGCATCCTCTCCCGCCCGCCGCGCGTTGAAGACGAAGAAGCGGAGGCTGAGGGGGACTACGCCCCCGCATCGGGCCACCGCAAGCATCCGCACCGCAAGCATCCCCACGGCCCGAAGAAACCCGCCGAGCAGAAGCACAACGACGGCCCCGTCATCGAGCATGAATTCCACCTCGGTGACACTCCCCCGGAGCTGCCCGATCCCCTCGAACTCATCGGCCGCCATCGTGACCACTCGAAAGGTGAGAAGTAAGTGAAGGTCCTCATTGTTGGTGCCGGTTCCGTGGGCGCCTCCATCGCTAAAGAGCTCATGATGAACGGCCACGACGTGACCATCATCGACTCCAAGCCCGAAGTCAAGAAGCGCGCCGATCTGCCCGGCGTGCGCTGGCATATTGGTGACGCCTGCGAACTGTCCGTGCTGCGCCAGGTGCACCCGAACAAGGCGGACGTGGTCGTTGCCGCAACCGGTGACGACAAGGCAAACCTGATGGTGTCCCTGCTGGCTCGTAGTGAGTTTGGTGTGCCCCGCACCGTGGCGCGTGTGAACAACCCGCGTAATGAGTGGCTTTTTGATGACTCCTGGGGCGTGGATGTTGCCGTTTCCACCCCGCGCCTGATGACCGCCCTCGTCGAGGAAGCCGTGGAAGTCGGCGACGTGGTGCGCCTGCTGACCCTGCAGGCTGGCGGCGCGACCCTTGCCGAGTACACGGTGCCGGACGGTCACCCCGTCATCGGGTACCGCGTGGACCACGTGCAGTGGCCCGTCGATACGGTGCTCACCGCCATCCTGCGTGATGGGGCGCCGATCCCGCCCAGTGCGGATGTGGCGATTGAGGGTGGCGACGAGCTGTTCTTCATCACGACCATTGCCGGTGAGGACCAGATTCGCGCGTTGTTCGCATAGCACTGTTCGCGTAGCACTGTTCGCATAAGCGTTGCGAGGCGTGGCTCTCCCCCAGGTTTGAGGAGGCGAAAGCCCTGGTCACCCATACGGGCACCAGGGCTTTCGCCTACTTTTATGAAACCATTTCGTGAAGTTGCGGGGCGTGCCTTAGCGGTTCCCAGAACCTTCATGACCTTCAGAGCCTTCAGACTCTACGGTTACCTCAGCTTCATCAGCATTCAACGCCTCAGCGTCCTCGCTGACCAGCGCCTCCTCGGGAGCCGACACACGCCACGCCAGCCACACGCCCAAAGCGTACAGCGGCAGGCCCATAATCAGGCGGGTCGCGCCCAGCGCCTCCACATTATTCGCGAAATACAGGGGCACCTGCACAGCAAGACGCAGCATCATCAGCACGGTAATAATCCAGGTCGCCAGCATGTACTGGCGCAGACGCACCGGGTTCTCACGCCAGGTCAGCGCCTCACCGCGAATCACCGCGAAAATCAGACCCATCAGCGGCCAACGCACCAGCATCGACAGCAGATACGCCAGAATGTACACGCCGTTCGTCCAGAAACCGACCACAAAGTAGTCGCTCGCATTACCGGTACGGTACGCGGCAAACGCACAGATTGCCACGCCCACCAGACCGGTCAGCGCGCTCACCAGCTTAGAGCCCTGCACCAGGCGAATCAGCGTGAACACGCCCGCCGCAGCTAACGCCGCAATCAGGGACAGGTTCAGTTCCTTCGTCACGGTGAACAGCGCCAGGAACGCCACAGCAGGCAGGGAGGATTCCACCAGGCCGCGCCAGCCGCCAATAGCGTGCAGAATATCCACATCGCCGTTAGCGGTGCGGCGCATATTTGCGCCCATGGAGGCGCTCAGGCTCTGCGCCAGCCGCTTCTCCTCCTGCCCCCGGTCATCTGTGGGACTAGTTGCGGGGTTAGCGGTCGGATCGGGCTGGGTCGAAGACTGCTCAGCGCTCATATTTTCCCTTCTCCACAAAGAACTCCGGCACAATCTCATAGCGCGGGTTATAAATCACCGGCTGATGCGCCCTCACAGACACCACACCGGAACAGCGCAGCAGCGCACCGGCAAGCACACCGGGCACCATCTGCTGGCCCTGCCACTTGAGCATGACCCTATCCCCCGGATTAAACGGCGCATATGGCGGGAAAGACACCTCGTGCGGCTCCTGCACCGCCACGGTCGCCAAAGACGCCGTGTTCAGATGGTGCTGCTTCTCGGGGTCCTCAGACTCCTCCTCGAAATCCTCACCGGGCGGCTCCACAATCGGCATACCAATCAGCGCCAGCGGGCTCGACCACTGCAGGGGCTTCGACTTAGCAATCACCAGCTCGGCACGGTACATCGGCTTATCCTGGGCGGTCGGCAACCACACCTGCTCTACGCGTCCGGCAAGGCGTACGCGAAAGCGCTCGGGGTACCCGGGAGCAAGAATCTGCTCCTCAGGAACCGCGAGCGCACTCGGGTAGTTCGAGAACTCAGGCATTAGCCAATCTCGGTGATCTCAGGGCCGCGGCGAGGCATCGGGCGCAGCTTGCTGTGCTCGTTCTCGGTTTCTTCCTCGACGGCGGGCTCTTCCTCAGCCGCAACGATCAGGTCGGCGGGCAGAGTCATGGGCAGCAGTTCACGCGGCGGGCGCGGCTCGTCGCCACGGTCCACCACGACGGTGCGGAATACTTCTTCCACGGAGGCGGCAGCCTTGTCGTCACCGAGCACAGCCGCGCCGGAGATGACGCCTCGCAGGAACCAGCGGGGGCCGTCCACACCCACGAAGCGGGCGATGCGCTCGCCGGGCTGGCCGTCGGGGGTGACGGCGGGCAGGCGGGTGAGCATCTCGGCACCGAAGACGCCGGCGTAGATTTCGACAACGCCGCCCTGGGAGGCGACGGACTCGGTCAGGTCGTGACGGATGTCGTCCCAGATGCCGGTGGTGCGCGGTGCGGCGAATGCCTGCACCTGCAGGGTTGCGCCGTCGCGGGTGATGGTTGCGGCGATCACCGCGCCGGTTGCGTCGTCAGTTTCGAGGCGCAGGTTCATGCCGTCGAGCAGCTTGATGCGCAGCGCACCCAGGTCGACGTAGTCTTCGAGGTCTTCGGTGGTGACTTCTTCAATGTCGTGCGGGCCGTTGACGCGGTCGTACTTGATGACCTCGGGAGAGTTCTCCTCTTCCTTCAGCTCCTCAACCTCGACGTTGGTCTCCTCAATCTCTTCGGCGACAGCCTTGTCGATGGCGGCCTTTTCAGCCTCCTCGGCGCGCTTCTTCTTACCAAATCCGAACATGGTATTCCTACTTTCACCGCACGCAGGGTGCGGGGGTTTCTTCTCTTCTCTCGTGCGACAATCGCGGTGAGAGCAGACTAGTGGATTCCGCTGGAGCCGAAGCCGCTGGAGTCGCGTTCGGTCTGTTCCAGTTCATCCACCACGGTAAAGGTTGCGTGCTCGTACTTCTGAATGACCAGCTGGGCAATGCGGTCGCCGCGCTGCACGTGGAAGGACTTGGTCTTGTCAGTGTTGAGCAGGGTGACCATCAGCTCGCCGCGGTAGCCGGAATCAACGGTGCCGGGTGCGTTCACGATGGTAATACCGTTCTTGGTCGCCAGGCCGGAGCGCGGGTGCACCAGACCGACATAACCTTCGGGCAGGGCGATTGCCACGCCGGTGGGGACGAGGGCGCGTTCACCCGGTTCCAGCTCGAAGTCGATGCGGGAGCGCAGGTCAGCACCGGCGTCGCCGGGCTTTGCGTAGGCGGGGGCGGGCAGCTCGGGGTCGAGCAGCTTAATGTGGACGTTTACGGGGGTCATCATGGTCAATACTCTAACCTTTCGCGGGTGTCTGTGCCATCACCTCGCGCTGTGTTGAGGCTCTACTGCGGGGTGTTTTCGTTACGTGTTCGCGTTGAGCACGTGCCACAGCGTGCCTTGTTGGGGGGCGAACGCGGCGCTGTTCTTGCGCACGCTTTCACATACGCGCTTTCACATGCTCAACGGCACATACTCAACGGGGCGGGTGCACTCGGCACTCGCCCCGTCATGAGGTGTATGTCGGGTGGGTGTTAGCCCTTCCCTAAAGTTTTAGCCCTCGCACTCGATGCAGTAGGACAGGCCGCCCTCTTCGCGTGCAATCTGCGAGCGGTGGCGCACCAGGAAGCAGGATGCGCAGGTGAACTCGTCGTCCTGAGCGGGCAGAACAACAACGTTCAGCTCCTCGTTGGAGAGGTCAGCACCGGGCAGCTCGAAGCTTTCTGCTGCGCTGTTCTCGTCTTCGTCCACCGCACCGGACTGCATCTCGGAACGGCGGGCGTTCAGCTCTTCGTAGGACTCTTCGTTCTGCTCTTCGTCCTGCTTGCGAGGTGCATCGTAATCAGTTGCCAAACTTTCACG
>ERZ773045.765-NODE-765-length-15492-cov-3.769061_pt1 | contig 15492 bp, 10 predicted proteins | sample MGYA00580635_ERZ773045 | MGnify/ENA primary metagenome ERZ773045 (study PRJEB29015, sample SAMEA2738115) | human oral metagenome | biome: human oral; feature: human-associated habitat; material: saliva | place: China | collected 2261 ...
GAATGTATGACAGTGCCAGCTCTCCTACTAAGGACAAGGCGGAGAAGTTCGTTATGGCGGACACCGCTGTAGAGGGAGAAGGCTCCGTTTATAAGGGAATCAAGAATGTAAATGTGGCCATTCCCAAGTCTTTGTACGAGGATGCCAAGAAGGCATTGGAGGAGAAGAAGGAAAGCAAGAATGCTCTTCTTACTTTGATGGGGGCTATTGAAAGTGAAGTCAGCACGGAGCCCAAGGAGTATAAGGTATTAAACTCCGACGGAACCCTTTCCAAGACTCAAGGCACTACAAATGAGGCGAAGGACACCGAAGCGGATATTACCACCACTTCCTCCTACGGAAATTATGAAATCGAAGTCAGCGGTTTGGACATTGACTCTGAAATCGTACAGGCTGCAATTCTGGAAACCAAGGACGGCGCAAAGTACGGCTTAAAGCATGAGGACAATATCTGGTTAAAGCCGGAGGAACTGGCATTTTCCGCTGTGGCTTTCGAGGACACCAACCATAAGGCTCAGAAAGAGTTTAAGCGTTTTGAAGATATTCAGGACAAGGACATTGTGAAAATCACCTACTTCTTAATGGATGAGGATGATGTGGAGGTTCCCGTAAATCTTCATGTGAAGAAGATTGCTCCTGCTGAATACAAGGTTAGCGGAGACGAGAAGGTAAGCTACAGTCCGGAAGGCACCAAAGTAAATTATCAGCTTTCCACCGGAGAAGACAGCTACGCTCTTGGCAAGGTTATCAGTAGGAAGAGTGAGGTAAAGGGAGAGGTTAATACAGACACCGCCGGTGTTTTGGTACTGCCTAAGGAAATGACTCCCGGAAAGTACCAGCTGGTATTCTCTAACGACAAGCTTACCGATGTATCCTTTAAGGTACTGGTAGAATCCGGCTTAAAGGCAGAGGACTTCCATTTTGAAAATAACAAGTTAAGCCTTGCGGAAAACGCAGATCAGCTGACTATCGCAAACTACATTGCTTCTACGAGCTCCGCAACCATCGGAGAGCAGGAGTTTAAGGGCGGTTCCGGAAGAAGATTCGGAAAGAACATTTTCAATGAAGACGGTAGCGTAAATACTGAGGCGAGCTACAAGAAGGACGGTCAGGAAGTAAAGTACTTTGACGGCCCCGGAACCTATCCTGTAACCATCAAGGCAGACGGATATCCTGAAGTGAAATTCGAGGTAGTCGTACAATGATTGTGATTCTTACTTTAATATGCAGTTTAGCATTTTTCCATTTCTTTGGAAAAGCATTAAAGAAGAAGCCGGCAGTGTTGTATGGGATTTGTATCCTCCTTTCCTTGGTAAGCATTTTTTATCCAAGGGAGGGAGGAATTCCCTTTTTGGACTTCTTTTTTAAGAAAATCATGCAAAGAGGTGTGCTGGCAGGCTCTCTCTTTATCTGGGTGATGCTGGCACCGGTGCTTCCCAAGAGCTTTTCCGGAAGAAAGACCATCTATCTTCTTCGAGGGGAAATGGCTATTTGCGCCTCTTTGATTACTTTGGCCCATAATCTGGCCTTTGGCGGAAAATACTTTGGCGCCTTATTCTTTGGACAGGGGCATATCAGTCTGATGGAGCTTCATGCGGCTATCGTGTCTTGTCTTATGATACTTTTGTTAATTCCGCTAACTATTACTTCCTTTCAGACCGTTCGGCGGAAAATGCAGGCAAAGAGCTGGAAGAAGTTGCAAAACTGGTCCTATCTTTTTTACCTGCTTTTGTATTTACACATTTTCTTTATTTATCAAGGGGCGCTGATTCGGGGAAAGGGAGACTATTTCTTCACCCTGATGCTTTACAGCTTCATTTTTGGATTCTACGGATTCTTACGGATTAGGCAGTATAGAATACAAAAGGAAGGCAAGGAGAAAAAGACATTTCCTTTGCTTCGTATTGGGGGGATTTTGCCCATTGTCTGTATTTTTCTAAGCGGCTTTTACAGTGCCGGGAAATACCGCAGTGCATTAGAAGCAAATGTGGATAAAGTCAGAATGCAGGAAACCCTAGCGGAAAGCAAGGGAAGCACGGAAACTAACGAAAAGACGGAGGAAAAAAGTAATTCTTCTGAAAAAGCATTAGAAGCTGGCGGAGATAAAGCCTCTGCGAATTTTACGGATGCTTCCTCCGATTCTCAAGCTGCTGATGGGAATAGTGCATCCGGAGCTTATAAAGACGGAGAATACCTTGGAAAGGCTTCCGCTTACAATGGCAATGTGGAGGTGAAGGTCACCATTTCCGGGGGAAAGATTACAGCTATAGACATTGTGAAAACCAAGGACGATGAAGAATATTTCTTTGACGCACAGAAAAGGGTGATTCCGGAAATTTTGGAAAAGCAAAGCACCGATGTGGATACTGTTGCAGGAGCCACCACCAGTAGCGAGGGCATTGCCCATGCGGTGCAGAAGGCCTTGGAGGAAGCGAAGAAGTAATAAAAAAGTCTTCTTGTAAAACTTGTAAAAACAGCATTTTCTTATATAATGAGTTCTGTATTCATTCTTAAAAATAGAAGAATATAGAACTTTTTTATTCTTAACAAGTGGCGCAGGCGAAGCCTGAGACGTCTTGTTCATAACGAGTATCCCTCGCAGAGTGTGCGATATCTCGTTGAATATCTCTTGCGGAGCATGTGTTTTCTAATATTTTCCAAAGGGAAGCTTAGGAGAGTGCTACGCCGCTGTAGAGGATGCCTTTTTGGGGGAATATATATGAAAAAAGCTATACTTTGTATCAGTATCTTGACTATAATTTTCAGCCTTTCTGCCTGCGATGATATTAAGATGGTACAAAATTCTTTTCAGAAAGAGAAGACAAGAAACACAGAGCAGTTAGGAGACCAACCTATGGATGTATTTAAAAAGGGAGATCTTAAAATGGAAAATGGAGAGTACAATATCTATGCTAGCTTCAGTAATTTTCTGGCTGCTCGTTATCACTTCATTTCAGTATTTTATTTTCAGGGAGTTCGCAATGAACCGGAGTTTCATTTGGCGGAGGGGAAGGAGTATAGCAAGGAAGGCTTTACCCCGGAAGAGTTTGACTTTATCCGACATGTTATAAAAATAGCGAATGGAGGGACGCATTTCCCTGAGGTGGATAAGCCGGTGAAAACCCTGGCTCCTTTAATCTTAAAGACTATGGAAATTTATAACGAGGCAGCAGCTTATGGACAGGCGGAGACCTATAAAAATGATCACTATGAAGGGGCAAAGGAAATTCACAGCCGTCTTTACCCTTTAGTAGAGAGTTCTAAAGCTCCATTGTCGGAATATAAGCGGGCTATTGATGAGCTTTCTTCAAAAAAAATGGAAGAGGAAATCCAGGCAATGAAAGAACGGGGCTACATTATCCGTTATAACATGTTAAAGCTGTTCTCTCTACGAGATCAAATTATGGATGAAATCATAAATCAGAATCTTGTCCAGGAAGAGATGACAAAGCTGGATTTATCTAAAATTCGTCCTGCCTATGAGGAATTTCTGGCTACCCTATCGGATTTCGAAAAAATGATAGGAAATCGGAAAGCAATTGATGCGGAATTGTTTACTGACCCCAGCATTTTTGAAGATTTGTCGGAATTTGTCAATGATTCCAAAGAGTTTGCAAAACAGATTCAGGAAATGATTCGTCGGATAGACGAAAATGAGCCATTTACAGAGAAGGATTATGGGCAGACAAATGTAGATGGCAGCTTTTTAAAGATAGATTGGGCATCTATTAATATGGTTCAAAGCTACAGCAAAGTCATAAGCTAAATAAAGCTTTTGCTTTTTGCGAAATTCTTTCTGTTTCTTGTAAAAAATTTAAATTTTTGTATAATTAGTTCTGTATCTTTTCTTAAAATAAAGAAAGATGCAGAATTTTTTTGATGAGGAGAAAATGTATGAAAAAAATCGTTTTAGGACTTGGCGCAATTGCCTTAGCCCTCAGCCTTTCTGCCTGTGAAGACTTAAAAATGGCGCAGAATGCTATTAAGCAGGAAAAAAGCGGAGAGAGCGGCGGGGACAGCAGTGATTCCGGGAATAACCCCTTGGATGCTTTGAAAAAGAACCTTTCCGCTGATTCCGGGGAAAGCGACGATGAGCTGACACAATACAACAATTACGTGGATTTCAGTAATTTCCTAACCGGTAATTTTGAAGATAATATCGGCAGATATTTTGAGGGAGTAGAGCCGGAGACAGAGTTTAAGGTAATAGAAGGCGGACATTATACTACGGTCAGCTTTAGCGATTATGACATGGAGCAAGTACAGAGCTATCTGGATCAGGCCAATGCCGGAACCAAGTTTACTGATTTAGATGAGCAGGTAAAAACTTTGGCTCCTATTGTACTGGAAACCATGAAGGTTTATAACGAGGCGGCCAGCTATGGAGATTTGCAGGCCTATAAGGATGATCAGTATGCCAAGGCCCAGGAAATTCATAGCAGACTTTTTCCCTTGGTACAAAGCTATATCGATCCGGCAGATACTTATACTGCAGCCATTCACAGCCTTTCTGTGGAAAGACAGCAAGAAGAAATGCAGAGAATGAAGGACAACGGCTTAACGATTCGCTATGATATGCTGAGAATCATGGATCTGAAAAATCAAATTATTGACGCCTTTTCAGAGCAGCCCAATGTAGCGGAGGTCAATATTGCCGACCTTGATTTGACAAAGATACGTCCTGCGTATGACGAGCTGGCTACCCTGCTTTTGGAATTTGTGCCCCTTTCCAAGGATAAAGATGCTGCGGAGAAGGAAGGCTTTGATAACAACTATTACGTTACTACCTTTGCAGATGCTGCCGGAGATTTTAAGAAGCAGCTTCAGGAGCTGATTGACCGGAAAGAAAGCGGAAAAGGATTTTCCGAGAATGACTTGCAAATTTTATGGGCTACCGATGGAAGCTTCCAGAAAATCAGTGAGGCCGCTTCCAAGATGACGGAAACCTATAACAGAGCAGTCGGTTAAAAAGATTTATAAAAAATGTTCTTGACGAGAAAAGTCAAGTTGTGTTAAATATTAGAACTATAAAACCGTTGAGGTGGAGATAACGTTAAGTATGAGCTCACAGAGAGTCCGGGAAGGTGAGAGCCGGGCAGAACACAGCTTAGCAAATGGACCACTGAGGGCATGGTCAAAGGAGCAATCCGAGTATTCCATGACGCGTAGGAGTGCGTTAGTTTCCGGAGGTATGTTAGTACCTTGCTAAGAGCACGAGTGAATCGTGAACTAGGGTGGCACCGCGAACTTTAATTTTCGTCCCTAGCAGAATTTTTATTCTGCTGGGGTTTTTTTATTTTCAAAAATGATTTTAGAGATGCTAAAGACAGTTTTTAAGCAAAAGCCAAAAGTATGTCAAAGCGTTTTTTCTAAAAGGAAGAAGCCAATCCCATGCAGAGCATAGAGAAAGGAAGAAAATGATGATTAGACCAAGTCTTATGGAAATGGAAGCCTATCGGAAGGATGAAAGCCTTCGCCTGCTTCCCGTCATGAAGGAGATTTTTTCAGACTTCATTACCCCAATCACCGCATTATCCATTTTGAAAAATATTTCGCAAAATGTCTTTTTACTGGAGTCCATGGAGGATCGGGAAAAATGGGGGAGATATACCTTTCTGGGCTATGACCCGAAGCAAAGCATTTCCTGTAAAAACGGAATCGTAGAAAGCTCCGGCTTAAAGCTTCCCACCAAGGAGCCTAAGGCTCTAATCCGGCAAATCCTTCAAGAGCACAAGGCTCCCAAGGTACCCGGGGCTCCTTCTTTTACCGGGGGACTGGTTGGATACTTTGCCTATGACTTTATCCAGTATGAGGAGAACAGCCTTCATTTTTCCGGAAAGGATGAGGAGGACTTCCAGGATTTGGATCTGATGCTCTTTGACAAGGTAATATGTTTTGACCACTTCCTGCAAAAGATTTTCCTGATTGTGAATATGTCCCTTTCCGAGGGAGAGGCGGGCTATAAGAGAGCAGTTTTGGAATTGGAAAATATGCACAGGCTCTTAAAGAGCGGAGAGCAGAAGAAGGAAGAGCCCGGCAGATGCCTAAGCGACTTCCGACTCCTTCACAGCAAGGAAGAATATATGCAAATGGTGAAGAAGGCCAAGAGACATTTGAAGGATGGCGACATTTTCCAAATCGTCCTCTCCAACAGGCTGGAAGCGGACTATGAGGGAAGTCTTTTGGAAAGCTATAGGCACCTTCGTTGCTTAAATCCCTCCCCCTACCTTTTCTACTTTTCCAGTAAGGACTTGGAGCTGGCAGGAGCCAGTCCGGAAACTCTGGTAAAGCTTGAGGAGGGCGTTTTGCAGACCTTTCCTCTGGCAGGTACCAGAAAGAGGGGAATAACAGAGGAAGAGGACAAGCGCATCGCCATGGAGCTTTTGCAGGATGAAAAGGAAGTTTCCGAGCACGATATGCTGGTGGATTTAGGCAGAAACGATATAGGGAAAATCGCCAAGGTAGGCACTGTGAAGGTGGAAAAGTACCACGAGATTCAGCGTTATTCCCATGTGATGCATATCGGCTCCACCGTAATGGGAGAGCTTAAGGAAGGCTATGACGCGCTGGATTGCGTCTCCGCCGTGCTTCCTGCCGGAACCCTAAGCGGAGCACCGAAGATTCGGGCCATGCAGCTGATTGACGATATAGAGCAAAACCGCCGGGGCATCTACGGGGGAGGAATCGGATACATTGATTTTAACGGAAATCTGGACCTCTGCATTGCAATCCGCTTTGCCTATAAGAAAAACGGAAAGGTGGCCATTCGCTCCGGAGCAGGCATCGTGGTGGACTCCTCCGAGGAAAAGGAATTTGAGGAGTGTAAGAATAAGGCCCAGGCCATGGTGGAAGCCATTCGAAGAGGGGAGGAGGCAGAATGATTCTTTTAATTGATAACTATGACAGCTTTACCTTTAACCTATATCAGATGCTGTCCAAATACGAGAGGGTGGAAGTGATTCGAAACGACGGGAAAACGGTGGAAGAAATCGAGGCCATGAAGCCGGCAGGAATCGTTCTTTCACCCGGACCGGGCAGACCGGAAAATTCCGGCATTTGCCCCCAAGTCATTCGTTCTCTTCGGGGAAAAATCCCTATCCTTGGGGTTTGTCTTGGAGAACAGGCTATCTGTCAGGTCTATGGGGGTACCGTAAGCCACGCCATAAAACCCATGCACGGCAGACAGTCCGAGGTGGACATTGTGGAAGACTCGGAGCTTTTTAAAGGTCTTGGCCGGAAAATGAAGGTGGCTCGCTACCACAGCCTCATTGCCGAGGAGGAAAGTCTGGAGGGCACAGAGCTTCGGATTACCGGGAAAACCCAGCAGGAGGAAGTGATGGCGGTGGAAGACAGGGAGCGGAAGGTTTACGGCGTACAGTTCCACCCGGAAAGTATCATGACCAAGGACGGGGCGAAGATTTTGGAAAACTTTGCCAGGATTTGTAAGGGAGCATAAGGGTAGAAGCAAATGAGCATTTTAGAAGAAATTGCAAGGGAAAGAAGAAAGGCTGTGGAAGAGGAGAAAAAGCTGCTTTCGCTTATGGAGTTGGAAAGACTTTTGGATGCTGCAACAAGTCCAAAATCTTCAGAAACCGAAGGCAAAAGCTTTTACCAGGCCTTGGCCAAGGAGGGTTTATCCATTATCGGAGAGGTAAAGAAGGCTTCCCCCTCCAAGGGCATTATCGCAGAGGATTTTCCCTATTTACAGATTGCAAAGGATTATGAAGCTGCCGGCATTGACGCCATTTCCTGTTTGACGGAGCCTAAGTATTTTCTGGGGAAGGACCAATATTTACAAGAAATCGCACAAGCTGTTTCGGTACCGGTGCTTCGGAAGGATTTTCTGATTGACCCCTACCAAATCTATCAGGCCAAACTTTTAGGAGCGAAAGCTATTCTCCTGATTGTTTCTCTTCTCGGAGAAAGGGAATTGAAGGAATTTCTGGGAATTGCCGGAAAGCTGGGACTGGATGCCTTGGTGGAATGCCATGATGAGGAAGAAATCCGCTGTGCCCTCTCTGTGGGAGCAAAGATTATCGGAGTCAACAACAGAAATCTAAAGACCTTTTCCGTAAATATGGAAAACAGCCTATCCCTAAGAAATTTGGTGCCAAAGGGACAGCTCTTCGTGGCGGAAAGCGGAATGTCCAAGCCGGAAGAACTAAGGCTTTTAGAGGAAGCCGGGGTGAATGCGGTTTTGATTGGAGAAAGCCTGATGCGGGCAGAGAGCAAGAAGGAAAAACTTCAGGAATTACGGAGCCTATTGAAATAAGAAATAATCTACAAAAAAGGAATCTTGTGTAGAGAAGTAGAATAGCTAGCCTGCATAGAACAGACGGTTTTTGCCAAAAAGAGGATTTCAAAGGAACAGAAGTAAGGGAAAGAAAGGAGCGAGTATGCTGCAAGAATGTATCAAAAAACTGGTGTTGGGAGAGGATTTAAGCTTTCAGGAAAGCTACGAAAGCATGAATGAAATTCTGGACGGAAAAAGCTCTCCGGTGCAAAATACCGCCTTTCTTACGGCTCTGGCCTGCAGAAAGCGGGAGGAAGAAAATATCACGGAGATAACTGCATTTGCCAAGGCGATGCGGGAGCACGCCACAGAAGTAAAGCATGAGGGCATGGAGGTTTTGGAAATCGTAGGAACCGGTGGAGACCACAGTAACAGCTATAACATTTCCACCACCTCCGCCTTGGTAGTAGCTTCTTTAGGGGTAAAGGTGGCAAAACATGGAAACAGGGCAGCCTCCTCCAAGTCCGGCACCGCAGATTGTCAGGAAGCCCTGGGCATTAACATTGTGCAGGACAGGGAAAAGGCGGAGGAAATGCTGAGAAATACCGGCCTTTGCTTCCTCTTTGCCCAGCACTACCATACCGCCATGAAGTATGTGGGCGCTATCCGTAAGGAATTGGGCTTTCGGACCATTTTCAATATCCTTGGACCCCTGACCAACCCTGCAAAGCCGGATGCCATGCTTTTGGGAGTTTATCAGGAAAGACTTTTAGAGCCGATGGCGGCGGTGCTGCATCACTTAGGCGTTAAGCGGGCTTTGGTAGTATACGGAGAGGACGGCATGGATGAGATTTCCGTTTCCGACAAGACTTTGGTTTGCGAATTAAGGGATGGACAAAGCCGAATCTTTGAGATTGCTCCGGAGGACTTCCATTTGGAAAGAGGGAAAAAAGAGGAGCTTGTGGGGGGAGATGCGGCGGAAAATGCGGCAATTACCAAGGGACTTTTGGCCAATGAGATTCAGGGCAGCAAGAAAACGGCTCTTTTGTTAAATGCGGGAGCAGCCCTCTTTATCGCCGGAAAGGCGGAAAGTATAGAAGAAGGCATTCACCTGGCGGAGGAAGCCATCAGCAGCGGAAAGGCATTGGCCTTCTTGGAAGAGTACAGAAAGGCTTCCCAAAGCTAGGGCAGGAAAGGAAGGGGCATGATCGTCAAGTACTGCGGTATCACAAAGGAAGAGGAAATTCAGCATTTGCAAAAGCTTCCCATAGATTATGTGGGCTTTGTCTTCTATAAGAAAAGTAAACGCTATGTGGACAAGGAGCAGGCAAGGCGCTTAAGGGCAAAGTTAAAACCCTCCATTCCTGCGGTGGGAGTCTTTGTAGAAGAAGAGATTCCGAAGATTTTGGCGCTTTTGCAGGAGGGCATCATCCAAGGGGTTCAGCTCCATGGAGAAGAAGAGGAGTCCTATGTTCTTACGCTTAAGGAGAAAATGAAGCAACTTAGGGGGGATTCCTTTCTCTGGCAGGCCTTTATTTTAAAAGAAGAAAAGGATATAGAACGGGCAAATGCCTCTCCGGCGGGCCTGATTCTTCTGGATGGAGGGAAAGGGGAAGGCAAAGAGGCGGAGGCAGGACTTTTACAAAAGATTCATCGTCCCTATATCTTGGCAGGAGGACTTTCCCCGGAAAATGTAGTAGAGAAAATCAAAGCATTTTCCCCCTATGGATTGGATGTCAGCTCCGGAATCGAGGAGCAGAGAGAAGATGGTGTCCGGAAAAGTCCGGAGAAGATGGATAGCTTTATACATTTGGTGAGAGAATATGGGAAGCAGACTTTGTGAAGAAATGGAAGCAAAGAAGATACAATAAAGATACAAAGAAGTAGCAATAAAGATGCAATAAAGATACAAAGAAGTAGCAATGAAGATGGAATGAAAGATACATCCGGAAAGGAGTAGTATGGCAGAGAAAATTGGACGTTTTGGGATTCACGGAGGACAGTACATTCCGGAAACCCTGATGCAGGCAATAGAAGAATTGGATAAGGCCTATACAGAGGCTAAGGCGGATCCTGTATTTCAGAAGGAGTTAAGCCGTTACTTAAATGACTATGCGGGACGGCCCTCCCGCCTGTATTATGCGGAAAAGATGACGAAGGATCTTGGAGGCGCCAAGATTTACTTAAAGAGAGAGGACTTAAACCATACCGGAGCCCACAAAATCAACAATGTTTTAGGACAGGCCTTGCTGGCAAAGCGCATGGGAAAGACCAGGCTGATTGCGGAAACCGGAGCAGGACAACACGGTGTGGCAACGGCAACGGCAGCAGCCCTTTTCGGCATGGAATGTGTGGTCTTCATGGGGCAGGAGGACATTGAGCGTCAGGCCTTAAATGTTTACAAGATGCGTCTTTTGGGAGCGGAGGTGGTTTCCGTAAAGACCGGAACTGCCACCTTAAAGGATGCGGTGTCCGAGGCCATGAGAGAGTGGACCAAGAGAATTTCCGATACCCACTACTGCCTCGGTTCCGTTATGGGACCTCACCCCTTCCCTACCATGGTCAGGGATTTTCAGGCGGTGATTTCCAAGGAGATTCGAGAAGAGATTTTGGAAAAGGAAGGAAAGCTTCCTGCAGCAGTATTGGCCTGCGTAGGAGGCGGCTCCAATGCTATCGGAACCTTCTACCATTTTATTCCGGATGAGGGTGTAGAGCTGATTGGCTGTGAGGCGGCAGGAAGAGGGGTGGATACGGAGGAAACTGCTGCCACCATTGCGGTAGGAAAGCTGGGCATTTTCCACGGCATGAAGTCCTACTTCTGTCAGGACGAATTCGGGCAGATTGCTCCGGTTTACTCCATTTCCGCGGGACTGGATTATCCCGGAATCGGACCGGAGCACGCAGCACTCCATGACAGCGGACGGGCAAAGTATGTACCGGTAACGGATTTGGAGGCGGTAGAGGCCTTTGAGTATCTTTCGAAGATGGAGGGAATCATCCCGGCCATTGAATCCGCCCATGCCATTTCCTATGGCATGAAGGTGGCGAAGGAGAAGAGTAAGGAGGAAAGCATTGTTATCTGCATCTCCGGAAGAGGGGATAAGGACTGCGTTTCCGTAGCACGTTTCAGAGGGGAGGACTTGGTAGAATGAGAAGCATAAAAGAAGCATTTGCAAAGGGAAAGGCATTTATTCCCTTTATCACCTGTGGAGATCCGGATTTGGAAAGCACCAAGAAGCTGGTAAAGAGCATGGTGGAAAATGGAGCGGACCTGATTGAGTTGGGGATTCCCTTCTCCGACCCCACCGCAGAGGGCCCGGTGATTATGGAAGCTGACCTTCGGGCTTTGCAAGGAGGATGCACCACAGAGAAGGTTTTTCAAATGACCAAGGAACTTCGGCAGGAAGTGGATGTGCCCTTTGTGTATATGACCTATGCCAATGTGGTTTTCTCCTACGGCAGCAGAAAGTTCATGGAAAAGGCCAAGGAAGCAGGGGTTTCCGGACTGATTCTTCCGGATGTGCCCTATGAAGAGCGGGAAGAGTTTTTGCAGGATTGTAGGGACTTCGGCATTGCCCTCATTTCCATGGTTGCCCCCACCTCCGAGGATCGTATCGCAAAGATTGCGAAAGATGCGGAAGGATTTTTATATATCGTGTCATCCCTTGGGGTTACGGGAGAACGAAAGGAAATCACCACGGACCTGTCTTCTCTTTCGAAAATGGTGAAGAGTCACACGGACATTCCCTGTGCTGTCGGTTTTGGTATTTCCACCAAGGAGCAGGCAAAGGAAGTGGCACAGTATGCGGACGGCGTGATTGTAGGATCCGCCATTATGAAAAAAATCCATGAGAATCCGGGGGAGGAAGAGGCAGTACTGGGAGAGTATGTGGCGTCTATGAAGTCGGTGTTATAAATGTGGTATCACCGTCCGGCAATGAGTTTCTTCTGTAGAAATAGTGTCACCGTCCTACAATGAAGTTTCTTTCTTCAGACACGTTCTCACTAACCTCGCCTCATAGCAGTACTAAGCTGAAAGCTTCGTTCACTCGCTTTCAGCAAGTACTGATGGGCTCAGATTGTCTTCAGAAAGAAACTTCTTGCGGGTCGGTGAGCTGTATTTCGGGCTAAAGAAAAATCTTCTATGTTCGGCTGGGACTAGAATGTCTTCAGAAAGAAAACTCATTGCAGGACGGTGAGGTAAATTTCTAGGCTCGAGAAAATTTTCTATGTGCGACTGGGACTAAAATGTCTTCAGAAAGAAAACTCATTGCCGGATGGTGAGGTACATTTCCGGGCTAAAGAAAAATGATTTAAATAGGGGCTGTAAAAAATCATAATAATAATTAGATTTTCGGCAATTTAGACCTATATTGCTTAGAAAACTATTTTGATTTTTTACAGCTTCTTATTGTTTCCATATTTTTATAGGAGTAAGATATATTGTATACACGAAAACGGTAGTTTTAAGAAAGGAAGGTATGATATGTATTATTCCAGCGGAAATTATGAGGCATTTGCCCGTCCGGAAAAGCCGGAGGGGATTGAGAACAAGTCGGCCTATTTAATTGGTAGTGGTTTAGCTTCTCTCGCAGCTGCCTGCTTTTTGGTACGGGATGCACAGATGGAAGGGAAGAGAATTCATATTCTGGAAAAGGAATCTCATCCGGGCGGAGCTTTGGATGGGGATAAAATTTCTGCGGGTTATGTCATGCGTGGCGGCAGAGAGATGGATAACCATTTCGAATGTATGTGGGATCTGTTTCATTCTATTCCCTCTATAGAGACGGAGGGAGTCAGCGTTCTGGATGAGTATTACTGGTTAAATAAAAAGGATCCAAATTATTCTTTATGCCGTGCTACCAAAAATCGGGGAGAAAATGCCAAAACCGGCGATAAGTTCGGTCTTTCCGACAAGGGAAGTATGGAAATCATGAAGCTTTTTATGACAACGGATGAAGATCTGGCCAATGTGAAAATGACGGAAATTTTTGACGATGAAGTCTTTAAGACCAATTTCTGGATGTATTGGCGTACCATGTTTGCCTTTAAGGATGATCAAAGTGCTCTGGAAATGAAGCGTTATATGCAAAGATTCATTCATCATATCGGGGGATTGCCGGACTTTAAGGCATTACGTTTTACCAGATACAATCAGTATGAGTCCATGGTGCTTCCCATGGTGAAGTATCTGGAAGAACATGGTGTTGCGTTTCATTACGGTGTCAGCGTGACAAATGTGCTTTTTGACATTTCTGCCGGAAAGAAGCAGGCAAAACGGATTGAGCTTCTGCGAGACGGGAAAGAGGAAAGTATTGACCTAACGGAAAATGATTTGCTTTTCTATACGAATGGAAGTAACGTGGAAAATTCCACTTATGGCAGTCAGACAGAAGCTACAGGCATGGATAGTGAGATTCATCCGGGAGGCTCCTTTGACTTATGGAGAAAAATTGCGGCACAGGATCCATCTTTCGGAAAACCGGACAAATTCTGTACAAACCCTGAGGATAGTAACTGGGTAAGTGCAACGGTAAATACCTTGGATGAAAAGATTCTTCCTTATATCAAAAACATTTGCCAAAGAGATCCTCTATCAGGAAAAGTAGTAACCGGCGGTATTGTAACCGTAACGGATTCCTCTTGGCTTCTAAGCTGGACCATTAATCGTCAACCCCAGTACAGAAATCAGCCGAAGGGACAGGTTCTGGTATGGCTTTACGGTATGTTTTCCGATAAGCCCGGAGATTTTATTAAGAAATCCATGCGGGAATGTACCGGACAGGAAATCTGTGAAGAATGGCTTTATCACTTAGGGGTTCCGGTGGAGGAAATTCCGGAACTGGCAGCCCATAGTGCCAATACCGTTCCGGTGATGATGCCCTTTGCCAGTGCTTATTTCCAACCACGAGAAGCCGGAGACCGTCCTTTAGTGGTACCGGAGAGCTCTGTAAACTTTGCTTTTATCGGAAACTTTGCGGAAACGCCCAGAGATACCGTTTTTACTACAGAATATTCCATTCGAACGGCTATGGAGGCAGTGTACACCCTGGCAAATGTGGACAGAGGCGTTCCGGAGGTCTGGGGTAGCGTGTTCGACCTTCGAGATCTGTTAAATGCTACGGTTGCCCTTCGAGACGGAAAGAAGATTACAGACTTACATCTTGGATTTATTCAGGATATTGTGCTTAAGACAGCCCTGAAGCGTGTAAAAGGAACGGAAATTGAAAAGCTGATGAAGAATTGCCGGATGCTATAAGAAAAGCTCTCTATCTCTTGGCTTAGACTAGCCTTCTTCAAAGAATCCCAAAATCAAGATTCCTAAAACCGCCAGTCCAACGGCAAGGTACTGGGCTTTGCTAAGCTTTTCTTTTAAGAAGATTCTGGCCCAGATTACGGAGAAGAGGCAGTAGCTGGAAATCAAGGGTGCGGAGGCAACAGCATTTGCTCCAATGGCATAGATATAGGTGAACTGGCCTATTGTTTCGCAGACGGCAGCTAAAAATTTCGGTCCTTCCGTAGGAAGGCTGAACTTGGTCTTTTTTACAAAAACCAAATAGAAGAAGAGGCAGACTGCCAGAGTACAGAAGGTGTATTCATAGGCTACATTTGCAGAGGCTTCCGGAATTTTTTCCAGAACCACCGCGTCTAAAAATGTGCCCAGTCCGTCAATGATGCAGTAAAAGATGGGAAAGAAAATGGCGATAAAGCTGTTTACATATTTGTCCTCCACCTTTTCCTGCATCTTTTTTCGTTCCGCATCCTCATGCTTTTTTTGCAGATAGGAAAGCAGGTAAATGGCAAAAAGAATCAAAAGAATGGCAAAAAGCTGGGGTAATGCCAAGACCTGCTTTAGAAAAATAAAGGAAAGCAGAGCTGCCACCGCACCGGAGGTATTGCAAATGGGGGAGGAGACGGAAAGCTCAATATAGCGCAATCCGATATAGCCTAAAAGCATGGAGGAAATATAAAGAAAGGAAACCGGCAGATAGGCAATGAGGATTTCCTTGGTAAAGCTTACGCCATGAAATAAAACTTGAACGGTGGCATGGGCACCCATAACCAGTCCCACCACCATAAGCATTTTCAAATGACTATCCTTATCCTTGGCAGGGGATCCCAGCTTGGAAAAGAAATCCGAACCGGACCAGAAAAATATAGAAATTAATGATAAAATAAACCACATATTGACTCCTTTTTAAAGAATTTTCATGTTTTTTTCGTCACTTTTATATCGAAAACCGATAAATAAATATTCT
>ERZ773045.773-NODE-773-length-15414-cov-8.689628_pt1 | contig 15414 bp, 9 predicted proteins | sample MGYA00580635_ERZ773045 | MGnify/ENA primary metagenome ERZ773045 (study PRJEB29015, sample SAMEA2738115) | human oral metagenome | biome: human oral; feature: human-associated habitat; material: saliva | place: China | collected 2261 ...
TTTGCAGTAGTCTTGCCATTGTTACAAGCTACCATAGCTGCACAAGCAGCTACCATAAACATAATCTTTTTCATAATCATTTTAGTTTTATATAAACTCTAATTTAACTCTCGGGTTGCAAAGATATTGTATTTGGATTTAAAAACAAGAATGTTTTAACCTTTATTTGTCTTTGTCGTGCAAGTTTTATTTTATTTTTATGACTATTACCCATATTTGTTGATTACCTATTTGAATTGTAACATGAATAACAAAATGAGAATTGCCTGGTTCTAAAGAAAGACATAATAGGATAGCTGGTGAGTATTAATAAAGTTTTAGAAGTTATTTACCCCCAATTGGACATTAGAATACTTTTGCACGTAGAACAGTAAGTATGACTAATGCCCCCCATTGGGGGCAATTAAGAATTAGCTATTTTTTTACTTGCTTATCAGTTTCTTACCTTTATGGATATATATCCCCTTCATAGGCTTATCAACCTTGACGCCAGACACAGTGTAATAATCATCACGTCCGTTATTAGTAACATTGGTAATCCCTGTGATAACAGAAATCAAAGGTAACGATGGCTGCAAGGTCTTTCCTATATTCGCAGGAAAAGAGAGGTAAGCCTCGCCTGCAGGTACAGTATTGTTTGAAGCCTCTATAAAGGATTCACCACGGAGAATGTAATTACGTACTTCTCCCGTGCTATTATCCACCTTACTACCGTGTTCAACGACCACCATCGTCCAATATTCCAGAGAAGGTAGGGTGAATGTTACCTTACCATTATTCTGTGTGAAGACAACTTCTTGCGGAGCACCACCGAAGCAATCAGGACTTGCTACCCATATACGGGCTACAGAGGCAGCATCGTCAAGAACAATCTTCTTATTAAGTAGGACATTAGGCTCTGGCATTGTTTCCTTTATATCTCGGATATTAAAGTTGTCTCTTGAGAAGTTACTATAATTCAAAAACTGTATTGCAGTCACGTTTCCCTTCATAGTGCTATAAGTATTCACACTATAAGGCTTTGGTCCAATCGTCTGATCTGCAGCATCTGCGACACTTGGATTAGGATCAGACAAATCCCATGCAACCACGTTAACACCATCCATTGTCATGTTAACAGAAGTTTCAGCATTGCCATCTCGCAAGTAGTTTTCATAGGCAACAAGGAAGTCATAATAGTGAATGATTGACTTTTGCAACTTGTCAGACATTTTTCGAGCATCATCAGGGAAGTACTCTGTAAACAACATGTGGTCACCACTCAACTCAATACGAGAACCACCAAGTGCGAAGATAGTAGCATTGCCAAACAACGCACTGCTTGTATGGAACTGACCACCATTTCCATTGCGACAGTGTAGATAAGCTGCAAAGACTGTATTAAAGGTATTCTTACCATTATTACGACGATTGTCCTGTATTATTTTACGGTAGTTCCACAAATAGTCGTCAGCACCCCACATCTCATTATAGCCGAATTCAACGTTACCTGTACCAACGATCTTAGGTCCACCAAAGGTAGAAACAGCATTCATTACAAGGGACTTATCTTTACTATCGGATTTCATACGATTGATAAAGTTTGCATAATAGCCTTCGAAGTCGTGAGTATCACGGCGGTCACCACCAGTATAAACCTTCTGACCATTTTCTGTCTTGCTCTGCAGATTGGTATAATAAGCCTCGCGCTGACGACCTAACTGATCAATATGATAACCATCAAACTTAAGATGCTGATATACCTTTTTTATTTCTTCAGAGAGGTAGTTCACCCAATGCTGATTGCCAGGATTCATCACGTAGATACTTGGCCATGAACCTAAAGGATACTGTACCTGATGAAGGTCATAGCCACCCTTATCGTTTGCATGTAGGTCTATCCAGCCCCAATCGCTGCTGATACCATCCTTCCCATCAAGATTTGCTGGTGTTTCTGGCTTTCCATCGACAATATTACCCGTTACACCATAGAGCAAGTCATAGAACATACACTTGCTTCCAACCTCATGTAGCTTGGTAATATAATTTTCTATAGAAGATTTGAAGACATCGCGTAAGCCAACATCCTTCCATTGTGAAGCACCTTCTGGAATTGGTTTGTGATGTTGCCACTGCCAGTCATAGAACTGAATGCCAGTCATGTGGTAGCGATTAAGCATATCTACTTCTTTTTTAACCTGCTCAATAGTCTTGTCAGAGCCATAGTGTGAGACGAAACCATAGCGTGGGAAGCGACCCCATTCGGTAGAAACATCAATACCAATCGTGGCAAGTGTCTGCTCGGCAATACCATCAGCAACATAGATTTCAGCCAGATAACCCGTAAAATTCTGTGCTGGAACCTTCCAAGACCAACTTTGTTTTCCACCAATTTCATCGGTTCCTACAACTGTATTGCCATGTAAGTAACGCACTTTTGCATTAGCTGGAAGAAGATACTTTGATGTGAAGCGAACTGTGGACTCAGGCTCGTAACGTACCTTGTCTGTTGTCAGTTCTACAGGAGCATAGCGAGAAGTGATGTCTTCTCTTAGTTTTAAAGTTGTAGTACTAATAGTTTCTCCTGTTGAAACACGCAGTGCATTGTCATCATAATGGGCTGCATTATCAGCTAAACGGAGTTGATAAACTGTGTTTGGAACAGCCTCTATGATGAGACCAGTGCCTGCACTCACTGTTGTAACAGGTATCAGGGAGACCGAAGTTCTTCCATTACTTTCCTTTGCTATATAGGCTTTTAGACCCGTAGCAGTGGTGAAGTCAATATCAAAAGAACGCGAAAAAGTGGTGTACTTACTGCTTTGCTGATAAGGAAAACTATCCTTTATCTTATCAGAAATAAATGCAATTCCTTGCAAAGCAGACAGGGCTGATGGCTTTACATAGAAGCCAAAAGTACCGGAAACATCGGCAAAAGTGTATTGTCCAAGGCTTGGGCAACTGCTGCCTAAGTAATAAACGGCAGACAAGTTGCGGCATCCATTGAAGGTTCTATCATTGAAGTTCGTAAGAGTAGTTGGTATAACAACTGACTCTAAGGCTGTACAATGATAGAATGCACCCATTCCTAAGCTTGTTACAGACGGAGGTATTTGAACTGTTTTTAGGCTTGCACAGCCTTCAAAAGCCCACTCCCCAATCTCCTTTAAGTCATTAGAAAACTCTAAAGATACCAAGCCACTATTCTTAAAAGCATGGTCCTTTATGTTCTGAAGACCTATATTAAACTGCACATTTCTTAGTTGATGGCAATCTTCAAAAGCACTGCTACCAATCTCTCTCATGCTTGCTGGTAATACAAGATGTGCTAAAGCGCTACCTGCAAAAGAACGATAACCAATCTTTTGTAGTGTTCCTGATAAGGTTACAGAGGTTAAATTCGTACAATCAGTGTACTCAAAGCCTTGCATCTCAGTGACACGTGAGGCATCCATCACTCGTCGTAAGTTCTTACAACTATTGAATGCACTGTAGCCAATAGTACTAACCGAACTTGGAATTGTCACAGCAGTAATAGCGTTGTTACCCTCAAAGGCGTTGTGTTCAATGGCTGTAACGGCATATTCTTTGTTTTTGTTGCGAACGTCAGAAGGGATGATTACATCCCCATTCGCACCCTTTCCATCCACCAATGTCACTGAATTGTCGGAGTTGGTAGCATACTTGAGGTTGTCATACACAAAGTCATCAGCAAATGAAAAGGCTGCTGACGACAGCGTTAACCACAGAATAAGAAATCGTTTTAATCTCATGGTGTTTGTTTTTTAGTTATTATTAATGTGCCTTATACGGCAACTTCAATTCTTTAGGTTAATATAGAAAGACATTACCACAGCCTGACTTTCTCAAGCCAAGACTTAGCAATGCCTTGCATTCATTGAATGCATCCGCACCAATCTTAGTGATGTTGTCCCATGCACCAGACTGACCAGGAATACCTGTGATAGATGTTAGACTTGTACAAGATAAGAATGTTCCCGCAGGAATCTCTGTAATAGCTGCTGGCCACTCGACCGATACTAAAGGAGTGTTACGGAACACTTCTGTGTCCATCTTCTTGATATTCTTTAGATCAACAGAAGTCAAAGAACTACAATAGGCAAAACAATCTGCACCTAACTCCTCTACAGATAAAGGTACTTGTGACCATGTAATCTTTTCACAACCCCAGAACGCACTATTATTTAAACGCTTTGGATTATAACCATTCCAGTTGATCGTTGCTAAGTTCTTACAATTCTTAAAGGTGAAACTTGACACGTTGCTTGACGCATAGCTACTTGGGAATGTAAAGGATGTAAAGGCTTCGCAACCTTCAAACACACCACCTTCGATAGAGGAAGGGACATCATCACCTAAATAAGTAACTGAGTTTGGAAGAGTAATAGATGCTAACTTCTTACAGTTTAAGAACGCATGTGAATCAATCTCCTTTAACTGAGAAGTACCATCAGAAGCACCTTCAATAATAAACTCAGTCATATTAATACATTCATCGAAACAACGTGATTCAATATGTTGAACTGTCTTTGGAATTGTAATCTTAGTTATCTGACTTGTAACACCTGAATCTGTAGCACGGAAGAGGTTAGCACGGAGCATGATAACCTTATAGGTTGCATTACCCTGAAGTTGTCCATTATAAGTAACAGTAGCTTGAACTGTTTCAGGGATAGTAACCTCACCAACCTTACGTATGGCGTTATACTGAGCATCAGCTAAAGCTGTACCCTTTAGAGTATCAGTACTCAAATCTGTCTTATTTGTCCATCCGCAGAACTCAACGGTGTTGTTTTGTGAGGTAACACTCTCAAAATGCTGAATACTAAACAGCATACCATTGTAAACAAACAAGTTTACTTTTCGTTCAGCATTTATTGGTTGAGAATCAGCAAAGCATCCTAACGAGATGATTGCTAACAAAACCAGAAGTAATTTTCGTCTCATTTCTTTTTATTAATTATTTTGGTTCATACCATGTTATCATAGACTACCTGACTGAATGTCTCGGACTAAATATAAATCCTAATTAAACTCCGTCGCTTCGTCATCCTTAGATACTCTTTTGTCTTCCGTTTTGCGATACGAAATAAAAGTTATTTTTAGGTTCAAACATCAAACAGAAAAACCAATGCAAAGATAGACAAATAAACCACTCAATAAATTTCTACTACGACAAATACAAGTTTTTGATGTATGTATCAACCCTAAAATCAACACGTTATAGATATTAGTTATGAGTGATAATACAAACAAAATATAACGCAAATAAGGCTTTATTAGATAGAAATCAAGCTAAAGATACAACGCTTGTATGTATAAATGTAATTTTCAACAAATCTAATAAGCAGCGATAAAATCGACAATTCTATAACAAAAAGGCGTAGAACAAAGCCCTAAGTAAAGCTTTATATGAATACTTAAGTATAACTCTACCAAGAACAAAAACCATCCTCATCGAAGTGTTTTTATGAAAAGGATTTGTTGAAGAATACTTAAATGTAGATAAATAAAGGTTCTTCTGCTAAATGTATGGATATTTTTCGTATAGCTTTAACAGAAGAACAGAAGTTAATCATTAAATCAAAACACAACTTAGACAGTCAACTGTCTATTCTATTATAAGCCTCCAACACAGCTACCTTTTTCATTCTTAATACTTAGAAGATGTAAATAAGGGCTTGAAAAATCATTACATATTTTCGAATAAAACATCTATAAATAAGGACAAAAACACGTATAAAAATCAGGTTTGTAACTAAAAGGAAATCAATCAGTTATAAAGTAGTAAACGAAAAGGTGCTTAATTGGACTTCAAAAGGGCGTTAGTAAGACCTCAAAAGAGCATCTTTTGCAAGTCAATTAAGCATCTTTTAGAAGCCAAAAGAGCATGTATTGGTTTTGAGCCATACGAAAATAGTTTACAAATATCAATGATATGAGAATGCGTTGTTTACAGCAGACGAATAGACATAGTGTCTATTTGCATTTTATCTTATAATTTTCCCCTTTTGTAAGCTCATCTAATTGGGGAGAGTAATACCACACGAGTGTATAAGCCTTTACTCTATTATAATCTTTACATTTAATAGAAGAACCATAAAAAAGGCAGAAATACACGTAGTATTCCTGCCTATATTTATATAAACGATCAGCTTATTATCAAATAATCTTGATTCCCTGCGCTTATGGAAGATGAACTATATCGGTATAATAAGACATATCACGATAGCGTTCGCTTTTAGTAAATTCACCTCCATCATTATAGTCCTTGAATGGTATAAACCTACCATCATAATCATTGAAGGTTCCAAGGAAGTTTAATCCGCTTGTTTCTATCGGCATGTAATACCATCCCTTTGGATTGAATCCATTATAAGGAGCATTAAAAGGCGTCTCCTTTGAACGAATAAAATCCTTCTCCCCTAAGTAATAATTATAATAGAATCCGTTGCTACCATTCAATATATAATGTACTTGAATTCCAAAATTGTCTACTATATTGTTGTTAGGGTCTCTTAAATCAATATTCCAACCATCTTTACAGATAAACTTAGAATAGTGGACTCCACCTGTAATTGCCGATGGAGATGCTATTCCAGAACCCGTATTGATTACTTGATAAGCCTTATTTTTAGATACGACTTCTGCATAACCATTACCTGCTGCTAAGCAAATAGACTTTCCTGCAGGTATCGATGTTGTTGAATTTCCTGGCATACCAACACTACTGCTGCCTCGGCTCAATGCTTTGAGGTCCGTAAGGTTAGCTACATATAATCTTCCATAAGGTTTCACATTCCATGGGTTTGGACTAACAAGATAATAGCCTTTCAACGAAACTGTCTCTCTTGAAGCATTTGTTATTTCAATCCAACTGTTCTCTCCATTTTCTGCTGAAGAGTGGTAATACTCTGTTATCATCAATGCTCCACGTGTCTCTTTCAGACTTGCATTGATACTAAAGTTATACGTATCACCATCTTTGAAGTTTACAATATCTTTTGCTTCACGATAGAATCGATTACGCATAGACAAGAAATCAATCTGTGGAGCTACTGCTCCTGTCTTGCTATCAGCCTCACTACGGAGGATAACTCTTGCCTTTGTCGTACTGGTTGCGCCTGGCGTAGCCTTTACCCAGATATAGAAAGGCTTGGTATACTTGGTTGTTCCTGCTCCATCAGCCTCACCACCAATAGCGAAATTATTAACTCTAATCGTGTCACACTCGTCGACTATCGTATTATGGCGAGCATTGAAACTGATCCTGTATTTGTCTGCTTCCCATACAGGAGAAGCTTTTGAGAGGTCAAATGTACCATCCATGTGGAGCACGTCAGACTTCAAAGCAATAGAATAAACATTGCTCTTGTAATACATATCCGACTTTGCTCTAACGCCAATCCAGCTACCTAACATTAAAAACTGAACTTTAGCGTGCTTTGTAGCAGGGTCTACTTTCGTCAACTTAGAATAGAGCGGGATGTTATAATCGTATGAACTTGCATCTATAGCCGCTGGTCCAAAAACCCTCATAACACCATTTATGCCTATACCTATTGTCCATGCACCATTTTCTACACCGTCTTCCTTACCTGTAGCCGATGCCACTTGCAGTTTAGACAAGTCAAAATAGGTTGGTACAGAGAATGTAAAGTAACCCTTATGGGCTGAGATAACCTGCAAACCTTTGTCAAGTTTATAACTTTTTTGGTATTTTCCATCAGTGATATAGACAAATAAAGGAATCGTACTTCCAACCCGCCAGTTATAAGTCAATGACCCTTGCTTATCGTAAGTAATAGGAGTACGGGTCGCAGCAGGCTGTTCAGCATCCCATACATTTGTCATCTGTTTTGCGTTCACCATATCCTCTACATTCTTGTCTAATGTAACATCAACGGTGAAAGTAGTTTCTTCTGTTGCTTTCTGTTGCTCAGTTGAATTGATATCTTCCTGCGAGCAGGCAACAAGTCCAAGTATTATTGTTGCGTAAATGAATGCTTTTACAATGTAATTCATAATTTCAGTTATTTCAAGATAAGATTGATGTATGTTTAGCTGGAACACTGGGAGTAGCTGAATCGTCCATCTCATACTCCTCGTCTTCACCATCCACGCTATGCCCTTCGGAACCTTCAGGGAGATTACCAGTGGCTGAATATAAGATAGAAAGTTCCTCTATGATTGGTATTACAACCATAGTGGGGGAAAGATAATCTTTCTTCATTTTAGTGTTAATTGTTTGGTTAAATTAAAAATAGGTTCTATGCTATCTCACTCGATGCAAGATAGATGTGGTTTTTACCATTTAGGCTATATGGTTTGTACAGTCAGGTAGAATTGGGTTTGTAGTCTACTTGGCTTTGTAGATAGAGAATTGTAATCCCCCAGCAAGCTTATAGGCTGCTTCTGGGGGATTATAGTATTATAACAAACGATTAATCGTTGTTCTCAAATTCATTGTTTTCACGACGTGGACGACGCTCATCAAAGCGACGCTCACCGTCACGACGTGGACGACGATCACCACGTGGACGACGCTGTGGCTCAACATATCCCTCTGGTTTCTCAAGCAAAACGCGACGTGAAAGCTTGTACTTACCTGTCTTAGGATCAATCTCGAGGAGTTTAACCTTAATCTTATCGCCTTCCTTGATACCTGCCTCTTCAACAGTCTCAAGACGCTTCCAGTCGATTTCTGAGATGTGAAGCAAGCCGTCCTTACCTGGTAGAATCTCTACGAAGCAGCCATATGGCATGATAGAACGTACTGTACCCTCGTAAACCTCACCAATCTCTGGAACTGCAACGATAGCCTTGATCTTACCCAAAGCAGCGTCGATTGAATCCTTATTAGGTGCAGAAACCTGTACTTTACCAACACCATCAGTCTCCTCGATAGTGATAGTAGCACCTGTTTCCTCCTGCATCTGCTGGATAATCTTACCACCAGGACCGATAACAGCACCGATGAACTCCTTAGGAATCTCCAACTGAACGATACGTGGAACCTGTGGTTTCATCTCAGCACGTGGCTCTGCAATAGTCTCAGTCATGATGTTGAGGATGTGCTCACGAGCAGCCTTTGCCTGCATAAGCGCCTTCTCAAGAATCTCGAATGACAAACCATCGCACTTGATATCCATCTGAGTTGCGGTCAAACCGTCCTTTGTACCGGTTGTTTTGAAGTCCATATCGCCCAAGTGGTCCTCATCACCGAGGATGTCACTCAGTACAGCATACTTATCTTCTCCTGGGTTCTTGATAAGACCCATAGCGATACCTGACACTGGTTTCTTCATTGGAACACCTGCATCCATCAATGCAAGTGTACCTGCACATACGGTTGCCATAGAAGAAGAACCATTAGATTCGAGAATCTGACTTACCAAACGAACAGTGTAAGGGAAGTCAGCAGGAATCTGACCCTTCAAACCACGCCATGCAAGATGACCATGACCAATCTCGCGACGGCCTACACCACGCTGAGCCTTAGCCTCACCTGTACAGAATGGAGGGAAGTTATAGTGAAGGAGGAAGCGCTGGTAGCTCTTCTCCAAAACGTTATCAACCATCTTCTCGTCCATCTTTGTACCGAGAGTACAAGTAGAGAGAGACATTGTTTCACCACGCTGGAAGAGAGAACTTCCGTGTGGCATTGGTAGTGTATCAATCTCGCACCAAATAGGACGAATCTCATCTGTTGCACGACCGTCCATACGCTTACCCGTATCAAGTACGCTACGGCGCATTGAGTCACGCTGAACATCAGCAAAGTAACGGTCAATAAGAGTGTGTTTTTCTTCGAGGTCGTCTTCTGAAAGGTCTGTGTGAGCTGCGTCATAAGCCTCAGTGAAATCAGACTTAATCTTGTCATAAGTCTCCTCACGGTGCTTCTTATCATCGTCACCGCTCTGAGCCTGAGCGTAGCAAGCGTCGTATGTAGCCTTGCGGAGCTCCTCACGCAACTCCTCATCATTGACTTCATCTTCGTATGCACGCTTAACATCTGTACCGCAAGCCTTTGAAAGCTCTTCCTGCATTTCACACATAGGCTTGATTGCCTCGTGTGCAGCCTTCAAAGCACCGATGAGATCCTGCTCAGAAACCTCGTCCATCTCACCCTCTACCATCATGATATTGTCCTTAGTAGCACCAACCATGAGGTCCATATCAGCTTCCTTCATCTGCTCGAAAGTTGGGTTGATAACGTACTCGCCGTTAACACGTGCAACACGAACCTCTGAAGTAGTATGCTCGATTGGAATATCTGAAGCTGCAAGCGCTGCAGAAGCTGCCAAACCAGCAAGTGCATCAGGCTGATCAACGCCGTCAGCAGACAGCAACATTACCTGTACATAAACTTCACAGTGATAATCTGATGGGAAAAGTGGACGAAGAACACGGTCCACAAGGCGTGATGTTAGGATTTCGTCGTCATTGGCTTTGCCTTCGCGCTTGGTGAAACCACCCGGGTAACGACCTGCGGCAGCATACTGCTCGCGATAATCAACTTGCAAAGGCATGAAGTCTGTTCCCGGAACTGCCTCTTTAGCTGCACAAACAGTGGCGAGAAGTACTGTGTTACCCATGCGGAGAACTGCTGCACCATCGGCCTGCTTTGCAACCTTTCCGGTTTCAATTGAGATGGTTCTTCCATCTGGCAATTGAACTGTTTTCGTAATTACGTTCATCTAAAATTTTAAAATACTTATTGTTTTGACCAACATCTTTGGGAACCAAAAGTGGTAACTCTTTATAGGCTCGAATGCCTTGACGTTTACCTTCTCACGCGTCCCGAAAAAATTAATCCGTGCAAATTTACCTATTATATATGTAACTTACAAATAAAAATGAATGTTTTTTAAGTCAGCTAATTATCAGATGTTAAAACGCTTAACTTGCTTTTCTTTTCCTTTTAATATACTCTTACTATTTTTTTTGTGGTTCCTTTTCCGTAAAATGTAGGATGCGTTTCGTATAGTCTTAACGAAAGAACTGAAGTTACTTATTAAACAAACAACACAGCTAAGACGTTCAGCTATTTATTCTACGATTATCCTCTATCATAGAAAATTCCTTTATTTTAATACTGCAAAAATACAAATAAGGCACAGAAAAATCATTACAAAATATCAAACAAAACAGCTATAAATAACGATAAAAATACGAATAACGAGTAAACTTATAACCAGCAGAAAATCAGCTGATTACAAAGTAGTGAAAGAAAAGGTGCTTAATTAGACTTCAAAAGGGCGTTAGTAAGGGGCTTAAAGGGCGTCTTTTGCAAGTCAATTAGGCGTCTTTTAGAAGCCAAAAGAGTATGTATTGGTTTTGACTTGCGCAAAAATAGTTTACAAACATTGATTATAAAAAACTCCGATTATGGGCAGATACTCTTGCAACCATAATCGGAGTTTATATTGATTGGTATTGTTCAATTTTTCTTTGGTGCTGCAAGACAATCTATAATATTAAATAGATTGAGCATAATCTTGCATCCCACTTCTTTATTTTACCAAAACCTTCTTGCCATTGATAATGTAAATACCAGGAGCTAATTTTCCTTTATCATTAGCATCTCTAACCTTCACACCATTAACATTATATACTGCACCATCATTCTGATCTGTGGTTTCTAACTTATCAATAGAGGTAATTACTTTGGTCATCGGACTGCCTACAATGTTGACACTACGTAAGAAGTACCCCAGTCCGGTTACTACCAAACCATTCTGTTTTAACTCTTCGATAACCTTAGGCTCAAGGGCAAGGGTATAGGCCTTTTCGTCTTTCTCATTATCCAAGTTGATAATATTACCATACTGTACGCTAAATGAGAACTTAGGTCTTTTTGAATCAGTAGGATTCTTTTTATTCTGGCGTAAGAAAATCTTTGCACCAGGATTAGCATCTCTCACCACAAACTCAAGTTTCTGACCTTCTACTAAATGTGCAAACAACTCTGCAGGGATAATTGTTTCACCCCACTGGAGTTCCTTGAATCCTGTCCAAATAGCATTCTTCTTTGATGAATGACATACGGTGTATAAACGAATATTCTCACCTTTCAACACGCAGCCCTCATTCCTTAGCTTCTTACTAAGTTCTTCTGTCACAACGAAAGTTACCTGTGCATCATTCTTTGTAAACTCTGGTTTTAGAGTAGTGATAGAATGTCCACTTTTGTTAAAGATATCAAGGCTTGCTTGCTTTGTAGGATCACAAACCTCAAGGTCCATAACCAACTGATCTCCTACATTAATATTAGCAAACTTCTCTTTAGCAAGATCAACACTTATCGTCTGATTTTTTCTGTATTCTGGTGAGCTACCAATCCAGAGTAGTGTATTTGCACGTTTAAACACACGCAACCAGTCTACTTCTGTAACAAACTGATTAGGAACCTTATTAATATCACCTCCATACTTAGGGTTTAATTCAGGGTAGAGGGTTCCACCAAATCCTTTATATGGATACATACTCGGTAGTATTTCTGTATTAGCTTTCCACGCCTTACCACCAACCTGTCCTGTGATGGCTACGTCCCAAACACGGTCCTCTCCATACTTTGAAAGCTTTTGTGCTAAGAGTGCATTATAACGATATGGATACTTCGGATCGTTTGATTTATATCTATTATCCTTTGTACGGAAAACAGATCTTACCCTTCCATCTAAGAGGAAAGTTACGGCTAAGTGCATTGGGTCACCTGGTTCTGGATCAATCTGTGCACCATAGACATGAAAGTCTTTTCCTGGATCAAAGTCAAGCTCCCTCACACGATCTCCATAGTCATTAATATTATGACTACTATTAAGCTTACCGTTTTGCGATCTTGAATTATAATCCATACCATGGACAGTCTGGTGCAGATAGAAGCCTTTCTCCTTCATTGCATCTTTTCGGTCCTCATTTACAAAGAACTCTTGCAAATCAATCTCGAAAGTACTTGCTCCATTACAGTGACGAAGCCAGAGTGCCATCCAAGTTCCGAACTCGTATGGAATCTTTGCTTTTACTTCTATACGGGAGTAAAGAGGATAATAAACTCCGTGTTCTAATCCTTTGCCAGTTCCCATGTCAGCTCCATTAGCATTACGACTGGAGAGGGCCCCAGACCACCAACCATACTTTCCAAAGTCGTGCTTTGGCTTAAAAGGTGGCTGAACCTTTACTTTATAATCGGTTCCAGCCGGGTCTTTTTTAGGATCAGGACGACGTCCTGTCAAAAGAGGTTCACGTGAAGCGGTTATATATGCCACTCCATTTCTTACCTTAACCATATCGGCACGATAATACTGGACACCTCCTTGTCCTTCTGTATTACCATAATCATCAAACTTATAATTATACTTTGGATCACCATAGATACCCCATCGGGATTCGTCAATCTTGTTTCCATTAAACTCATCACCTCCATAGTAATTCCAACCAGCCATTGGCGGTACGGCATTCTGTGTTACTTGTGCAGATAGGTTAGAGAGTCCTAAACATAACCCACAAAGTAATAATCCTGTTTTTTTCATGTTGTTTTGATTAATGAGCAGTTTAAAACTACTCGTTGTTATTTAATAAAATCAAGGCGGCTCAATATTAAATAGGAAAGCTGATATCATCTTGCAAAGCTGACCTGTCGTGATTTTTCAATCTAATATGAACAAACCTTCGGCTGCAAAATTACACTATTTCCCGCATATTTACTCAGTTCGTGGCTCGGGTAGAGTGCAAAATAACTGTAAGGTATTGTAAACGTACTCATTTTATGTTGAAGAATATAAAATGAATACGCCTAATGTTTATTTTTGTTTCATTCAAACGGGTTGTATTACATTACTACCTTGTTTATAAGATATGATTGTAGATAACAAATGATACTAAAAAGATTGGACAGTTTTAATTTTATCTTATAAATAAGAAAAGGAGTATATAAGAAGACACAATATATCCCCATTTTCATGCGAAGACAAAAAGTTCGTTTTCAATAAACGATTTCTATAAATCTACTTTCCTGTCACTCCTATCACTCCTTTTACGCAATTAAAAAGCTGATTATAAATCGATTACACTAAATGTTAAAAGTGACAGCAAATTAAATTGAAAGTAAACTTGTAGAAAAAGAGTGTTCGTTCTAATCTTGAGTGTCAATTATGAAGCCAAAAATAGGAAGAAACCTTATTTATATTATGTTTTTGTTTTCTGAACTGTTGTAAAACTGTTCTTTAGAAAACAATCACTTCCTTAAGTCATCAATGGTCTTTACCTCTATATAGTCGTTGAGAGAGCCACGTAACATTTCTTTCTTTAAAAGGTCGTTCAGCAGGGCTATAAGACTATCCCAGAAGCCTTCTACGTTAACTAAGGTTACCTTCTTATGATGATAACCAATAGAAGCTGAGCCTGCAACGGTGAAAATTTCATCAATAGTCCCTATACCTCCAGGCAATGCAAAGAACTCATCAGAGCGTTCCATGATAATTGCTTTGCGATCAGTAAGGTCTTCACAAGGAATCTCTACATCTACATAGTCACTAACTCTGCGTCCTTCTTCTAAGATGCGAGGGATAACTCCGATAGTACGTCCACCAGCTTCGTGTACAGCCTTACCAATACACTCCATCAATCCACTATTAGCTCCACCATAAACAAGCGTATGTCCATTCTCTCCAATCCATCGTCCCAACTCTTCCGCAGCACGGAAGTAGTCGGGAGCAATGTTATTGTTTGCAGAGCAAAATACAGCTATATTCATCTTATTTCTCTAAGAGTTTAGCTGCCATTTCGCGTCCTAAGCGATTACACTCTTCCTTAATCTCTGGAGTAAGTGCTTGCTTCATCTCTACTGGCTCACCCACTTTCTCGAAGTGGAGGTGATTTTCATTCCATTCACCAATAGCTGCAACAGCCTTTGATGCCCATGAATAAGAACCAAACCAGCCGATAAGGTGATTCTTAATATCGCGGTTAGCAACCTCCTGCAAGAGTACGTCCATCTCGTGATAGAGTCCTGCATTATAAGTAGGAGCACCAACGATTAAGCCACGGAAGCGGAAGACATCCTGAAGAATATAGCTATGGTGAGTCTTAGAAACGTTATACAGACGAATATTCTTTACACCAGCGAGCGATGCTGAGCGTGCAATCTCCTCTGCCATACGCTCTGTATTGCCATACATTGTACCATAACAAATTACCAAGCCTGGCTCAGTTTCGTACTTAGACATTCGGTCGTAGAGGCCAATAACCTTGTCAACATACTTATGCCATACTGGTCCATGAGTAGAGCAGATATAGTCAATATGAATACCAGCAAGCTTCTTTAATGCGTTCTGAACAGGTGTTCCGTACTTTCCAACAATGTTAGAATAGTAACGAACCATCTCTAACCAACACCAATCAGTATCAATC
>ERZ773045.778-NODE-778-length-15384-cov-5.290756_pt1 | contig 15384 bp, 9 predicted proteins | sample MGYA00580635_ERZ773045 | MGnify/ENA primary metagenome ERZ773045 (study PRJEB29015, sample SAMEA2738115) | human oral metagenome | biome: human oral; feature: human-associated habitat; material: saliva | place: China | collected 2261 ...
AAATGGATATGTGTATTTATTTATGTCAGAATACGGGCGCGATGAATCAGCCCCTACGCCTGGCGGAGTGTTTCGTGGTTATTTCGTGGGTGAATGTTGGGTGTTTACAGAGTGTTTCGTGGTTATTTCGTAGGTGAATGTTGGGTGTTTACGGAGTGTTTCGTGGTTATTTTGTGGGTGTTCGTTGCATTATTAACAATCCGTTCACAGCGAAATGGCAGGCTGTTAGCAGCCGTAGGGGCCGATTTATCGTGCCCGTGTATACGTGCTCGCCACACATTCGTAAAACGTTGGGGGCACATTTGCAATCCGTTTGAAACACATTTATGTAATGTTCGCAACGTGTTAGTTATCTGTGTGTTACATATTCGCCGTGTAAAAGTATGGTTTTTGCGTTGTAAAAGTATGGGTTTTAGTATGCAAAAACCACACTTTTGGCTTGCAAAAACTACCTTTTTAAATATCTAAAGTATGTCTTTTGCATTTCAAAGTAAGAACCTTTGATAACAAAATAAAATATTTTAGAAACATAAACAAATGCTTTTCACACTACATAACAAAACAAATATGCACAAAAAAAGGTACTCCGAACAAAGCAGAATACCTTCTAATAATATGGAAAATTCTTTAAAGTTCCAATTAACGACATATAAAGTTGAAATCGGAATCGAACTGTTTGGGGTGCCGCCCTATAAGAACGGTATTCAATAAACAGTTAGCTACAGTCTCTTCTTTACTTAAATCAACCTTCGGATCTATACGTACATCTTTCCCTAACAATACTTCCCATGGTCCGTTAAAGTTACTATCATCGGCACCAAAGAACATTTCGTTCGAGTCAGGATCCTCCATTAACTGGTAATGAATGTACTTTTTCGATGGAACAGGAGTGATATTTAATAGCAATTCATAGGCATTTTGGAAAGCATTACGCTGATGGCGTGCCTTTGGAAACATTAATCCGATGTATGGAAATATCTCTTCGAACTCGTAAGCTTGGAAGTATTCTTTTAGTTTCATCGTACTATTGCCTATCTTAAACTTAGAACTTAGCCATTTTTATAGCTACAATTGCACATTCATCGCCCTTATTTCCAAGCTTTCCACCACTTCTATCCTTAGCTTGTTGTAGGTCGTTTGTTGTAAGTAGACCATACACTATAGGTATTTCTGCCGTAGCATTGAGGCGTGAAATGCCATAAGTTACTCCCTGGCAGATATAGTCGAAGTGTGGAGTTTCGCCTCTAATAACGCTCCCAAGTATGATAATAGCATCATAACCTCCATTTAGCGTCATCTGGTGAGCACCATAAACCAATTCGAAACTACCTGGAACTGTCTTCACATGTATGTTTTCAGGAATGGCACCATGCTTCTCCAGCGTTCTAACAGCACCATCAAGGAGTGCTCCAGTGATATCTGGATTCCATTCAGACACTATTATTCCGAAGCACATATTACTTGCATCGGGGACTGAAGCGAGGTTGTAGTCAGATAAATTGTGTAATGCTGTAGACATTTCTGAGTAGAAATTAGTTGCTTGCACGCTCAATGTACTTATCAATATCCTGATACATTGGAGACGTTACATACTTTGTTTTAATTTCTTGATATAGTTTTAGGGCATCGGCTTTCTTGCCTTCGCTTTCTAAAATGATACCTGCCTTTCTCAATGCCAATGGTGCTATGCTGATATTAACACCTTCAAAGCCTTTTGCATTTGCCATATCGGCAGCCTTTTTAAAGCTTTCTACTGCCTTATCGTTCTGGTTATTATTGGCATAAATATCTCCAAGAGCCATCTGAGAGGCAGGACTAATAATCTGATCGTTAGATGTTGAGAACTTCTGAACGTACTCTAAGGCTTTCGCCCAATTGGGTTTTTCTTGGTGAGCATAGCATAATCCGACATAAAGATTAGCAAGATTGCCTGCATCGGTACTACTATAATCGCTTTGAACCTTCTGAAAAGCCTTGAGAGCTTGGTCGTATTGCTGTGCTTGGAAGAGCTTTTGAGCTTGTGCTAACTCGGTACTTGCATCTTCTTCCTGTGGTTCTACGATAAAAGTTCTATATAAGAAGAACCCAGCAACTACTACAAGGACTGCTACTATAGCAATGATTGCGGTTTTTCCGTGCCTCATAAAGAAGGCTTCCGACTTGTTGAGGGTGTCTTCGTATGTGCCCTCTGCTTTTTTGTTTACCATGTTTGTTTATATTATTTTATTATTTTCGCTTTGTCGTTGCAACACTATTGATTGCTAAAAGTTGATATAACGTGGCAAAATTACGTATTTTCTTGCATATATTGAAATATATTTCGTTTTTTTTTAAGGTTGATATTAAAAAGAGCGCCCTTCTATTTTAGGACGCCCTTTTATATTGTTTAATATGCAATATTCCTTATTTTACTGCTATTTTCTTTGTTATTATTCCGTTAGTTGTTGCTATTCGCACTACATAGATGCCATTTTGTATGGGCAAGTTAATGGTATTTGCAATGTTAGATGTGCCGAATAGCTTTCTGCCAGCTATGCTATAGACATCTATACGACATACTTTCTGTGTATTGTTAATGCAAATTGTGTTGCCGTTTATAGTGCAATCTAGTTCTGTTTCGTTGGTTTGAACATTTTTTACACCTGCTTTTGTATCTATATAAACTATTTGTGTGTTGTTGCCAGCAAGGGGAACTTCTTGTCCATACGCCTTTCCTTTGGGGCGATATTCGGCATAAAGCAGATACGTACCGGGCTTTAATGCAGCATCGGGAGTTAGTGCGAAGGTGTATTCTGCGCTTTTTCCTTCGTCTAAACTTATTGTTTTCATAAACGCTAACATACCTCCTGTGCGAGTAAGAGGGCGCAAACGTACATAAAGAGGTACTCCCTTCACTGTTTTTCGTGCTGTTATTTTAATCTTAAAGTTGTCTGTTCGCTTTCCATTTTCTAAGTCTGTGGTTGGAATTGTGAACTCTGTGCATGCTATTTCTATGGCTTCGTTGTCGAGAACCTCTAGTGTATATTCTTTCTTTTTGCCTCCCATAGGTGTTTCTACACCGTTTACCACATAGTAAGGGACTAGCAAATACTTTCCTGGAGCTAAGTCTAAACGAGACGAATATACCCCTTTTGCCAATTCCATCTTCTTATAATTAGCTTCTTTAGTCTGCACAATATCGTACATTTTACTATGGTCGGCAACGTCTATTGCCTTCATTAGCAATGCCGAAGTGCCTGCTGCACCGTAGTTTTGTGCATTTTGCAGAATGGCAATAATATCTCCTTGCTTTACAGCTGCGTTATTTTCTTTATTGCTACTGCTTATCCATAGCATCTCACCGTCCTGATAAAACACCGGAGTTGTTACCTCTTCGCGTACCTCAAGTATATTTTCTTCGCTAAAACCAGGTACGAATGGGTAGTTCTCCCACATTGCAATTCGTTCTCTGTAGCGTTGTTTCTCTTCTTCGGTAGCATCGTCTTTAGGTTTAGAAACATTCACATTCTTTTCAAAAGCCGATACTTTGTATTTACCAGAAGGCATATCTTCTGGTAGTTCGCATAGCAATTGTATTGTTTTTTCGCTATTATCGTAAACCTGATGGAATGTTTTTTTGTCGTCTTCGTGCACGTAATAAACTTTCGAATCGTTGTTTACGTCTGTGAATTTGAGCCATATATGGTTTAGAATAAAGTCGTTGCTATTATTCTTTAGCACTAGTGTAAACTTGCCAGAACCTTTTGCGTGCAATTCGTTTTCTGCCGTAATAGGTTTCACAAGTGTTACATTTGGCACAGGTTCGTTTTGTTTTACGCTTACAATAGTGTTATTCTTCACTGTTGCTGCAGCATAATTTGGCAGGTTGTTAGGGCAAAGCACCAACTGCCAATCGTTACTATTGTCGGCTTTAACGGCAAATTGTATGCTGTAATCGCTACCATCTGGCACATTATTTTCTATGTTTTTATGTATCCAATTACTAATGTAGTAGCCTGTAGTATAGAGATTTCCGTCTAGCTTTACGGCATCAAACACTTTGTCGTCTTGCTTTAAAATGGCTTTTACTTCTTTATTTTTATCCAACAAAACAAGTGCAACTTTCCCTGTAAACTTATCGCAATCGTGGCTATCAATGCGTTGCATTCCAAGTATTTGCCCTTCTGCTTCAACCACAGATAGTCTGCTCGAACCAAAAATAGCCCATTGTTTTTTGCCAGGATTGGCACTATCGAGAGGCTTTATACCCGTAATTATTTCTTGCTGAAGGTTATATCCGCCGCCATTAGCTCCAATTCCGAGTGCATAGGGTTCGAGAGCGTTCACTCTAAAGTATCCGTTACTCTTGCCATACCAGCCCCAATTAAAGTGGAAATAGTCTTCGCTGTCGTATCCATCGCACACAAAAGCGTGTCCGCCTTTACCATCTTCGTTCGAAGCTGAGTAGAAAACGGGACGTCCTGCATCTAGTTCTGTCTTTATCATAGCTATCCATTGCGGTGTAGAATAGTACTCGCGCTTTTTATAGGCTATACCTGTGTCGTATCCAAAGTGGTTTACCAGTGCGCCTGTAACGGCTTGCGAGTAGGCTCCAGCCTCTCCACTGGGCATAAAAGACATGTGTACGCTAAATGCTGCAAGGCTGCTTAGTGTGGCAACCATATTATTTTCGGTTTCATCGGCATTATCAATCTCTAACCGTTCGGGCATTTTTGTCCAATCGAAGGTGGCTGATGCAAAATCTACAATGTGTTTTTTACCAAGATTGTCGGTGTAAGTCATATTGCCAGTTCCCTGCATTGGCCATTTATAATAGCGCATAATTTGTGCCATTGCGGTAGCTACACACCCCACATAATATCGTTCTTTTGGGTTGTTTTCGGTTGCTTTGCGTTCTGGCATCTTGTTAAAGAATGGTGCATCTTGCCCCCATTGAATGTTTTTTAGTAGTGGTTTCACCTTCACTTCGCCGTGTGGTGCCACTCGTTCGTCTTCTTTTACGAAGTCGGTAGAGCCTGTACGCTGTTGGTTTTCAATGGTACGTGCAAACATTTGCATCATAGTTACAACATTATCGGGTGCTCCTTCCAAATCGAAGGTACCATTATCGCTATATCCTATGATGTTTCCGATGGCATCATCGCCTGATACAATAACAAATCCGCCGTTGTTTTCTACATTATAAATATAGAAAGGTGCATACGAAGGTGTGGTGGGTGCACTGGGCAACAACCTTTTTGGCAGTGCCATTAGGGTTGTTTTAACATTCCGTTGAAGTTTTTTTGCAAAGAAGTTTTGTGCTATGCGTTGTGCCTCTGTCCGTGAAATTCGTTCGGCAAAGGCAGGTATTGCGAGTATCGCAAATAGCAGCAAAAGATTTAAACTACGTTTCATGCTTTTAAATTTAGTTGTAACTATTTGGTTTTATGATAACTATTGTGAATTGATAAGAGCTTTAAGTCAGTCTGTTTTGCATTGTGTTTAGGGTTGTTTTAGCTCTTTTCTCGTTCGTTAAAGCGTGCGTTCTCTCATTGTTTCAATGCCTAAGCACAGCTAACATTGTACGTTTTTTTGAACGAGAACAATTCTTTTAGCCAATGTAAGTCTTGTTTTTGCAGTGCTCAAACAAGCTTAATTGCAAAAAAATTGCCTTATACAGGTTCTCAATCTGCGGTGCAAATATAACCCTTTATTCTTAAATAAGTATAACATAAGGTAAATAAAGCATTATTATAAGTGTTTTTTAACATTCCAATAAATTGAATATGAATATATAAAATTGTTTTCGTGTATATATGCAAATATACGTATCGTTGCGCTGTAATATATCTTTCTGAAAGTCAAATAGTTACAAAGGCATTTCAAAAAGTAGGTTTTTGGCGTGCAAAAAGGGGGTTTTTATAATGCAAAAAGGGGGTTTTTGCAAGGTAAAAACCCATCTTTTGTTTTCCGGTAGAGTATCTTTCACAATATATGCACCATAAATATGCAGAAATGTGCTATTGTTGTTGCTGAATAAATTAGGTGCTATTGCCAGCAAAATAAAACAAAAATGCGATGCATTCGTTCGGAATACATCGCACTACTATATATTGTTTCACCACTATTGAGGCTAAAACAATGAAATGAAAAAGAGTTGTTAATAAGCGTGATCGTCGTCCTCAATCTCCTGACGGTCAATCTTTTTGCTATCAATACTGCGCCAAGCACAGAAGATATAACCCAAAACAAATGGTGCAATCAGGCTTGCATAGAACATTGCGGTGAGGGTAAACTCGCTCGAACAACTGTTCTTAATAGTTAAAGAACTCTGCAAATCGGCAGTAGATGGGTAGTATGCTGTGTTGTTATAGCCTGCTATAAGGAACAAAACTATTACAACTAACACCACGCCAATGCCTGTTGGCCAAATGCCTTTTATGTAGTTTTTTTGCAAAAGTGTGCGTACAATGCCAAAAAGCACCAACAACACGCCCACCAAAAGCACAAGAGCCAAGTACCACATATCTATAAGATTGTGCAAATACTTCATTTCTTCCATTACTATGGCACCTTCTGCGTTTACCGCATAGCCACTACCAAGAAGGGTTTTGCCCAAGAATGCAAGGAAAAACACAAGGAACAGTATGGTGTTTAGAAGCAATTGCGGACGAATGCGTGCACGTATGGCATCGTCGGACACATTATTATTAATATAAAGAATACCCAACACGCGTGCGAGAAACACAACAGCAATTCCAAAAACAACCACCCATGGGTTCAATAACACGTCTAATCCGCGTGAAGCATTAGCCCAATGAGAGATAACAGGCTGCATACTGTTTACTATATTAGCCTTTTCTACTATGAAATTAGACCCTGTAAAGAAGGTTGCAACGGCACCGCCAAGCAACAATGGTCCTACTATACCATTTATAATTAGGCACGTTTGGAAGGTTTTTACACCCAAAAGATTACCTGCTTTGTTCTGAAACTCGTAGCTAACAGCCTGAATTATGAACGAGAAAAGAATGATAATCCACACCCAATAAGCCGAACCGAAGCTGGTAGAATAGAACAATGGGAACGAAGCAAAGAAGGCTCCGCCAAACGTTACCAGGGTAGTGAAAGTAAATTCCCACTTACGTCCTGTAGAGTTTACCACCATACGGCGTTCTACATCAGTCTTTCCTAATTGAAAAATCATAGAGTTTGCTCCCTGCACAAACATCAAGAAGACAAGCAATGCCCCTAAGAGGGCAATTAGAAACCACCAATAATGTTGCAAAAAATCGTATGTCATAGCTGCGGTCCTTTCTTTATTTGTTTACACATAATACTTATTTCTACTAGAAGCATAGCCGTAAATAGGAATAAGAACAAGAAGAATGTAAGTGCAACACTCCCACTATTGAGGTCGCTAACAGCTGCCCATGTAGGCAACATATCCTGTATTGTCCAAGGCTGACGCCCAAATTCGGCTACCAACCACCCACATTCGCTAGCAATATATGCCAACGGAATAAGTGCAACGCCCACAATTTGCAATAGACGTGGACGGCTTATATCCTTTCTATAAAGCACAAACAGGATAATGGCAAACACCAAAATGAACAATGCTCCTAAGCCTACCATAAAGCGGAATGCCCAGAAATTGATACCAATAGGTGGCACAGTTTGGTCTGCATTCTTAATGTAGCCATAACCAAAGTACTTCATGTTCTCCTTCAAAGTCTTTATATTGGCATCTGTTTTCTGTCCTCCACGATAGGCTTTAAGGGCTTCTATGGCTTGTTTTCCACGTATAATTTTCTCTTTAAGTGGTAGTTCTACCGTGCCATCGTCCTTTGTGTAACCATTAATAATGTTACGAATACCAGGCACATAACCGTTAAAATCGCGTGTAGCAAGGAACGAAAGCACCTTAGGAACAGCAATTTTCATTGGTGGTTCTGTCTCTTTTGTGTAGTCGGGCTGTGCAAATGGATTCACAAGAGCCACCCCCGTAAGAGCTTCTCCCCTGCCTCCTTCGTACAAAGCCTCCATTGCTGCAAGCTTCATAGGCTGATGTTGTGCCACAAGATAAGCCGATTCGTCGCCAGCAACGGCAGTAAGCAACGACGCACATAGTCCTACGACAGCGCCAACCTTTAGACTTTTGTGCGCAAAGTCTACATGTCGCTTCTTCAAAAGGTACCAACAGCTAACGCCAACACAGAAAGCTGCACCCAAAACCCATGCAGATGTAACAGTATGGGTAAACTTATTCACAGCCATAGGGCTTAAAGCAACTTCCCAAAACGAGGTCATTTCGTTACGCATGGTGTCTGGATTGAATTCACAACCCACAGGATTCTGCATCCAAGCATTGGCTACAAGAATCCACCAAGCCGATATTGTGGCGCCAATACCCGTAAGCCAGGTAGACGCAAGATGGAATCCGGGCGACACTTTCTTCCACCCAAAGAACATAACAGCCACGAAAGTAGATTCCATAAAGAAGGCTAACATACCCTCAATAGCTAGCGGAGCACCGAAGATATCGCCTACAAACCAAGAGTAATTACTCCAATTGGTTCCGAATTCGAACTCCAATATGATGCCAGTAGCTACTCCCATAGCAAAGTTAATACCGAAAAGACGTTGCCAAAACTGCGCCGTCTTTTTCCAAAACATCTCTCCCGTACGATAATAGTACGTTTCCATAATCCCCATAATGAGAGCAAGACCAAGTGTTAGCGGCACAAACAGCCAGTGATAGATGGCTGTTAGCGCAAACTGAGCACGCGACCAGTTCACAACATCGGGGTCGATGGTTAATAATAGATTTCCCATTTCTTAATAATATAACTGTTAGAATTTATTTATAGTTCCCTCGTTTATTCTCATTTCTACACATAACAGATGCTTAAACACACCATACAATTTACTATATACACCATAACCAATTCACATATTCTATAATAGTAGGCTTTAAAAAGTCTCTATCCATAACATTTAGTTGCGCTTTAACATTTCCTTTTCAACGAATTTTGCGTCATCACCACCCTTAGAATGCTCTTTTATAAAGTTCGGAAAAAAGAACAATTTTAGGACAAAAAACATAATAAAGAGCTTTATTAATATTACAAGCCATAGCGTTTTGCCAAGCGTCATACTACGAAATCCATCGTAGTATAAGTCAAAAACCCTATATATAAAGCCTCTCTTGCGCATTTTATGTAATTGTTTTGTAATGTGTACTATATACAATTGTATGGTGCAAAAGTAAGAAATAAAAATAAAACTTAGGCATTTTTTCTTTTATTTTACCCACTTTAACGAAAATAAAGAAATAATAAAGCTATTTATTTGGGGCGATATTACAAATAGTTTACCTTTGTATTAAGTTACAGAAGATAGTACTATCAAGTGCCAAGCAAGGTTTAATTTAGTACGAATTAAGTTTTTTGAACTACAAAATATAGGTTGCTTTAAGGTACAAAACCAACTGTACGAAATGCAAAAACCATACTTTTGGAACGCAAAAACCATACTTTTGGAACGCAAAAACCATACTTTGGGAATGCAAAAACCATACTTTTGGAACGCAAAAACCATACTTTGGGAATTTAAAAATGGCAGTATTAGATATAGAATAGAACTTTATGATAAAACGAACGTTGCTTTTCAGCATATTTTTAGGTGCTGTTAATTTTGTTTTTTCGCAAGAAATGGCTTCTATTATACAGGAAAAGCCACTGAGAAGGCTGGAAATACAGCCTTCAATTGCGCAAGAAACAATAGGCGAAAAACATAAAGTGCAAACTTCGATGGCACTAGAAAACACTGCAACAACGCAGGAAACAGCTGCCGATAAGATGGAAAACGGAACGGCAGAAAGCCAAGAAGTGATTGCAGAAAGACGCAATGTGCTGTCGTTAAAGCGTTGTCGTGAACTGGCTTTGGCTAATAATAAACAGCTGGCAATATCTAAATTGACTGCTCAAATAGCCGAAGACACACACAAAGCTGCCAAAACTAAGTATCTACCACGTGTTACTGGTATGGCAGGATACGAGCATCTGTCGCGCGAAATATCGCTTCTGAACGATAAACAAAAGCAAACTCTCTCTTCATTAGGGTCTACAACAGTAGGTCAGGTAGGCAGTCAGATTGGTCAAACCATTGGTCAGCTGCAACAACAAGGCTTCATTTCGGCTCAAGTAGCCCAACGATTAGCCGATGTTTTAGGTGGTATTACAACGCCACTATCCCAAGCAGGCAACAACATTGGTGAGACAATACGACGCGGATTGCGTACAAACACAAAGAATATGTATGCTGCTGGCATTATGGTTACGCAGCCTATATATATGGGAGGAGGCATAAAAGCACTCAACGACATAGCTACCATTGGCGAAGAGTTTGCTCAAAACGATATAAAACTAAAGCAACAAACAGTGCTTTTTGCCGTTGATAATGCATATTGGCTTATTGTTTCGCTCCAAAAAAAGTCGATACTGGCTATACAATACCGCAATCTAATAAGCAAACTACACGATAATGTAAATAAAATGTACGATGCCGGCGTTGCAACAAAGGCTGATGGACTGAAGGTTTCGGTAGCTGAAAACACCGCAAACCTTACCATTTCGGAAATAGAAAATGGCATTTCGTTAGCGAAAATGGCACTTTGTCAGCTTTGTGGACTACCTCTCGACGGCGATTTAATGCTCGAAGACGAAGCAACAGACAATCTTTCAGGTTTTGTTCCTACACATTATAATAATGTAGATACTACTTTTAATGCTCGTCCAGAGGTACGAATACTACAAAACACAGTAGATATTACCAAACAAAACACCAAAATAATACAAGCACTTTATCGTCCACACCTAGCCTTAACAGCAGGTTATACTGTATCGAACCCCAATGCTTTCAACGGATTTGAGCAGAAATTCAAAGACATTTGGAGTGTTGGACTGGTGTTACACGTACCCATTTGGAACTGGGGAGAAGGCAAATACAAGGTGAGAGCCGCTCGAACAGCTACCCAAATGGCACAAATGGAACTGAACGACGTACGAAACAAGATTAGATTAGAGGTAGAACAAACTCGTTTCCGCCTTAAAAACGCAAACAGTCGCCTGGCTACGGCTAACAAGAATATGGCTTCGGCAGAAGAAAACCTACGTGTTGCCAACCTCGGATTTAAGGAAGGGGTAATGACAGTTACCGATGTTATGCAAGCACAAACGGCATGGATGTCGGCAAAGACTGCCATTGTTGATGCCGAAATAGATGTTCGAACCGCACAAGTAGCACTTAAAAAGGCACTCGGAGAACTGTAGAAGCTTTAGCAAACAACCACTATTGTTACACAAGAAAGTGGATCTTCAAGCTGAAAAATATTATTTTAGAACTATAATAGAAACAAAACAAACATAACAAAGACATTCATTATGTCAGCAAAATCGCAACATAACAACATTCTTTTAGCCATTCTGGGCTTTGCCAGTGTAGTAATACTAGTGGCAGTAATAGGCTATTTCACCTTAGGAAAGGACGAAGAGATTATTCAAGGCGAGGTTGATGTCAGCGAATATCGTGTAGCTTGCAAACTACCAGGACGTATTACAGACATCAAAGTAAAGGAAGGCGACTACGTACACAAGGGACAAGTGCTCGCTGTACTAGCCATTCCAGAAATGAATGCACAGGAAAACGTAGCCAAAGCTACCGCCGGTGCAACCGAAGCTCTAAGCGATTTGGTGGAAGAACCCAATAGACAAGAGCTGATTACAGCAGCTTACAATGTTTATCAGCAGGCTATTACTGCCAACGAAATAGCTGGAAAGACTTACGGACGACTACTTCGACTTTTCAACGAGGGGGTTATTTCGGCTCAAAAACGCGACGAAGCTGAAGCAGCATATAAAACTACGCAGTCAGCAGTGGACGTTGCGCGTGCCCAATACGACCTTGCAAAGAGCGGAAAACGTAAGGAAACCAAACAAGCAGCCAAGAAACAGGCACAAGCAGCACGCTCTGCAGTAGACGTTGTTAGGTCGTTTTTAAAGGAAACAGTACAAAGAGCTACTGCCGATGGGGAGGTTTCTACTATCTATCCAAAGGTTGGCGAGTTGGTAGGACTAGGAAGTCCGATTATGAGTATTGCTATGACGAACGACGTTTGGGTTACTTTTAACATTCGCGAAGACCAGCTTAATGGTATGAAGGTGGGCACAAAGCTGAAAGGTTTCCTACCTGCATTCAACAAAAATATAGACTTACAGGTTACGTCTGTTAAGGATCAGGGTTCGTATGCTGTATGGAAAGCAACAAAAGCAAACGGACAATACGACCTTAAAACCTTTGAAGTAAAGGCAAAACCCATAACAAAAGTAGATGGAATGCGCCCTGGAATGTCGGTTATATTAAAGAAATAGCATCGTAATAAGATGGAAATTACATCTTAAAATTACAGAAGCTACTATACCAAAAAGTGGAAGTCTATATATAATAAGGTGGAAATAGTTTTCTAACAAAATAGATATAACTCTCCCGTAAAATAGAAAAAGCAACAAAACCTGCCTACATTGGTTTTGCATATAGCCTGCTTTTTACTTAAGAAAGAGAGAAAAACAAAACAAAAAAAACGGCTCAATCGTGTTCCGACGCATTATAAACATAGCGGCAAGAGAGGTAGATCAGCTTGTACATACACCCATCTACCTGTTCTGTATGGTGATTTTTCCTATTATCATTCTTAATTTTTTCACATCGCTAATGAGTTCTGGGCAACCCGAAAAGATGCCTTGTGGTGTGGTAGACAACGACAATTCGGCTGTAACACGTACACTTATACGCCGATTAGATGCCTTCCAAAGCACAAAAGTAGTAGCCCATTACACAAACGTAAACGAGGCGCGGCGTGCCATTCAGCAGGGAAAAATATACGCATATCTATATATTCCAGAAGGAACAACCGCAAAACTTGTTAGTGGAAGACAGCCTACAGTGTCGTTTTATTATAGCAACGTTACATTGGTAGCAGGGTCGTTGCTCTTCAAAGACCTTAAAACCATCACCACACTCGGCTCGGCTGCCATTGGTTCGGCTAAGCTTCAGATGTTAGGAAAGACCAATAGAGAAATAAAAAATACCCTTCAGCCTATAGCACTCGACGTGCATACCATTGGAAATCCGTGGTTAAGCTACAACATTTACCTCTCTACCATTATGGTGCCAGGTGTGTTTATGCTATTCATGCTACTAATTACGGTCTACTCTATAGGCACTGAACTAAAGTTTGGACGGTCTAAAGAGTGGATGCAAATGGCAGGAAAGAACATCTTTATAGCACTTTCGGGCAAATTGTTACCACAGTTTCTTGTATTCTTCAGTATGTTTTTGTGCTACGAATGGTATGTCTATGGGCACTTAAACTTCCCCCACCCCGGTGGAATTTCCAAGATGTTGCTTATTGCTTTGCTCACCGTTACAGCGGCACAAGGGTTCGGTGTGTTCGTATTTGGACTAATGCCATCGCTCCGTATGTCTATGAGTGTTTGCTCATTATGGGCTGTTGTGGGGTTCTCAGCGTGTGGAGCAACCTTCCCTTTGTTTGCTATGGACTCGCCAATTATAGCTTTAGCGCAGCTCATACCCCTCCGACACTATTATATGGTATACCAAATTGCCGTCTTCAATGGCTATCCTCTCATTAACGCATGGCCACATGTGGTGGCTCTCGTTGCCTTTGCGGCTTTGCCATTGCTTACTGCACGCAACATAAGGAGGGCTATGTTAGAGTATGTTTACATTCCTTAGTGCACATAAAAGTGCCATTCATTGTATGCTACATTATACAAACAAACAGAAAATAGATAGTAAAAGGTTCAACAAAAAGGCAAGTTTCCAATTGTAAAAGCAAGGAAGAAAAACGAGCTTATGGAGAAAAAAACAAACAGTAGGCATACAAATGCCAACAGCAATTTAATTGTTTCTATCTGCTACATTTGGTGGATTGAAATGAAGAATACCATTAAAGACGAGGGTGTTCTTATATTCTTCGTACTCGTTCCGTTGCTCTACCCACTGCTTTATTCATGGATTTACAATAACGAGGTGGTGCGCAATGTGCCCGTTGTAGTGGTAGACCAGTCGCATACAGCTACTTCGCGCCAGTTTGTGCGTATGGTTAATGCGTCTCCCGATGTGGAGGTGGCTTACTATTGCAACAGTTTGCCCGAAGCAAAAATCGTTGTAGAACAACAAAATGCCAATGGTATTATATATTTACCAAAGAACTTTGAACAAACATTAAACCGAGGAGAGCAAGCCCATATAAGTGTTTATTGCGATATGAACCTTATGCTTGCCTACAAAGCAATATACCAAACAAGCCTTGCTGTAGCCCTCGAGATGGGAAAAGAACGGCAAAAAGATATGATAGGAAATATTACCGTACGCGACGAACAGGTGAACACACAACCGTTAGAGGTGGTAGAAGAACCCATTTTTAACGTTACTGGAGGTTACGGAAATGCCATTCTGCCGGGTGTGTTAATACTTATTCTACAACAAACCCTGCTACTTGGCATTGGTCTTTCGGCAGGTACAGCACGCGAAAACAATCGCTATCAAGACCTTGTCCCCATCAGCAAGCACCATAATGGCATATTTAAGATAGTTCTGGGAAAGTCGCTTTGCTATTTCATGATATACTGTGTGGTGGCTGCTTACATTACTTTAGCCGTACCACACATATTCCATTTCACCATGTTGGCACAGCCTGCCGACCTTATTGGGCTGCTTGTACCCTACCTTTTATCGGTTATTTTCTTTGGAATGACACTCTCGTGCCTTGTTCGACACCGCGAAAACGTAATGTTACTTGTGGTGTTTACGTCCATTCCTTTCCTATTTTTAACAGGCGTTAGCTGGCCTCGCACCAACATTCCTGCCATTTGGGAAGGCATAGCATGGCTCATTCCTTCAACATTTGGCGTACGCGGCTTCCTTAGTTTGTCGTCTATGGCAGGCACGTTAGACGACATTCGCACCGAAGTGTTTGCACTTTGGACACAAGCCATTGTCTATTTCTTCATTACGTGTATGGTGTATCGCTACCAAATTATTAGTGCACGGAAACACGCTATTGTCCATGTGGGACGAACAAAAGACAAAATTGAAAAGGCACGAACGGCACGAAAGCAACAGGTTTCTGACAACAAAGGCACACAAAACGCACACAGCGAGGAAACACCAAAATAGTTATTGCAACCGAGAAATACACACTATAGAAAGCAGCTAATATATCGCAACATTGTAAGAGTGCCGAAGCCAAAAAATAAAAACCCCCTTTTTGCATTGCAAAAACCATACTTTTGCAATGTAAAAACCCCCTTTTTGCACGCC
>ERZ773045.779-NODE-779-length-15379-cov-9.146176_pt1 | contig 15379 bp, 13 predicted proteins | sample MGYA00580635_ERZ773045 | MGnify/ENA primary metagenome ERZ773045 (study PRJEB29015, sample SAMEA2738115) | human oral metagenome | biome: human oral; feature: human-associated habitat; material: saliva | place: China | collected 2261 ...
CCTATAAAAAATTCATGGGGTTTTATAGGGAAGGGATGAAATGTCAGTATTTGTGTGGCAGTCGTGCGGCAGGCCTGTGTGGCACTCGCGCGACCTAAGACTGCCGCGCCCTCGTGTGGCATCTGCGTTTGTGCGGACCACTACTTGCATCGACGGCGCAGATGGTGATGCCAATGCTGGTCTGTTGATACCGACGACGCCGGCCTGGCTGGTTGACGCCGCCCTGGCTGGTTGGCGCTGGCCTTCTGGTTTCTGGCTCGCTGGCTACATAGTTTTCTAAGGCCAGTCATTGACAGGTCTGAACCAAGGCAGCGGTGACACCTGGCGGAATTGACGGGTGCCGTCGTCGGCACGATAGGTGCATCTTGGCCCAGCCTTAGCTTGCCCAGCTCTAGCCGGCCCACCCTTAGCCAGGCATGGCCATACCCAAGGTGGCCATTCCCAAGGTGGCCATGCTCAAGGCTGCCATGCCCAAGGTCAGCTATGCTCGCGGTCAGTCGTGCAGGCCAGGGGTAGTCGTGCAGCCCAGGGCCAGTCACTCACCCCGCGCGGCCGTGGTTTACAGATACGCAGATTTCGTCCGTTCCCTATAAAACCCCATGAAAAAATCATAGGGAAGGGACGATTTTGCCTGTATTTGTCTGCACTGCCTGTATTTGTACTGCCTGTCTGCCTGTCTGCCTGTGTTTGTCTGCAGTGCCTGTATCTGCCATAAAATAAACAACACTGAAATACAGAACCAGTTTTAGGAGTCACTTGAGTATCGGTCTAGTCGCCCTTCTTGACGACATTGCCGCCCTAGCCAAAGCCGCCGCCGCCTCGGTTGATGACGTGGCGGGAGCCGCAACCAAAGCATCTAGCAAGGCAATCGGGGTGGTTATCGACGACACTGCCGTGACTCCCCAATACGTGCAGGGCATCAAGCCTGAACGCGAACTGCCAGTTATTAAACGCATAGCGCGCGGCTCACTGATCAACAAGCTGGGCATTATTTTGCCGGTGGCCTTATTGCTGACCTGGCTGGCACCCTGGTCACTGCCTATTTTGCTGCTGGTGGGCGGCACTTACCTGTGTTTTGAGGGCGCAGAAAAAGTGCTTAGTGCCTGGGGGGTCATCAAGGAACATGAGGACTCCCACGGTGCCAGTGACAAGTCCGCAGATCCGGCCGCCGTGGAAAAAGCCATTGTCAGCTCGGCGGTGCGCACAGACCTGATTCTTTCCACTGAGATCATGCTGGTATCTTTGGCGGGCCTGCACACCAACGACAACCTACGCAAAGTCGCCATCATGGTGGTGGTGGGCTTCATCATGACGTTCTTTGTCTACGGCCTGGTGGCGCTGCTGGTGAAAATGGACGACCTGGGCTTGGCCCTGGTGCGTCGCGGCCAGGAGAAACTGGGTCGTGCCATCGTCAAAACCATGCCGCGCGTTTTCCGCGTGATCGAGGTGGTTGGCACCGTGGCTATGCTCTGGGTGGGTGGACACATCGTGATTGATGCCCTCAACAACCTGGGTGTGGGCGCCCTGCATCACCTGGTGGAACACGCCGCCCACGCAGCCACCCACGCCGCCCAGGGTCTGGGCGACTCGCTAAGCGGCGTGGTCAAGTGGTGCGTGGAGACGGCTTGCTCGGGTGTGTTCGGCTTGGTGCTTGGCGCGCTGGTTACTGGCCTGGTGCTGGGGCTGCAGCGGCTGCTGCGGCAGCGCGCGGGGCAGCACTAGCGATCTTTTCCAGCTCGGCCTCGCCGTGAGCTGCGGATAGGAACCACACTTCAAAGATCGACGGCGGCAATGCCACCCCCGCCTCCAGGAAGGTGTGGAAGAAGGGCGCGTAACGCCAGGTTTCCTGCTGGCGCGCCTGGTCGTAGTTGTAGACGCCGTCGCGGGCTGCCTGTGGGCCAAACATGATGGACATCAGCGAGCCGGTACGCTGTACGCGGTGCGCCACCCCGGCCTGGGTGAGCGCCTGGCCCACAATCTCACCCACAGCCTGGGCGTTGGCGTTGACGGTGTTGTAAACGTCGACGTCGGCCAGCTCTAGTGTGGCCAGTCCGGCGGCGGTGGCTAGCGGGTTACCTGAGAGTGTGCCCGCCTGGTACACCGGCCCAAGTGGCGCCAGTAGGTCCATGATGTCGGCGCGACCGGCCACGGCTGCTAGCGGCATCCCTCCGCCCACGACCTTGCCGAAAGTCACCAGGTCAGGCACCCATTTGGGGGCGTCGACGGCGTTGGCTTCAGTGCCGTTGGGCCCAGTTGTGGCGACGGCGTTGGTGCTAGCTGCTTTAGTGGCAGCTGATCCGGCGCTTTCTGCTGCCCCTAGCTGCGCCAGGGCAGCAGGGGTGGTTAGCTCAGCACTTAGCGCGGTGGCGCCGTCGTGCTCTTGCCAGCCGGCCACAGCTTCCAAACCCCACCAGCCGGCAGAGCTGACCCTAAAACCTGTGAGTACCTCATCCAAAATCATTACCGCACCGTAGCGGGTGCATAGGGAACGGATGCGCTCATTCCAGCCGGCCAGTGGGGGCACGCTACCCATATTGGCGGGGGCGCCTTCGAAAATAACGCCCGCGATTTCCTGACCGCGTTCGGCGAAGCAGGCTTCTAGCGCCTCAAAGTCGTTGTAGGGCAACACGATGGTGCAGGCGGTAATCGCTGCGGGCACGCCCGCACTGCCGGGTAGGCCGCCCGTGGCCACGCCTGAACCGGCCGCAGCCAGTAGGCCGTCGCTGTGACCGTGGTAGTTGCCGGCAAATTTAATGATCAGCTCGCGCCCGGTGGCACCGCGCGCTAGGCGGATCGCGGTCATGGTGGCTTCGGTGCCGGTGGAAACAAAACGTACCCGCTCCACAAACGGCACTCGTTCACGCACCTTTTGAGCCAGTAGGGTTTCGCTCTGGGTAGGGGCGCCAAAGGATAGCCCGCGCGCGGCGGCCTCCTGTACGGCGGCCACCACTTGCGGGTGGGCGTGGCCTAGCAGGGCCGGGCCCCAGGAGCCCACCAGGTCCACATAGTCGCACCCGTCGGCGTCGGTAACGTAGGCCCCTTTAGCGGCGCTGATGAAACGCGGGGTGCCGCCCACGCCCCCAAAGGCGCGCACGGGAGAGTCAACACCACCCGGAATAATCCCCTTGGCCTGGGTAAATAAGTATTCATTTAGATTCATAATTAAGTCCTATCGCAGCATCTGGGCGATTTCGCGGGCCCAGTAGGTAAGTACCGTGTCAGCGCCGGCGCGGAAAATGCCCAGCACGCTTTCAAGGATCACGCGCTCGCGGTCAATCCAGCCGTTGGCTGCGGCCGCCTCAACCATGGCGAACTCCCCGGAGACCTGGTAGGCCGCCACCGGAATGTCGCTGGCTGCGGCCACATCACTAAGCACATCCAGGTAGGGGCCGGCGGGCTTAACCATCACCATGTCAGCCCCCTCGGCGGCGTCGAGCAGTGCCTCATACAGGCCTTCGCGACGGTTGGCGGGGTCTTGCTGGTAGGTGCGCCGGTCACCCTTGAGGGTGGAGCCCACGGCTTCACGGAAAGGCCCAAAGTAGGCGGAGGCGTATTTGGCCGAGTAAGCCAGGATTGCCACGTCGGCGTGACCGGAGGCGTCTAGGGCCTGGCGAATGGCGGCCACCTGCCCATCCATCATGCCTGAGGGGGAGACCATGTGGGCGCCGGCTTCGGCCTGGCTGACGGCCATGGCCTGGTAGAGCGGCAAGGTTGCGTCATTGTCGACGCCGCCGTGCTCGTCTAGCAGTCCGCAGTGGCCGTGGCTGGTGAACTCGTCAAGGCAGGTGTCGGCGCAAACCACCACGGCGTCGCCCACCTCTTCACGCACAGCAGCGATGCCCTGGTTCAAAATTCCTTCACTGGCCCAGGCCTGGCTGCCAGCCGCGTCGCGCACTGCGGGCACGCCGAATAGGTCAATTGAGCCCACACCGGCTTCGGCGCAGGCCACCGCTTCACGTCGCAGCGAGTCCAAGGTGTGCTGGTAGACGCCGGGCATGGCGCTAATGGCTTGCGGCTCGCTAATGTCCTCGCGCACGAACACCGGCAGGATCAGTTTGGCCGGGTCGATGCGGTGCTGGCTAACCAGGGCGCGCATGGCCGGGGTGGAGCGTAGGCGGCGCGGGCGCAGCGTGGGAATGGGAGCCGGCGCGACGCCGTGGCTGGCTAGCAGGTCCAGGGCGCTTTTGGGGATGGTGGTCATGAAAAATCCTTTGCTTTAAATAGGTTAATTATGGCTTGGGTGATGTGTTCGGCTCGCGGCGTGGCGGCGGTAGCATCCACGCGCAGGCCCAGTTCGCGGCAGTGCGCGGTGGTGGATTGGCCGATACTGACCACTGCGGTTTTCTTAGGCGGGGGTCCCAGCAGCTGCAGCAGGGCCTGTGCGCTAGAGCCTGCAGTGACGACGACGGCGTCCCACGCCCCGGCTTGCCACTGGGTTTTGAGGTGGGCTGGTAGCTGGGTGAGGGGGGCGGTGGTGTAGGTTGCAACGGCGTCCACCTGCCAGCCAAGCTGGCTAAGTCCCTGGGCTAGCGTGGGGGCGGCTAGCTGCGACTGAGGCAGGCAGATGATGGGTGGTGCGACGGGCGCGGTTGCAGTGGGTTGCTGCGGCGTGGCTGGGGTGGCGGGCGGCGTCGGGAAAATTTCCAGTAGCTTGGCGGCGCTACCCGCACCCACCAGGGTGGGCTTAAGTGCGTAGTGGCTGTTTACCCACTCGGCAGTGGACTGGCCAACTACTGCCAAGTGCGTGTTTCCTTGAATGGAATCTGCTTGTTGAACGGAATCTGGTTGGTTGGCGCGGCCAAGGCTCTGTTTAGTAGAACTATCGCTAGTCGCAGCTTCCGAGGCTAGTGCAAATGAGCTCAATGCGAGGGTGGGTGAGTTGAGTGCGGGGGCTGAGGTTGGTGGGTGTGGCGTGTGGGCTGAGGCGGGTGCTAGCGCAAGCGTATTTAGCTGCGCCAGCACGGCCTGTGCTGCTCGCCAGGAAGACAGCACCACCCAGGCGTAATAGCCAGATGCAAGCCTTTGGCGCATCTGTTCTAACTGCTCAGATTCAATGGGAATAGTTTGGGTTAGCGCGAAAGTATCCACCTGGGCGCCGGCAGTTTTAAGGGCTGCCGCAATGGCGTCGTCGGACTTTAGGCGCGGCAAAGCCACCCGTAAACCGGCGAGTGTTTCACGTGAAACAACCATAACCATCTACCTCTAAATCCGATCGTAAAACCTTAGTTGTCACCTTGCTGCGCGCTTAGTTGTTGCCCTGCCGCCGTAGCCTCAGTGTTGTCGCGGCTTTTGCTATCCTCGCCGCACCCTTAATTCCGGGCTTAGCACTGTCTCAGTCGCGCCCCCTAACTCTTTAGCCACGCTCCTTAACAGCCTGCAAATCCGCTACCTGCCCGGCGCCTTGCGCCAACAAATCCTGGGCGGCGCGCTGACCCAACTCCGCCGCTTTTTGCAGGTGGCAAGCCTTGGTTAGGTCCACGCCCCCAAGCGTCACGGCCTGGCGACTACGCACGCTAGCGGCGCCGTCGAGAGCAAACACCCCGGCCTCTAAGTGCAGCTCATAATCAAAGCCGGCATGCACCAGGTAGGCGTAAGTGCCCACAGGGGCCGCGCAGCCAGCCTGCAAAGCAGACATCACCGCCCGCTCAGCCGCTGCAGCCAAGTGTGAAGCCGGATCATTCACCTGGGCGATCACCGCCTCCAGCTGGGGGTCAAGCTCCTGAGCGGTCTCAATAGCTAGCACTCCCTGCGACGCCGCCGGCAGCATCCGCTCAGGGTCGAAAGCCTCACTTATGTGCTCAGCCAAACCCAGCCGTTCCAGGCCAGCGCAAGCCAGCACCACGGCGTCCAAATCAGCGCCGGTGCCAAGAGCCTGGGGGGATGTGCCAGCGTCGGCGGCAACCTGAACCCCGCGCACGCGCCCCAGTCGCGTGGGCACGTTACCCCGCAAATCCACGGTCTTAATGTCGGGGCGTAAAGCCTTTAGCTGGGCTACACGCCGAGGCGAGCCGGTACCTACACTCGCCCCACTAGGCAGCTGCGCCAGGCTCATGCCGTTCGAGGCCACTAGGGCGTCACGTGGATCGGCGCGGCGTGGGGTGGCAGCAATGCGCAGCCCTGCAACCGGGGCGGTGGGTAGATCCTTAAACGAGTGCACCGCCAAATCCACCTGCCCCTCAAGCAGGTGAGTGCGCAGCTGGGCAGCAAACACCCCAACGCCCCCAAGCTGGCTTAGTGCTGCGCGCGAAGTGTCGCCCTGAGTTCGCACGGTAACCAGCTCCACACGCCAATCCAGACCCTGGGCGGCGGCGGCAGTTTCCAACATGCGCGCCACCATGCCCGACTGGGCTAAAGCCAAAGCCGACCCGCGCGTCCCCAGACGCACAACCTTTTCACTCATAAGAAGTTCCTATATATTTGTAGTGCTATGCGGACTGTGGCGTTATGAGCGCTGTAGGCGCCTGGCGTTCGTGCGTGCGTGAGCGACCACCGCATTTACGCCCGTGCCACCAACCCAGGCGCCAGTAACCGCCAAACCCTCAATGTTTTCAACCTGGCTCATAAAAGCCGCAATGCGCGCGCGGTAGCTGGGCGGCAGTGGCGGCAAAGTGCCATTCCAACGCACCAGCTTGTGCTCGCTTACCTGCTCGGGGTGGATAGTTACGCCCGTCAAAACCCGCACGTCAGCTAGGGCTTGCTCCAGGCTTACCTGCGGCTCACTTTGCCCCAAACGCCCATACGACAGGCGCAATAAATGCTGGTGCGGCGCCAAAGCCTGGGCGATCCAGGGCCATTTAACGTTTAAATGCGACAGGGCCTTGGCTCCCACGGGGCTCTCGACGGCGCCGGGCTGGGTTGGGCTTCCCTGGTTGCTGGGCTCGACGGCGCCGGGCTGAGTGTCGCCGCATGGTTCTGAGGCGGCCTGGGTGTCGGGGGTGGACTGGTCCGGCTTGGCCTGGGTGTCGGCGCAGCTTGCGGGCGACGCCGGAGCCACCAGCAGGCCCTGACCCACCGGGGCGGCGTCCAGCTCAGGGCTATCAACCAGCAGTGAGTAGCGCGCAATGGGCGCGCCCACCGGGATAGTGATGTCAGTGTCTAAGGCTGCCAAGTTTGCGCTGGCCAGCAGCCGCAAGGCTGGGCGCGCCGAACAAGCCACCACCAGGCGCTTAGTGCGCAAAGTACGCGGCGCGCCGGCAGGGACCGGCTCGCTTGAAGGAGTCGGGCCCGGCTTGGTGGGGGCCAGCACCACCTGCCAGTAGCCGACGCTGTCGCTGGCGTCGTGGGAAGCCGCGTTGCTGGCGCCACTAGCGCCGCAGGTAGTGGCGCCGCTTGCAGTGTCAGCGTTGCCTGCGGCGTCGGGAGCAATGAGCTGCTGGGCCCCAACGCGAGTGAGCACAGTGCCTCCCGCCGTCGTGATGGCCTGACTCAAAGCCGCAGTCAGCTGGAACATGCCACCGCGAACGCACTTATCAACACTGCGCCCACCAGTAGCTTTACGCGAACGCGCCAACAGGAAAGCCACCGCATCAGCCAGGCAGCCATGCTCACGAGTAGCCTGACGCAGCCCCGGCGTAACCGTGTCAGTGGCCAGATCGGCCGGATCACACGTGTAAATGCCGGCAACTATCGGGCGCACCAGACGATCAACCACCGCCTGCCCCATGCGCGCGGCCACAAACCCCGCCAAAGTCTCGCCCTCAGCGCCCTGGCCCACCTCACTGCCTAGGTGGCGGTCTTGGGCGGCACGTTGCGCAGCCTTAGCTCCCAAAACGGCGACGACGTCGTCCGCGCTCGGGTCAGCAGGAATGCCCAGGTAGGCGTCACGCAAGAACCGCCACAGACGCCAGCGACTTTCACCATTAGCGCGGTTGGGGGGTAAAAACAGGCGTGCGCCGTCGCCGCTAGGGGCCAGTGCCTCCAGCCCCAAAGCGGCCACCATCTGGGCGGTTTCCACCCCGCGCGGAACGAAAGTCTCAGCGCCCAAATCCACCTGGACCGGGCCAATGTAACCGGGGGCAATCAGTCCGCCCAGATAGCCGCGCGCCTCCACCAGCAGCGGCTTGAGCCCATCCTGGGTTAGCTGCCAGGTGGCAGACAGGCCGGCGATCCCGCCGCCAATCACTAGGGCATCTACCTCATCGGGTAGGTCACTAAGCGAGTTGGGGTGAGAAGTGACCGGGGTGGAACTGTTTTTAGCATCCAGATTCATAAGCTTTCCTTATGAACAAATTCGACGATTCGCGTTAACACGGTTGGGTCAGTAGTTGGCGGCACCCCGTGGCCCAGGTTAAACACATGCCCCGGCGCCTGGCGCCCCGTGCGTAAACACTCAACAATGGCCTGTTCAATCACCGGCCACGGCGCCGTCAGCAAAGCCGGGTTCAAATTGCCCTGCACTGGGCAGCTGCCCCCAAGCTGGTCAATGGCCCAATCCAACTCAGTGCGGTCATCAACCCCCACAGCCTGCGCCCCCGCCGCCAGCATCTGCGGCAACAGGCGTGCGCTACCAGTAGCAAAGTGAATCAGTGGCGCTGCTTTGCCGGTAGTTGGGCTGATCGCCTCGCGGGCCCGCGCAATAGCTAGCGCCGAGTATGGGGCCACGCGCTCGCGGTAGTCGGTGGGGCTAAGTGAACCGGCCCAAGAGTCAAACAGCTGCGCCGCCGAGGCGCCACAGCTAATTTGCAATGCTATGAAATCGCCCGTGACCTGCGCGCACCAGCGCATTAGCAGGTCCCAAGTGGGTGGGTCGGCGTGCATTAGAGAACGCGCGGCCAGGTGGTCGCGGCTGGGCTTACCCTCAACCAGATAAGCGGCCAGGGTGAAAGGCGCGCCCCCAAAGCCAATCAGCGGAGTCCAGTCCGCTGCTTGCACTGCGGGCGTGCCTAGCTCGGTCAAAATCAGGGCAATAGCCTCACGCAGGGCGGCCACGCCCTCAGCGCCCTGGTGAGTGGCGCCGTCGTGACTGACCCAAGTGCCCTGGCCAAAACCGCACCCAAGTAGGCGCTCAACGTCGTCGCGCGTGCGGATTGGAGTCGACAAAACCGGCCCCACCTGCGGTTTGATCTCCACATCCACCCCTGCCAGGCGCAGCGGCACCATGATGTCTGAGAAGAAAATAGCCGCATCCACCCCGTGACGGCGCACCGGCTGAAGCGTTGCCTGTGCAACCACCTGCGGATTTAGGCAAGCCTCAAGCATGGGTAGATTCACCTGGGCGCGCAGCTGGCGATACTCAGGCAGAGAGCGCCCGGCCTGGCGCATAAACCACACCGGGGTGCGGGCGGGGCGTTGCCCATTAAGTGCAGCCAAGAGGGCGGGCTGGGGTGAGTTGGGTGGCGGCAAAGCATTCATCGTTTATTAATTCTAGCCATAGATAATTTAAATAATATTCACGTTTTCAAATACCGCATTAGTGGCAGTTATGCTTACCTAACCGCTTTTATGACGCCGCGTCTTTATTTATTTAAAATGACACTTCGACACTTAAAAAACCTTGCGGTTGCAGGGAAAACTGACACTCTAGAGTTAACTGTCGTGGTGGCATAAAAATAGTTTTGCGCAAATCGCGAGATAACTGTGTGTGGCGGGCCGATAGGTGCTTGAATAGCACTCGCTGTGACTATTCATCTACTCTCCGCCGATCATCGTTATCAAAGCCTGGATGAGGTTGCCCGACTCAGTCGGGTAGACAACCTGGGCCCCAAACTCATGCGCGCGCTGCCCTACCTGCGCGGCGCCGTGGTGGTGCGTACCTGCAACCGCCTGGCAATCCTGGTTGACGCCCCAAGCAGGCTGGCTAGCTCTGGTCAGTCTGGCTCCGACGCCGCCCGCGCTGGCTCAGCTTGCCCCGGTTCCGCCCCGGCCGGTTCTGGAGCCCCCGCTGTTGCCGACGACGTGCGCGCGGTGCTGGCTCACTGCGCCGAGCTGCCCCTTGAACAGGTGCATTTGCGCCACCTGGCCGGACACCAAGCCCACCTAGACCTATTTGCCACCGCCGCCGGGCTGGAATCCATGGTGGTGGGAGAGCGCGAAATTGCTGGCCAGCTGCGCCGTGCCTTCCATGCGGCCTGGGAGGAAGATACCCTCAGCTGCGATTTGGGGCGCGCCCTTGAGCACGCCTCACGCACCAGTCGGTTGGTGGCCACGCAAACCGGCTTGGCTTCTTCGGGCCGCTCAGTGGTGGCGGTGGGCCTGGATTTGGCTACCCAAGCTTTACAGGACGCCAAACTGCGCCCGCTTAAAGAGGCCCAGGTTGTGCTGGTGGGCACCGGCGCCTATGCGGGTGCCACGGTCACTGCCCTGCGCGAGCTGGGGGCCACTAATGTGCGGGTGTATTCACGCTCCGAGCGCGCCCAGCTGTTTGCGCAGGGACGTGGCATCGGCTGGGTTGATGAGGCGCGGCTAGCGCAGGCGCTTGACGCAGCAGACCTGGTGGTTACTTGTCGCGGCTTGGGTAGCCCGGTGCTCACCCGCGAGATTGTGCAGCGGGTTAAAACTCCACTGGTGATCTTGGATTTGGCGTTGCAACGTGACGTGGAGGCGGCGGTAGCTGACCTAGCTGGCATCAGCTACATTGACCTGCTTAGCGTGCAGCGCGCAGTGCCCCAGGCGCACGGTGAACAGGTGCGTGCGGCCCGCGAGATTGTGGCCCGCGAAGTGGAGGTATTTGAGCGCAGCTTGGGGGCGCGTTCTATGGATCCGGTGGTGCGGCGCCTGCGTGAGCATGTGGATGAGGTGGTGGGGGAGGAGATCTCCCGGCTGCGCCCTGTGGATGGGTGCATTAGCGCCGACGACGCCACTCGCGCACTGCGTCATTTGGCGGCACGTTTGATCCATAATCCCACCGTTATGGCCCGCAAAGCGGGCGAAAGTGGACAACAGGACGCATACTTGGAGGCTTTGCAGCTAGTGTTAGGCATGGATGCTAGCCCAAGCGACACTTTGACAGTGTCTAATAAGGAGAGAAATGTCTTCACTTGCGCCCTATGACGCGATCATGCTGCTGTCCTACGGCGGACCTAATGGGCCCGAGGACGTACTGCCGTTTATGCGTAACGCTACGCGCGGGCGCGGCGTGCCTGATGAACGCCTGCTGCAGGTAAGTGAGCACTATAAGCTTTTTGGCGGGGTTTCACCCATTAATGAATGCAACCGTCGCCTGCTGGGCCACCTGCGGCGTGAGCTGGATCAGCGCGGCTGTGACATTGCCTTGGGTTGGGGTAACCGTAACTGGCATCCTTTCGTCAGTGAGGGCCTACGGGAATTGGCCGACGCCGGCGCGCGCCGCATCTTGGCCCTGCCCACCTCTGCTTATGCTTCCTACTCGGGGTGCCGCCAGTACCGTGAGGATATCGCAGCCGCCCTGGTGGAGTTAGAGGACACTTACGCCCCCGGGGTTTTGACCGTGGATAAGGTGCGTCCCTACTACAACACTGACGGCATGTTTAACGCCCAGGTACGTTCCATCCAGGTGGCTTACGCCAAGCTAGCTGAGCAGGGCTTTAAACCGCAGCAAATCAAGCTGCTATATGTAACCCACTCGATCCCGCTGGCTATGGAGGCCGGTAGTGCCCCTAGCGCTGAGGAGCTGGAGCGTTTCCCCCGCCTGGCTAACGAGATTAGTTATGTGGCCCAGCACCAGGCTTTGATTGAGGCTTTACAGCCGGCTTTGGAGTGGGCGCTGGGGGTTAAGCAGGTGAACGCGGATCTGGCTTACTGCTCGCGTTCTGGCCCGCCGCACGCCAAGTGGCTTGAAAGCGACATTAATGACGTGCTGGCCCAGCTTGATAGAGACCAGATTCAGGCAGTGGTAGTGGCTCCCATTGGTTTCATCACTGACCATATGGAAGTGGTGTATGACCTGGATACAGAAGCCGCTCAAACTGCCGCTGAGCTGGGCTTGGGCTATGAGCGTGCAGACACTGTCAGTGAAGACCCAGAGTTTGTGGCCTCCCTGGTGGACATTATGGAGGAGCGCGCCGCGCACGCTCGTGGCGAAGGCTACGAAATTGTTAACACCACCGGCACTGGCCCGTTCCATACTGTATGTCCGCCGCAGTGCTGTCGTAGCGGGGCCACCCCGGCCCGCCCTGGCCCAGACCGTTTCGCCCCGGCGTCCGCATTTAACAGTTTTAGGAGTTGAACATGGGGAAAGCTAAGGAGCTTAGCGCCGAGCAGGAGCTTGAGCGCAGCCAGAAAAAAGCTAAGAAAGCTGCCAAAAAAGCCGCTAAGAAAGAGCGCAAAGCACAAATCAGTGCCAACGCTAAGGATTGGGATGGCCGCCCGCTAACCAAGAAGCAAGCCCACAAGCTGGTTAAGGAAGGGCAGGTACTGCCCTTGCCGCAGGGCCACCCCAAGGTTGGCAAGAAATACCTGGCCAAACTGGCTGCGGAGACGCAAAACCGTAACCAGGCCGGCGCTTGCCCGGCTGAGGCGAGCCACGGCGTCGAGACTAAAAACTGCCACCCGGGCCAGGCACAGGACCCTAAAGACCCTAAGGTAACCACACAGCCAAAGGAGAAAGCTATGGCTAAAACCCACCCGCATGGGCATCCAGACACTGTCAGCCGCCACGATCCGCGCGACGTCGCCACCGTGGACTTTGACGAGGTAAACAACAAGCAGCACTACGCCCTGTACACGGTTTGGAAGCTGGCCGCCCCGCTACCTGCCGACGACGCCGTCCGTGAGGCCCTGGTGTACGAGTCGGTGCAGTATGTGGCCGGCTCAGGCGCCTCCACGCGCGGCTGGTATGACCTGGCCGGTTTTAGGGCTGGGGCTGACCTGCTGATTTGGTGGCTTAACGACGACCCCAAGGCGCTACAGGATGCCTACCAGCGTCTGCACGCCAGTGCGCTGGGGCGTTACCTGGAGCCGGTGTGGAGCTGCATGGGTCTGCACACTCCGGCCGAGTTCAATCGCCGTCACATTCCCGCCTGCTTTGGGGGTGTGGTGCCGCGCGAGTGGATCATGGTGTACCCCTTCGTGCGCTCCTATGACTGGTATCTGCTCGATGCGGCTGAGCGTTCACGCATTATGGCTGATCACGGCCGTAATGGTTTTGCTCAGTATCCGGATGTTAAGGGCTCGACTTTGAGTGCTTTTGGTATGAGCGACTATGAGTGGGTGCTGGCTTTTGAGGCTGACGGCCTTGATCGCCTTGAGGGGGTTATGCACGCTCAGCGTTACACCGAGGCGCGTTTGCACGTGCGCGTAGATACCCCCTTCTACACCGGTCACCGCGTAGAGCCGGTGGTGTGGGCGCAGCGTCAGCCCCGCGTGTAAGTTGCGTTTTAGTATCTAGTTTCGCCTACGACGACGGCGCAGCTTGGCCGCTCTAGGTTTAGCTGCTTCGTGGGCGGTGCGCAGTGGGCGCTGCGCAGCGGTGCACGTTTGCGCAGTAGCTGGCGAGGCTAGTTGATGATTTTGTTTGGTGGTGTGCCCCAAGGCTTGGCCTTGGGGCACACGCCGTTTAAATGTTGACTAAATTTCTATGGCGCCCGTCACTTGGTTGGGTGTTTAATGAATGTGTGCGCGGCTACATAGTGGTTGTGCATGCACCCATCCCTACTGCCTTGGCTGCGCCAGTGTTCTGTAGCCGCAGACAAAGCAGGTGTCTAGAGGTGAACATGATGGAACGGTTATTTACAAGGATGCGCACGAGCGGGCCGCTGGTTTTGAGCCTGTTCCTGTTTTTCGCTGCCCGGGAGGTGTGGAACACCCGGCCACAACTGATGATCATTTGGCTGGTTGGCACCGTGTGTTGGTTGGTCGGAGAGATCTACGCGCGCTGGCAACACAAGCGTTTGGACTGGCCTGAGTGGGTCTTGGCCTTTAAGCGCGGCTATCAGGGCAACACCAATTAAACCTTGTTAACCAAGGCCAGGCCCCGGTAAGGGAGCAGCTTAGCTGCTCCCTTACCGGCTCTGCTGTGCCAGTGTTCGAGGGTCTAGGCGGGTAAATTTTGGTGGCCAGATGTTTGTAAATTTTCCAAACTAAAAATGCTGGCCATATAGGCGCATTCGGGTTAACATAGTGATTGAAGGGGCTGATACTTCAAGGCCCTAACAACAAGCAGCTGAGTCAATGTCGATAACGCTGCAACCGACTAAAACTTTTAAGGGCAGCAATTAACGCTATGCCTGTATTGGCGCTGCCTTAATGGTGGAAACATTGATTTATTTAGGTTTCCTGCTCGCTAATTAGTTGAGTAGGTGGAGTTTGTGCGCCCTAATTGGGTTTTGGGTGCATTGAATTTGAGAGGAGAACAAAATGGAACAGTATTCGACTAAGGATCTAACGATTGATCCGCAGGTAGCTGAGGAAGCGATTAAGCGTTTAGCGCCTGAGGCTGTGGATGAAATTGGTGTGGACCGGTTGCGCACAGTACTCCAGATTTTAGATGAATACTCTGATTGCAAGGTTGATGATGAAGAGCTGTACTTGTTGTTAGATTTCTTTAATTGGGAATTGACTGGAACTCGTTTGCATGTTTATGATTTCAGGCGGCCTTGGCAAGACCAGATTGACTGGGATCTTGTGAAGGCAATGCTAGAGGAGCAGGTTCCTGAAGCTTTAGAAAAGCTTGGTTTCGACAGGCTTCGCACGGTTACCCGTATGATTAAAGAATATGGTGAAGGTAACCTGACTCTCGATGAACTAACTAGGTTAGTAATTAACTATAAATTTGGTCTGACTGATATACCTGCAACGCTTGTGGGAGATGTTGCTCCCGGTCCAGCTGAAGGGGAAGTTAGTGAGGAACTGAGTAGGGCTTTTTCTCGTAAGCAATTGTCTTATGAGGATTATGACCACATTTATTGGGCTCGAAGGGCTAAATAAGCTCTGATTCTATTTATGTATAAAGAAGTATTTGATCAGAAGGGAAAAGATTGAAATGGAACAGTATCCGACTAAGGATCTAACGATTGATCCGCAGGTAGCCGAGGAAGCGATTAAGCGTTTAGCACCTGAGGCTGTGGATGAAGTTGGTGTGGACCGCTTGCGCACGGTACGCCAGATTTTAGATGAATACTATTATTGCAAGGTTGAGCCTAAAGAGTTACGAGCGTTGTTAAATTTCTTTGATTGGGAATTTACGGGCACCCAAGAACACCTTTATGATTACAGGCGACCTTGGCAAGATCAGATTGACTGGGATCTTGTAAAGGCAATGCTAGAGGAGCAGGTTCCTGAAGCTTTAGAAAAGCTTGGTTTCGAGCGTCTATGCACGGTTACCCGCATGATCAAAGAATACAGTGAAGGTAACCTGACTCTCGATGAACTAACTAGGTTAGCGGTCAACTATAGGTTCGGTCTGACTGATATACCTACAACACTTGTAGGGGATATTGCTCCTGGCCCAGCTGAAGGAGAGGTT
>ERZ773045.782-NODE-782-length-15346-cov-81.863318_pt1 | contig 15346 bp, 10 predicted proteins | sample MGYA00580635_ERZ773045 | MGnify/ENA primary metagenome ERZ773045 (study PRJEB29015, sample SAMEA2738115) | human oral metagenome | biome: human oral; feature: human-associated habitat; material: saliva | place: China | collected 2261 ...
GTTATCTAGAACGCTCATTCTTCTCTCGATTGTTTGCTTTCCGTCTGAATGTCTATACCCTAGCCTACCGGACCCTAGCCTACCGGAAAACCCCGCCTCTCTTGCTGGAGGCGGGGTTTTCGCGGGTACCGTCAGGCTAGGGTACAGCCAGACTGGGGTACAGGCAGGGTGGCTGGGTATCGCTCGCCCCAGCCGGCGAAGTTAGCCGGTGCAGTTAGCCGGCGAAGTCGCCGAGCATGTCCACAGTCGGCACGAAGAAGAGGGTGCCAGTTACCGCGGTGCTGAAATCCAGCAGACGGTCGTAGTTGGCGCCGTCCACTCCCATGAACATGTTCATGAGCATCTTCTGAACGGTTGAGAAGGTGCTGGCGTAGCAGATGAAGTAGGTGCCCAGCTCGTTGTTGCCTACGGTGCCGAAGGGCATGTTGTCGCGAATAACCTTGAAGTCGTCACCGATATTGGCAAGAGCGGAGTGCGAGTTGGCGGGCTTCTCGTCCTCGCTCATCTCGATGTCGTCGTGCTTGGAGCGGCCAATGACCTTCTCCTGCTCGGAGACGGGCAGGGCGTTCCACGCGGTCATGTCGTGAATGTACTTCTGCACGAACTGGTAGCTACCGCCCTTGTACATGGGGTCGTCGTCGCCGATGAGGCCGAAGTATTCGCGTGCCGCGGGGGTCTGCGGGTTCTCGGTGCCGTCCACAAAACCGATGATGGAGCGGCCGTCCCAGTAGCGGAAGCCGTGCACCTCATCCAGCACCTCGGCAATATCGCGTAGAGCCGCAGTAATAGCGGACGCCATATCGTAAGCGACCGAAGGCTGGGTTGCGCGGATGTGGAAGTGCAGATCACCGGGAGTGGACACCGCGGTGTGCTTGGGTCCCCGAATCTCCTCGAACTCCACAAGCTCCTGAGGCAGCGGCTTGGGCAGATCCAGGGTCAGCCACGCGCTGTGGCTGATGCCCAGCACAATGCTGGCATTCTCGGGCGAGTAGCGGTTCGCGGCGGTGTGGTTGAGGTTAATGACGAGCCCGCAGAGGTTCTGGAACCCCTCAATGAGCGCATCCTGAGAGGTGCCTTCCTTGAACTTCCAGACCATGAAAATGGTGTTAGCGTTCGGGCTGGCAGTGACCTGTTGTGATTCTGAAGCAAGCATAAAATTCACCGTACGCCCGTGTGCACGCCCCCGCAATGAACCCAGTCCTAACCTTCTGCCCTGGCCCTAACCTTCTGCACTGAACGGAGAAGATGAGGGCTGGGGCAAAGAACCGTAGGGTTTTAGAGGCCGTGCTTTAGAAACAGTAACTCTAGAAACCGTGGGCGGCGAGGTCACGCGCATGCGCCAGGCGTGCCGCCGTCTCGAAAATAGTCCACGCCTGCACCTGAGTGGACAGCTCCACCGGCGCACCGGGCTTCACAACCTTGCTCATCGGCTCGGTGAACCGCGGGGAGAACTGCACGAGCGCCTTACCGCGAATCTCATTCGGGTCAATGCCGTACTCGTTCATCGGCAGGTTGGGGTCGAACTCGCGGCGGCCCTCCCACAGGGCGCGTGCGGTCGAGTACACCAGGGTCGAGGCGAGCGCGCGCGCCTCGTCGCTGAGCAGCGGCGAGGACGCCGCCATACCCAGGTAGCGCACGAGAATGCCGGTGAACAGACCGCCGTCGCCGTCGCCGTGCGAGATGAGGATGCGGCGGCGCGCACCGGAGAGGAATTCCACCTCTTCGGTCATGTGCTTGACGATGCCGACGATGAGGCGCTCAGCGCGTTCTGCGGGGTCTACTTCGCAGGGCACACCGGATGCGGCGAGGCTCAGCAGGGCGCCCAGGGCGGTTCCCTGGTTGTAGGTGAATTCGCTGCGTTCGTATTCGTACTTGTCGCCGCGCACGTTCACGCCGTCAATATAGAGCGAACGTTCTGCATCCCAGAGGGTTTCATTCATCCAGTCCATCAGCGCGGCGGCAGTCTTCGGGTCGCCCGCGCGCACATACGCCAGGGCGGTCGGCGCGGTCGCCGCAGCATTCACGAAATCACGCTTGGACTTGCGCCAACTCATGCCACCCACCGGGGAGAAGCCCTTTGCCAGCTGCTCGAAGAGAGCCGCGCCGGCATCCTGAGCGGCAACATCATTAGCGCCGGTCAGCTCAATGCAGAAGGAGTTCATGCGGCCCACCGCGAGGGTCAGCCACGCCATATCGTCAAAATAATCGTTGGCGAAGCGGCCGTAGTTACGCATGTTAATGCCGCGCAATAGTGCGCGGGCGCGGTGCAGCTGTTCCTGGGCGGCAGTAATATCGCCCTCGCGCAGGTGACGCTGACCGGCATCAATCATGCAGTCCAGCAGGTGCGCCTGCCACCAGTAGTGCCAAGCGCTCAGGCGCTGGCTTAGCGGGCGCGGGTCGGGAACCTGCACCGAACCGATGAGGGCGCCGGGAACACCGAGGATGCGGTGCACGAAGGTGTCGGTGACGCTGTCGGCTGCGGTAGCGGCGTGCGAGGAGGTGCGCTGGGCGTACTCGCTAATCGACTCCAGAGACTGCTCGTTGTGGGAAGACGGCTGGGATTTCATGGACCCTCTGTAGTTGCGGTGAAGTATTACGTCTGAAATTATCCCACCTTTTGCCCTCTGAGCGCCCGGATGCTGTGGGCGGGCTCTCGGGCGTGATCCCTTTTCGAGAGCCCGCCGAGAAGATGCACCGCAGGGAACGGAGTGAACGCCACTCAAAAACCGGTTAGGCGGCGGCAACCAGCGAACGCCCGCTGTACAGATCCACCCGCTCACCGGTGATGGGGTGCTCAAAATGCAGACTGTACGCCAGCAGCTGGAGCGGGTACTCCGGGCGGTCTGGCGCGTCGGGTAGCACCTGCGGGTAGAGAACATCGCCCAGAATGGGGGCGCTGAGCATATTCAGGTGCGCCCGCAGCTGGTGCGTTTTGCCGGTGTGAGGCGCCAAATCATAGAGCGCCCATTCTCTATTCGGTTCCGCGCGCCAACCAGCAACCGCCTGCGCGCTCGGAGTGAAAGTCCGCAGAATCTTCACGGTCGTCAGCGTATTCGGCTCCACACCCTGCGCCGCGCACTCTTGCTCAGAAAGCTGCTGAACCTGCAGCTGATCACGAATCTTCTGAATATGCGAACGCACCTGCAGACCCTCCGCACTCAACGCCCGCTCGGCGGCGGCGGCATCGGCAGGAACCGGCGCCACGGCACGGTAAGTCTTCGACACCTGACGATGCTGAAACATCATCTGGAAGGGGCGGCGCGCCTCCACGGTCTTGGCAAAAAGCAGCACACCCGCGGTCGGGCGGTCCAGGCGGTGAATCGGAATCAGCAGCGGGTTCTGCTCACGCACCCGCAGCTTGGTCAGCGCGGTCTGCGCAATATAGGAACCGCGCGGGGTGGTCGGCAGAAAATGCGGCTTATCAATCGCCAGCACGTGCTCATCCTCGTAGAGCACCGGCATGTCGGAGGGTAGCTGCGGCTCATCCGCAAGCTCGCGGAAATACCAGATGCGCTCACCCGGCATATAGGGGCTATCGCCGGTCAGGATCGTGCCGTCGTCCAGGCGCACCTCACCGGTATTAAAGCGGGCGTAAATAATCTGCGGGTCGTTCGGGTAGAAGCGCGCAATCAGGTAATCCGCAATGGTCGCCGGAGCCGTATTGTTCGGGGCGGTGTTGCTCGGGGTGGGCTCGGCGGGGAGCTCCTCCACGAGCGGCAGGATCAGCTGAATCGGGTCGATACCGTTCTTCTGAGCCAGCGGAGGGGTCAGCAGACGGCGATGCGTGCGGCGTGCAGGCTTTGCCTGATAGGCGGGCTGTATTCCCTGCTGTGTATTGGGCTGAGAGCTGGACTGTGAGCTGGGTTGTGAGCGTGCGGTGTTCTGTGCGGGCATGGCTCTACTCTACCGCCTGAACCCTATCACCTGAGCGGGGTTAGGATCGAGGTAAGCTGAGCCGGACCGCCTGCCGGATGAGGCGGCTAGAAATATTGCCGTGGGCTTGGTGTGGGTTGCAGAAGACAGTTTTGTCTGACACTCATGAACGTTTGTGTGAATACGTGGAACAGAAAACGAAAACTTCACAAATTTTTGAAATTATTGGACATTTAATTTAAAAAAAGTGCATTAATTTTACAAAAACTATCGATTGAGTGCGGTATTTTCGAAAATGCTGTCAAATCATAAATCAATAACCCTCAATTTAGCCCCTGTGGTTTTTCTAAGTATAAAAGATGTAAAGCAATTAAAGACCTGATAACCTGGGCATCCTACGTCATAAACACCTTAATAAAGGCTGGAAACCGCCTTAAAGCGGTACGATTAAGACACAGAAGTTCGATATTTCGAACGAAGGGGTCGAAATGGGACAGAAACAGCGCAAGGATGCAGAGGTTAAAGGAACACCCCCAATTACAGCGGTGCAATCGGACAATTCCAAAGCACCGGAAAATGCGAGAGGAGAGGTTATGGAACATTCACAAAAGAATGCGGAGCCTCGCACCGGTGCCCTGCGCATGGAGCCGCACGAACGCGAAGAGCAAATTCTGAAAATCGCTGCAGAACATTTCGCTCGCCGCGGCGTGCTCGGTGCCTCCATGAGCGCTATCGCCCGCGATGCAGGCATTACCCGCGCCCTGCTCTACCACTACTTCCCCGGCAAGGACTCCCTGGCGGCAGCTGTCACCCGACGCGAAGCCAACGCAGTCCTTGAGGCTCTCGGCGAGCACCACGAAAATCCCGAGGAAGCACTCCGCAGGGAGTTGCGCACCTATTTCCTCGTCGTAGCCGGTGTCCCCACCCCCGGTGGGGAGGACTTCCCGAACAACCCCACCGACTACCTCGAATGGATGCTTGAACGCACCGGCATGCCGATTAATGACCGCACCCGCGTCATCCTCGGAGGCTGGTTGCAGCTCGTCGACTACTTCGCCCTGCACGTGGTGCAGCTCAACCCCCGCGATCAGCGCACCGTTCGCTCCCGCGGGCTCGGGCTCGAAGAAGCTATCGACCTGTGCCTGGGTGCCGTGGACACCCTCACCGGCGGCTACTAGCCGTCTCAAGAAGTGACAGGTCTACACAGGACTTCCCGCTCCGATGTTTGGTTATGTGCTCCACGGCAAAGATGACGTGGACATCCGGGCGGTTATTCCTCCGCTACGCCGCTTGCGACGTGGTGGACTCCGGGAACACCACCCGGTTCGTGAGTAGGGAAACATAATGCCCCGTACCCCCTTCCGTGAGGGTGCGGGGCATTGTGATGCTCAAGTTGAGGTTGAAGAAAATAGTTTTACTCTGAGGCTAAGCTTGAGGCTCGGGCTAAATGGAACGGCGCAGTCTAAATGGAGCGGCGTAGCGATAAGCCGCGAACCGTCGCGTAGAACCCCTGCGCCTGCAGCGCCGCACGCAGCGCCTCCACCGAATGCTCCATAGCCTCGCCGCCGGATGCGCCCAATGTGGATGTGCTCACCGTGTGGGTGCTCAAAAGCTCCACATCGTTGACCTTCTCCACCGACATCTTCTCCGCGCCACCGGCGGACACCAGGCGCGCCAGGGCGGGGGCTGCCGCCTCCAGAAGTACCGGGTCGGTGGTGAAAGCCAGCAGAGTCTTCGCTCCACGCTCCACATAGAGCACCGGTGCACCGTCCACCAGCACCACGCAGGCGCCCGCCTTGCGTGCCGGGCGGTGCTTTACGGTGCCCTCGTGTGCAAAGGAAGGAATCGCGGGCCAGCTCAGCGCCGCACCGTACGGGTTCGCCGGGTCGGTCGCCGCCAACAGGGTCACCGTGAACGTGCCGTACACCCGCTCCGTATTGGTACGCTGCGGGGCGTAGGCGCTCGCACCAAAAACCTGTGTCGCACCAAAACCCTGTGGACTTGCGGGAATACTGAGGCTATCGGCGGTAGAACGCAGTAGATCCACCGTCGCGGGGGCGGCGAACTGCGCCGCACCTAAACCCTCAATAAAGTAGCCGCGACGCACCAGCGCACGATCCTCAGCCGCCGAATAAATCCGGTACAGCTGCGAGAACCCGCCGGCAGAATCCTCCACCTGCAGGCACCCGCGAGTCAGCACACCGTAGCGGTCCAGCAGCAGGTCGGCGCGTGCGAGCGCCGCAACCGTCGCTTCCACCGGCTCCTGCAGTAGCGTGTCCACGCGCGAGAAGCGACCGCTATCTTGCGGGGCAACGGCGGGAGCGGCGCCATGGAACCCGCCGCGGAGGGAACTGTTGCGCAAAGACCGCAGACTGCGCCCGGTGGCAGGCGCAGAGTAGCCGCTGGAGCTATAGCTATCAGCGCCGTAGCCGCCCGCCAAGCCGTTACCCATGGAGGCTCGCGCCGCCGCAATACGACCCGCACCGCGGCGACCCACCCGCGACAGACGCGCAGGGGCCGCCGGAGTAGGATGCGCACTGCGGACACCCGCAAGCATCGCCCGAACCGGCGCGAAACTATCGTTCGTCACCGCACCAGCCCACACCAGGCGCCACAGCGCCGCCGAAACCTCCGCCGCATCCGGGAAAGTCACCACCTGACCGGCAGGTGCCGCGGTGCTCATCAGCTGTGCCACCCGCTCACGCAGCGCCGGCACGAACAGCCCGCCGTGAGCCAGCGCCTCATAGATGGCGTGCTCCAGCGTGCCCGGAGCCTGCAGCGCCTCCCAAAGCTCGGGGTTCTCCGCGCGCAACAGCTGCTCCGGGTAATCCTCGCCCAGGGTCAGCGAGGAACTCTCGCTCAAATGCAGGCGAATCCAGCCGTCAGACTTCTGCGCGCTACCGCCGCCGAGCTGACCGGCGCCGGTGAAGAACACCCTGCCGCTTGCCATCAGTTCGTCCAGCATGTGCGGCTGGTAGCCGGGCACGCGCGCCGGAAGAATCAGCGTCTCCAGCGCGGAAGCCGGTACGCGCACACCCGCCAGCTGGTCAACGGCGGTGAGCAGATCCTCCGTGGAGGAGGCGGAGTCCTGACCCGCATGAGTGGTGCCGTTTTCTGCACTGTTCTCTGCTATCGGGTTGGGTGCTGCCGAGCCGAGGGGTGCCACTCTCTCGCCTACCACCGTGGCGGCGCGGCGGGAAGGCATGAACGCACCGTAGGCGCTCGCCTCCGGCAGGGTCTGCGCAACCCGCACAGATAAAGAACGAACGTTCTGCCATGAAGGCAGGAAAACGCCATAGACCTGCGCCGATACCGGCTCAATCTCCTCACGCAACGCCGCCAGAGAACGGGCGCGAATCGTGCGCAAAACCTGCGCATCCACCCACTCAACACCGGTTGCCCCGGAGGCACGCAGCACCTCGGGCAGGAACTCGCCGGAGCTCAGGCGGCGCTGCTGCTGAAGACGCTGCAACACCGGAGTCAGCACGCCCACACCCACCGGGGTTAGGCGCGAAAAATGCTCTGCCGCCTGCTGTGCCGTAAAGGGAATATGGGTGCGCGCATAGCGAGAAACCAGATCCTCTAAAGGCTCCGCGACCGACTCCAAAAGGGCAGTAGGAAGCGCTGCGGCGGGCATAATGCCCAGTCCATCGCGCAGGCGCGCGGCGTCCTCAACCACCGCATAGTACAGTTGCGGCTCGGCGGAACCATCGGCGGCTCCCATGAACGAGAACGCGCGGCGCGAGCGCACCAGCTCCTCCGCCAGGGCGTGAGCCTCAGCCGTGCTGGCGTGCGCGCCGGAACCCTCGCCGTAGTGTTCAGAGTCCTTGTTTTCAGAGTCCTCGGCGCCGCTAAAATCTCCCGCGCCGAAATCTTGAGAACCGTGGGCCGCAGATTCAGCCCGCAAACGCAGACTCAACTCCCGCGCGCTCAACGGACCCAGCTGGCGCAACAGATCCGCCACGCCCTCCACACCGCAGGCGCGGTAACGCTCACCCGTGCGCTGCAGGCGCTGCTGAGTCTGCATCAGCACCGCCGGATCCAGCAGGTCGCGCAGACCGCTCGAACCCAGCAACTCAGCCAGCAACGCCGGGTCCAGTGACAGCGCGGCGGCGCGGCGTTCGGCGGCGGGCGCATCGCCATCGTAGAGGTGCTCGGCAACGTACTCAAAGAGCAGAGTGCGCGCAAAAGGCGAAGGGTCGTTCGTCTCAACCTCCAGCATGGACACCGCCCGAGACTGCAGCGAACGGTGCACCTGAACCAGCGCCGGAACATCGTACACATCCTGCAGACACTCGCGCGCCGTCTCCAAAAGCACCGGAAAATCAGGGTACTTACGCGCCACATCCAGCAACTGCGCCGCACGCTGACGCTGCTGCCACAGCGGGGTGCGCTTACCCGGATCACGGCGCGGTAACAGCAGGGCACGCGCCGCATTCTCACGGAACCGAGACGCAAAAAGCGCCGAATCGCCCACGCGTTCGGTGACAATCGCCTCCAGTTCGTCCGGGTCGAAAAGGAACAGGTCAGCGCCGGGCGGCACATCCTCCATAGCGGGCAAGCGCAGAATTAGGCCGTCATCGCTCGCCATGACGGAGGCATCCACCCCGTACCGCTCCTCAATGCGGGCGCGCACCGCCAGCGCCCAGGGTGCGTGCACCCCGTAGCCGAGCGGCGAGTGCAGGACCACGCGCCAATCGCCCAGTTCGTCGCGGTGCCGCTCCACAATCATGCGGGTGTCGGAGGGAACTGCCCCGGTGGATTCGCGCTGCTCACGCAGGTAGGCGAGCAGGTTGTCGACCGCCCAGGTGTCCAGTCCGAGCTGTTCGAGCTGCTGGCGGGCGGCGGCGCTATCGGTGGCATCCAGGCTGGAGAGGGCGCGCGTGAACGCACCCGTCTGCACGCCCAGGGCGTAGGGACGGCCCATGCGGTCGCCGTGCCAGAAGGGCAGGCGCGCGGGCTGACCGGGCGCGGGGGAGACCCGCACCGCGTCGTGCGTAATTTCTTCAATACGCCAACTGCTCGCGCCGAGAGTAATGACCTCGCCCGCGCGGGATTCGTACACCATTTCCTCGTCGAGCTCACCCACACGCTTGGGGCCGCGCTCCTCATCGCCGCTGACCAGGTAGACGGGGAAGAGCCCGCGGTCGGGAATCGTGCCGCCGCTGGTGACGGCGAGGCGCTGCGCACCGGGGCGGCCCTCAATACTACCGGAGGGCGCCTCCTCGGTGGGGGTGCGGTCCCAGATGATGCGCGGGCGCAGTTCGGCGAACTCGTCGGAGGGGTAGCGTCCGGCGAGCATTTCGAGCACGGAGTCGAAGAGGGCGCGCGGCAGCTCGGCGTAGGGTGCGCTGCGGCGTAGCGCCTCGTACCAGGAGTCCACGCTGATGGGGCCCAATGCGCAGGCGGCGACGGTCTGCTGCGCGAGCACGTCCAGGGGATTGGTGGGGATGGTGAGCGGCTCGAGGGTTCCGCTGCGCATTCCGGCGAGGGTGACGGTTGCGCCGAGCAGGTCGCCGCGGTGCTTAGGGTAGAAGAATCCGCGCGAAATTTCGCCCACGCGGTGTCCGGCGCGACCCACACGCTGCAGTGCGGAGGCGACCGAGGGTGGGGCGGCCACCTGGATCACGAGGTCCACGTGGCCCATGTCGATGCCCAGCTCCAGGGAGCTGGTGGCGACCACGCAGCGCAGGGTTCCGCCCTTGAGCGCCTCCTCGATGAGGGTGCGCTGTTCCTTGGATACGGAGCCGTGGTGCGCGCGGGCGAGCGGCGGCACCTCGGCGATGTCGCAGATGCCTGCCGCGTAGTCTTCGGGATCGATTCCCTGCTTCGCGAGGACTCGGCGCAGGTGAATATCATTGAGTGCCGCGGTGAGTTTTTCCGCTAGTCCGCGCGAGTTAACGAAAACAATCGTAGAACGGTTGTTCTCAATATGGTCGACGATGCGCTCCTGTACGCGCGGCCAGATGGAAGTCTCGGGACGCTCGCTATCGGCAGTTTCACGGAGTGATTCTTCCGGGATGGTGAGCGTATTTTTAGGCGCGGCGTTATCGCCCTGTCGCGCCGGGTTTGCCTGCCCAATTTCTTGTCCAGTTTCCTGCCCGGTTTCTTGTCCGGGGAATACGCCAATGGCATCTTCCAGCGTGTAGGGCGTGCTCGCCGGGGTATTTGCTGCGCTAGAGATAGGGTGTACTACGCCTCGCGGTGAACCGGTAGATGCTGAGCCCCCACTGCCCGGTACCTCCGAGGGCGCATATTCTGAGGGCGCGTAGAGCCCCTGTCCGTAGTCGTTGGCGCCTCCGAGTGCCGCCATGTCGGGGACGGGCACGCTCAGACGCAGATCCCATTCTTTGGCGACCGGGCGGCTCATAATTTTTACCGGCTGAATGCCGCCGAGGAACCGTGCGACTGCCTCCGGGTTTTCGACGGTTGCGGAGAGACCAATGCGCTGCGCTGGCTTCGCAAGGAGCGCATCGAGGCGTTCGAGGGAGACCGCCAGGTGCGCGCCGCGCTTGGTGGCGGCGAGGTTGTGAATCTCGTCCACGATCACGGTGGTCACGCCCGCGAGGGTGTTGCGGGCGGCGCTGGTGAGCATGAGGTAGAGGGATTCGGGGGTGGTGATGAGAATGTCGGGCGGGTTGCTGATGAGCTGGCGGCGTTCGCGGGCGGGGGTGTCGCCGCTGCGCACGCCCACGCTGATGCTGGGTTCACCCGTGTTGTTTCCGCTCAGACGGGTGATTCCGGCAAGGGGTGCGCGCAGGTTACGTTCGACGTCTGCACCGAGCGCTTTGAGCGGCGAAATATAGAGGATGCGCGTTCCGCCCGCGGTGCCATCTTCGTGCTCGCGGTGTAGGGCATCGAGTGCCCAGAGGAATGCGGCGAGGGTTTTGCCGGAGCCTGTGGGGGCGATGATGAGGGTGTTGTTGCCGTTGCGGATGCTCTCCCAGGCGCCTTCTTGGGCGGCGGTGGGTGCGCTGAAGGTGGCGCGGAACCAGTCGCGTACGGGGGCGGAGAAGTGGGAGAGTGCGTCGGTCATGTATCTATTATGGCGGGGTTTATGGTGTGCGCCTCTTGAATTGTTGGGGGCTGGGGGAGGAAGATGTGCTTGACAGGTTTCTAACAAGCCCGTAATGTTTTACTTGTAAAGTAATTGACTGAGAGAACAACACAAAGGAGCACCACCATGACCCGCCTGACCGACGAACAGCTCATTAACCTCTTCCACGAGCCGCGCACCGTCTCCTCCTTCACCGAGGAGCCCGTCACCGACGAGCAGCTGCGCCGCATCCAGGAGCTGACCTTCTACGGCCCCACCGCCTTCAACAGCCAGCCCCTGCGCATCACCTGGGTCAAGAGCCCCGAGGCACGCGAGCGCCTCGTCGCACACCTGGCAGACGGCAACAAGGCTAAGACTCAGGCGGCACCGGTGACCGCGATTCTCTCCGCAGACGCAAACTGGGTAGAGCATGCTGACACCTTCAACCCCAACGCTGCCGGCTTCATCAAGGGCTTCTACACCTCCGAGGAGCTTGCTACCCCCGCCGCTGAGCTGAGCGCTCACCTGCAGGCAGGCTACTTCATCACCGCGATCCGTGCACTCGGCCTGGATGCCGGCCCCATGACCGGCGCAGACTTCGCCGGCATCAAGAAGGAATTCTTCGCGGATAACGCAGAGATCCCCTTCCTCGTCGTCAACATCGGTCACGGCGAGGCTCCCGCATACCCGCGCGGTGCACGCTTCAGCCACGACGAGGTCGCTCGCTCCCTCTAAGAGCGTGCGGCTACCGCATAGCTCAAGCTAAACCCTAGGTTTATAGACAGTTCAAGGGCGGTTCCCCATCGAGGGGAACCGCCCTTGAACTATATGCGAACTATATGCGCACACAACGTGCCAGAGATGTTGTCACATCTGCAACGCCGCGTTAGCGGGCACCAAATTGACCCACCGACAGCTGCGGAACAGACGAGGAACATGCGGTCGTATCCAGCGGAACAATCACGCCACCGGAACCGGAGGGAAGACCCACCAGGAAGCCCTGAACCGGGCGGCTGCCGCAATCGTCACCGAAGCGTGCCGGGTACACCGAACGCAGCACCGCGGTGGTGCTATCGCCGGGGTTGAGGGTCACACCCGCAGGGTTCATGTACTCGTCGGAGGTGGAAGCCTCACGACCAACCCAGGTTCCCGAAGGACCCGCATGGACCACGCGCGGGTAGCCGCGCAGGGTGCAGGGGGAGTTCGAGGAGTTCTGGAAGTACAGGGTGTAGTTTCGGGCACCGGGGGAGCCTTCTCCAATAGCAACCGAAACGTTCAGGTCATCCAAATCGCACTGGCCGGGACCCTCAACGTTGTTGTTGGAGGAGTTAGAGGACTTCTCCGAAGAGCTCGAGGAATTCGAGGAGTTGGAAGAATTCGACGAGTTCGAGGAACCGGAGGAGTTCGAAGAGTTGCCCGAAGAGCGAGAACCCGACTGTGACGACGAGTTTGAGCTCTTCTGGGAATCCTGCTGAGAATCTGCAGAGTCGTCTGACTTGTTCTGATCGGAACCCTCGCGGGAGGAATCAGAAGAATGAGAGTCAGAGTTCTGCTTCGACTCGTGAGTCTCGGTGTGGGAAGAAGACTCGGAGTGCTCAGAGGAAGAATCGTGGTGCTCCGCATCGGGGGAGTTCACCACGGTAATGGAGCCCGGGCTCACAGAAGGGGTAGCCCCGTCGGAGGCTACTCGAATCGTACCGGGCTTGACCGAAGCCGAAGCACTCGGCTGAGCCGAGGTGCCTTCAGCTTCCTGACCGGCCTGGGACGCGCCGCATCCACTGAGCGCGAGCACGCAACAGAGGAGGGTGGTTGATGCGAGTACCTGAGCCGATTTAAACATGATTACATCGCCGCCTGCATTTGGATTTCTGCTCCGTCCATACCGGGGGCGTACTCGACCTGGCAGCACAGACGAGAGTATTCGTTGGCGACATCGTCGACCATGTCGAGCAGGTCCTGCTCAGCTTCGGTGCGTTCACCGGAAGCTTCGAAGTGCTCGGGGTCGATGAAGCCGTGGCAGGTAGCGCAGGATGCGTTACCACCGCAGGTTGCGAGGACCGGCACGCCGTTAGCCTGGAGGGCTTCCAGGAGGGTGTGGTGGTCTTCCCACTGAATGTCGTAGTTTACGCCTGCTTCGTCAGTGACCTTAATCGTTACGCCCATGCGTTCTCCTTCTTCTGTAGTGATGCGTTTCTATTGTAGAGGTAGGGGCTGTTATTCACCGTACTTTGTGGCGCATCCCCAACCCTACCGTCACGCATATCACGGGAACGCATATTAATTTTTATGCTGAATAGCATGTCTGTATTGCCCCCAGTCTACCCCGTATTGCCCTGACAACGCGGGATATAGGCATATATGAATACTGCCCCCAGATGCAAAGACATGCTAGGGGCAGTATAAAGAACCGGCGCGCAGGCGCGCTCTAACGGTGACGAAGACCTACTCTGATTCCTTCTCCGTAGCCTTCTCGGCCTCCTGCTTTTCAGCGTTGCGGTGATCGGCATTCTGGATGCTTCCTCCGGGGCCGCGCACAATACCGCGCACGCTATCGCGCGGATCGGCGTAGCGCAGGTCGATACCGAAGGTATTGCGGATCTGGCGTGCCGAGTTCAGGTGCCAACGCTGCGAATCCGAGGGGGTCACGGAGGTGACCGCCTTCTGACCCGGAGCCAGCTTCTCGTGGCGAATATCGTAGTGCTTACCGCCCATGGTGATGGTGAAGCCGTGCTCCTGCAACAGCTGCACGAACGCATCCACATCGTGCGGGATCTTGCGGCCGCGCTGCCTCTTCGTGCCGCTCATCCTCGGCTGCGATTCGAAGGGGTTACGGCTGGGCGCGGTGCCGCGACTAATACGAATGACCTGCTGGTCCGAGTGCGAGAACTCCACCTGGTAGCCGTTGAGTGAGTACACGGTGCGGCTACTGCCGGGAATCGGGCGGCGGTCCTCAGCCTCATCGAGGATGCGGGCAATGTACTCGCCGGTCAGGCCGAGCGACTTGAGCTGTGCCTGGGCGTCGGGGGAGAGCTGGTAGCCTCCGGCGAGAGCCTGCAGCGGGCGTAGCGCGAGCACTTCGGCGGTCAGGGGGTTGAGCACCACCTGGTAGCCTTCCTCTTCATGCGTGTAGAGGGTGACTTCGCGGCCGTAGCGGTTCTCTTGCGCGCTTTCTTGAACCACGGTGCTTGCGGGGGATTCGATGATGTCCAGCAGCAGCTCGTAGGTGAGCCCGTGGCGCATCATGTAATCCATTACGCCGGGGAGCACACCGTAGATGCGGCGGCGCGGCGGCACGTCGCCGTAGAATTCCTTCTCGATGCGCGCGGCAATACGCTGGTTCTCCAGCGGCACCTCGGTCAGCGGAATGAGGCGCTGGTTGGAGGGGCGAATCTTGGCGCGTGCGGCGGCGGGTTTGGGCGCCTGACGGTACGCGTCCACGAGCGCCTGCTGCTGCTCCACGAATTCCTGGGCAATGAGCGGTAGGAGGGTGAAGTAGAGCTCTGCCGCTTCGGGCTTGAGCGCGCCATTCTCATCGAGCAGGGAGGCACCCTCCTTGGAGAGCAAATCCCAGGGCCTATCGTGTGCAGTGCTCTCTTCGGAGCCCTGCTCATCGCGGTAACTATAGGCGGCGAGGGAGGCAAGCTCCTGCAGACGAACGTACACCTCGAGAGGAATGGTGATCTGCTTAGCGGACATTATTTTCCTCCTTGGTGGTGTTTTCTGCCTGGGCTGCCTTATCTTCTGCCTGTTTCGCCAGGGTGTTGCTGAGCTCTTCGAGCTGTGCCTTGCGCAGGTTCTCCGCGTGCAGAACATGGAAATCCGGGGTCTTCGCCAGGGCAAGAACGGTCCGCTCATCGGGCGAAACCGCAATTTCCAGACCCTGCGCCGCGTAGATGCGGGTCCAGCCTTCAGCCATGCGCACGCTTTCGGGGCTGCTCAGCGCCTGAAGCATCAGATCGAAGACGAAGGGCGGGTTCTTCTTCAAGAAGGTGCGGGCGCGCTCGCTGAATTCGAGTTCCAGGGCGTTGAGCGAGTTGTATTCGCCGTGCGCCAGGGATGCCTGCGCCGCTTCGTTGTATTCGGCGTCGTATTCGTCAATGACCGTAATGACTTCTGCGGAGGCGGTGTTGACGTCCACCCGGTAATCGTCGTGGGTGAAGCGAATCGTCCAGTCGTTGAGTCGTTCTGCCGCGCCTTCACGCAGGATGGTGCGCACGAGCTCTTCGCTGATGTTTTCGCGTTCGAGGCGGGCGCGCAGGCTCGGGCGCAGGCGGTAGCTGCGTTCGCGGTCCTCTTCGCTGACGCCGCGAGGCGCGGTCGGTTCGGCGGCTACCGGCTGAGCCGCGGGCTCGCTGAGGGCCGCCGGAGCAGCGGGGACCGGGGCTGCGGGCTTCGGCGCGCTCGGCTTCGGGGTATTCGTCTCCGGAGCGGCGGGGG
>ERZ773045.785-NODE-785-length-15288-cov-4.222084_pt1 | contig 15288 bp, 13 predicted proteins | sample MGYA00580635_ERZ773045 | MGnify/ENA primary metagenome ERZ773045 (study PRJEB29015, sample SAMEA2738115) | human oral metagenome | biome: human oral; feature: human-associated habitat; material: saliva | place: China | collected 2261 ...
GGACAGCTCTTAGCCTGCTCAATAATAGGACTAAAATCCTTGATTTCACCGTATTTTCCATCTATGTGCCTGCATCCCTCAAAACCTGCTGCACCCGTTGTCCATAGACGATTCTTGTAGCTCTCTTTAGGTGGAACGATGCAATTAGTTGTCATAAGCACAGGGCCATTAAATGACTCAAATTCTTCTTTCTGTTTCCACCATGCATTTCCGTAGTTTCCTACAAAATTATCATATTTCTTGAAGAATGGATAGTAGTGTGCAGGCAGCATTTCTGAATGTGTGTAAACATCCACTCCCGTATCCTCAGTCTGTTCAAGCAGCATTTCAAGATCCTTCAGGTCATGACCTGAAACAAGAATCCCCGGCTTTGTACCGACTCCGATATTAACTTCTGTGATCTCAGGATTACCATAAGTGGAGGTGTTTGCCTTATCTAAAAGTGCCATTCCCTGCACGCCCCATTTGCCGGTTTCTAAAGTTAATCCAACCAGATCATCAACTGTCAAAGAATCATCTAAAGTCTTTGCCAGTGCCTCCTGCATAAAAGCATCAATTTCTTCATCATCTTCTAATAATGCATTTGCGTGCTTTGAATAAGCCGCCAATCCTTTCAAACCGTATGTGATAAGCTCCCTTAGCGAACGAATATCCTCATCTCTCGTTGCCAGAACTCCTACGACCTCAGCCTTTAGTTCAAACTTATCTTCACTATCATTCCAAAGTGCAGCCTCAGGAAGAGATGACTTATCTTCAACGCAGTCCAGCAATCTGCTCTTTGCTGCTAAAGTATTCCTTATCTCGGTTATGATAGCTTGCTTATCAAAGTTAGCATTTGTAATTGTGATGAAAAGGTTGAAAGATACCATATGGCTGATTTTTCTGTCTACCTTTTTTCCTTCTTTACGCAGCTGCTGAGCTACTGCTGAAATCCCCTTTGTAACATAAATCAGCAAATCCTGCATTAAAGCCACATCAGGTTTCTTTCCACATACCCCGGAAACTGTACATCCTGCGCATCCTGCTGTTTCCTGACACTGGTAACAAAACATTTTATTTTCCATTTTTTTCCTCCTGAAGAAAAATCCATAGACTTATTACTTTGCCTATCATACCTAGGAAATGAGAAAAAAATGTTGCAGAGGCAACAAAATGCTGATAAACTCTGTATATAAAAAATACAATATTTAAAAATTTAAGTATTTTTTATATAAGCTATAGGGGAAAATGCATAGAGGATGAATAGAAAATCGGAGTCCAATAGAGAAGAATCACGAATAAGGGAAAATGGAATAGAAGAAAGCTTTGTTTTATTTTCGCTAGTGCAAACTATCTGAAAGAGAGTATTATAGATAAAATTTAAGAAAATAAATGAAAAAACAGGAGAGAAGAAAAATGGGTCAGGAAATGAAGGAAAAAAAGAATAGTACTGAGGAGAGCTGTCAATGTGGAGAAGGCTATCATGAGCATACTTGCGCTTGCTCGGGAGGCACTGAGGAAAGCACTTGCGGACATGGGTTCGACTCCCATCAGCATTCTTGCGGCTGCTCCGAGGAAGATCATGGAGAGGGCTGTACCTGCCCGGATTGCGAGGAAAAAAGAACGCATCAAGGGATAGGAGATAAGGACTTTTCCGTGCTTAGTGGGAAGGAAAGAGAAACATTGCAAAGGGGGGAAGTCTCCTTTACCTCCGTGCACAGTAGGGAACAGGAAAAGAAGAAACATTTAAAGGGGGATGAACTCCTTCGCTACAGAGATTTGGAAATTTTCAATGGGGTGGAGACGGAGAACCTGAATGCCCTTCTGTACTGCATGAAAAGCTATGTCCGCTCCTATAAGAAAGGGGAGATTGTTCATTTGGAGGAAAAGAATGAGCAGCATGTGGGAGTAGTATTACAGGGCAGTATCCATATGTTAAAGACGGATGTGTGGGGAAATGAAACCCTTCTCACTTATATGAATGAAGGAGAAATCTTTGGGGAGACCTTTGGCAACAATACCGCTGCGGGAGAGTATGTCAGCTTTGTGGCGGCCAGCAAGGCGGAGGTACTGTTTATTTCCTTCCAAAAGGCCATCCACGTCTGTAAAAACCGTTGCGCCTTCCACTTCCGCCTGATTGAAAATCTTTTTGATTTGATTGGAAAGAAAAATATTCAGCTGATGGAAAAAATTGAGGTGACTTCTCGAAGCAGCCTTAGAGAGAAGATATTGGCCTACCTTTCCTTACAGGCACAAAAACAAAAATCCAAGTACATTGAACTGGGACTAAGCCGTACGGATATGGCACAGTTTTTATGCACCAACCGCTCCGCCATGACCAGAGAGCTTTCCCAGCTAAAGGAGGAAGGAATTATCGATTTTGACCGGAATACCTTTATTTTAAAGCAGTAGAGTCGGAGTGCGTGCGTTATCACGATAAGAAAAAATGTATAGAAGAAACTAAGAAAAAGCTAGGGTTATAGGACAAAAGTCAGCTTGTAATAATGCAAAACAAAAGGAACTGCAGAAGGAGAAAAATCTCTTTCACAGTTCCTTATTTCTGTATCGCCAAGAGCAGTTCACATGCTGTCGATATATAAAAATACCCTATACAATTACATCTCCAGTCTATCATAGAAGGAATAAAAAGGGTAATGAAATTTTTCTAAAACTCATATACCATATAGATAATTGTTAGGGTGTTAGATTCAATAGTATTATTCGTTAGTGCTTAAAATACCCAGGAGCTCTCTTGGGGTTACAATATAAGGCTCTTTCGGGAAATGTTTGGTATTTCCGGTAACAAGATAAGTATTGCTATTATTATTTTGCTTTTCAAGTACAACCTCATAAAATGGCAAATCTTTCATGTCTGGAAGTGTTATGCCGGAAGCTATAGGATCCACCCATATACCGTATTTTTCTATAGTAGATATTAAGCATTCAACTAAATCTACTGAGAAACCAAATTTCTTACGTGTTAAGACTTCCCGATATTCTCTTGTGATTAAATTGCTGTAGACAGGGATGATTTCGCCGCTAATTACTTTATTAAATATCTGAACTGTGGCGGCATCATCTTTTTTTGACAATAAGGCTGAAACAAGTACATTTGTGTCCACTACAGCACAGCAAATCATATCTTTGCCTCCCTCCGAGCAAGATTGATTTCTTTATTGATATCCTCCAGGCTCATACCTGAAACACCATTAGCTTTAGCCTGTGCTCGTAAAGCTGTAAATGCCTGCATTGCACCTTCTCTTGTAATCCCTGTTTCGGGAGAGGAAATCTCAAAGGGGATTTTTCGCTGTCTTACTACTGCTCTTGCAAATACATTTATGGCAGTAGAGGGGTTCATGCCGAATTCCTGACATAGTCCGTCAAATTGTTTTTTTAAGGATTCATCCATACGAACGCTGAAAGTAGATTGTGCCATATCTCTATACCTCCTTTTTAGATATTTTTCTTCAGTATAGTTAGTTTGACAAGAAATTTCAACACAAAAAGAACACGATAGGTTCTTGTTGATGATTATTGTGTTCGAAAAAGAAAAATATAGGTCTGAAATAGGGCAATCTGTGCCCCGATTCAGACCTATATTGCGTAGAAAACCAAATTGATTTTCTATAGCTTCTTATTTGTATCTCTTTAGATATTACGCTTGCACAGCTGTCGGATACTTCTTCTCCAGCTTCTCCAAAATATCCAAGTAGTGCTTCTGCACACCCTTGGCAGTTTGCTCATCCTCAAAAATCTGGCTCTTCTCGTTGATGTCCTTGAAGTCTTCTTCGCTTAAGCCTCTTTCGGCAAAGGGGTATACTACGCTGTTTTCCTTCTCAATATGAAGCTGTAACAGGTGGGCGTAAGCCATAGCGTAGGACAGGATATCCAGCTTTAACTCCAGACGGGGATTTTTCTTATATTCATTTAATGCGGTTTCTAAAGATAAAACGTCCGCTCTGCCCAGGTCGTGCTCCACCAACATTCCGTTGGTTACCAGCTTCTCTCCTACAGGTCCCAACTTCTTGACCATCACGGGGAAGAGGTATTTTTCTTCCTTACCGTGGTGATGCTTATCCGCATATTCCCGAACAAACTCGATGATTTCCCGGAAATCCTCATCGGGAACTTCCCCTCCCTGCATCAGCTGCAGGCAAATGCTACGGATAACGCCTAAAGCTCTATTGATATTGGCATGGTCTTCTTCCATGAGAATTACACTTTGATTCATAAACTTCCTCTTTTCGTATTTTTTAAATTTTTGCAATAATAATAGGAGAAGGGTTTCCTCAAAGTGCTGACCCCCCTATACAAGTTTTCTTTTCTAAATGCTATGGTATTGCGACGGCGGTGAAAGACAGCGAGCTTCACCGCTTGCCTTCTTCTAAATTATTATATGGCTTTTCCATATATGACTATCTATAAATGCTGTAATGGTTCTCATCAGAAGAATCCATATGGAGCTTGGTATCCTTTAACATACCTTCCATAATCTTTCTTCTCAACTGATAATAAACCTTAGGATCTCCGGAAACGGCCTCCCAGAAGGGGGCATGAATATCCTCTTCCTGCTGCCAAGAGGTTCTGTCCACATCCTGCTCAGTCAAGACATTGACTCTGTCGCAGGGCATACCGTTTAAGAGAGAATCATCAATCTTTCTGTAGGCATCACTGGCATCGGAGTCTGCCTCCAAAGCGTGCTTCTGTCCAAACTGAAAGGCGATATCCTCTAAAGAAGAAAGACGGGAACTGTCCTCTGCCAGAACAGTTGTAACCAAAAGAGCATAGCGAGCTTCCGCATCCTGCACTCTTTCCTGCAACCATCCGTGAATGTTCATTACGTCAATCAATTCATTTAAAGGACGTAACTCTTTATTTACCGTTTTCTCAGCCAAGCTTCCATCAGCAAAAGCCTTCCATTGCTCTTTTTCGCCGTAAGCTACAATATCCTTAATCAGCTCTTCCTGTAGCTGAATCTTATTATATAACCAATAATGAATCGGCCCTAAAAATGCACTCATTACGCCTCTACCTCTCCTAACTTACTGTTCAATGCCAAAACAAGAGCATCCGGGTTTAATCCGTGAACCATGCAAGCATCCTCCAAGGACTCCATCTGGGAGCTGGGGCAACCAAGACAATGCATTCCTGCCTCCAGTAAAGTATCAATTAACATAGGATACTCATTTACAATCTGTCCTACCAACATATCACTAGTAATCTGTGCCATTATTTTATCCTCCTGTAAACTCTAACTTACAATTTTTGAATCTGAGCAAAGTATAGCAAAGAGAAAAAATAAAGTTTGTTGCGATTGCAACATTTGGAGAAAAAGTATAGGCATAGAGGAATTTTAGACTTTCTTGAATTTTTAGATTCTTTTCCTTGACAGGGAAGTTTGCCCTCACTACAATAAAGATTGTAAAAAATTGAATTGTCAAAAATCTTTCAAAAGGCCAAAGACGGAAGGGAATTCAAATAGAACGTTAGTATAGTATTAGGAAGGAGTTTTTTATGGGATTTTATGATTACAAGGTAGCGGACACCAAGGGCGGAGAGAAGGACTTAAAGGATTTCGAAGGAAAGATAGTACTGGTAGTAAACACTGCAACAGGCTGCGGATTTACACCCCAATATAAGGAGCTGGAGGAGATGTACGAGGCATTCCACGACAAGGGACTGGAGATTCTGGATATTCCTTGCAATCAGTTTGCCGGACAGACTCCCGGAACCGATGAGGAAATTCATGAGTTCTGTACTTTAAACTACAATACCCAGTTCCCTCAGATGAAGAAGGTGGATGTAAATGGAGAAACCGAGATTCCTCTTTACCGTTTCTTAAAGGAGCAGCAGGGCTTTAAGGGCTTCGGAGAAGGCAAGATGGCAGATCTTCTTCGGGATATGCTTCCCAAGATTGATCCGGACTATGAGAAGAATCCGGAGATTAAGTGGAACTTTACCAAGTTCCTGGTGGACAGAAAGGGAAATGTTATCGCCCGTTTTGAACCCACCGCAGACATGGCAGAGGTAAGAAAGGCTGTAGAAGCTGCACTATAATATCTCCTTTGTCAAATTGCTTGGAAGCTATTTCTCAGAACAGATAGTTTTGAATAAATAGAAACAGCATTAAACAAATAGTTTTGCATAAATAGCATAAAAGAAAAGCCCGGACAGTATTTCATTGTTCGGGCTTTTACTGTATAATGCCATTCGGGTGTCACGATGTATTTCAGTGACCACCGGTTCTTGCAAGATTAGAAAGGAGTCTATATGCCGATAGACAAAGAAGAACAAAGCATAAACCGTAAACTTATGGACTTTTTGGACCAAAGTCCTAATGCCTTTTTTGCTGTGGAAAATATGAAGCAGGCTTTGGAAAAGGGCGGTTTTAAAGCTCTCTATGAGGGAGAGGTCTGGAAACTGAAGGCAGGAGAAAAATACTATGTGACAAGAAACGGCTCAGCCCTGATTGCTTTTGCCCTGCCCAAGGGGGATTTTAAAGGCTTCCAGATGATGGCCAGCCACAGTGATTCTCCGGTTTTCAAAATCAAGGCCAATGCGGAAATCGGGATTGACAAGGAGTATCTGAAGCTGAATGTGGAGAAGTATGGCGGAATGATTTGCTCCCCCTGGCTGGACAGACCGCTGTCTTTGGCGGGAAGAGTCATTTGCAAGACAAAGGGCGGAGTAGAGACTAAGCTCTTAAATGTGGACAGAGACTTAATGATTATCCCGAACCTTGCCATTCACATGAATCGTGAAGTCAACGACGGCTATGCCTTCAATGCACAAAAGGATATGCTGCCTTTATTTTCCTCCTTCCAGGAGAAGGGAGCCTTTCTGGAATTTATCGGAAAGGAACTGGGAGTTAAGCCGGAGGATATCCTGGATACGGACCTCTTCCTTTACAACAGGGAAAAGGCCAGCATCTTAGGGGCAAAGGAAGAGTACCTTTGCAGCGGAAGACTGGATGATCTGCAGTGCGGATTTTCCTCCTTACAGGGAATCCTTGCCGCAAAGCCAAAGCATAGCGTAGCGGTTCATTGTGTCTATGACAATGAAGAGGTAGGTAGCGGTACCAAGCAGGGCGCAGCTTCTACCTTCTTAAAGGATGTGTTGATGCGGATTATGCGAGCTTTTGGAAAGACAGAAGATGAGTATTTGCAGGCTCTGCAAAACAGCTTCCTGCTTTCCGCGGACAATGCTCATGCGGTACATCCCAACCAGCCGGATAAGGCGGATCCCACAAACCGTCCTTATATCAATAAGGGAATTGTCATTAAGTACAGTGCCAACCAAAAGTACACCACGGATGGAATTTCCGGTGCCATTTTCAAGCAGTTCTGCGAAAAGGCAAAGGTTCCTTTCCAGATTTTCACCAACAGGTCCGATATGTTGGGAGGCTCCACCCTTGGAAACATTTCCAACAGTCAGGTAGCCCTGAATACGGTGGACATTGGCCTGGCCCAGCTGGCTATGCACTCCCCCTTTGAAACAGCAGGGGTAAAGGACACCGGATACATGGTGGAAGTGGCTAAGCTGTTTTTCTCCTCCTCCGTTTTGGGACGGGGAGACGGAAATTACGAAATCGTCTTTTCGTAAAATGATTTTTCTTCGGCACTGAAAATGGAGAACAGAGCCGGAGGAAAAAACGCTCAACCTGTGTTGCGGATGGCCCGTGACACGATTTCAGCAATTAGAATTGAAGAGGAATAAGTATGGATCAGAAAAAAATTAGTTGGAAAATGCTGGCGTTTATGGCCTTTTCCACAGTATGGGGATTTGGAAATGTAACCAACGGTTTCGTATGGTTTAACGGAATTCAGGTTATTTTCAGCTGGATTTTCATGTTTGCCCTTTATTTTGTCCCCTACGCTTTGATGGTAGGAGAGCTGGGCTCTGCCTTCAAGCATGCGGGAGGCGGTGTGAGCTCCTGGATTAGAGAAACCTTAGGCACAAAGCTTGCTTACTATGCAGGTTGGACCTATTGGGCTTGTCACATCACCTATATTGCCAGTAAGCCAAGTGGCGGACTGAAGGCATTGTCCTGGGTAATCTTCCGTAGCGCAGAGCTTTATGATAAGCTCCCCACGCTCATGATTCAGTTGATTACCTTTGCTTTGCTCATTATCTTCTGCTATGTAGCCAGCAAGGGCTTAAACCCCTTGAAGAAGATGGCTACCTTGGCAGGTTCCAGTATGTTTATTATGTCCCTGCTCTACATTGTCATGATGTTTGCGGCACCGGCTATCAATCCTAAGGGAGACTATGTTTCTTTGGATTTCAGCTTAAAGAACCTTATCCCGAATTTCCGTTTGGAGTATTTTACTTCTCTTTCCATCCTGGTATTTGCGGTAGGCGGATGTGAGAAGATTTCTCCTTATGTAAATAAGGTAGAGAATCCCAGTAAGGGCTTCCCCAAGGGAATGATTGCCCTGGCTATCATGGTTGTGGTATGTGCTATGCTGGGAACCATCGCTATGGGTATGATGTTTGACCCTGCATTAATCAACGAGAGCAAGGAAGCCTTCGATTCCTATGCGGCAAACGGATCCTACTGGGCATTCCAGAAGCTTGGCCAGTACTATCATGTAGGCGACACTTTACTGGTAATTTATGCGCTTTGTAACGTAATCGGACAGTTTGCGGTTTTGATTATCAGTATTGATGCTCCTCTTCGTATGCTTTTGGACAATGAAGAGACTCGTCCTTTCTTCCCCAAGAAGCTTTTAAAGCAGAACAAGGAAGGAAGCTATGTAAACGGTATTGTCATGGTAGCTGTACTTTCCGGCTCCATCATCCTGGCACAGTCCTTCGTTCCGGGAGCGGCAGCGGTATTGAAGCAGCTGACCAAGTTAAACTCCGTATGTATGCCTCTTCGTTACCTTTGGGTATTCGTGGCTTACATTGCTTTAAGAAAGGCAGGAGACAAGTTCCCAAGAGAGTATTACTTTGTAAAGAATAATACAGTGGCTTTGGGCTTCGGTGTATGGTGCTTTGCCCTTACCGCAATCTGTTGTTTGATGGGTATGCACTCCGATGATCCTTTCACTATGGCTTTAAATATCATCACCCCGGTGGTGCTTTCTGTTTTAGGAATTATCTTGCCGATTTTGGCAAAGAACGAAAAGGCCTAAGCCATGTCTTGGACAGAGCGGAAAAATCGCCATTCCAGAAGCTTTCATTTTCGTAGAAAACAAAATTTCTTCCCTCTTCCCTCTGTACAGAGGGGGAGGGAAGATTTATTATCTTTAAGGAATAGGAAAGAAACGAAGCAGACCTTACTGCATAACGGAAGAGACAGCCACATGGACAGGCAGGAGTCGGATAAGGGAAAATTCTTTCCTGCCGCTATAGAGAGAAAAGAGGGATGGAAAATGAAGGAAGGAAGAGAAGCGTATCAAAACCGGGAACTATCGTGGCTTTTATTTAATGAGCGCGTTTTAGATGAGGCAGGAAATCCGCGAGTACCCCTCCTGGATCGTCTGCCCTTTATTTCCATTTACCAGACCAATTTGGATGAGTTTTTTATGGTGCGTGTGGGTACCTTGATGCAGCAAATGCGCTCTAAGAAAACCACCCGGGACAATAAAACGGAGTTTACTAGTGAAGAACAGGTGGATTTGATTTTAGAAGAGGTTCAAAGCCTGGAGCAAAAGCGGAAAGAAATTTATGAGCAGGTCATGGGAGAGCTGGAGCCGGTGGGCATCCACATCATTAACTTCCAAAGACTGTCCAAGGCGGAGCAAAGTCAGCTGGAAATTTACTTTGATCAGGCCATTCGTCCCTACCTATCTCCCATGATTGTGGGAAAGACACAGCCCTTCCCCTTCTTACAGAATCGGGAGCTTTATGCGGTGGTACGTCTGGAAAGCAAGAATGGCAAAAAGAAGCTGGGAATTGTGCCCTGCTGGAACCCGGTATTTAAACGATTAATCGAGATTCCCGGAAGAAAAGGCTATCACATGTTGTCCGAGGAGTTGATTTTACACTTTGTTTCCAAGCTTTATCCCGGCTATCAGATTAAGGAAAAGTCTATTCTTCGAATCACTCGAAATGCGGATATTGACGCTACAGATGTCTATGATGAGGATCTGGATTATCGTGGCATGATGGAGCAGCTTTTAAAGAAGCGAAACCGTTTGAATCCGGTACGTTTGGAATTTACTAGAGAGTTGCATAAGTCCGTGAAGAAAAAAATAGCGGAGCATCTTGGCATTTCCCATAAGCACATTCTGCACTGCGGAACACCCTTGGATTTGTCCTTCCTTTTTACATTACAGAATAGCTTTAGAGAGAAGACGGAGCTCTTCTACCCGAAGTACAGCCCCAGAAGCTCTGCTTATATTCAAAAAGGAGAATCTGTCCTTTCACAGGTAGAACGTCGGGATTTGATGCTGTCCTACCCCTACGAAAGTATGAAGGGATTTTTAGGACTCTTGCAGGACGCAGCCAGAGATCCTTCCGTGGTTTCCATTAAGATTACCCTCTATCGGGTAGCCAGCCATAGCCAGATTGTTGATATTCTTTGTGAAGCTGCGGAAAATGGAAAGGAAGTGCTGGTGTTGGTGGAGCTTCGGGCAAGATTCGACGAAGCCAACAACATCGAGATGTCCCATCGTCTGGAGGACGCAGGTTGTCAGGTAATTTACGGCTTACCCAATTATAAGGTGCATTCCAAGCTTTGCTTAATCGCAAAACAGACGGAACAGGGTATCCACTACATTACCCAGATCGGAACCGGTAATTACAATGAAAAAACCGCTACTTTGTATACCGATCTTTGTCTAATGACCGCAAATCAAAGCATCGGAAAGGATGCGGCAGAGGTTTTTCGTACCCTTCTTTTGGGAGAAACTGTGGAATCTACGGAGGCACTTTGGGTGGCTCCCCATGGTTTACAAAATCGCATCTTGGAAAAAATCCAAGGGGAAAAGAAAAAATGCGAAGAGGGCAGAGGCGGCTATATCGGTTTCAAGTTAAATGCCCTTACGGATAAGGATATTATTGATGCCTTGATTGACGCTTCCAAAAGCGGAGTAGTGATTCAGCTTCTGGTTCGAGGCATTTGCTGTCTCATCCCCGGAATTCCGGGAAAGACGGAGAATATCTCCGTTCGAAGCATTGTGGGCCGGTATCTGGAACACTCTCGCATTTATCGTTTTGGACAGGGAGAGGAAGAGGAGCTTTACATTGCCAGTGCGGACTGCATGACCAGAAATACCCTTCGAAGGGTAGAGGTGGCTGTACCCATTTGGGATCCTGAGAATAAGAACCGGGTTCGGAAAATTTTTGACTTAGGCTTCCAAGATACGGAAAAAGGAAAATGGCTTCTTTCCGACGGTCTATATCATGATCCGGATCCTATGCCGGAGGAACGATTGGATTCTCAGGATTATTTCTACCGAGAAGCCTATCGGAGAGCGGAACAGGGAAGCTAATAACGCAATAAGAATAGAACTAAAGAATAGAACTAAAGAATAGAACTAAAGAATAGAACTAAAGAATAGAACTAAAAAATAAAACTAAGGAATAAACATGGTCTATATCTTTGCGGCCCATAAGGGAGAAGTGGAACATCTTATTAAGAAACTAAGTCTGGGGAAACGAAAAATTTCGTTTCCCTTTTTGCAGTATGAAGGGGAAGAAATTCTCCTGACCATCACCGGACAGGGACAGATTAATGCTTCCGCATCCGTGGCCTCTACCTTACAGGAGGAAAAAGCGAAAAAGGGGGATTTGCTTCTATCCTTGGGAAGCGCGGCGGCGATTTTAGGAAGAAAGCGGACATCAGAAGATTTACTTGGTCGCTGGTTTTGGATTCAAAGCTTGGAGCAGGAAAGCACAGGTCGCAAGTTTTATCCGGATTTACTATACAAGCCGGATTTTCCCGAGGCCGGGCTTATAACAGGAGATAAGATTTTAGAACTTGATTCTATGGGGAATAGGGATACCGACTCCGAAGGCGTTAGCGGATTGGATAACACCCTGCTTTACGATATGGAAAGTGCCGCGGTATTTCAGGCGGCGAATTTCTACCTGGCTCCAGAAGATTTATTTTTTCTTCGCTGTGTGACGGATTTTGGGGTAAGTCCCGGTGAAGAAAAACTGCCTTTCTCTCCCTTATCCCGGCAGGAAAGAATGCAAGCTCTTTTGCAAAAGGAAGAGGACAAAGTTCTTCGTTTCATCGGATTTTTACAGGAAAAATCCAAAGAGAGAAGAAAGGAAGAGGAAGGGGAGCTTGCTTTTCGGCAGCAGCTTCAAAGTCTTTCCGAAAGCTTGCATTGTTCCTTTGTGATGGAAAAACAGCTGGAAAGACTGCTTCGTTATGCCTTCCTGCAAGGGATTTCCGCAGAAGAGGTCCGGGAATATTTAGAGCAGAATTTCGGAAGACAGAATGCAGGGAACGATGCCCTTCAGGATTCCGAAAATGGGGCTAAAGAAGAGGTTCTCAAAGGAGTTGGGAATGATATAGATAAGCAAGGTAGGCTTACGTTAATTGATAAAAGAGCAGGGAAAAAAGCCCTTTCCTCTTTGAAGGAATGGATTTTATCCGAAAGAATTTTGCAGGTAAAATGTAATGGCTCGGGCAATCTGTTGCAGATTCATGACAACGATTCCGAAGTTATATCGCCAATCCCTTGTGAGCGTTCCGGAAGCACATTGCCGGAAGGAAAATGCGAAAAAAGCTATCCCTATCAAGAGCATTTTCAGCATATTTATGTGGAGGAGGCCCTGCTGCAGAACCCGCAAACCAAGGGGATTTTACAAAAATTTCCCAAGGCAAAAGTCATTCCGATTAAGCACTACAAGGATGTGTTTAATCGAAAGAAACAGGGGCGGCTTGCCCAGTCCCATAGCCGAAAGTTGATTTTGGCAAAGAAAGAGGGACAAAGGCTGTATGATGGCGCGGTGGTGTGCCAGGATTTTTCGGAAAGCCATTTTTGCTATACCTCCCTCCTGATGAATTGCCCCTTTCACTGTGCCTACTGTTATTTGCAGGGGATGTATCCCAGCAGCAATCTGGTGATGTTTTTAAATCTGGAGGATTATTTTGCCGATTGCAGGAAGTGGATAGCGGAGAAGGGAAGCCTGTATCTCTGCATTTCCTATGATACGGATTTGCTGGCGATGGAGGGAATTTATCCCTATGTGGAGGAATTTGCCCGCTTTTTAAATCAGGAAAATGCTCTTCGTATCGAGGTGCGAACCAAGGCAGGGGGAGAAGGGCTTTGGCGGAAAATGCAAAGATTGCCCTTATCTTCGGAGGGCCGAAAACGAATGATTTTCGCCTTTACCCTGTCCCCGGAGGAAATTATAGAAGAGGCGGAGGAGGGCACTGCCAGGCTTTCCTCCCGAATCTTTGCCATTCAAAAGGCTTTGGAAGAAGGTTATCTGGTACGGCTTTGCTTTGATCCTATGATTTATCATCCCCGTTGGAAGGCGCTCTATGGTGCTTTGCTCCAAGAAGTTTTTGAAAACATCCCCATGGAGCGGATTCATGATTGTAGTTTGGGAAGCTTTCGGATTTCGGAAAGCTATTTAAAGGCTATGGGAAAGGCTTTGCCCCTTTCTCCCCATACCCAATTTCCCTATGAAAATACCGGGGGTTACTACCATTATCCCAAGGAGCTGATGGAAGAAATGGAAGGCTTTTTGTATAGCCGTTTACTGGAAAGGCTCCCAAAGGAAAAAATCTTCCGTTGGGATAACCGAGAAGCAGATGGTGTAAATGAAAAATAGAGGCAGGCAGGAACTAAGACCTGAATCAGAACTAAGGGGAAGCTTGTAAAAGACACGGGGCATGAGAAGAAAAGGGGTGTGAAATTGGAAAATTTGTGTAAGGAACAACAGCAAGAGAAGCTGGCGTTGGTCACCGGAGCCTCCGGCGGCATTGGCTTTGCTATTGCGGAAAGTCTGCAAAAAGCAGGTTATACCGTCTATGGTATTGGCCGAGACTTTTCCGGTCTTGCCCCTTCTTTTCAAGCGATTTCTTTGGATTTACGGAAGAAAGAAGCAAGGGACAGCTTTTTAAAAAGCCTTCGGGAAAAGGGAAAGCTTGCTATATTGGTGCATTCGGCAGGGATAGCCTACTATGGCTTGCAGGAAAATGTGGAAGAAGCAAAAATTCGAGAGATGACAGAGTTGAATCTGGAAATCCCCATGATATTGACGCAATATTTTTTGCGTGAGTTAAAGGAAAATCGGGGGCACATCATATTCATCTCCTCCGTAACCGCTTTGGAGCGAAATACCTATGGGGCGGTGTACGGGGCAGGAAAGGCAGGACTACTGTCCTTCGCCAGAAGTCTATTTTCCGAATATAGAAAAAGCGGTCTAAAGGTACATAGTATTTTACCGGACATGACGGATACCAAGCTCTACCGAAATGCGGATTTTACCGTGGGAGACGAAGGAAGCTACCTTCTGCCGGAGGATGTGGCTTCGGCAGTGGAAATGCTACTCTCCCAAAGAGAAGGCGTGGTGTTGGAAGAAATCCTCATCCGGCCACAACGCTTTCAAATACATAAAAAGAAGAGACTATAGATGTTCCGGTTCCATAGAATAGGTCCGAAAGAGGGGCAATCCGAGCCCGTCAGTACTTACTGAAAGCGAGCTAAGGCGAAGCTTGAAGTTAGTACTGTAAGGACAGACTTTTCATTAGAAAAGTCGTCCTGATACAGACCAACTTCCGAAGGAAGTTGCTTTGCAAAGCAAAGTGAGCAGTGGTTAACATAAACCACTGCTCAGTCAAGGCGAAGTTAGCGGGAGCGTGCCCGATTTCATGTCCATACTGCATTGGAGCGAACGCCTTCGATGGATACAGTCCCTCACTACGAAGGCGAGCATAGCGGGAGCGTGTCCCGAATACAGCCCCATACTGCATCCGAGCGTCCCTCATCTATGAATGTAGTCCTCCCTATACGGCAAAGAAATACCTCTCCAGCATCAAACACAAACAATGATAAATCGGCAGATGCAGCTCCTGAATCTGATATGTCTCATTAGACGGCGCAATCAAAGAAAGATCCGCAATCGCTCTGCCCTTTCCTCCGTCCTTTCCGGTCAGTAAAATGCTGGGGATGCCCATAGCCTTGGCAAGCTTTAGCGCGTAAGAAACATTTTTGGCATTTCCGGAGGTACTGATACAAAATAGCAGATCCTCCGGCTTGCCATAGCCAAGGAGACACTGGGCATAAAACAGAGTTTCGTCCTGGTCATTGCTAAAGGCAGTGTGCAAGGCGGTTTGGCTACTGAAGGAAATGGCAGGCAGTCCCTGCTCCAAATGCTTTTCGAAGTAAGAGGCTT
>ERZ773045.793-NODE-793-length-15234-cov-6.399565_pt1 | contig 15234 bp, 10 predicted proteins | sample MGYA00580635_ERZ773045 | MGnify/ENA primary metagenome ERZ773045 (study PRJEB29015, sample SAMEA2738115) | human oral metagenome | biome: human oral; feature: human-associated habitat; material: saliva | place: China | collected 2261 ...
AATTAACTGGATCTGTACCGAATGCTACTGCACCATTAGAACCAATACCACCACCACGAGGTGCAGAGTTACCAGTAACGATAACTTCAGCTGCATTTCTAGCTGCAGCCTTACCTTCATCAGATACAATTGCTTTTAATGCAATCTTTTCAGTGATTCCATCAAGAGTTCCTCTATCCACAACAGGACTTACTGTACTTGGATATCTAGGACTACCATCTGAATTTCCTAAATAAGCTTCATCAATCTTACCATCTTCATACCAGTGTACTAACCAGTTATCAAGACCGTTGTTAGAAAGAATTAAAGTCTGTGTTGCTGGATCTTGCTTATTGATAGAAGCCACATCATCACCAGCTGCTGATGTGTCATTATTAGCAGCACCTGTACCAGCTACGTTATCAAAGAAAGATGCACCGTTTGTAACAGCTGTTGTAGCACTACCTGTAGGACATAACCACATACCACCACCAAGTTTAGTAGCTGTATTTCCTGTAACAAGTGTCTTACCCATATGTAATACATATGGAACAGATGCTACATAGATACCACCACCTTGCTTGCCAGCAGTATTGTTAGTAAACTGACCGCCATTTACATAAACTTCTTTGGAAGCTACATATAGTCCGCCACCAACTCCATTCTCGGCATTCGGGTCTGTAATCTGACTTGTAACAGCTGTCATAGTAGCCTCATTGTCTGTGATTAGACCACCATTGATTGTTGCAGCAGCTGGAAAGAATCCTCTCCAACGAGCTTCGCCAAATCTTTGACCATCAGGTGAAGTTAAGTAGTCGACTACACCAATACCGCCACCAAATGGAGCCTTATTACCACTGATAGTTCCACCATCCATTGTTAATATTCCTGTACCATTTACCGCAATACCACCACCTAAAACAGCTGCTGTATTGTTAGAAATAGTACCACCTTTGAGGTTGAGAATACCTTTTGAATAGTAGTGTGCTGGATTGCTGAAGTTATTCTGCATTGTGTAGTTTGTACTATATGTTCCTACAAGAATACCACCATACTCTGCACTATTTCCTGTAATCGTACCACCAGTCATCTCCATCGTAGAAGTACCTTTAATACCTTCAACTCCAACAGCTGCATTTAGACCACTGCTTCCGGAATGTTCTAGTGTATTGTTTGAGATATCTCCTCCATTCATGAAGAAGGAAGCACCCTCTGTAATCTTAACGACATTTGTAAACTGGTTACTCATGTAGTTATCATGGATTGATCCACCGTTCATTGTAAGTACTGCATTAGGCCCCTTTGTCGTTACGATACCTACCATTGGGCTGCTTGATCTTACATTCTTGATTTCACCACCATTAAATGTTAATTTACCCTGGTTGTTAATGACCGCACTCTTATAGTTCGTATCCTTTGCATTACCATCAAGAATAATGTCTTCCCAAGTAAGACTTGCACCTTCTTTGATGTCAAATGCAATTGCAGAACTAGTTCTTGTAAGAGTAACACCACCTTTTAAAGTGATATTCTTTCCTGCAGGTACTGTGACTGTTGTAGTTAACTGCATATCTGCTGTTAATACGATTTCTGTATCTTCAGTCGCATCATTAATTGCTTGTTGAAGTTCAGCAACCGTACTTGCATTAACTGTCGCTGCATGTGCATCCAATTTAAAAATTGGAAGCATAGTTAGCGAAATTATAAATGCTAGTAAAATTGAAAATAACGATTTCTTTCTATACATTTTTAAACCCAACCTTTCCCCTCAAATATCCATAAAATGATCTAGCTATACTGCACAACAAATAGATGAAATCAATCTTTTCATCATAAAAAAATACAAAAATAGCTTTTTCATTCCTACTCTCTAACATCATATAATATCTAGACAAGATTAACAATTTCTTAAGATATCTTTTTTAAGAATTTATTAACCATTTCTACTATTTTGTATATTTTATCAACAAATTAAAGAGTACTCACATAAATTGAGTACTCTTTAAGCATTTTATCCTTTACTTCGTAGCGTGTTCTCTTCTTCTAATGAAGGCAAGAATCAACAACAATGTTCCAAAGAATGTCATTGAAGCTGCGTGTCCAAATAGATTTGTCGCATCACTTGTCTGTGGTGTCTTCTGAACTGATGAGGAACTTCCACTTGTACTTGGATTACTTGGCTGTGGAGTTGGAGGTGTAGTTGGCTTAGAGTTTGGATCCTTAGGATCTGTACCCTTTGCTACTTCCTCTGTATCTGGATATCCATCGTTATCGTCATCTGTATCTGTAACGTCAGGAGTACCGTCGCCATCTGTGTCTCTTTGTACTGTAATTTCAATAGTCTTTGTAACTGTTGTTCCATCTGGATTTTGCACAACAACTGGTATCTCATATACACGAGTTTCTTCCGTTGGATTCCAATCTGTTACATCTGGAGTTCCACTAATTGTATTTGTAGTTGGATCGTATGTAACACCATTTGGTAACTTCGTTGTATCTACAGTTATAACAGAAGCTGGGTCACCAGGAGTAATCACAATATTCGTAATTGGATTATCATCAATTACTGTCTGTGTTGGATTAGAAATAGTTGGCTGAGCTACAGGTGTAATGACTGCTGCGGGTCTTGAGTTAGGATTCTTTGGATCTGAACCAGCAGCCTGTTCATCAGTATCTGTGTAGCCATCTCCATCATCATCTGTATCTGTAACATCTGGTATACCATCACCGTCTGTATCACGTTGTACTGTAATTTCAATAGTCTTTGTAACTGTTGTTCCATCTGGATTTGTAACAACTACAGGAATCTCAAACTTACGACTTTCTTCTGTTGTACCCCAATCCGTCACATCAGGTGTTCCACTGATTGTCTTAGTTGCTGGATCATAAGTTACACCATTTGGCAACTTTGTTGTATCAACTGTAACAGTTGATGCAGGATCTCCAGGAGTAATCACAATATTCGTAATTGGTTTCTCATCAATCACTGTCTGTGTTGGATTTGTGATTGTTGGTTGTGGTGTTGGAGGTGTAGTTGGCTTAGAAGTTGGGTCCTTTGGATCTGTACCCTTTGCTACTTCCTCTGTATCTGTATATCCATCACCATCATCATCTGGATCTGTAACGTCTGGATCACCATCACCATCTGTATCTCTTTGTACTGTAATCTTGAACGTACTTGTAGTTGTATTACCAGCACTATCAGTCGCTGTTACAGTCACTGTAATCTCACGAGTTTCTTCTGTTGGTGTCCAGTCTGTGATTGCAGGTGTTCCTGTAATCTTCTTTGTTGCTGGGTTGTATGTTACTCCATTTGGTAGATTACTTACTGTTACTGTTGCAGTAGGATTATTTGTTGTAACTGTAATCTCACTAATTGGATTACCCTCTACAACTGTTTGATCAGAAATAGGTGTAATGGAAGTTGTTGGCTTAGAAGTTGGATCCTTTGGATCTGTTCCTCTAGCTACTTCTTCAGTATCTGGATATCCATCGCCATCATCATCTGTATCTGTAACGTCTGGAGTACCATCACCATCTGTGTCTCTTTGTACTGTAATTTCAACAGTCTTTGTAACCTTAGAGCCATCTGGATTTGTAACAACTACAGGAACTTCAAACTTACGACTTTCTTCTGTTGTTCCCCAGTCTGTTACATCAGGTGTTCCACTAATTGTAAATGTTCCTGGATTATATGTAACACCATTTGGTAACTTCGTTGTATCTACAGACACAGTTGAATCAATATTTCCAGTTCCAATCAGAATTGGTGTAATAGGAGCTTCATCAATAACTGTTTGAGTTTGATTTGTAATACTTACAGGTTCAACAGGTGTAATAATCGCTGCAGGTCTTGAGTTAGGATTCTTTGGATCTGAGCCAGCATTCTGCTCGTCTGTATCAGAAATTCCATCTCCATCATCATCTGTATCTGTAACATCTGGTATACCATCACCGTCTGTATCACGTTGTACTGTAATTTCAATAGTCTTTGTAACTGTTGTTCCATCTGGATTTGTAACAACTACAGGAATCTCAAACTTACGACTTTCTTCTGTTGTACCCCAATCCGTCACATCAGGTGTTCCACTGATTGTCTTAGTTGCTGGATCATAAGTTACACCATTTGGCAACTTTGTTGTATCAACTGTAACAGTTGATGCAGGATCTCCAGGAGTAATCACAATATTCGTAATTGGTTTCTCATCAATCACTGTCTGTGTTGGATTTGTGATTGTTGGTTGTGGTGTTGGAGGTGTAGTTGGCTTAGAAGTTGGGTCCTTTGGATCTGTACCCTTTGCTACTTCCTCTGTATCTGTATATCCATCACCATCATCATCTGGATCTGTAACGTCTGGATCACCATCACCATCTGTATCTCTTTGTACTGTAATCTTGAACGTACTTGTAGTTGTATTACCAGCACTATCAGTCGCTGTTACAGTCACTGTAATCTCACGAGTTTCTTCTGTTGGTGTCCAGTCTGTGATTGCAGGTGTTCCTGTAATCTTCTTTGTTGCTGGGTTGTATGTTACACCATTTGGTAGATTACTTACTGTTACTGTTGCATTTGGATTATCCACTGTAACTGTAATTGGACTAATTGGATTACCTTCTACAACTGTCTGATCAGAGATTGGTGTGATGGAAGTTGTTGGCTTGGAGTTTGGATCTTTTGGATTTGTTCTCTTCGCAGCTTCTTCAATATCTGAATAACCATCGTTATCATCATCCAGATCTGAAACATCTGGGTCTCCATCACGGTCAGTATCTCTTTGTACAGTAATCTTGAAAGTGCTCGTTGTAGGATTTCCAGCAGAATCTGTCGCTGTTACAGTCACTGTAATCTCACGATGTTCTTCCATAGCCCCCCAGTCTGAAATTTCAGGTGTACCTGTAATTGTCTTTGTGGATGGGTTATATGTAACTCCATTTGGTAGATTGCTTACTGTAACTGTTGCGTTTGGATTATCCACTGTAACTGTAATTGGACTAATTGGATTACCCTCTATAACTGTTTGGTTAGAGATTGGTGTGATTGTTGTAGAAGGTTTTGAAGATGAATCCTTAGGATCTGTACCTCTAGCTACTTCCTCTGTATCTGGATATCCATCACCGTCATCATCTGTATCTGTAACGTCTGGAGTACCGTCACGGTCTGTATCTCTTTGTACTGTAATCTTAAAAGTCTTTGTGGATGTATTACCTTCATCATCCGTAGCTGTTACAGTCACTGTAATCTCACGAGTTTCTTCTGTTGGTGTCCAGTCAGTGATTGCAGGTGTACCTGTAATCTTCTTTGTTGTTGGATCATATGTAACACCATTTGGTAGATTGCTTACTGTAACTGTCGCATTTGGATCATCAGTAGTAACTGTAATCTCGCTAATTGGATTTCCTTCTACAACTGTCTGATCAGAAATCGTTGTAATTTCAGGTGCCTTAACATCCTTCCATACAGCGAATACTTCTTTCGCATCAGTGATATTTGTTAAGATATTTGCTTCTGCAGCAGTCGCAGTTGCACTAGAAGCCCAACCTAAGAATTGATAGCCATCTCTTGTTGGTTCTTCTGGCTGAGTTGCAGTACCACCTACTGCATTGACTACTTTATCTGTATCTGTTCCATCTGACCACTTACCACCATTTGTATCAAATGTAACCTTAATTGCACCAACGTTTACCTTTGTATCAGATACCATTGGATTATTTCCATCTGGAGAATATGCTACAAGGATAACCTTATCTCCATCATTGAATGTTCCAGCTGGTACATTCACAGTGAAGTTACCATCTGTTAAATCAGAGTAAGGAATAGTTGTCTGTGCTTTAACTGGTTGTGTTGTATAGTCTGTATCATCCGCAACATACTTATACGCTTTTACAATTACGTTTCCAGCATCTGTATTTGTGGCTGTTAGATTTGTACTAGTATCTGCAGGATTTGGATGAATTGTCTTAGGAACTGTACCAACGATCTGTTGAGGACTGTTTGCTTCGATATTTGTTGTAGTTACGTTTGGTTTCACTACAAGATAGGATTTGGCATCCTTTGGATCAGTATGATCTGTGAGATATTCCTGTCCATCTGGTACACCATCACCATCTGTATCTACATTGAACTTATCTGTACCAATTTCATCTTCAACAAAGTCATATAAACCATCCTTATCTGTATCTAGTACTTGTAAGAATGCAGTTGAATATGTATTCTGGATAATCTTATTTGGTTTACCATCATCTGGTTTTCTTATTCCTTTAAACCAATTTGTAGAATCAACAAAGTCAGCGGTCAACCAAGATTCAAAATTTAATTGTTGGCCATTTGTATTAATATAGTTATTTAAAGCTTCCGCAAATTGTTGATTTGTTACATTACTCTTTAACTTATATTCAATTGTGTAAGATCTTCTTTGACCTAACGCACCATAGAATACCTGTGAGTCTAGTGTATTTCTTACTTGAGTAACCTTATTCCAATCACCACCTACAATACTTAGTTCTGGAGTATCCTTGGTAGAAATAACACCATTACCACTAGGATCAACTACTAGTTTGATAGGATTAGAAGCTGTAATTGTCCCTGTTGAAGTAGATACACCAAGTGTTACATTATCTGTATCAATATACTGTAATAATTCCTGTGGGATTACTTCATTGATATAAAGTACCCAACCACTATTTGCCTGTAAGAAGTTTTGGTCAGGTTTAAAAGATACAGTAGACTTAATCGTCTTTGTTTGTGCATCATAAGATACCATCTTACCTGCATGACCACCAGAGAAATTACCATCTTTCGACTTTGTCCCATCATTTTCGAGTGAATTTAGACCTGTACCGAGGTAATATTCATTACCACTAGAAGAGTTTGTTGGAAGTGCTGGAACATTTGGGTTGTTCTTTAGGATAAATCCATTATCATAACCACCCTTATCAGCCTTACCATCAGATCGAACCCATACTGTAGTAAAATCAATCTTCTTAGATGCCAATCCTAAACTATCTAAAGTAGCACCATTCTTTAACTTAATTACTACATCAGTATTCGTGATGACACCAATTAAACCTGATTGAAAAGTTTTATTATTAATTGGAACCTTCCATAGTGCACCATCTGCTTCTTTTTCAAACTGCACACCATTGACTGTAATTGATTCAATTTGTGTATAGAATTCATCATTAAAGAAATTTAGTAAAAATCTTCCATTATATGGACCTTTATCTGTTCCACCCCAGCTACCCGGAAGTTTTGCCCACTTCGTAACAGTTAGGTAAATTCCATTAATATCTTCTTTTGCAAATTCTGTTCTTGCATAATCCAATACACCATCCGTTTCACCAGCTAACGTATAGTTAACTTGGTTTTCCATGGATCTTGTTTGAATTCCTTGCGCAGAAACTTTAATCGGACTTAAAAACAATGTACAGCCTAATAGCACTGACATGAGTTTAAACGTTAGTTTCTTTGCTTTACTACACTTTTTTGTTTGGTTGATATTTCCAAAAATACCAGTATTACCCATAGTCTTACTCCCTCCAATTTATCAAAATACTATCAAAAGAGTGCTTTGAAGCGCTTATACTATAACATGGATAATTTGTAAAATATAATTCATTTATGTTTTTTATTTAGTAAAATTGTTTATTCTTGAAAATATTATTTCTATTTACAGAAAGTTAATTTGCAATAGTTAAAATTACATAAAGTATCTGATACATACTTTTAGACAAACAATAATAATTATGTTTCACAAAAATCTTCAGTAATTTTCATGGTATTACTTTTTTTGCTTATTTTTTACGTTTTTCTAATTTTATATATATACACCTTAATGTTGATATGCTATATTATCACCGTTTCAAATAAGGGAAAGGTAAGACAAAATATGAACATGAGAAAAGTTATAGCAGTAATTATATCTATTATATCAATCAGCCTACTAGCACTCACAAACGTATCTGCTAGTTACATGCCTACTAACCCAATCGACAAAGATGTAGACGGTCAACCTGCTGGAGAGGAATATAAAGATAAATTTGAATTTGTATTAAAAGATCCAGAAGGTAATCCTGTCGGTCCAACAATCAAAAATAACACCCCTGCCAACCCTGACAGTGATGGTAACCCTACATATTTTTATGGTGAATTCTTTCTGATAGACGAGGTCAATACCTACTTGAATAATCACCAACTAGATCCAGCGCAATCATATGTAACATTTACTCTAGAAGAAGTTCAAACAAATGTACCGAATATGAAATTCGACTCAAAAGTATACAACATTAATGTATATTATACTATTATTCCTGATCCATTTGGTGGACGTAAAAAAATCCAATACTATGAAGTTGATGGAGAACTATATGGCGATATAGGACAAAGACTAATTCAAAATCCTGATGGAACTTTTACTGAAGACTATAATACTTTTCTAAAATTTAAGTTTAATAATACAACGATTCACTATGTACATCACACTGTCAATATACTATGGAAAAATGGTTCTGAATCTTCTGTTGAAGTTCAATTATTGCAAGATGGTACTCCTTATGGTGCACCAGTAGAACTAAATGATGCCAATGCTTGGACATATACTTGGCAACAGCTTGATGATAGTTATACATGGTCAGTTGTAGAAGTGAATATCCCTGAAGGCTATCAAGCAACGACTGTCGTTTCTGCAGATGGTTTAACAACAACTATCACAAACACAAAGGTAGTTACACCTTCTCAAGAAGATCCTACCAACCCTACAGATACTACAGTTACTCCAAATAAACGTGGAGAAAGTGTTAAGACAAGTGATTCATTCAATGCTCTTGCATGGTCACTCATCTTGGGTACATCTTTTGTAAGTATATTGTTCACAATGTATATCAGAAGAAAAACACAAAATGAACATTCATAAGATCAAATATTTAGCAGTACTATCAATGATTCTTGACCATATGGCATCTGTATTATTTGCACCAGATGCCATTGGTTATATTATTCTAAAACTAATCGGTCGTATTGCAGCGCCAGCAATGTGCTTTGCATTAGCACAAGGTTTTATACATACTTCAGATCGTAAAAAGTATTTCTTGCGACTTATCATTTTTGCGGGTATTTCACAAATCCCATACTCCTACTACATGAGTGGCAGTATATGGTTTCCAACCGGGAATATGTTATTTACATTAGCTTGTTCTTTCTTACTTCTAGAAGTTGTAGAACACCGTAAGTGCTTAGGAATTCTTTCGATACCTATCACAATCAGCATTTTATATATAGCAACCTTCACAGATTGGTTTATCTTCGGACCACTATTTACTCTATCCTTTTATCTAAATAAAGGAAATAAAGACTTACAAGCATTGTGTCATGCATGCATAAGTTTTCTAAGTCTAGGTTATTCTGCATATGTATGCATGCAACAAGGTCTTCCATGGTATTCTCAAGTTTGGCAAATTGGTGTGATACTTTTCATTCCAATCACCTATTTGTATAATGGAAAGCCAGGTAACAAATCCACTTTCAACAAATGGTTTTTCTACCTATTCTATCCCCTACACTTGCTCGTAATTGGAATAATACGTTCAAGATTATAAGTTGTATTTCTAAACAAGCCAAGTTAGTAGAATAAGTTCTAACTAATATATCGTTTTTAACATATAGTGGTTAGTAAGTTAATAATGATTTATTTTAATAGCGATCTACTGGTAATAGTAGATCTTTTCATTTTGTTTTTATGATTATACCTAGTACTTACAGTACACGTTTCCAATTTCGAATCTACTTATCAAATTACAACTCTTTTGTATAGTAGTATCGCTTACCTGTATATGGATATTCTTTTAATGCAAACACCTCTTTATAACCATGCTTTTCATAAAATTCTGGTGCTTGAAAATGAAATGTATTAACAAAAGAATACTTACACCCTCTATTTAATGATTCAAGTTCTGCCATTTTTAGAATTCTTGAACCTAGACCTTGTCTTCTAACATCATCTCTTACATACAAATATTCAATCTCAAGCCAATACCCAAAAGTCTCAGCTACCATTCCAGCAATTAAATTACCACAATCATCTTCTATATAAATGTTAAGGGATTCACTCTTTGACGGTTCTCTATTAATTCGATTATATGAACGGATTAAATTTGCTAACTCTTGTGCTTTTTCGGATTTAATATTTTCTAATTTCAATTTCATACTATTCTCCATATTTTAAATTCATCAGTCATAAAAATTTAATATTTTTGGACTGACCAATTCCTTAAGGTTAAGATAATAAATAAATTTCTATATTACCTACGTAATGACTATCCCATAAACATAACCATCGGTCCATTGATTTGTTTCAATAACTCATCTCATTTTCATAGAATTCATATTGAAAAATATCATATTTAGCACAATCATAAATGACTCGCATATCTCCAGTTTAAAGATAAATACGAGTCATTTTATTATTTTGTACTCTTTCCTTTAAATAATAATACACGATCATCAGTTTGAATCAGTGTACTACCTGTTGCAGGTATAATTTCATCATTTCGATTAATTGAAATAATCAATTTATTATCTGGCAGATTCAAATCACGAATATATTTATGATTCCATGCATGATGTTCTGTTACCGTAAATTCTATGAGGTCTTGCCCATTTGGATCAAAATATTCTTCTCCACTCCAAACAATAATATCGTTTGGCTTTAATACAAGACTTCCATTAGGAACCAATGGTTTCTCATCACGTATTACCTTCGCAATGATTAAATGTTTATCTAAAGATATATCTTTAATCTGACGATGTGCAAGAATACCACCTTCATCAACCACCGACTTTACAAATGTAATATTTCCTTTTCCTACATAATAATTAAATGTTCTTAATACTTCATTACGAGGATCAATCATTTGTAGTTTTTCAGTTACCCATTTCATTGAGGAACCTTGTATGAGTGATGAAATTAAACAGACTCCAAAGACAATATGGAAGATATCTACAGAACTTGATTGATACTGGTTTACCACCATAATTGCAAAGGCAATCGCAGCTGCCCCGCGAAGTCCTCCCCAAGATACTAGCCACTTTTGATTTAGTTTCAAATCAAATGGAAACATTAAACCAAATACTACAAGAGGTCTAACAATAAAGATAAGTACAACTGCAATGACAATCGCAAAGAATAAATTTACTAAGATATGTGCAGGTGTAGCTAGTAATCCTAAGATAAAGAACAATAGGATATTCATGATGTTAGATACACCATCAAAGAAGAACGTTACCTCTTTCTTTGCAATAAATACTTGATTCCCTAAAATCAAACCAAGAATATATACCGTTAAGTATCCATTACCATTTAAGAGTTCACTAATTGAGAAAGCCAATAGTACAACCGCAATGATAAAAACGGTAATAAATCCACTTTTTTGAAGGTCTGTATACTCCATGAATTTACGAACAACATAGGCAACAATTACACCAATGAGAATACCCCAGAATATCTGGAAGAATAATATTGTGCCAATAGAAATCTGTTCACCTTTGATTAATGCTAAGAAGATACAAGTTAGTGTAAACGCCATTGGGTCGTTTGATCCACTTTCAAGTTCTAAAAGAGATGCTGTATTATATTTTAAATTCAAATTCTTCGAAGAAAGGATATTTGATACAGACGCATAATCCGTAGAACCAATGATTGAACCTATTAAGAAACTCTCTATCCAGTTAAAACGAAGAATAAAGTGAATCAATGTTCCCGTCAGTAATGACGTAAAGATTACTCCTAATGTGGATAGAATTAATGATTCGATTACAACAGTTCTTCCAGCTTTCCAGTTTGTACCAAACCCACCATAAAAGATAATGATTAGTAGTGCTATTTTGGAGAAGTTTTCTGCAAACTGATAATCTTCAAACTTATATCCAATAAGACTACTTATGATACCCAAAGACAAGAACAACATCAAGGAAGGAATCCCAGACTTCTTTGCTATCTGAACCGCTATCAGAGCAGCTAGTAATATGACTGATATATAAAACATATGCTATCCACCCCCCATTGTTGTCATTCTATCAAAATTCAGTACATCCTTCAAAACAAAGATATACATACATGCATGTATCAGTAATGTATTATTCCTCTACCACAATAATATTTTTTAAATTACTATAGTAAATTATGTATGCAGTGAGGACAATTGCAACAAATGCACCTATTATACCTGGTACTATAAAGCTACTCGAAGGATCAAAACCCTTAAAAATAATATATCCACCACGAATTAATCCATGGAACACCATTGCCGCAATGATACCAGAAATGAAGACATGTAAGAATATTCTTCTCAATAATCTTTTCTTTGCGGATTCAACCTCATCAGCAGTAACCTCCATCTTATTTAAACCTAGTTTCATGATAAGAGCTTCTTGTTTAATCTGAGAGTAAATAAAACTGATCAATAGAATTGGCGTTAAACAATCTCGATTAAAGCAAATAGATAAAATCCAACCACCAACCATACTAAAACTAAATAACATGTACATATTGTTTCCAAAGTTAGACAATTCTTGTTTTACATACTCATCTAATTCTGTTGTGATGCCATAAAAATATTTAATAAATTCTAATTGTAAATTCTTTTTCATTCTTGTTCTCCTGTTGTAGTATTCCAAAATAAGGAATTTAAATCTGTGTGTAACGCTTTTGCAAGTTTAATACATAGTTCTAAACTTGGATTATATTTATCATTTTCAATCATATTGATTGCTTGCCTTGATACATCTATCTCTCTAGACAACTGTAATTGAGACATATTTAGTTTGACTCGAAATTCTTTTACACGATTCATACTCACCTCTATTAATGTCAAATATATTTGATATACATAAAGTATCATATGTTTATATTCATGTCAAATATAATTGACATGAATATAAAAAACTATAGCCAACTCACATTAGCTATAGTTAAAATACATATTCAATAATGAAACTACTTAATTAAACCAAACAAATCATTTAATGCTTCTGCCATTGTTGGATGTGTGAAGATCTGATTTGCAAGTGCTGTATATGGTTGCTTTGCAATCATTGCAGTTACAACGATATTGATTACTTCATGTGACTCTTCACCAAATAATACAGTACCTAAAATCTGATTAGTATCTGCGTCTACAACCGCCTTATAAATACCTGTTTGATTGCCAAGAATCTTAGCCTTTGGAATTGCAGTCACTGGTAGTGTTGCCACTTTAATATTGTATCCAGCTTGACGAGCTTCCTTCTCGCTTAAACCAACTCTGGAATAAGTTGGATGTAAGAATGCAGAGAATGCAATTGGCTGTCTATCATTTCTAGTATAAACACCATTACCATCTAAATAACTCTTTACAATACGATAGTCATCTAAAGAGATATAAGTAAACTGTAATCCGCCATTTACATCACCCATCGCAAAGATATGTGGTTTATTTGTTTGTAGGTGTTCATTTACATTCACAAATCCACGTTCTGAAACTTCAATACCTGCATTTTCTAAATTCAGTTCTTTTGTATTTGGAGTTCTACCTGTCGCAACAAGTAATACATCTGAAGTAATCTTACTAACTTCTCCATTTACTTCATAAGATAGAGTGACTGTATTTTCATCTTGTTCAACATGCTTTGTGTCTGCACCAAAGATAAATTCCACACCTAGTGACTTATAGGATTCAAGTACAGCAGTTGCTACATCATCATCTTCTCTAGCAAGTAGTTTTTCTGCTTTATCGATAACTGTAACCTTTGTTCCAAACTTCGCATATGTAGCCGCAAATTCAAGACCAATAAAACCACTACCTAAAATTGTTAATGTCTTAGGGAAATCCTCTAGATTCATAAGTGTTTCACTCGTATGAATTCTCTTACCTACTTCTAAGCCTTCTACAGAAGGAATAAATGGCTTAGCACCTGTATTGATAAAGATACGATCTGCAGATACTTCCTCTACTCCATTTGCCGTCTGGATATTTACTGTATGTTCGTCCTTGAATGAAGCGAGTCCATCAATGACTTCGACGTTACTATTCATCGCTACTTTGTCATAGTTTGCCTTATTGAGTTTTGCAATTAATGCTTTCTTATTAACAACTGCATTCTTATAGTATTCTTCATTATTTACTTGGCTGTAGCCTCTACGATCAGCTGCAGTTGCTAAAAACTTAGAAGGAATACATCCTACATTGATACATGTACCTCCATACATATTAGCTGACTTCTCTACTAATATTGTTTTTTCACCTTTATTACCTAAGTAATTTGCTAGTGTTTTACCAGCCTTACCAAAACCAATAATAATATTTTGTACTTTCTTATTCATAATTAGATACCTCTCTACTACCGATTATAGACCTACTGATTTAAATTCCTTGCTATAATGCTCAAAACTTAAAAAAAACTTTATTCTATCTTTACTAGAATAAAGGTATACGTATTTGAATACTGATAGTATTAGTAATTTGATTTATGATTCGTTCTTTGTAGCCAATCAAAGATAGATTCGACTACTTCTCTTGGTTTTTCGACATACATTTCATGACTTGTATCTTTCATGAATTGAATATCTATATAATCCATATTGTCGTGGTTGACTTTAATTTTATTCTTCTTATATTCATATACGAAGTCAGGATGATCTGATAACAGTAATAATGTTTCAGTATCCAAACCAACATGAAAGATATCCATATATTGTTTCCGAAGTAAACTTATTAGTTTAGATATTGTTTCGCTATTCATACCTAAATGATTTTCTTCAATATAGGATTTCATCATGGCAATATCATCTTCCATAGTTATATTCATCAAATCATAATCGATGATTCCACCATCTAAGATAATTAGTCTTCTTGCTTGTAAGTAAGAATGATAACGAATCGCTATATCAGCACCCATCGAAAAAGCAATCAGATTAGATCCAACCGGGATTTCTTTTGTTAACCACTCTATCAAATCTTGTTCGCTCTGAATCTTTACATCTTGATTTGTGTATTGTCCAGGAATATCAATATATTGTACTTCATAACCAAATTGATTCATTTCCTTTTCAAAGTATCGAATTGATTCTTTGGTACTACCTAAACCTGAAATAAAATAAAACTTTTTCATATTTCTCTTCTAACGTTTTCTAATACGCTCTTCTAGCGAAGAACGATACCTCATTTATCTTCTTACTTTCTAGATACAAACATTCCATACTCTTTTGGAATTTCTATAATTCCTTG
>ERZ773045.796-NODE-796-length-15222-cov-52.172018_pt1 | contig 15222 bp, 9 predicted proteins | sample MGYA00580635_ERZ773045 | MGnify/ENA primary metagenome ERZ773045 (study PRJEB29015, sample SAMEA2738115) | human oral metagenome | biome: human oral; feature: human-associated habitat; material: saliva | place: China | collected 2261 ...
CATTTCCTCCGCCGTCAGCGCCGAACTCGACCCGCAGTTCAGCGCCTACGACGTGTTGCGCGTCGCCTTCCCGGCAGGCACCCTCTCCGGCGCCCCCAAGCCGCGCGCCATGCAGCTCATCGACGAATACGAACCCACCCGCCGCGGCGTCTACGGCGGCGTATGCGGCTACTTCGACTTCGCCGGCAACATGGACATGGCAATCGCCATCCGCACCGCCGTACTCAAGGAAGGCACCGCCTACGTACAGGCAGGTGCAGGCCTCGTCATGGACTCCAACCCGGACTCCGAAACCCTCGAAACCGTCAACAAGTCCGCCGCCCCGCTGCGCGCCGTGCTGACCGCCTCCGGCCTGGCACCGCTGGACGCAGACGCAGTCGTCAACGCCACCAAGTAACCCAAGGAGACACCATGAGCACCGTTCTCGACGAGATCATTGTCGGCGTCCGCGAAGACCTCGCCGCCCGCGTACAGCAGGTTCCCCTCGAAGAAATGAAGAAGCGCGCCCTCGCAGCCGCACCCGCCCGCGACGCGATCGCCTCCCTGCGCGGTGAAGTACCCGGCGGCGGCAACGGCACGACCGCACGCATTATCTCTGAGGTGAAGCGCTCCTCGCCCTCCAAGGGTGCCCTCGGTGAAATCCCGGACCCCGCTGCGCTTGCCGCACGCTACGAGGCAGGTGGCGCCGCAGCAATCTCCGTACTCACCGAGCAGCGCCGATTCAACGGCTCCCTCGCCGACCTTGACGCAGTCCGCGCCGCCGTGAACATCCCCGTGCTGCGCAAGGACTTCACCGTCGACGAGTACCAGATTTGGGAGGCACGCGCACACGGCGCCGACCTGGTTCTGCTGATTGTCGCGGCACTTGACGAGCAGACCCTGCGCGAGTTCCTTGAACTCACCGAATCGCTCGGCATGAACGCCCTCGTTGAAACCCATACGCCCGAAGAAATCGAGGTCGCCCAGCGTATCGGCGCCAAGATTGTGGGCATCAACGTGCGTAACCTCAAGACCCTCGAAGTCAACAACGAGCACTACGCATCCCTCGCAGCGCACCTACCCAACTCCGTCATCAAGGTCGCTGAGTCCGGTGTCGCCAGCATCGAAGACGTACGCGCCTACGCCGGCGCCGGCGCCGATGCGGTACTCATCGGTGAAGCACTGGTACGCTCCGGCGACCCCGAAGGTACCGTGCGCGAATTCTCCCAGGTGCCTGTGACCCGATAAGGGTTGCTAAGAGATGGCATACCGGACAACGCTTGCGGGGGAGTGAGGCTTCCGTGGGGTAGTTGTTTGAGAGGTTGTACCGGACGCCGCTCGCGGGGTTTGGGCTCTGTGGGGTAGTTGTTTGGAAAGTGCATACCGGACGCCGCTCGCGGGGGAGTGCCCCCTCTTCAGCGCCTGGGGGCGCTTCGAGGACGGAGCCCCCGCTTCGCGTGTCCGGTACACCCTCTAGGTCGCCTATCCCTCGGGTTGGTTGAGATAGGGGGGTGGTAGGTGGTTCCCTTCTCGGGTTAGCTTGCCTTGGGCTGGGGATATATAGATGGCTTGGTCTGGGGTTGGGTGATGCCGTCAACTCACCCGAATCTTGGGTTCCAAGTTGTTTGGCTCGTTGTTGGCTTGCTCTGCCAGCTCGCCTCTCGTACACATAAAGCCGGTGCCCGGTTCCTGCCACGTCACAAGACCCGGGCACCGGCTTCACGCATCTCTTTCGTCATAATCAGCAGGAATAGCGCGTTCACATTGAGACGCAGTCAGTTCGTTGATAGTCTACACATGAATATTTCACCAAACTGCACCACCCGCTCTGGGTTGGGCAGCACCCGCCGTATCTAATGGACACGATTCAACCGATACGGCGCCAAATGTCCATCATGCGTCCACACTACACTCGCGAGAATACTATGGCTCAATCCCCAGAAAAACCTGCGTCCTTCATCGAACGTGACCTCACTTCCGGCTCCTCCACCGGCCCCGTACCCACCCTCAAAGCGTCACGTCCCTCAGCTAAAACCCGGGTGCGTAACACCGAGTCACCTAACCCCCAGAAACTGCCCGCTTGGCGCACCTGGATTCCCGCCCTCATCATCTGGGCACTAGCCAGCGCAACCCACCTCGCAACCTTCGCGTATTCACTCGCAGAAGACCAGCGCAACCCCCTCAGCAACGAAAACAAAAACCTCCAAGGCTTCCTCTCCTACCTCAACATCTGGGACGCCGGCTGGTACCGGGACATCTACAAAGAGTGGTACCCCACCGAGCTACCCCTCCGCGCCGACGGGTCCGTATCCTTCAACTCATGGGCCTTCATGCCCCTCCACTCAATGATCAGCGGCAAAGTCGCTGACATTTTCGGTATCGACCACCGCCTCGCCGCAGTCGGAGTCAGCCTCGCCGCCGGCTTCGCCCTGGCGGTCGTACTCTACCGCCTCTTCATCGGCAGCCTGAACTGGCGTGACCGCGGCATCTTCGACACCCGCGCCCTCGTTGGTGATGAGAGCCGAAACCGCATCGCCCTGTGGGCGCTCGCCGTGTACGCGTTCAGCCCCGCAAGCCCCATCTTCGTCACTGGTTACGCCGAGGCCCTTTCCACTCTGCTCCTTGCCCTGAGCGTTTGGTGTGTGGTGCGTGGCCGCTACATCCTGCTCCTGCCCGTTGCTCTTCTGACGGCGCTGTCCCGCCCCCTGGGTGTGCCGCTCGGCGCCTTTGTCGGCCTGTGGTGGCTGTGGTGCACCGTATCTGACTACCTCGCCCGCCGCGCCGACGAACCCTCACAGTCCGCACTGTCGGATGCATGGGCTGCGTTCCGTGGACGCTTCGGGCAACTCCTCGGCGCGCTACTGGTGTGCGGTTTCGCTTTCGTACACCCCCTGCACGCGGCTCTACGCACCGGACGCATGGACGCGTACCTCGCCACGGAACTCGGCTGGAGCTTCCGCAAGGTTGAAGACGGCCACCAGTACTTCTCCCAGTGGGTCCACCAGTTCAACCTCTACTTCGTAGGCTCCGTACCCGCCATCATCATGTGGGCGGGCCTGGTGCTCCTCATCCTGAGCTTCTACTGGTGGATGTCGCAGAAATTCACCCGCACCCTGCTGCACCCCGCCCTGTGGCTGTGGACCGCCTGCTACGCCGGATACCTGTTCATCTTCTGGCTCCCCACGTCATCCACCGTGCGTATTCTGCTGCCGGTGTTCCCCCTGTCGCTGCTAATCGCAGCCTACCTGCCGAAGAGCCGCATGTACCGCTTCCTGCTGGTACTGGCGGGTCTGCTCGGCTCCGCCCTGTGGATGCGTCTGCTCTGGGGCGGCCCGGACGTTATTGGTCCCGTCTGGCTGTTGCCCTAAAATCAAAATAGATGTATAAAGCCGGTGCCCGGTTCCTGTCACGCAACAGGAACCGGGCACCGGCTTTTTACTTATTAGAGAGCTCTTAGCGGCCCGTATAGTCCGCGTCCGCAATATCCTTCGGCCAGCGCGCCTTACGGAACGGCGCCCACGTAAACGCCGCCGCCACCAGCAACAAACCACTGATAATGAACGCCGGAACAAAGCCCCACGCATCCGCAATCAAACCAGCCACCAGCGGACCCAAAATCATACCGAAATCACTACACATCTGATACACCGCCAACACCTGACCACCACTGCGGCGAGTACCAATCACATCAGACACCGCAGCCTGAATTGACGGGCCCATAAACGCCGCACCAATACCCAAGCACGCCGTCAACGACACAAACACCCACGCCACCGGCGCGAAACCCATAAACGTCACCGCAGAACCCGCCAACAGCAGACCCGAAAACGCCATCACACGGCGACCAAAACGATCCGAAAAACGACCCGAGAACGTCTGAGTCAACGCATTACCCAACGAGTTCGTCGCCATCGCCAAAGACGCCAACAAAGTACCCGCAACCGAATTCGACATATCGCCACCAGTCGCCAAATACGCCGCCGCCAACGGAATAATCGACGACTGCACACCAAACACCGACCAGCCAATTGCCCAATTCGAAACCAGCGCAGAACGGTAATTCGAGAACTTCAACGCGTCACGAACCGTCATCGCAGGCAGATCGCTCTTACCCGAAGAAGACTCAGGCTTAGCGCCCTTGCCGGATGCGCCGGCAGGGGAGGGAGCCGACGACGGCAACACCCCGGTGCCCTTACCCTCAGCCAGTGCCGCCGCCTCCATAATCGCGTCACGTTCCGCCTCCAGCGCCGCCTGCGAAGGCATCAAGAACCACACAATCAGACCCGCCGCCAGCAGCGAAAAACCATACACAATGAACGGCGCACGCATACCAAAGGGCGCCAGGGCGCTCGCAATCACCGGGCCCAGCAGGTTACCCAGCAGGAACGCCGTCGCATAATAGCCCGAAATACGGCCGCGCATATGCGCCGGGGACAGGCGCACCAGCAGACCCATCGCAGAGACCGTGAACATGACCGAGCCGATACCCGCCACCGCACGCGAACCCAGCAACACCCAATAATCCCAGGCGAACGCAATCATAAACGACGTCACCGACACAATCAGCATGCCAATCGTGTACACCGGACGCTCACCCCAACGGGTAATCATCTGACCCGCCGACGGCGCAAAAATCAGGCGCGTAATCGCCAACGCAGAAACCACCATCGTCGCCATAGTGACCGTGGCATTAAAATTTTGCGCGTAGTTCGGCAGCACCGGCGCCACCAAACCAAAACCCACCGCAATCATGAACGACGCAGCAATCAGAACCTTCAAACCGGTCGGCACACGGTTCGGGTCAATCGTGCGCGGGTCAAAAACAGGCGGTGTTGTGGCAGGGTTCCTCATACTCATCCTCGAAATCGTGCGGTGCCGTGCGGCAGCCGCAGGCCCCACCCGCAACTGCCCATCATGTGTTCGGCTAAAAAACTTAACAGTGTCCAGTCTACTCCGCCGACAGCCGGGCATGCGCGTCACCTCGACCAGCCAAACCTCCCAAACCGGTAAGCTAGTAGTGTGAACGAAACGATGATGATAATTTGCGCAATCGTGCTGGGTGTACTGGTTATCGCCGGTATACTTTTCGCCGTTCTGCGCCGGCCCAAGAAGACCGCGGACCTGCAGTCTTTGCGTCAGGAGGCGGCAGAAGCCTCCGGCGGTTCGGTGGAAGAACCCGAAAGCTCGGCACCTCGCGCTATTGAACTTGATATGCCCGACCCGTCCGCGGGTCGCCTGGTGCGCCTGCGTGCCCGCCTGGCACGCTCCAACAACATGCTCGGCAAGGGCCTGCTGGCTCTGCTCTCCCGCGACCGCATCGACCAGGACGTCTGGGACGAGGTTGAGGAGACCCTGCTGCTCGCTGACCTCGGTTCTGAACCGACCACCCGCCTGGTGGAGGCGCTGCAGCAGCGCGTGCGCGTTGAGGGTACGAGTAACCCCGCCGCCGTGAAGAAGATGCTCCGCGAAGAGCTCGTGAAGATTGTCCGCCCGGACATGGACCGTGAACTGAAGACTGCCGGCAGCGACGGTAACCCCGGCGTGGTGCTGGTCGTCGGCGTGAATGGCGTCGGTAAGACCACCACGGTCGGCAAGATTGCCCGCGTGATGGTCGCTGACGGTCAGACCCTGCTCCTGGGTGCCGCGGATACGTTCCGTGCGGCCGCCTCTGAGCAGCTGACCACCTGGGGTGACCGCGTGGGCGTAAAGACCGTGCGTTCCGAGAAGGAAGGTGCCGACCCCGCATCCGTCGCGTTTGATGCCGTGAAGGCTGGCAAGGAGCAGGGCGTCGACACCGTGCTCGTGGACACTGCTGGCCGCCTGCAGAACAAGTCCGGTCTGATGGATCAGCTCGGCAAGATCAAGCGCGTGATTGAGAAGGAAGCGCCGGTCACCGAGGTTCTGCTCGTGATTGACGCGACCACCGGCCAGAACGGTATGGTTCAGGCGAAGGTCTTCGGCGATATCGTGGACGTCACCGGTATCGTGCTGACCAAGCTCGACGGCACCGCAAAGGGCGGTATCGTGGTCGCTATCCAGGAGGAGCTCGGCGTTCCCGTCAAGCTCATCGGCCTGGGTGAAGGCCCGGACGACCTGGCACCGTTCGACCCGGAAGCATTCGTGGACGCGCTGCTGGACTAACATCCTTTATATCTCCGCCGAGAAGCCACATGTGTTTGAAACACATGTGGCTTTTCGCGGTTAATGGGTGGTTAATGACGGCGGGCAGCACACGATTCCGAGCTCTGGGATATTCTGAAACTAGAAGATGCGCCGACCCTTCAAACGGTCCCGAGCATCGCACACCGTACAACCCAATTCACCCCGAACCTCAGCGAAGGAGCCACCAATGGCAGCCACCAACCTCCCCGGAACTCTTCCCGCCCCCAACTACCGACCCACCTACCGCTCCAACGGCGCGTGTGACGACCTCGCCCAGCTCGTTGCACCGTACAGCCTGTCACGCGCCCAACTCGCTGAGGCTACCGGCATCGCTGACGAGGCTACCGTGAACAACTGGGTTGAGCAGTGCCGCCCCGACCTCGCGGCGGACGCGCCCGCACCCCTCGAACCCGTGCTACGGTACCTGGACGAAACCTACCTGCCCGACCCCGCAAACTGGCCCGGCGATAACGCCTACGACGAATTCATCCTCGAGAACATTGCCGCCCGCATGCTCGCCCGCGTTGTTGCTGAGTCCTTCGGCGCTGACCATTCGGGTGACTACCGCGACCTGCTGTCGCTGATTGCAACCCTTGTGCTGATTGCCCGCTACTGGGAAGGCACCGATGAGGCTTTCCTGACCCTGCTCAACGCCGAGCCCACCGCGGAGGCGGAAGAGCACCTGCAGGAGGCTATCGCGAACGCCCCCGAGTCCCTGCACCCCCTCCTGGCCGAGCTTCTGCTACCCGCCCTGCGTGAGGCGCGCGGCACCTTCACCGCCGACGAGGCACGCCTGCTGACCGGCTACGCTCTCGCCGCCGGATACTACGCGGGTGAGCACCCCTACGAGACTCTGAATGGCGTCCACGTTGCGTTTGCCGCAGATGACCGCACCCTGCCCGACGATGAGCTGATGACCCGTGTTGAGGACGTCCTCAAGGCTAACTTCCAGGCTGCCCGAGCGGAATCCGGCGCTGCTGACGAGAACCAGGGGCCGCGCCACTTCGTTCTGCCCGCTAATTGGGACGGCTACGAAACCGCCGCGCACCTGATCGCAGCCCTGCCCCAGGCGCACGACGTTATTGCTTTCAGCACCCCTGAGGGTGATAACACGGAGGCGCTCGCCGCCGACCGCCGCGCCGCTTTCACCCTGTACCTGTGCTATCTGCTTCTGGGTGATGACGATTCCTTGGAGCAGCATGCCGCGGAGCTGTACCGCGCCAGCCGCGAGAACTAGGTTTTCGCGCCCGGTACGCACTTTGCCTGTAACAGGCTTACGGCTATCCGGTGCGCCACGGAGAGCGTCTGGCTATTCTCACGTCGCTTGATACGCTTGAAGAATCCAGCTGGGGCAAAACAGCGAGCGAACTTCTTGTTACTATCAAGGTGAAGCTCTAGCACCAGTGTGCGCGCCTGCGTTTTCTGAATAACCTCGGTACCGGGCATCTGCTTGATAATCCTGAAGCCCGCCTTAGGATGAGAATCTTCAGTGGTTCCCCATTTCGGTGGTTGCTGATGCTGCTCACGGCCATATTGGGAGCGGCAGAATCGCTCAGAGCGCGCCAGGCGGTGCTGATACCCATCAGCACGCGTTCCTTCAATAAGCTGGTGAAGAGCTTTGCGACAGTATTAAATTGACGACCTATGCTTGACGGTTGAGTATCTGTTTGAAGTTAGAATCTTCCCAGGTATATCCTGAAGGATAACCCCTTAGTCTTATGCAAATTGTTACATCTCTTCCTGAGACAAATTTCTGAGTCTCAGAGATTTTAGATGTATAAAAATTATTTAGCATATGTAAAGAGTTGTAACAACAAGAAATGGAGTAGAACAACGATGCGTGATCAATCGGTAGAAACAGCCGATAAGTTAAGAGGAGGTTTTTATACCCCTCTTCCAATTTCAACATTCCTTGTGGAATGGGTTCAAGGGGCGGACTCTGTTCTTGAGCCATCATGCGGCGATGGCTCATTTGTAAAAGCATTACAAGCAATTAGTTCTCCCCCTAGGAAAGTGTATGGTGTTGAGCTAGATTCAGTAGAAGCAAAAAAAGCAGCTGAAATTATAGATAGTAAAGCGCATTGGAATATCTATAATCAGGATTTCCTGCATTTTAATCCCGATTTACGAGTGGATGCAGTCGTGGGAAATCCTCCTTTTATTCGCTATCAGTATTTATCAAGCGAAACGCAGCTACTTGCTCGTTCAATATACTCTAGAAACTCTTTGCCATTTACTAATCATACAAATGCATGGGGTCCATTTGTTATCAAATCTCTTATGCATCTCAAGCCAGGTGGTAAATTGGCTATGGTAATTCCTGCTGAGCTATTGAATGTTATCCACGCAGGGGGAGTGCGAGAATTTCTCGAAAAACAGGCTCAAAAGGTTCTTGTTATAGATTGCGGGGATCTTTTGTTTGAAAATGCTCTTCAGAGGACGATACTTCTTCTTGTGGAGAAAAAATCTGATATTTCCCAGAGCTCAGGATTGGCTTTCTGTAATATTACTCAAGAAGAGCTACTAAAAAGTTCTGCGGAAAAGATCTGGAATTCTGCTAAATTTTTTCCAACCCCAAGAGGAAGCGACAAATGGATGGTTGGCCTCCTTTCGGAGGACGAAATATTAGCAATGCAGGAGTTTGAAGGAAACTCGTGTGTTAGATTATTTTCAGAGATTGCTAAAGTTCAAGTAGGAATTGTTACCGGAGCTAATAGTTTTTTCCTTGTCTCGAAAGAAACTATAGACCAATTTAACCTTTATAAGTATGCAAAACCAATGTTTGGTAGAAGCTCACATGTACGAGGGCTTTCATTTACTTCTGAGGATCATGCGCAAAATTCTGATTTGGGATTACCTTGTTATTTTATTGATTTAAATGACGTGCAGGAACCAATTGCAGACGAAGGGTTGAAATCATATTTGTCATACGGTGAAAGCGAAGAACTTCATCTCCGCTACAAGACACGTATTCGTAACCCATGGTGGAAAGTTCCTTCAGTTTATTCAACAAACCTTGGTCTATTGAAGCGTAGCCATGAAATCCCTAAGCTTATAGTTAATAACGCGCATGCCCTCACTACTGATACAGCCTATAGGATTACATCGCATATTAATCCTAAACAGCTATCAGCAGGATGGATGAATTCGTTTACCCTACTAGCATGTGAACTCTATGGCAGAAGTTACGGAGGTGGTGTTTTAGAACTTGTTCCAAGTGAGATCAGACGTCTGCCTGTAGCTGTTCATGACAGCTTAGCAGGAACATTCGATGGTCTTGATTTGATGGTGCGCTTGGGGGCATCACCGGCAGATATTCTTGAGCAGCAAAATAAATACGTAGCAAAAGCATTAAAAATTGACCCTGAACTATTTGAGCTTGCGGAACAAGCTCGTATACGACTATTTCAAAGGAGGACTAATAACTAATGAAAGAAATTGAAGCTCTGCATTCCCTAGCGAAATTGTATTCTTCTGACCGAGATAAATTTGAAAGTTTTAATTATAACGAAGCGGATACAAGGAACGAGTTTATCGATAAGTTTTTGAATTATATGGGATGGGATGTACATAATTTCCAGAACTTGGCTTACCATAAACGAGAAGTTATCTTAGAACAGACAAATACAGAGTCTATGCGTCCAGACTATTCCCTTCGTGTAGATGGCGTTACTCAAATATATGTAGAAGCAAAAAAACCATCAGTAGATATCCTAACCGATAAAAAATCTATTTTTCAGGCTAGGCGTTATGGATATACAGATGAACACTCAATTGTTGTTGTAACAAATTATAAAAATCTTTCGATTTATAATGCCTCTGTCCCAGTTAATGAAGAAAAAGATCATGCTGAGACGGCGCTTATTGCAAGTTGGAGCTTCGATGAATATGAAGCAAACTATTATAATATCAAAAAATATATTGGTAAAGAAGAGGTCCTAACGGAGGATTGGAAAGAACTAGTTAAGTATAATAATCCAGAAAATCTAGTTCCAGCTGGAGAAGCATTCTTGAAGCATCTCCTTGAGTGGCGTAAAACTTTAGGTGAGAATATCGTTAAGCATTTTCCTGATATTTCTCAAGAAGACCTTAATGATGTTGTGCAGCTTTTAATTAATCGGTTCCTCTTTATTAGAATGTGTGAAGATCGAGGTCTCGAATCAAAGTACCTTCTACAAGAGACAATATCTTCTGAGTCTGGAAATCTGGGTCTCTTGTTTAATAAGATGGATAAGCGATATAATACTGGACTTTTTGAGCCTGGGAATCATGAACAAAAAATTATCGATTCTCTCGACTTTAGCGTTGTTAATGATTTAGTTAGTAGGCTCTATACTCCTTCCTCACCTTTTTCATATGCTGTGCTTAGCGCAGATTTCCTTGGGCGCGTATATGAGCAGTCTTTGACTGAGTATCTGTCTATTGGTGCAATTAATTCTGATGGATTGCGAGAGGTGTGCCTAGCGACTAAAAATGATTACATTAAGCGGGATGTTGTTACTACTCCGCAACCGCTCGTAGATTTTATTGTTAGTAATTCAGTGCAGCAGATTGATTCTAGTATAGAATTTCCGAAAGTTTGGGATTTTGCGGTCGGTTCGGGCAGGTTTTTGCTTGCTGTATTACGAGAACTTATTGGACGTGAAATTCAGAAATCTATTAATGAAAATGCATCTGAAAACTTGAACTCTCTTGGAAAAAACAACTATTCTCTCAAGTTTGAGAGAAAAGTTGAAATTGCAGAAAAATGTTTATATGGTGTTGATATTGACTATAATGCAATTGAATCGACAAGGTTCGCCCTAATTATTTCACTCCTTGAAGGTGAGACGCAAAACTCTTTGCCAAGAAAAAATAAGATTCTACCAAATCTGAATGGTAATTTAGTGCATGGAAATAGTATTATGACACCTTCTGATGATGATTTAAGTACTATTTCTTCCCCTAACTATGCTTTGGATTTAGATGAAATTAATTTTAAGGATTTTGACTTAGTGGTGGGTAATCCTCCTTACATGGGTACAGAGGAGATGCGCAAGCTAACAGAGGCAGAGTTTAAAAATGCGAAAGTTGAATTTGTGACACCCTTCAAACAATGGGATAAGTACTTTGTGTTTATTGAGCGTGCGATCAACCAACTTGTAGATGGAGGAATTTTTGGTTTTGTCGTTCCAAATAAATGGATAACGAACGTTAGTGGAGCTAAGCTGCGAAAATTTATAATTAATAATTCTCACCTTAATTTGATGGCTAATTTTACACACTATCCTGTTTTTGAAGATAAGTCTATTTATATTTGTGGACTTATCGGCAAAAAGGGGGAAGCAGAGCAAAAAACGTTTGAATATTTTGAGCCTAAAGATATTGAATTTTCCTACTTGTCATCTCATCTCCGAACAAAGCTCGTGATTGATGAATGGATTCCTAGAGATAAACCTGAAGAACCTTGGGTATTGCCTGATAGTAAAGAACAAGCAGAAACTATTCGTGCAATTCTTAGGCGTTCTCTGCCCTTGGGGGATTTGCTTGATGTCCGAAATGGGTTGCAAACATCTGCGAATGATGTTTTTATTATTAGTTCGTGGAGAAAAGTCGGGGATAAAATTCAATTTAAAGCCAAATTTAAAGGTGAAGAAAACGCTAAAGATTACCTAATAGAGGATTCTTTGTTGGTGCCTTATTTGGATGATTCTCGTAGGGTTTCCTCATATTATGAACTTGAATCTGATGCGTTGATTTTATTTCCTTATGAAATGCTAGATGGAAGAATGCAAATTATTCCAGAAGAAAAGATGGAACATGCGTATCCGTTGACTTATAAATATCTCTTAGATGCAAAAGCACGACTTTTGAAGCGTGATAAGGGTGCTCAGAAACAAATGCAGTATTCCAAGGCTTTTTATGCATTTGGTCGAGGTCAGGCATTTGGATATGCAACTATGAAGCCAAAAATTATATATTCAACAAATCAGAAAGGTGATAAATATTGTATTGACTTGAAAGGATGTGCGTATCAGTCTGGAGGAACAGCGGGTGAAGTTGCATTGTATCCAAAAAATAATGGCGTTAACCTTGATTTTGTTCTTGGTCTATTGGACCAGCCTGAAATTGAGATGTATATCAGGAAACGTGGAAGTTCGTTTAGAGGAGGATATTATTCGCGTGGTGCAGATGTAATATCATCTGTACCCGTTCCTGATGTAGATTTTGACAATGTGGAGGAACTTAATTTTTACAACTCTATTGTAGAGATGGTTAAGCAGCTTAGGGTTGAATATAAAAACAGGGATGAAGCGTCTAAACGTGAAGAAGCGACATACGAAGCAAGAATTAGGCAGATTAAGAAACGGATGTCTACTGCATTTCATGCATGGTGGAACTTGGATAAATAGAAATATCATACCTAAGGAAAATTAAATAATTGCAAAATCTCATTCTTGGATGCGTCTAAGTCTGGGATTTTGTGTTTTGATTAAAGCTATATTAATACTGCTCTGCAGACGCTAAGAAGCCACATGTGTTCGGAACACATGTGGCTTCTTGCGGTTAATCGTGGTGGTGGGTGTGGTGTGGTGGGATTATTCTCAACGGTGACTGTGCACGGCGAATTTACACAGCTACAGGCTGTTCCGCGCGAATCGCATTATAGGTAGCGTCGCTGACGGTCACACCGTACTGCTCGGAGGCGAGCCGCAGAATCTCCTCAACCGTGTAGATGCGGAATACGCCGCCTCCGGTTGCCTGCGCGTATTCACGCAGTAGCTGACGGTTTGCCAGCTGGTGCACGGGTTCGCCGCCCGATGCGGCGCGCACCTGGGGGCCGTTGCGTAGCCAGGTGTCGCGCACGCCTCCGGTGACGAAGACGCAGTCGGTGCCCTTCACGCGGGTGGTTGCTTCGGTAACGCACTGGTTCCAGAGCGCGAAGTCGGCGTCAAAGCTGGCGTTAGCGAGTAGCGGGTGGCCCTGTTGGAGGGCTTCGCGGCACTGCTGCTCGTGGCGTTCGGGGCTGGGCGCGGCACCCACGTGTCCGGTGAAGATGCGGTTCAGTCGCGGCAGGATCGTGTCGTCTTCGCGGCGTGCCACGTTGATGGAGCCGGTGTCGGTGGTGGGTTCGAGAATCCTCATGATCTGTGCGATGGAGTGGTCCAGCTGGTGCGTGACTGAACGCAGCGCGCTCCAGGGGGAGTTGCGTTCTTCGGGAAGGGTTTCTTTGAAGGACGCAAGCGCTGAGCGGACGCGGTCTGCGGCGGCGGGTACGGGGGATGCGCCGTCGAGTGCTGCCCAGAATTCTTTGAGTGCCTGGTGGGGGAGGAAGGCGTGTCCGCGCAGCTGTGAGTAGGCGCGGAGGATTTCATCGCTGATGTGGGTGGGGTAGTTGTAGAGGCATGCAAGCGCGGTGGAGTCGAAGGCGATGAGAATTCCGTGGTGAATGGAAGTCAGCGGGGCGCGATCGAGTTCCTTGTACTCGACGAAGTCTGAGTACAGGGTGCGTGCTTGACGGGTGATTGACATGAATCCCCTCCGGGTGTCGAGTATGGTCGGTCAAATGCGAGTGCCGGAGAAGTCGAGGAGAATACCTATTTCAGTGTATCGGCCTTCTTTGGCAGGTGATGGAGTTTCGGTATAAATATTTTGTTTATTACGTTTGTATCTAGCCCGATGATGCGTTATTGCATGTCAGAGTCATTTTCGGGTCTATGTTTTAGGTGTGAATTTCGCCGCGTGACCTCTACGTTGTGCGGGTTTTTCTTTGTGGTCATGAGCAGTATAGAACAAAAACATGCATTAAGATGCAAAATCTGCGTGGTGGCTCAAAAATGACGAAAGAAAACTCCTCCCACCTGCACATGGGACGCATATAACACGCCTGAGACAAGGCGAGAAAGTAGATGAACGTTTAATCCGTCCTGTAGACTTTAAATGATTCAAATTTGATAAAGGAGAAGAGTAATGTCAGAGCTGACCACTCAAAACCAGGCGGAGGAGCAGGGCCCGGCCCGCACTGTCGTCGTAGCAGAAGACGAGGCATTGATTCGCCTCGACATCGTTGAAATTCTGAAGGACCAGGGTTTCGATGTTGTTGCAGAAACCGATAACGGCAAGACCGCCGTCGAGCTAGCACAGAAGCACCGCCCCGATCTCGTCCTCATGGATGTGAAGATGCCGATTATGGACGGCATCACCGCAGCTGAAGAAATTGCGAAGGAACAGATTGCTCCCGTCGTTCTGCTGACCGCATTCAGCCAGAAGGAACTCGTTGACCGTGCCGTTGAGGCGGGCGCTATGGCGTACGTCGTCAAGCCGTTCTCCCCGAACGACCTGGTTCCCGCAATCGAGGTGGCAATCAGCCGCTACGAGCAGATTCGCGCCCTCGAGAAGGAAGTTGGTACCATCCGCGACCAGTTCGAGACCCGTAAGCTGGTTGACCGCGCAAAGTCGCTGCTCATCACCAAGATGAACCTGACCGAGCCGGAAGCATTCCGCTGGATTCAGAAGACCTCCATGGACCGCCGCCTGTCCATGCGTGAAGTTTCCGACACCATCATCAAGCAGCTCTCCTAAATACGAGACGTACAAAGTACACATCGGTACAGGTACGAACGTACGCTACGGCGAAGACTAGGGTTCGCCCGTATGCGCCTTCGGTTGGTCAGCATCTGACCAGCACCTTTTCATGACACACTAACGCCCCATCCCTCACAATGAAACTGAGGGACGGGGCGTTAATGTTTTATCTTCTGAAGCTCGCACCCTGCCGGAGCAGTCGGAGCGTTTCTATGCCAGTGCTGCAGGCAACTCAGCGCCGCAAGAAGCGCAGCGTCGGGCAGGCTTAGCGCATGTATCGGTTCAAATCATCTTCGTCATTGTTGGGGCCGCTAATCGGGCGGTCCGTGGGGGAGCCAGCCCAGAGCATGCCGCCGGTACCGAGCATCACGCCCAGCCACCAGAAGCTACCGGGGTTATTAATTGCGGTGACCAGGCACACCAGCATCACACCGATTGCGATGGGCAGGACAATGCGCTTAGCGCGCACAATCTTCGGGTAACGCTTGAAATAGGGGGTGCGCTCGCGGGCCATGG
>ERZ773045.800-NODE-800-length-15155-cov-3.311987_pt1 | contig 15155 bp, 12 predicted proteins | sample MGYA00580635_ERZ773045 | MGnify/ENA primary metagenome ERZ773045 (study PRJEB29015, sample SAMEA2738115) | human oral metagenome | biome: human oral; feature: human-associated habitat; material: saliva | place: China | collected 2261 ...
CCTTGACCATGCGGTCGATGTCTTCCTTCGAGAGGGAGGTACCGCCGGTAATAGTCATAGACTGCTCAGCACCGGTGCCCTTGTCCTTTGCGGAGACGTGCACAATGCCGTTGGCGTCAATATCGAAGGTGACCTCAATCTGGGGTACGCCGCGCGGTGCGGGGGCGATACCGGTCAGCTCGAAGGTACCCAGGTTCTTGTTGTCGCGGGTGAATTCGCGCTCACCCTGGAACACCTGAATCGACACGGAAGGCTGGTTGTCTTCAGCGGTCGTGAAGGTCTCAGAACGCTTGGTCGGAATAGCGGTGTTGCGCTCGATCAGCTTGGTCATCACGCCACCCTTGGTTTCGATACCGAGGGACAGCGGGGTCACGTCGATCAGCAGAACGTCCTTGCGGTCGCCCTTGAGCACGCCTGCCTGCAGGGCTGCACCCATTGCCACGACCTCATCGGGGTTAACACCCTTGTTGGGTTCGCGGCCAGTCAGGTCCTTCACCAGGTTAGCCACGGCGGGCATACGGGTGGAACCACCCACGAGCACGACCTCGGAAATATCCGAAACCTTGATGCCTGCTTCCTTAATAACGTCCTGGAAGGGCTTCTTGGTGCGTTCGAGCAGGTCGCTGGTGAGATCCTCAAACTTTGCGCGAGAGAGCTTCTCGTCCAGGTGAATCGGGCCTTCGGGGGTTACCGAGAGGTACTGCAGCGAAATGTTGGTGCTGGATGCGCTGGAGAGCTCCTTCTTAGCCTGCTCAGCTGCCTCCTGCAGACGCTGCAGAGCGATCTTGTCTTTGGAGAGGTCTGCGCCGGTCTTGGACTTGACCTGCTCAAGCAGCCAATTCACAATGCGCTGATCCCAGTCGTCGCCGCCCAGGCGGTTGTCGCCGCTGGTTGCGCGCACCTGAATGGTGGAGAAGCCGTCTTCGTCCTTGCCAACTTCAAGCAGGGAGACGTCGAAAGTACCGCCGCCAAGGTCGAAGACCAGAATCAGTTCGTCCTCTTTACCCTTGTCCAAGCCGTAAGCCAGTGCAGCTGCGGTCGGCTCGTTCACGATACGCAGAACGTTCAGACCCGCGATTTCGCCGGCTTCCTTGGTGGCCTGGCGCTCAGCGTCGTTGAAGTATGCGGGAACGGTGATAACCGCATCAGTCACCTTGTCGTTCAGGTATGCTTCAGCATCGTTCTTGAGCTTCTGCAGAATACGTGCAGAAATTTCCTGCGGGGTGTATTTCTTGCCGTCAATTTCAGTCGTCCAGTCGGTGCCCATGTGGCGCTTGACGGACGAGATGGTGCGATCAACGTTAGTGACCGCCTGGCGCTTTGCTACACTGCCCACCAGAACGTCGCCATCCTTGGAGAATGCGACCACGGAGGGGGTGGTGCGGGCGCCTTCAGCGTTAGGGATAACTTCCGGTTCGCCACCTTCAAGGGTGGATACGACCGAGTTAGTGGTGCCGAGGTCAATACCAACTGCACGTGCCATGTTTTGTACTCCTTAGTGTTATGCCCCGCTTCTTGGCGAGGCGGGTTCCTTGGTTAAATCTTCGGGGCGTAAGGGGTTTTAGACCAAGCGCATGCACAGTGAAGATGTGCTGGGATGCTGCCCGGTGAGTGACCCCTTGAGCCTCATGTACTCAAGTTTTACACATGTTTGGGTAGATGTCAACAGACTTGAGTGAAAAAGACTCAACTTTTTGAAGTGAGTGTGAGTTATGATGCGGTGGCAAGGAGCGATGTGCTGGTGATTTTGGTACGGAAATAGGCGGAAATTAGGGGTTATTTGGGCGGTAACTTACCTGGATGCGGGCATTTCATCTCTACTCAACGAAATATATGAGGTTAACAATGGAAAATCCGACATATGCGGTCTCCCTCACCCTATGATGGAAGGTGAGTGTTTGGTTTAGGCTAAGGAGCACAAAGTGTCTGTTATCCAATGGCTATCGTCTGTTACCCTATGGGGATTGCCTGTTACCCCATGGATACCTCCCATAATCATTACAATTGTTGTTGTTATTACAGGACTTCTATCCCTTATATGCTCTGCTTGGAATAGCAAAAATAAAGATAATAATGGGCACCCTAGTAAACTTAGACACGAAAAGTGGTTCTACATCTGGATTATTGAGATTGCTGTGCTAGGCGGAACCTGGGCTTTCTTTCTACCTATAGCAATCAACTCAGGTTTCTGTAAAGATGATGATGGTGCCGCCCTCCGTCAGGCACTAATTTATACAACCGGCGGAGTCTTAGGCGTTATTACTTTAGGCGAGACACACCGCAAGAATACTCTTGAAAAAACTAAGAACGATCAGGATCATACTCGGCAAGTTCATGCCGAGCGGAGAAGCCGTTACATCACAGCAATTGAACAACTTTCCAATAGCGACAGCGCCACAACCCGTCTTGGTGGCGTTTACTCTCTCGTAGGGCTGGTAGATGAATGGTTAGCAGACGAAAAAACTATCCCTAACATCAAGGAACGCCGCAAAAAGGGGCAAGTCATTATCAACAACCTGTGCGCTTACATCCGTTCTCCATTCCTTCTTGCAGAACGCGCTGAGCAGCTAGATAGACCCTACACAAAAGATCTACAGATTGATTTCGACGGAGATAAAGAAAAGTTCGATGCCAATAAAAGAGCTTTTTCCCGAGATAAAGCTGCATTAGAAGAAGAACGTCAAATAAGACAAAGCATCATCAAAGAAATACGCGAGCATCTATCTAAAAATTATTCAAAATCAGGCCCCTGGTCAGATCTTGATTATGACTTCTCAAACGCCCATTTCTTCTATCCTGTTAACTTCAACAACAGTTATTTCGGTACTTCAATAGTAAATTTCTCCGGGGCGACCTTCACCCAGGACGCTGACTTCATCGGGGCGACCTTCGCTTGGGCTAGCTTCTTCAGGGCGACCTTTGCTTGGGCTAGCTTCTTCAGGGCGACCTTCACCCAGGACGCTAACTTCTTCGGGGCGAAATTCACCGAGCGTGCTGACTTCATCGGGGCGACCTTCACCCAGTATGTTAACTTCTCCAGGGCAATCTTTCATAGCGAGCCATCATTTACAGATGTACTAGGAAAAGCAAGATTCTCTCATAAGGTTGCTCCAGAAAGCTATAGTTTCGGGGTTAATCCAGATAGCCCCTGCAAAATCGAGATCGAAGAACAAGAACATAACGGTACTAAATTCATCATCCCTAAAGGCACAATACTGTTCGACCCCGACGAACTTTCTGAGCAGGAAGATAACAACAGCAACGACAGCTAAAACCATCTTGAACAAAGCAGTTTGGGGCGTATCGCCCGCCCTCTAGGGGCCGGTAATACGCCAAATGCTGCGTTATTCGCGGATGCCGATATTTTCCGCGCGCGGGCTCGCCGCTGGCATACACTTAAAACCATGTACCGCATCATGACTGTCTGCACCGGAAATATTTGCCGCTCCCCCGTGGGCGAGTACCTGATTCGTGAGCACGCGCGCCAGGCGGGGCTTGAGGTTGAGGTCGCGTCCTCCGCCATCACGGACTACGAGATCGGCAACCCCATCGACACCCGCGCCGGCCGCATACTCACCGCGCGCGGCATCGACCCCAGTGGGCACCGCGCATCCAGATTCGTAACCGAAGACTTCGACCGCTACGACCTGATTCTGGCGATGGACACCCCGCACTACCTGCACCTGAAACAGCTTGCGCGCACCGAAGACGACAAAGCCAAAATCCGTATGATGCGCTCCTTCGACCCCGCAATGGCGGGCAAGAACCTGGACGAGCTGGGCATCTACGACCCCTGGTACGGGCAGATGCGCGACTTCGAGTACACGACCGAGCTTATCGACACCGCGGCGCGGGCGCTGATCGCGGGTCTTGCCGCCGAGGGCGACGCCGCGTGAGCGACCAGTTTCGGGGCCTCACGGATGATTTGCTGCCCCGCATCGTCGGCGGCCCGCGCCCGTACATTATTGCCGTGGACGGGCGCAGCGGAAGCGGTAAAACCACCCTCGCGCGGCGGCTTGCTGCCACCCTGCGGCAGCACCCGGTGCAGGGCGGGCCGCTGACGGTGCTGGAACTATCCCTTGAGAACATGTACCCCGGTTGGGACGGTCTGGAGGCCGGTGTGGAGCAGTGGGGGCGCCTCAGTGCCAGCCTGGCCAAGCACACACCCGGCAGCTACACCCCCTGGAATTGGGAGCAGAACCGCCCAGCCCCACCAGTCACTGTGCACCCGGATACCGCGCCGGTGATCGTGTGCGAAGGCGTGGGGGCGCTCTGCGGGGCGTTCAACTACGGCGTACTGGTGCAGGCCGATACCGGGGTGCGGTATGAGCGGGCGATGGCGCGCGACGGGGAAACCTACCGGCCCTACTGGAACATGTGGGCCGCGCAAGAAGAGCAACTATTCGAGGATTACGGCTCGTACTACACCACCAGCCCCGGCTGTCCTGAGGGGCCCAACTGGGTGTACCGCACTGGGTAGCGAACCGGCTTAGGCTGGTTCCGCCCTCTAACCCTCACCACACCGGAAGAGGTGCAGGTCACGCATCCACTGGCTTACGGTGCATGAGTGACCGCCGCTAGACTGGATGAGTGCGTTTCTAGCCGGGTGCACCCGCCCGCCCCACGAAGCAGCAGGCAGGCCCGGCGCCGTTACGCATCCCCAAAATTTAGAAAGCATACAGTACACCAGTGTCTACGTCACAGACCAATACTCAGCACCCCAACCACGCAAAGCCCTCATTCGGGCTTTCCCCGGCAACTATTGTCACCCTGGCGGCGCTCACCGCCATCGCCCCGCTGGGCATCGACATGTATATCGCCTCGCTACCGACCATTGCCGAGGAGCTGCACACCACCGAGGCCGCCGCCTCCATGACCCTCAGCGCCTTCATGATAGGCATGGCGCTCGGGCAGCTTATAATCGGCCCGCTCTCCGACAAAACCGGGCGCCGCACCCCGCTGCTGATCGGCTCAGCCGTGTGCTTCGCCGCCACGGCGCTATGCGCCTTCTCCCCCACCATTGAGGTGTTCATTGCGGCACGTTTTCTGATGGGCTTCAGCGGCTCAGTCGGTGCGGTACTGGCCCGCTCCATCGTCGCCGACACCACGAAGGGGCTGGCCACCGCCAAGCTCATGGGCATCATGATGATGATTAACGGGTTCGCCCCCGTGCTGGCGCCGCTCTTTGGCGGGTGGGTGCTCTCATGGGGTACGTGGCGTTCAGTGTTTAACGTGCTGACCGTTATTACCGGTGCCCTTATGCTCGCCGTCATCTTTATTCTGCGGGAAACCCTGCCCACCGAAAAACGCTACCAAGGCACAGCGCTGAGCGTGTACTCCGAGATTCCGAAAGTGTTCAGGATCCGCCGGTACATGGGGTTCTCACTGACCATGTGCTTCGCGTTCGGAGCGCTCTTCTCGTACATTTCGGGCTCAACCTTTGTGCTGCAGAAAATCCTGGGGCTTGACGCCGGGCAGTACACTCTCGCGTTCGGCGTGAACTCCCTCGGCATTGTGGCCATGAGCTCGCTGGCGACCGCGCTGGTGGGGAAGGTCGCCCAACGCACCATCGTGAATGTTGGTGTGAGCGCCCTGCTGGTTGTTTCGGTGCTGCTCACCGGTTCGTTCCTCATCGGGATTTCGCTGTGGCCCACCCTGATTCTGCTGTTCTGCCTCACCTGCTCGGTGGGCCTGGTGTTCGGTAACGCCTCGGCGCTGGCACTGAACGAGGCACGCCACATGGCGGGCAGCGCATCCGCCGTGATGGGCACGATTCAGGCGCTTCTGGGCGGACTTGCCGCGCCCCTGGTTTCGCTGGGCGGCGAGGGCTCCTATATGCCGATGGCGTTCTCAATTCTGGGCTTCGCACTGATGACCGCGCTTGTGCTCTTCACAACCCCACGTAAGGACGCCGACTATGCGGCAGACGGCGGCGAAGGTGGGCGCTAGCGCTTCGCATCGAGTGTGTTAAGACGTTGATACCCAAGAAGCGGGTTTTTGCCGAAAAGATGAAAAAATATCATCATTTTCGAGCAGAAACCCGCTTCTCCTCGTAATCGCCCTAGCTGCTGGTATTCTGATAAATCCTAAGATTTTAAGGAGGCTGACCGTGAGCCCCGACGAAAACCTCACAAGTGCAGAGATCATCAAACGGTTCAACCACTTCTACGACTGCTGGCTGGATTCGATCACCGTAACCTATGCAAAGGGAACAGCTGTTCGTCTGCGATTCTGCGCGGTGGACTGGAACCATGTAGACGGCGGCTGGGAGAAGGCCGCTAACGACGACGTCTGGCGGCATGTCACCGTAACCCTGGAAAATATTTCGGACTACCGGGTGCAAGGCCCGTTCATCAGCATATGCAGCGGAGTTCATGCTCTCGAACGGGACGGCAAAATCGGGCTCGACGTCGAAGGGTACAACGACAACCCCGAAACCTTCGAGGACATCGCCGAGGCAGACATATACTTTATCGCCGAAAGCGCCACCTGGGAGCTGGGCCCGCTCGGCGTGCACTGCTGTGAGGGCACGTGAGCCACTACACTGGAAACATGACTAGTTCCGTGATGCTCCTAAATTCAGAGAACCCGCAAGGCGTTGCCGTAGACCCCGCCCAGCCGCTTATCGGCGTGGAAGACCAAGGATTTACCCGTGGCGACGGCGTTTTTGAGACCATGCTCGCCGTCAATCGGCGGGTGCGAAAACTTGATATGCACCTCACCCGACTCGAATCTTCGGCGCGTATGCTCGACCTGCCCGAACCTGACCTGCACCAGCTTCGGGATGCGCTGGCAAACCTCCTCGCCCAGGCCGTGCCCGGCGCCCACACGGAAATCGGCGAAGAGCATATCGTCAAAATCATTACCTCACGCGGGCTGCCGAGCGCCTCTGCGGGAATGCCCGCCGGGCCATACACCCTGCTGATCGCGTCCCCGGTGCCCGAAACTACCGTGAACCAGCGGCAGAACGGCGTGAAGGCCATGCTGCTGCCGCGCGGGCACGACCCCGCCGACAACACCGCATACCCGTGGCTGCTGGCGGGCGCGAAAACCCTCTCATACGCGGTGAATATGGCGGTGCTGCGGTACGTTCACTCCCACGGCGCGGACGACGCGATTTTTATGACCGACAACCGCCGCATTCTGGAGGGGGCAACCTCGTCGGTGCTGATGGCGCGTATCGAAAACGGTGTAAAGACGCTGTACACCCCCGAACCGAACCATGGAATCCTGCCCGGCACCACGCAGGGCGCTATTTTTGAGGCGGCGCGGCGCGACGGCTGGGAGCTGGGCTACGGCCCGCTGTACCCGCAGGATCTTTTCGAGTCAGATGGGGTATGGCTCGCCTCCTCGGTGCGTCTGCTCGCCCCGGTTACGCACCTGAACGGTACGGCGTTAGCGCACGATGCGCAGCTCACGCACCGGTTCTTGGAATACCTGGCACAGGGCTAAGGTGCAGGGTTAGCGGCGCAAGGCTGATACTTGCGCCGCGCCCGCCCTCAGCCCGGTTTTCAGAGCCGAGAACCTAGCGGCAGCTTCGGTGCGGCTACTGCCACAAGAAACGCAAGGTTCCTAGTCCCAGCGAAACCCCGTAGGCGCACGCCACGATCACGGCGGCGGCAACCGCAACATACGCATCACGCCGGGAATAGGCGGGCACGCGTGCCCAGGAACGTTTGCCGGTACCGAAACCACGCGCCTCCATTGTGACCGCAAGGCGCGAACCGCGGCGAATTGCCTGTACCATGAGCGCGAAGGCCTGCCCTGCACCGGTTTTGATGCGCCCGAGCGGGCCCTGACCCGCACCCAGCCCACGTGCACGCCGTGCCTGCCCCAGCGTATTCCACTCCCCAAACAGGATGCCGACAAGGCGTAACGCCGCCAACGCGGCAAGCACGAAACGGGCGGGCAGGCGGAAAGTTTGGGCGAGCGAATCGCCCAGGTCGGTTGGGTCTGTTGAGAGCACAAACGCGAAGGTCGGCAGAATCATCGCCAGGGAACGAATCATCATCGAAAACGCCGCCGCGAGTGACCCTTCCGTGATGGTGTTCAGCCCAAAATCGAGCAGGACGGCACCGGTTTTATTGACAAGAATCGCCACGCTCCAGCCAGTGGTCAGCACCGCGATTAGGATAGGCCAGCTGCGCGCCAGCAGGTTTACCGGTCGAAACCCGACCGCAATAAACCCCAGCAGCTCCAGCCCAAAGATGATAGCCGCAGTTACCGGGTCTTGAATGAGGATTGCCGCAAGAACCAGCACGCCCGCAACCACTAATTTGACGCCCGCGTTAAGCCCGCCAAACCAGCTGTTGCGCTCGGCACTCGGCCCGAAAAAATCGGTATTCATGCGCTACTTCCCTTCCTGAAAGCCCCGGTCTGCGGGCTCATGCGGCAGACTTTCGAGCGTGATACTCCGCCCGCCCAAAGCCGCCGTAAATTCGAGGTCGTGAGTCACCGAGATCACCGCAACCCCCTCCGCAAGAAGCCCGCGAATCAAGCGCACCAGTTCGCCCCAGGTGCTCGCATCCTGCCCGAAAGTCGGTTCGTCAAGAATCAGCACGCGCGGCGCCGTCGCCAAAGCGGATGCGACCGACAGTCGGCGTTTTTGCCCGCCCGAAAGCGTGAACGGGTTGGCATCTAAGAGCCTGTCTAAACGCAAGCGGTCGGCGAGGGATGCGGTGGCGGCGGCCAGCGCATCCTCATCAATTTTTTCGCGGCGCAGGGCGGCGAGGCGGCGCGGCCCGAGTTCGAGTTCTTCGCGCACGCTGCCGCGCACGAATTGGTATTCGGGTTCTTGGAAAACGTAGCCGATGCGCCCCAGCAGCTGGGCGGGACTCCAGGAGGGAATATCCCAGCTGGCGGCTGTTTTCTCGCGGGTGAGGGAGCTTTCTGCCGTTGGGTTTTGCTCGAACTCGCGCAGTGCTTCGTGCGCGTGCAGGGTTCCGTTGGGGGCGTAGAGGAGCCCGGCGAGAGTGAGTGCGAGGGTTGATTTTCCGGCGCCGTTGGGGCCGAGGATGCTCAGGTGCTCGCCTTCTCGAATGCTCAGGTTAATGCCCCCGCGCAGGGCGGGAATATCCAGGGGCACGGGTGCGGGTTCCGGCATGGTTTTGAGCTGTCGCCGGCGTGCCCGTAACTGTTTTTTACTCGGAAATTCCCGCGTAATCGCAAGGTTTTCGGCGCTTAGGAGTATGCGCCCGCTCGGTGCCGCTGCGGCGGCGGGTTCGGGAACATACCCGGGCACCCACACGCCGTTGGCGATGAGGGTTTCGCGGGCTTGGGCGAGCACGGTTTCGGGCGCGCCGTCGTGGGTGATGCCTCCATCGGCACCAAGCACGATGACGCGGTCCATATGCTGCGCCCACACGCCCACCCGGTGTTCGACGACGATCAGGGTGGCACCGGTTGCCGTGACCGCCTGCACCACGGCATCGCGCACCTGTTGAACGCCCTCGGGGTCGAGGTTCGCGGTGGGTTCGTCCAGCAGAATGGCGCGCGGGTGCATCGCCAGGATTCCGGCGAGCCCCAGGCGTTGTTTCTGCCCACCCGAAAGCGCATTCGTGGGATGCTCATGCGGCAGGTAGTCGAGCCCGACGGCGGCGAGCGCATCGTCAACGCGCGCCCAGATTTCTTCGCGTGCGACCGCAAGATTTTCGGGGCCGAAGGCTACGTCATCACCCACGCGGGCGAGCACGACCGATGATTCTGGGTCTTGCTGCATGAGCCCGATGAGTCCGCGTGCGTCTTCGGGGGCTACGCCGTCGATGCGCGCGCTGCCGCTTTGGCTCTGCCCGTCGTGATCGTGCAGCACCCCGGCGATAGCGTGCAGGAGCGTTGATTTTCCTGCGCCGGAGGGCCCCAGCAGCAGTACTTTCTGTCCGGGTTCGATGCGCAGGTTCACGTTCGAGAACGCTGGTTTTTCGCGCCCGGGGTGGTGCCAACCGAAGTTGTGAAGGTCGATTGCGGCACCGCGGGCGGGCGCATCGGGGGCGGTACTGTGGGGTTCGGTCATGGTTGCACCCTGGGTTGCGGATGGTTCAGGATGTTCCGTGTTTGAGGGTTTGAGCGTTGGGATAGGCTGTGACATACGCCTGCCTGCCTATTATCCGCGTGCGGTACGTGCCTGCACGCCGGAGGCAAGCGAGGCGAGTACCCCGGTTTTAGCGAGCGCTTTCGTGAGTCCCCAGGAGAGTACCCCGGCGAGTACAATTCCTGAGACGACCGCGCATACCACGTAGATGACGGCTTTGAAGATTTCCATGTCTGGGTAGTAGATGATGATTTCGTTGACACCCATGAAAAGCCCGCTCAGTGCGCCCGCGAAGGCTGCTGTGCTGAGGTTCCAGACGCGGTACCCGAACACGGCGAAGGCGATTTCCGCACCAATTCCCTGGAAGAATCCGGCGATGAGGATTGATTGGCTCCAGGCGCCTCCGGTGAGGAATACGGAGATGACGGCGGCGACGATTTCGCAGTAGAGCGCGGCGCCGGGCTTGCGGATAAGGTACCCGCCGAGCACACCGGCGAGCAGCCACATACCGGCGACGATGGGTCGGTATTCGGGAACCGCCGCGAAGAGCGTTTTAGTGGCGGGGTCTACGGCAATATCCCAGATCCAGAAGATTACCGCGCAGGCGGCGGCGACCACAGAGACGATGACGATTTCATTGACCCGCCAGCTGAGGCGAGATTTTTGAGACATATTTTCCTCCCATGATTGGAAGGGGAACATCCACACCCGTTGCGGGTGGGGTGTTGAGAAAAACATATTTCGACTCCCTACGCCGGTACTAACCGGATCAGGTTCGAGGGTCTGCGTTGCACTCTCAGCGCCCGTCTGCGGCGCTCCCCTGTCGTGTTGCTTCGAGAGTTCGAAGCTTATAAACGTTTACATTCTATGCCGTGTGAGTCGTTTTCTGTGAGTTCGTTGAGTTTTTGAATCGGTTTATGACAAGAACGTGCGGCAGGTCGGTAATATGATTCCTTGATTTGCCGCTGGTATACGCCTTTCAGACCCGCAATACTGTGCTTTTTCTCACGTTCTAGAGTTTTTACCCCGATTTTTCGTGTATACGCGCGTTAAAACAGGTCATGTTCTCTGCATCTGAGCCGCAAAGCCGATAGGCTAGGGATAGTCACTTCTGATTTTTGAGGAGAAGATATGAACCCCGTAGCAAAGATTGCTATCACCGGTGCCAATATGGCCGCCGCCGCCCTGACAAGCAAAGGTCTTGGCGCAGCGTGGAAGCGTGTGACCGGTAACGAACCTCCTACCACCGACCCCGAGTCCGAAGACACTCTGCGCAATGTTATTGTGTGGACCGTCATCACCTCCGTGGTGGGTGCCCTGGTAAGCGTCGGTATTGCCCGCGCACAGCGCCGTTTCTTCTCATAATTTCACGGTGTAATTTGGGTGGATGCGCCGCCCCCGCAGCCTTCACGCTGCAGCGGTGTGCGCATCCTTTCCGATGTGCTGAATAGTCTGCCTGTTCAGAAGAGAATAAGGCGCTTGGCACGCTGGGAGGCGATGCCTACGGCAGTGTCGCCGGGGTAAGCCACGAAACCAGCACCAGATTGAGGGCGCCTAGCTGCGTCTTACACGAAAGTGAACACATCCGTTATGACCTCACACGTTCCCGATCACAGTAACAGCCGCCGTTCGGTCACGTCCTGGGTACTGTGGGATGTTGGCTCATCAAGCTTTGGCACTATCATGATGACCTTCATCTTCACGGTCTACCTCACGAGCTCCTATTTCGGGTCTACCGAAAGTGCTTCTGCGGCTCTCTCTTTAGGATTGACTGTCTCCGGGGTCTGCATTGCGTTTTTTGCTCCGGTCAGCGGCCAGCGCGCCGATAAATCCGGTACAGGTATCTTCTGGCTGGGTGTGAACACGCTCAGCATGGTGCTTCTTTCTGCTCTGTGTTTCTTCGTGGAACCTAACCCCGGGCACCTGTGGTTAGGCGTGATCCTGATTTCTGCGGCGAATATCTTCAGCGAATTTGCCGCCGTGAACTATAACGCCGTGCTGCCGCGAGTTTCAACCCCGAACAATATTGGCAAAATCTCTGGAATCGGCTGGTCGGCGGGTTATGTGGGCGGCCTGGTGGCTCTGCTTATCGTGTTGTGGGGATTTATTTTTGAGCCTAACGGGCTGCACCTGAGCACCGATAACGCTTTCAATATTCGTGCGGTAACGTTGTTTTCCGCCCTGTGGTGCCTGGTCTTCTGCGCCCCCATCCTGATTCGGATGCGCCGACGCAAACACGTGTTGCCGGAGGTGCTGCCCACCCGCGAGCTCAGGTTCCTAGAACGCGGTCTCTCGCGTCTTTCCCCAGCGCGGCAGGGAGGACTATTCGCCTCCTATAAGGAACTGTGGCGCACCATTGTCAGACTTCGTAAAACTGCCCCTCAGACTCTCTATTTCCTGTGTGCCAGCGCTATCTTCCGCGATGGTTTAGCCGGTATCTTCACCTTCGGCGGCGTGCTGGCGGCTGGTTCCTTCGGGTTCAGCACCTCGGATGTCATTATTTTCGGTGTTGCCGCCAATGGTGTTGCTGCCGTAGGCGCGGTGCTGGGCGGGTACCTGGATGACTATCTGGGCCCCAAAAAGATTATTATTTTCTCGCTGGTAGGCATCCTGATTGCTGCCGTGCCCCTGCTCTTGTTCCCCTACCCTATGACCTTCTGGATTTGCGCGCTCATTCTCGCCCTTTTCGTGGGACCCGCGCAGTCCTCGTCGCGTACCTTCTTGGCGCGTATCGCCGATCCCGGTACGGAAGGTGAGCTCTTCGGGCTGTATTCGACAACAGGTCGCGCAACTAGCTTCTTGTCCCCCTTGCTCTTCGGTCTGTTCGTCACGATTTTTAATGCTCAGGTGTGGGGTATTCTCGGCATTATGGTCGTGGTGCTGGCGGGCCTGCTGCTGGCCCTGCCGTTAGAATCGCCACAAGCGCTTCACCTGCGCAAGGCACGCCGCGCCGAAAAGAAAGCGGCCAAAGCGGTGCAGCGGTAGTTCTTTACTCGCCCCCCCCCTTGACCTACGAGTCTTAACCCGCGAGCAGATAGCAATCCGCTATCTGCTCGCGTATTTATTGGGTTTTTAGTTCGAGTCTTCTTCGGTATACAGCGGGTCGTCTACGGTGCGCATCGTGAGTATGCCGCTTTCAGACAGCTGCTCAACAACCTGGCGATGCGCATCCTCGGGCAGCCCCTCAAACAACTCACGCATGACTTCGTAGTGCTCCCGCACCGTCAGTTCGTGAGCGGCGTTAATCCAACACTCCGCCGCGAATGCGGAAAGCTCATCCAGTGAATCTCCGTGATGTAGCAGGAATCTTTCTCCATCCACCAGGTACCCGACGGTACCGAACATGCGCTGAAGAACCTGCGTACCGTTAGGGTATACGTTCGGCAAGCGGTCGGGCACCTCAAAGGTCTCGTACTCGTCCACTCTCTCGGAGTTCGGGAGCACAGCATCCTCGGCGAGAAGTTCACGCACGAGCGGCTCAATATCTTCAACCTCGGAATACACCAGCCGCCATACGCCTCCGCACTGCTCAAACAGGCGAATAATCGAGAGCACCCCCTCGGGGTTGAGCGCCACGCCGGAGGTCTGCTCGGCAATCGACATGAGCGCATCCCCCAGGCTCACACGCTCAAGATAGGGTTTCGTGGGCTCATCGGTGCGCCCCACCATGACGACGCGAGCGGCTGTATAGCTCGTATCCTCACAGTCCGCCGCGTTCAGACCCAGATCCACAGGGTTGCGCTGTTCCTTCGGCTCGTCGTCAGAAACAACCAGCGACAGCGGCTTTGGGTAGGGGTAAATCTCGCGGTCGGCACCCACGATCGTGGTTTCGTCCGTCAGATAGGTGAACTTCTTCCCCAGATACTGCGCGGCGGTCGTCTTCCCCCGCCCCGAAGCACCCACCAGCACCAGCGCGCGCTTCGTGGCGGGATCGCCAATGGCGGCGGCGTGCAGCATGGTGCGCTTACCCGCCAACTGCTGAATCATAGCAACCGTCAGATTAGACGTCAGAGTCTCCAACGCCTGCTTCTCGTTCTGAATATTAAGAATCTGCAGAATCCCGAACGGGTTCACCAGGTCGGGGTGCTCGTCAAACAGATTCATACTCCCGTCCGTGAGCACAATAGCGTGCGCCACAGACTGGGTTGCCTCAAGGGCATCATGCACACTATCGAAGAGGCGCGGGGATAGACTCCCCCAGGTCTGTACGATCTGCTCGCGCAGCGCATCGGGAACACCGGGACCAAAAATAACCTTCAGATCGGCACCGGCAGGGCTTAAAGCCATTGTCTTGAACGACAAGGTATCTCCTTGAAAAAATCATGCGGACGGCGACTAGTCGCCAGATTTCTCAACGGGGATCTCTGTACGGTGAAAGTTCAGGTAGCTGCGCGATGCGGTCGGCCCGCGCTGCCCCTGGTAGCGGTTTCCGTATGCGCCGGAACCATACGGATGCTCAGCCTCGCTTGTGAGCCGGAAGAAACACAGCTGACCGACCTTAGACCCGGGCCACAGCATGACCGGCAGGGTCGCCATATTAGACAGTTCCAGGGTCACGTGCCCTGAAAATCCGGGGTCAATGAACCCTGCGGTTGAGTGGGTCAAAAGCCCCAAACGCCCGAGTGAAGACTTACCTTCCAGGCGAGCCGCCACATCCGCAGGCAGGGTCACCTGTTCGTAGGTGGAACCGAGCACAAACTCGCCCGGATGCAGAATAAAAGGCTCGTCGGGGGCAACTTCCACCAGGCGAGTCAGTTCCTCCTGCTCCTGCGACGGGTCAATATGCGGGTACTTATGGTTGTCAAACAGACGGAAAAAGCGGTCGATGCGCACATCGACGCTCGCCGGCTGAATCATCGAATCGTCAAACGGCTCAAGTACGATACGGCCGTCAGCAATTTCTCGTCGAATATCGCGGTCTGAAATAAGCACACTCTAAGGATACCGACTCCAGACTCCATACTTCACCATTGCTCAAAAAGAACAGCCGACAAGTCAAAAATAAAAATCTGCGGCAAAGTGTGCGAACCGGGGCAGCACACGCTACACTAGGTTAAGTCCGATCACGGATGCGCGGCTGTAGCTCAATGGTAGAGCGCACGCTTCCCAAGCCTGATACGCGGGTTCG
>ERZ773045.801-NODE-801-length-15153-cov-2.788780_pt1 | contig 15153 bp, 12 predicted proteins | sample MGYA00580635_ERZ773045 | MGnify/ENA primary metagenome ERZ773045 (study PRJEB29015, sample SAMEA2738115) | human oral metagenome | biome: human oral; feature: human-associated habitat; material: saliva | place: China | collected 2261 ...
AATAATTTTAATTGATAAAGGTCAAATTATAGCTAAGGGCAAACATGATGAGCTGATAAAAGAACCGCTATATGCGAGTCTTTGGAAGCAATACTTAGGAGAGGAGTAAGATATGGAGTTTATCAAATTATCATTCAAATTAGCAGGACAGTATAAAAACCGCCTCAAAGCAGGAATGTTCCTTATTTTTCTACAAAATGCTTCAATGTTATTTGGATTTTTCGCTCTCTTCCTTGCGTTCGGTTGGATGAATGAAACTACCGGCAAGCATATTTGGACGATTTTCGGAGTGCTTTTTGCTTCTTTTCTTTTCAATTTTCTGACAGGCTGGGCGAAAAGCGGTCTTAGTGACGGTGTTTTCTTTAGTATTTTCAAGGATTACCGACTTGCAGTTGGCGAAAAACTTAAAAAAGCTCCTATGGGATATTTTGCAGAACAAAGCTTATCAAGAATTATGGCAGCCTTTACCAATGTTATGAAGAGTCTTGAAAGCTATTCTGCAATGAATATAGACTTTGCTGTTTCCGGCATTTCAATATCCTTTTTCCTCTTGATTGGGATGTTAGGAGTAAATGCTAAAATCGGAATTTTAACCTTAATTTGCTTAATTCTTATTTGGTGTTGTGTATTTCTTATGGTAAATCAAGCAAAGAAAGAAATTGCACGTGAACATGCTGCCATTACCAAAGTAGGTGATGCCCTTGTTAACAGTATCAGCGGCATTCCTGTACTTCGCAGCTTTCCCCTTACGGATGAGGGAGTTGTGGAAGAAATTCATTCTAAATTGAAAAATGCTTCCGAGGAGCTTAGACTTTCTCAAGTGCATTTTGAGATCGTTTTTGTTATTTATACGAGAATTTTTTCTACTATTATAAATCTTTCGAGTCTGCTTGTTACACTGTTTTCTTGTTATCTTTATACAAAAGGGGAAGTTCTATTACCACAAGCTCTTACTGTTTCGGCTGCCGGCTTTATGATTTTTGGCGGGTTAAAGCAACTTGAAAATGCGGCAATCCTAATGGTTAAAAATCCCGCTAACATGCAATATTTGGATGAGGTATTAGATATTCCCGAAATAAGCGATGGGACTCTAGAAGTTGTGGAAAACCAAGATATTGTCTTTGACAAGGTGAGCTTTAGCTACGACAAAAGAAATCCTGTTTTAAAAGACCTTTCATTTTCTATTCCGCAAGGGTCAAAGACAGCTATCGTAGGACCTTCGGGTTCAGGCAAAACTACAATTATCAATTTGATATCTCGCTTTTACGATGTTGACAGCGGTGAGATAAGATTGGGGAATGCGGATGTACGAGAGTATAAAGTTGAAAAATTATTAAAAAATCTTTCACTTGTTTTTCAGGACGTATATCTTTTTCAGGATACTATAGAGAACAATATCCGCTTTGCAAATCCTCATGCAAGCCATGAGGAAGTAGTGGAAGCTGCTAAAAAGGCTCGTTGCCATAATTTTATAATGGAACTTCCCTATGGTTACAATACTATGGTAGGCGAGGGTGGAAGCTCTCTTTCCGGCGGAGAAAAGCAAAGAATTTCCATTGCCAGATGTATCCTGAAGGACTCGCCCATTGTTATTTTAGATGAAGCAACAGCAAGTGTGGATGCGGATAATGAACGGGCTATCCAGGAGGCGATTTCGGAACTCTGCAAGAATAAGACCCTTCTTGTCATTGCCCATAGATTAAAGACCATAAAGGATGCGGACCAGATTCTTGTTGTATCGGACGGAAAGATTATAGAGCGTGGAAATCACGATAAACTTATGGAAGAAGGCGGCATTTACGCACGGATGGTCTCCGTACAGGCGTCTTAAAAAAGGAAAATGAGAAGAAGAGAATAGTTTCAAGAGGACTCTCGGAAAGGGAGTTCTTTTTTTCATTTTTTGTAAAAATGATACTGATAATTGTGTGATATAACGCTTTGTGGGTTTCTATATGAAAAAAATGCAGATTGGAACAAAAAAATCATATAGATACATAAATGGGGTTGATTTTGCAAATGGGGATTTGGGTTAAAAATGCACTTTAGTGAATGGGGATTTGCGTCAAAAATGCACTTTTACGAATGGGGATTTGCGCAGAATTTAGCTTTCGATAAGTGGGGATATGCGTAAAATCGCGGTTTCCCTCTATGTTTAAAGAATTAGGAAAATAAAAAAAGAAAGCAGGAATACGTGTCATTGCATGGTCAATTGTTTTTGGTTTTTTCTGGATAAAAAAAATGCAGATTGGAACAAAAAAATCATACAAATATCTTGATTAAAGCTCGATTTAGAATATAATCTGTTTTATATAGATGAAAAAAAGGTTCCATTCTGCAAAAAAATCATGGAGATTGATATGCTACCAAGAAAGCAATATGTTAATGAGTTAATGAGATTAAAAGAGAACGGAAGAGTTAAGATTATTACCGGTCTTAGACGAAGTGGCAAGTCAGTCCTTCTTTTTGACTTGTTTCGCCGGCAACTCTTAGACGAAGGAGTTGTTCAGGAACAGATTATAGGGATACAGTTGGATGATTTGCGAAATATGAAATATCGCGATCCACTTCATTTGGATGAATATATTAGAAGTCAAATTACAGATGCAAAAAAGGTTTTTTATGTATTTATAGATGAGATACAGCTGGTTTCCGAAGTAAAGAACCCCTATGTGGATAATCAGGAAGCTAAGATTAGTTTTGTAGATGTGATTCTGGGGCTTTTGAAGATAAAAAATGTGGATGTCTATGTGACCGGCAGTAACTCTAAAATGCTTTCGTCAGATGTGCTTACACAGTTTAGAGATAGAGGGGATGAGATTAGAGTGTTTCCTCTTTCTTTTGCTGAGTTTTATGATGCTTATGAAGGAGATAAGCGGGAGGCCTGGCAAGAGTATTACACCTATGGCGGAATGCCGATGACTTTGGAAATGGATACGCATGAACGGAAAAGTAAATATCTTCGAGATCTATTTGAAAGAACTTATCTTAAGGACATCATGGAGAGAAATAAGATCAAGAACGACGAGGAGGTACTGGCTATACTTCTTGATATCCTGGCATCCGGGATTGGTTCATTGACAAATCCCGGTAAACTGTCCAATACCTTTAAGAGTGAAAGAAATATATCCCTTGCACCGGATACCATTGATAGATATTTGCGTTACTTTGAGGATTCCTATCTGCTTCAAAAGGCAAAGCGTTATGATGTTAAGGGGAAAAAGTATATTAAGACACCGTCCAAATATTACTATACTGACTTAGGATTAAGGAATGCCAGACTTGGATTTAGACAAATCGAGGAAACACATTTGATGGAGAATGTTCTCTATAACGATTTGATACGGCGAGGCTTTGATGTAGACGTCGGAGTAGTCGAAATCGCAACTATGGAAGAGGGGAAAAAAGTACGGAAACAATTAGAAGTGGATTTTGTGCTTAATAGGGGAAATGACAGGTACTACATTCAGTCGGCACTAAGCATTGCAGATCCAGAAAAGAAAAAGCAGGAAATCGCATCTCTCCTCAGAATACCGGATTCTTTTAAAAAGATGGTTGTGGTCAAAGACTACTTGAAACCGTGGAAAGATGATAATGGAATCCAGTATGTGGGGATAGAGCATTTCCTTAGGGATGAAAATATCCTTGTGGGATGAAATAACGAATTCCCCCTTTGGCATGAGAGGAGCACGTATGAGAGAATTTAAAAGCATATCCGGCCTGTATGACGGCAATTTAGCCTTATCCATAGCACCGGCCCTCACCCCCAAAGGGATAGAGGAAAATCCATTGTTTTTTCATGGAGAAATCGTGAATCCTACTATTATTGCTGGTGGGCTTTTGGTTCTTGCGGATATTGTGAGCACAAGATATTTTCAGTATGTGCCTGCAGCGCAGAAGGATCCCGTGCTTTCCGCTCAGGGGGATAGGCTAAGAGCGGAGTGCTTTTCCGCTTGTAACGGTGTTTATGCAAGGCTGGATGTATTTCAAACTGCCTTGGATGGAGAAATTCTTTACGGAACTACCAATGTGGATATAGGCGTCAAGCTAAGACAAGCCCTTTGTAAAATCAAACAGGGAGATAGATTAAAGTTTCTTATCGGCGATGAGGGCTGGAAGAGCTTGCACAGTAAGAAACTTTCGGACGGAACTTTGCTAACGGATATTCTGATTGAGCGCCCCGTGGAAATGCCGGATCGCTGGATTCGAGCTCTGGGAAATTGCGCTGTGCTTCATCAAAAAATGAAATACAAATTCCACCTTGAAGGAATGCAGGCAAAGGCCTTTATTGCAGGGCTTCCGCCTGTTACCGGAAAGGAACAATCCGGATGGCTCTGCCCCACAAAAACCGGTGCAATCTTAAAGCTACGGGAAGAAAAAGACAGCGTCTATATCAGCGGTCTTCATAGGCTTAGTGCACTGAAGCGTCTCATGAGCCATGTGAACAGGATTAACTTTTATGCTCCCGAAGGGACTGCTCCCGGGCAAATGATGGTAGAGGTATGTATGAGCGGTGCAAGCATTACCTTGAGCCTTACGGCTAAGAGCTATGAAGGCTATTCCGGGGAAGGGGCTTTGCTGGAGGCACTTTCTAATTTACAGACTTTGGAATGTGCCGACAGAATCGATAACGAATTGAATTTTGAACCAAAAATTGAGCTTGAAAATATCTCTGCATCCCTGGGCATGGATAAGAAAAATGTTCATGATGCCATGGAACTCCTTGCCGTTTCAGGAAAGCTGGGCTTTGATGTCCATGAAAATGCATTTTTCCATAGAGAGCTTCCGGATGACCCGGATAGAGTCTTAAAGGATAATCCGAGACTGGTAGCGGCGAAAAAACTTATGGAGGACACCGTCTTTGTGGAGGATTCCCTTTGGTATGTGAAGTCGGGAGAGACAAACTATAGGGTAATTTATCCGGAGGCGTCTAAAGTGGAAGATGCAAAATGCACTTGTACGTGGTATTTGAAGCATAAAAACAGCAGAGGGCCATGCAAGCACATATTGGCAGTGAAATTAAGACAGGGACTGTAATTCTAAGCAGGCAAGCAAATAGTCTAAGGACTATAACTTGGCAAGTAATATAATCTAAGGACTGTAAGCCTGTGGGTGACAAGTGGATATCATTCGGCTGGAAAAGTATATAAAGGGAGTTTAACATGGCAAGCAAACTGGAAAGGGCTGTTGAAATCTATCGTTCTTTGGGATACGAGGAAACGGCCTATGAAAATATCTTAAGCCTTGGAATAGGAACGAAGGAAGAGCAAGAGATTGCAAGGGATGGACTAAAATCCGGGGAATGGGTACAAATCAAACAATTATCCGAGAACAGCTACGGCTTTGTTCCTGTTATAGATGTTGATCTTAAGAAGCTTGCTGTTTTTGCCCTTCGAATCGGTGTGGAAGCAAAGAGGGCGGCAAATGTGATAGGTCGGGGAGATGAGATTTCGCTTCAGGCAATTATGGATAGAGGTGAGAACTATGCAATCCAGTTCATTTCCGCTGCCGAAAGCGGTAACAGGAGGGCATGGGAGCATTCCCTGTCCGTCCTTGGTATGCTCTGCCTAAAACTTCTGCACAGGATGAATCTCCCTATTCCGGAATCGGTGGAGTATATGAAGGACTGGGCAGCAGCTTCCGCAGTGATTTTACTAGGAGCAAGAAAGGATCATTTATTTGACGATAGCTTTACGCTGGAGAAGGAAGAAATTCTTGGAAGATTTATAGAGCATATCGAAAAGGGAATTTCCCTGAGCATGCCCGCAACAGGCCCCTTTCCCGATTTGCTTTTCTTTGGCGTAGAGAATCATTTGCTTAGTAAAGAAGCGGCAAAAGAGTATATCTTTGATGCGTTGTATATTGCGAAAAGACCCGGCGACAGAAAAGCATGGGTAGAGCTTTTGGATAAGCTTGGCTGTGCAGAAAAGGATTATATAGATAGGGCGGAAAATCTTATTCCCTTACTGGGGCTTGGGGAGAGTCCGCTTTTAGAGAGATTTGCCCCGGCTCTTATAGAAAATATTTCCGAGGAACTTCTGTATCCGGTACTCATTTCCTGTACTTCGGCTAAGGTCAAGAAAACGAAGAAGATGCTTTTAAATTCTGTCTTAAAGCGAGAGAAGCCAAAATCTGCAAATGACTTTGCAGAATGGCTTTCCCTTTATTTGCAGGATGAGGATAAGAGTATTTCCGGTCTTGCAGAAAAATTGGCTCTGTCCTGGGGGCTAGTGTTGGAACAGGAAGAGAGCACAAAAGAATTACAGGGCTTATGGAGAGAAAGCCCTAAGCTTTGGGAGGTTCCAAGATTTAGCTTGGGAGAGGAAACGGCGGAAAGCTTAACGGACATGGTTACCCTGCTTTCCGATAGAAAGGAGTGTGTAGAAGACCTTCTTTTTGAACAGTTCCTTGCCCTGGCAAATCACATTGCATACAAAAATCCTGAAGAAGCCAAAATGAGTCTTCTGGGAATTCCCAACAGCGATTCCGGCATTTTATGGACATTGGGGAGATGGGCAAGAGGAATAGAAACCAAGCCGGTGGAGGAAAGTCGGCAGAGGTTTTGGCAGGGGGAGAAAGAAATTGTAAAGATAGAGTATCGGGAACTCTTAACCATGCGAAGAGAGAACCTTTTTCGTACCATGGGACAATGGCCCTGCTTACTCAGCACACCAAGTTTTGAAGACTTAAGCATTTCCATAGAGGATTTGCTGGAGCGACTAAGTCTGTACCGGGCGGAAAAATTCTCCTATGTATCGGAGCCGGATTTACAGCTTGCGTTGACACGGTTGGATATGGAGACATTTTCAAAGGAAGATATAAGCAAATGCAAGGAAGATAGAAGTAAATGCACGGAAAAGCTAAAGGACATTGACTTGAAAATTCAGCTTCCCTCCGGAGAATTTTTGCAGGATGAAGAGGGAAAGGACATTTTGCTGGGGGAGTTGATTGCAGCTTATTTGCAAGACCCCTATGTAGAGCCGGTGTTTTTCCCGGGAGAAACGCCCTATTGGAAGGTGGAATTGAAAATGCCGGAAAGCCTTAAGGCACTACCTTATAGACTGTCTTACAGTCATAACGCGCTGTTTTCGATTTTTCCGAATTGGGGAGATTATTCCCTTACGGCGGTGCATAGGGATTTTGAAGTTTATCATGGACAAGGCATCATTTTACGACAGCTGGCAAGAAGGAGAAAACCCTTAAGCAAAGGGGCTCTCATGAACTGGATTGCGGTATTTGGGAAGCTCAGTGATGAAAATGCGGAGGATGCGCTAAAGGCAAACCAAGAAGCCTGGGAAAGAGGGCTTTTGCTTCCCGGACTGGCAGATATTTCCTACCTGGACTGGAGTGGCGGAGAACTGTCCAACCTGGCAAATCTTGCTGCTGCGATGGACTTTATGGCAAATGAGGGGATGCTGAGTTTGCTGTGGAGGGCAGCCTGCGACATACTGGAGCAGTCCTTAAAGATGCCCAGAATCCTGGCCGGAACAGCGGAGATTGTAAAGTTTTTAAGAGATTACCTGGATGAGGTGATACTTGCGGTAGAAAAAAAGCTTGCCCCCAAAGAAGCATTGGAAATGAAGCCTGCCCGCATTTTGGCAGGAAAAAGCGGCTACTCTAAGGCGGTATCTTATGCAAAAGAAATCCTTGAGAAATTGGTTTCCATAGAGACAGAGCAGATACAGAATGCTAAAAAAGTAGGATTAAGAGAGAATCAAGGAAATATAGAAAATACATCAAAAAGTAAAACAATAGCTTCCGTAGAGCCCCCCGCCCCCGCCAATTTTGAGAAAATATGGCTTCCTTTACCGGAAGGAAAAGAACTTATAGAAGACCATGTTACTTTTAGGGTCAAGGCCATAGAACTAAGAAAAAACGAAAAAGTTTTTCAATTCGACTTGGATTTGCCGGAGGATTCAGACTGTTCCTATCAAGTGGTTATTGCCGGATGGTTATATGCTTTAGCTCATGAGAGACAGGTTTCTGCCAGTAAGATAGACCGAAATGGCGAACTGATAGAGGAGGAAAATGTAGCGTGGCTTCACTATGACAGTGTTCAGAAAAAGATTGTAGTTAGCGAATTTAGAAACTGGCAAGGAGGAAATAAATCTCCCTTGGAAGGGGAGGCTACGCCCTATTCCAAGCTGTTTTTAAGCTTTGCGGTAGCACTTTTGGCTCAGGATGGAGATAGCATCTACGGGGCAAAGAGTCTGTTTAAAGAATTGGTTCAATCCGGGACATTATCTTTGGAGACATTAAGGAAAATTACAAGACTGCTCTTAAGCTATGAAGAAATCAGTCCTGCAAAGCTTGTGCGAATTGCGGAAAAGGAAAGAGAGCTTCTAAGCATTTGCTGGGGCATGCTTTGGGAATGCATAAAAGATGCGGGAGCGAAAACAGCGGAGACAGGAAAACCGCCTATCTGGATTAATCGAATTTTAGATATTTGCATCTATTATGGAGCATATCTAAGGGAAGCCGGGAAAAGAGGGTCTATTTCGAAAGAAGATGCCCTGTGGCCCGGGCTTTTGGAAATGGTAAACTGTGGTGCGAAGTCTACTTCGGTTAAGAAAGCGAAGGAGCTTGCGGAAATCTTGGGAATCGGCTAAATATAAAGTTAGTAAAGTAAAAAAAGGAGTGTAAAGCATGGAATTACTGGATTACTTAGCATGGAGAAATGATGTTCCCTTATCGCTGTCCCCCTTTAACGAAGTGGACAATGTCATATTTTCCTATTTGTCTTATATTGAGTTTGGGAAGTTGCTGGAAGAAAAAGGGGATGGCTTTTTCGATTTGAAGGAGCAGTATGAGCATTTTTGTGAAAAGCATTCCATGGAAGAGATCAAGACCGCAGGACAGTTCACGGAGCGAGCACCGCTATTGCTGGAAAAGATGATGGAGGGAGCGCGCTTTCAGGATACAAAGGTCGGGTATTATGTGAAGGATTTTGACAAGGACACGGTAAAGCAATTTGCTGCCCTTTGCTTTTTACTTCCGGACGGTACAAACTATGTTTCTTTTCGAGGGACAGACGAGACCATTACCGGTTGGAGAGAAGATTTTCTGATGAGCTGCAAATCGGAAACCGCAGGCGCCAAGGAAGCGGTGAGCTATTTTAACAAGGTGGCTAAATCTCTAGAGGGAAAGTTTATTCTGGGAGGACACTCGAAGGGAGGGAACTTCGCCATGTATGCGGCTGCCTTTTGTGAGGCTGAGTACAAGGAACGAATTGTGCAAGTTTATAATAATGACGGCCCCGGCTTTCGAGAGGAAGTGATTCAGTCTCCGGAATTTCAGGAGCTTTTACCGAAGATTATAACCATTGCACCTCAGAGCTCCATTATCGGGCAACTTCTGTCTAATCCCGCAGAGCAACATGTGATTCACAGTACGGCAAAGGGCATTTTGCAGCATGACGCCATGACCTGGGAAGCGGAAAAGGATGCCCTGGTCTCTTCAGAACTGGATGAGCTTAGTGAGTACACGAAAACCACCTTGGGAAGCTGGCTGGAAAGCATGGACGATGAAACCAGAGAATCCCTTTGCACAACGGCATTTTCCCTGATTGAAAGTACAAAATCGGAGACCTTTATAGAGTTTTCTGGAAATTTAATGAAAAACATGGAAACCATCTGGAAGGAGATGGGCAAGCTTCCGGAAGATAAGAAAAAAGAAATTATGGATGCTTTAAGCAACTTGATGGAGAGCAGTAAGCAAGCTGCCGTTTCTCAGATAAAAAGTGGGGGACAGGCGGTGATCAGCCAACTACAGAGTAGCGGGCAGGCGTTACTTAGCCAGATGCAAACCGGCGGTCATGCGGCCATTAGTCAGGTAATGGGAAAGACAAAGGAGGAAGGGGAGAAGGTGTAGAGGATTTATGATATAATCCATAAAATGAGAAAGGAGGATTTCAGATGAGTGAAAAAGAAGAAATACTGTTTATGCAAACCAGACTTATCAGATTGGCGGCAGAAGAATGGGACCTTTCCATGGATGAAGTCCTTTCTTTATTTAAACAGGCGAGGGTTTTAGACTATATAGAAAAGGCTTATGGAATCTTCCATTGCGAGGGAGACGAGGCAGTGTTGCAGGATATTGAAGAATACCTTGATGCGAAAGGATTAAAGATACATGCTTGAGTTAAAAGAAAACTTAATTCTTTATCATGGAAGTTATTGTGAGGTGTCGAAACCGGACTTAAGGAAATGTGCCAAAATGAAGGATTTTGGACAAGGGTTTTACCTTACAAGTTCTAAAGAGCAAGCAGAGAGTTTTTTGAAGATATCTATAAATAAAGCTAGCGCTTTTGGGCGCATTGAAGATAGCCAAAATTATGGATACATATCCATTTTTGAATTTAGTCTACTTAAGCAACTGAATATACATGTATTTCCGGAAGCTAATGTAGATTGGCTGCATTGCATCGCTGCTCATAGAAAGAATACTTTTTTTCTTGAGGAAGAGAGAGAGCTGAAAAACGTGGATATTATCATCGGAAAAATTGCGGACGATGCCACGAATGCCAGCTTAACAGCTTATTTGGCGGGGGCATTTGGTATAGTTGGAGAGAAAGAAGCAGATGAATTTTGTATCAAACAGTTACTTCCCAATAAGTTAAAAGACCAATATTGCTTTAAGACTGAAGACGCACTATCTTGCCTAAAATTTATAGAAAGTGAGAAGATATGGCTGAGTTGAGTATTTCAAAAGAAAGACTGAATTATACAATTGATCTCCTTGTTACTATGGCGGTAGAAGAAATATCGACAATCACCGGAAATGATAGTAAAGAAGTCTTGGCGAATTTCCTTGCTTCTAAGACGGGAAAAGCTTTGTATGATGAGACAACAAAGCTTTGGTGGACCGGCCCCTCCTATATAGCGGAAATGTATTTGGAGGAGATTGCTTTGAAGCAATAGGTTTTACCGTACGGAGGAAAATTGCTATTTTTTTATATCTTGCCCATCCGTTTTATAACCCCTACAATAAAATCAAATCTTGATTTAGTAAATCTGGATTAGATAAATCGCATTGGCGGGAGGTAAAGTGCTTTGTTCATTGGAAGGTAAAATGAGTTAAATTTTTTCAATAACAAATACAATGAAAATTGCGGACAGCTGATTGTTTTATATGGTAGAAGACGTGTTGGTAAGACGGAAACTTTACGAGAGTTTTGTAAAGGAAAGCCCCACGTCTTTTTTTCTTGTACTGAAATAACAGATGCAGTACAGCTTAGAAATTTTTTGAACTGTATGTTACGAGAAGAGATTCCGGCAAAAAACTATATCTCTACATCTCATGATTGGGAAACAGCATTTCGCTTCGTTTGGGATCTGCCTTATGGGGAAAAGGAGTTACTGCAGAAAAAGAATGCCTTGCCTTTCCGTTATGCCAAAATGGGGAGATGGATGGGAAAGACGACAGTTCGTGATGAGTCCATGCCTAAAGGAGTACGTATTGCGGAATCGGAGATTGACCTTCTTTGCATCAGTGCCGATGCCAAGCAATACTTACTGGGAGAATGTAAATTGAAAACAAGTCAATTTTCTTATTCGGAATATTTAGATACGCTGGCAAAGCTTTCCTCCCTAAAAAAAGAAGCGAAGTTCTATTATGCATTATTTTCGGAAAGCGGATTTGATGAGAAAATCATAGCAGAAGCAAGCGGAAATAATACAATGCTCTATACTTTGGAGCAGATTGTAAATTACAAGTAATTAGGGGAAAGTCTAACAGAAATTCTTCAAAGACTATTTGAGGGTGTTTTTAAGGACTGATATTCAAAGCCTATCGAATCGTGTTTTCATGGACACGGTCGAATAGGCTTTGATTTTTTTTTGAAAAAGATGTAATAAAATAGTTGACAATAAAATTGGGTAGTGATATATTGAGCATGCCAAAGATGTAATAAATAAATTTACAACAAAGTCTTATCAAAAACTATTACAAAGCTTTGACAAGACTGAAAAAGCAAAGTTTAGAAAATTACAGTCTAAGAAATCACAGTAAAACAAGTTTTAATGTAGAGAGGAAAGCTTCCTCGGAAAGGAAAGAATCATGGCAAAGATCGCGGTTGTAGCAGCAAACGGAAAAGCAGCAAAGAAAATCATTACAGAGGCAGTAAACAGAGGTTTTGAAGTAACGGCATTTGGAAGAAGGGCGGAAAATGATACGGATGCCAAGCACTATATCCAAAAAGATATTTTGGAGCTTACAAGAGAGGACTTAAAGGGGTATGATGCAGTGGTAGATGCTTTTGGCGCATGGACAGCTGAAACCCTTCCTCTTCATAGCAAGACAACACAGCACTTGGCAGACATCCTCTCCGGCACAGATGTAAGACTTTTGGTGGTAGGAGGAGCCGGATCTCTTTATGTAAATCCGGAGCATACAATTCAAGTAGCAGACGGGGAGAACTTCCCTGAAGCCTTTAAGCCTTTGGCACAGGCTATGGCAGCAGCGCTTTCCGAGCTTAGAGAGAGAAAGGATGTGCAGTGGACTTACATTAGTCCTGCGGCGGATTTCCAGGCAGAGGGAGAGAGAAGTGGAAAGTATATTCTTGCAGGAGAAGAGTTTACATTAAATCCTGCCGGAGAGTCCGTGATTTCTTATGCAGACTATGCCATTACTATGGTGGATGAAATTGAATCCGGAAAGCATATTCAGGAAAGAATTTCTGTAGTAAAAGCGTAAGTCTATATAAAATCTATATAAATAGAAAGGAGCGGTGCCCATGTTTTTCTTTAATAGAAATACCATACAGCATCCCAGGGAAAATATTCCCTACGAAGAGCAAGTTCGTAAATTAAAGGAAAAAATGCAAAATGTGGAGGCTATTGTATTGGGTGCCGGCTCCGGACTATCTACGGCAGCGGGTTTGACCTATAGCGGAGAGCGTTTTCAGAAATATTTCTTTGACTTTGCTAAAAAATATCCCATTCGAGATATCTATTCCGGGGGCTTCTTTCCCTTTGAAAGTCCTGAGGAATTTTGGGCTTGGTGGAGTCGCCATATTTACTTTAATCGTTACGTTGATGCCCCCTCGGATGTTTACGGAAATCTCAAAAAGATTGTGGAGGGAAAGGATTACTTTGTCTTAACCACCAATGTGGATCATCAGTTTCAAAGAGCCGGCTTTGCAAAGGAAAGACTCTTTTATACTCAGGGGGATTACGGACTTTTTCAAAGCTCCCGCCCTACAGTGGCAAAGACCTATGACAATCAGGAAATTGTGGAGAAAATGTTGGAAGCCCAGGGCTTTGTACGGGATGATGAGGGGATTTTTCAGCTGCCGGAGGATAAGAAGCTGAAAATGTCTATTCCCACGGAGCTTATCCCCATTTGCCCGGATGACGGACTCCCCATGGCAATGAATCTACGGGTGGATGAAAATTTTGTGGAGGATGCGGGCTGGAAAATGACGGCAAAACGCTATCAGGATTTTCTACATAGTCATAAGGGAAAGCATGTCTTATACTGGGAGCTGGGAGTTGGGATGAACACCCCTGTGATTATAAAGTTCCCCTTTTGGCGATATACCGAGGAGAATCCCAATGCTTACTACGCCTGTCTGAATCTGGGAGAGGCGGGATGCAGTAGGGAAATTTCGGAGAGAAGCATTTGTTTGAATGCAGATATCGGGCAGGTACTTAGAGATCTGTTGAAGATGGATTCGGTATAGCTAGAGAGAGTTTATAGCAAAGGCTTGCTTTAAGATATTATATCTAGCAGAACTGCAATGCTGTCATTGAGAATATTTTCCATAGGGAAGCTTTGAAAGGAAGAGCACAATGAATCAAAGTGAAAGAAGGATATGGCTGATTCAAGAATTGCAAAAGGAAATGCCGGAGTATGCCCATTATCCGATTCCGAAGACTTCGGAAGACCAGTGGAAACTCCTCCGTGGACTCTTTAATGTGAGAAAACCAAGAGAAGCTTCAGAGGACTTCCTGAAAATGCAGGATGCTTTTTTACAGGAAATGACCCGTGAAAAGGGGGTAGTGGATGGAGATAGTCTGGAAGCTACCGCTTTGGACGGAAGGCTGGTGCTTTGGCAAGGGGATATTAGTACCTTAAAGGTGGACGCCATTGTCAATGCCTGTAACAGTGCTTTGCTGGGCTGCTTTATTCCTAACCACAACTGCATTGACAATGTGGAGCACAGCATGGCAGGAGTGCAGATGCGCTATGCCTGTTTTCGACAAATGCAGGAACAGGACCATGAGGAAGCCACAGGCCAATGTAAGATTACGCCGGGCTATAATCTTCCGGCAAAATATGTACTCCATACCGTTGGGCCGATTGTGCAGGGAGAACTGACAGAGAAAGAAATAAAAGAGCTTAAATCCTGCTATCGGGCGTGCCTTACGAAGGCTACGGAAGCAAAATGTAAGTCCGTTGCTTTCTGTTGTATCTCCACAGGCGTATTTATGTTTCCCAAGGACAAGGCGGCAGAGATTGCGGTAAGTACGGTAAGAGAATGGCTGGATGCGCATTCCGATACGACAGTGGAGCGAGTTATTTTCAATGTCTTTACCGATGAGGATAAAAAGATTTATGAAAAGTTGTTAAAAAGATAGGGGTGCGAAGTAGAAATATAATGGATAAATAAGCAAGGGGAAAGAAAATCGAATCTCCCTCAAATACACTTGCAAAGCCATGATGTAAAATGTAAAATTACATCATGGCTTTTTGCTCCTTGAAAGGTGATGTAGACAAAGCTTGTAATATGTAGACAAAGCCTGTGATAAGGATACAAAGGCAATGCCGTCTGTTGTTGGACTTTCATCGGGCGCATAATGAAGATGAAATATATTTTTTTAGGAGGATCTATGCAGGTATCAACAAAATTTACCATTGCCTTACACATTTTAATTGCGGTGAAATATTTTGAAGAAGAATATAAGCTCACCAGTGATTTTCTCTCTGCCAGTATCGGCAGTAACCCGGTAATTATCCGAAACATCATGTCTCAGCTTCGGGAGGCGGGAATTATTGAAATCAAACGTGGCCCGGGAGGAATGCATATCACAAGAGATTTAAAGGATATTTCCTTTTTGGATATTTATCAGGCGGTGGAAACCAGTGGTCAGGGAGAGCTTTTTAACTTCCATGAGAAGCCAAACCCAAACTGCCCCGTAGGAAAAAATATTCATA
>ERZ773045.805-NODE-805-length-15127-cov-7.027866_pt1 | contig 15127 bp, 15 predicted proteins | sample MGYA00580635_ERZ773045 | MGnify/ENA primary metagenome ERZ773045 (study PRJEB29015, sample SAMEA2738115) | human oral metagenome | biome: human oral; feature: human-associated habitat; material: saliva | place: China | collected 2261 ...
CGTAAAACCAGAGAAATGTGGCTACCGCTGACTCCTCGCCACTGATGCATTTCGTCAACAATCACGTAGCGCAGCGATGCCAAAAAACGAGTCCAACGCTCATGACGGGGGAGCATGACGTAGTGCAGGTAGTCAGGGTTCGTCAGGACGATATCGGCGTTTGCGCGAGCCCATTCCTTGACTTCACGGGGAGTATCCCCATCGGCAAGTGCAAGGGCGGCGCCATGTTCGAGGCCGTCAACAAGACGGTTCAGTGAATGAAGCTGGTCTGCTGCAAGTGCTTTGGTTGGTGAGAGGTAAAGGCAACTTGGACGCCGGTGAATATCAGAAATTCTGTTTGACTCATCTGCTTGAACCAAGTCAGAAAGAATCGGTGTCCAGGCAACCAAAGACTTGCCCGAGCCTGTGCCGGTCGCAATGACAACATCGTGTCCAGAATGGATCGACTCAAGGGCTTGCACTTGGTGAAGCCACGGTTCATCGACTCCGCTTTGGCGCCACGCAGATACGACAGGGGTGGGAATCCACTCGGGCCACGCTGAAGTCAGGGCATCTTGCGCAGGAAGGCAGCGGTAATCGACAAACTGACCCTGTGTACCTCGGGAACGAATGATCTCGAGCAGGTCCTCAGAGTGTGAATTCATCAGAGCCCGAAAGCGGCGCCACTATGAGCGGAGCGACCCTCGGCCTCGGCATCAGTGGAAGCAGGGCTACCCGGCTGGGGCTGCGCGAAGGACTCAGCAGGGGCCGAGGCCTCGGGCGAAGCAGAGTAGGGAGTTGCCTCCGGAGCGACCCAACCCAAGGTCTGGGTTGCGGCCTCTTGCATGTAGCGGATCGCGTCAATTCCGGTTGAAATGCCAGCGCCCAAGTGGTCGGTGAGCTGCTGGTCCGATAGGCCGGCAGAAGTGTCAACGGCGAAATCGGCGCACACCTGAAGAGAGCCGGCGGGATCTAGCATCCAATAAACCGTTGGGAAATACTTCTCGCGGTTCCATGAATCAGCTGCGGCGAAAAGTGGATGGCCGGCCTTTTCGGCCTCGAAGTCGGTATCCCAGACCGCGCGAATCGACAGGAAGCGCTCGGAAGAATCCATACTGAGCAAGAAAGGCACTCCGTCAAAAACGGCACCAGCAGCGCGGTTATCCGCCAAAACATCAGCCTGGAACTGCAGCTCAGAAAGAGTGCGCATTAAGCGATCGAAAGTCACCTTGTACGGCGTGATCGAATCCTTGGGTACGGGATAGGGACCCGGAAGCGTGCTCATGATCGATCTCCCTGGTGGAGTGAGATGGTGTTCGCCTCACTCGATGATTCTCGATCCGAATCTTCATCACTCCACGTGACGAATTCGGGAAGGGTTTCTTCAAGATCAGAGAAGAATCCCATGATCATCGACATTGAAGTTTCGAAGAAGGTATCGAGCTGGGCTTCCGAAAGACCGTTTGTTGCAACGATGTTGCATTCGGCAATCAGCCCGTAGCGTCGACCGTCTTCGAAAGGTGCTAAGTACGCCTTCGGGCCTGTGCGGGTTGCATTGCAGCGCCGAACTTCTTCCATGAGCGACGCAAATTCGGCATCATCGTTGGCAATTCCACGCCAGTGCGCACGCAATTGCAGGATGTGGGGGTTTGATGTGTTCCAGAAATAGATCGCATTTCGTGTCGGAACAGCGAGCTCTTCGTCTGAAGACTCACCAAAATTCAGATCGTGACCGTGCAAGACGGTGCGAATGCGGTCGGTATTGACCGGAGAAATCGACACGTAGCACCCCTGATCCGAGTCGGTAGTGGCGTTGAGCCGCAGTGACTTACGCCGTTGACTCCTCCACTGTAACCGAATGACCGGAGTGCGGCTCGAGATAGAAGCTTGAGAATGCGACAAAATGTTACCTCAATCAACCGAGGGAAAACCAAGTGTTCCAATAGAAAATGCCCCAGATGGGTGACTAAAATAAGACCTTCGAAGAACGCGGAACGAGACAGTTGCCACCTAGCTGGTTGTCGCACGAGGGAAGGGGGACGAAATGAGCGACCGCATTCCCGGTTATCCTGATCCTTCCTTTAATCCCGAAGAATCCGGGGTCTACGCCCCCTCAGAGGATGCTGCAGAGGTTCCGGAAGCGCTCGCGGCCTCGTCAAGGCGATCCTCTGGCCCCCAGGACTTAGGGAGTTCCACTTCTCAAACACCTTCTTCTGCCGCTGGACGGCGACCAAACATTCGCCAATCAAGCCCGGGTGGTGGTAGCGCACGTGCCGGTGCAGGTGCTGCTCGGACTGCCCCAAGGACTGTGGCTCCCGGCTACCGCCCTCGCCTCGTGCGTCGACTTTTCGCTGCAGGAGGGTGTGCACTCTTCAGCATCCTTGTCGCTTGGGCTGCAGTCTTCACTGTTACAGGCCAGGCGATTGACACCTTGTCGATGGAAGCTGCCATGCGCTGGGCAGAGTCCTTAGGCACTGTGGGAAGCACCGTGACGCACATTATTTCGGTTCCCGCGATGGTCGCTGTTGGTGGTCTGATCGTTTTGATTGCGTGGCTACGTCGTCGTCCAACATTGGCGGGGCGTGCGCTGGGCATGATTGTTGCGGCTAATACGACTACTCAGGTTGCGAAGCTGCTCATTGATCGCCCAGATTTCCACATGTCGGCGGCCATTTTGAATTCCCTTCCTTCGGGGCATACGACAGTTGCAATGTCCCTGGCGCTGGCATTGGTGATGATTGCCCCCGAATGGTTCCGAGGCCCCGCAGCGTGGATCGGATATATCTGGACATCCTTGGTGGGTATTTCCGTCATGGTTTTTGGCTGGCACCGCCCCGCCGATGTTCTTGTTGCTATGGCAATCTGCGGTTTTTGGGCACTGATCTTGTGTCCGCTAGAGACACGCGTTCGCCACGGCGTGCCCGTCCAGAAAGCTATGGCTGTCATTGCAATGGCCAGCGCACTCATCACAGTTTTGGGAGTTGTCTATTCTGTGTGGGCGTTGACGCCCAATGATCTGGCACAAATGGGTTCGGGCGGAATCACCTACGCAGAATTTTTGGATGCTCTTCCGCGCCGAGCGCATGTTCTTGCCGGGATTTCATCCTTTGGTGTTGTCGCTGTTGCAGGTTTTGTTATTCACGAGGTTGACCGACTTTCGGCGAAATAGTGCCGTTTTTGAGTCGAAAGCGCGCTCGCACTAGTTTCATTTAACTTATTCGCAAGCTGTTCAGACACTCGCGCAATGCGTTCACCCACTTTCGTAATTTGCGCATTTTTGTCGAATGACAACACGCCGCATGTCGTAGCTACACCTTTTCTGAAACCACTAGATATTGTGGGACGCGTTCGTCTCGCACACTAGATATTGTGCCCCCACCACGATGTCAGTGTTGAAGCTCGGAAAGGAAAACCGTGACTACATCTCCCACAACACGCTATGACATCGATGCGATCTCGACCGTCGAGGAATACCTTGACCGCTCCGATTGGCGCGTTAATGCAAACGCCAATCAGGGCTACTCGCTGGGTGGCTTGATCTTGAACTCTGCCGGCAAGGTGATCGCCAACTACTGGCTGGAGCGCGTCTATTCCCCCGAAGCGGGAGCAGCGCACCGCAGCGGTGATATCCACATCCACGATCTCGATATGTTCGCGGGTTACTGTGCGGGATGGTCGCTCAAGCGACTGATCCAAGAAGGTTTCAACGGGGTCAGCGGTGCCATCGCCTCGGCACCCCCAAAGCACTTTTCTTCGGCGTGCGGACAGATCGTGAACTTCCTTGGAACTTTGCAAAACGAATGGGCGGGAGCGCAGGCCTTCTCCTCCTTTGATACCTACATGGCTCCCTTCGTTCGCCTGGACAACATGACCTACGAGCATATCGTCCAGAGCATGCAGGAACTGATCTACAACCTCAATGTTCCCTCGCGCTGGGGCAGTCAGTGCCCCTTCACGAATCTCACTTTCGACTGGACCTGCCCGGATGATCTGGCCGATGAGCACCCCCTCATTGGCGACGAAGTTGTGGACTTTACTTATGGCGAGCTCCAAGAGGAAATGAACCTCATTAACCGCGCCTTCATTGAGGTCATGACGGGGGGAGATGCAGATGGCCGTGTCTTCACTTTCCCGATCCCGACCTACAACATGACTCCCGATTTTGATTGGGAAGGCGAAAATGTTGACGCGCTTTTCGAGATGACCGCAAAGTACGGCCTTCCCTACTTCCAGAACTTCATTAATTCCGACTTGGATCCCCACATGATCCGCTCGATGTGCTGCCGCCTGCAGCTGGATCTGCGTGAATTGCTCAAGCGCGGAAACGGACTTTTCGGTTCAGCCGAACTGACCGGTTCCATCGGTGTCGTCACAATCAATATGGCGCGCCTGGGCTACCGTTTCGCGGGCGACATGGACGGCCTCGTTAAAGAATTGGATCACTTGATTGACCTGGGTTCTCAGACCCTGGAAGCCAAGCGTGAAACCATTCAGTTCCACATGGATCGCGGCTTGTTCCCCTACTCGAAGCGCTACTTGGGACACCTGAACAACCACTTCTCAACCATTGGCGTCAATGGCATGAACGAGATGGTTCGAAACTTCACGGGAGACCAGTACGACATCACCGATAAACTCGGTTTTGAGATGTGCTGTTCGGTTCTCGATCACATCCGTGAGCGCATGGTTGAACTCCAAGAGGCAACCGGCCACATGTACAACCTCGAGGCGACCCCGGCCGAAGGTACAACCTACCGCTTCGCGAAGGCTGACCGCCTCCACTACCCGGGCATCCTCCAGGCCGGCACCGATGAGCAGCCCTACTACACGAACTCCTCGCAGCTTCCAGTTGGCTATACCGACGATCCCTTCCAAGCGATGGAAGATCAGGAAGTTTTGCAGGGTAAGTACACGGGCGGCACGGTTTTGCACCTGTACATGGGCGAGCGTATGAGCTCGGGTGCGGCCTGCAAGGAGATGGTGCGTCGTTCGCTGACCGCATTCAAGGTCCCCTACATCACCATCACCCCGACCTTCTCGATCTGCCCTGTGCACGGTTACCTTGTGGGTGAGCACTGGACCTGCGAGAAGTGCGCCGAGGCCCACCCCGACCGGGAACCGCAAGAGTGTGAGGTCTGGACTCGAGTCATGGGCTACTTCCGTCCAGTGAAATCCTTCAATATCGGTAAGAAGGGTGAGTACAACGAGCGCACGATGTTCTCTGAGGCTGCGGCTTCGGATCACGGTGAACTGGTCAGCGCTTTCCCGCCGGTGGATCAGCGATGAGCCTTGCGACCTTGAGGGCCTCGGACCTGCAGATCGCAGGTCTGAGCCCCATGTCCAGCGTGGACTGGCCGGGGAAATTTGTGGCGACGGTATTCGCCCAGGGGTGCCCGTGGGCATGCCCGTATTGCCACAATCAGGCGATCATCGATCCGAAGATTCCCGGGGTTGTGTCCTGGGAGAAAGTTGAGGACCTGCTGGGCCGTCGAGTTGGTCTGCTGGACGGGGTGGTCTTCTCCGGTGGCGAGGCCACGCGCCAGTTGGCCCTTCTGCCGGCCATGCAGCGCGTGCGCGATTTGGGGTTCGAGGTCGGTCTGCACACCGCGGGTCCTTATCCTTCGCGCCTGCGTGAGATTTTGCGTTCCGACCTGGTTGATTGGGTGGGCATTGACATTAAAGCGATGTCGGGTCCTGCGTACGAGGCCGTGGCCGGGCGCCCCAATGCGGGGCCGAAGGCGTGGGAGAGCCTGGGAGAGGTGCTGGATTCGGGTGTTGCCTATGAGGTTCGCCTAACGGTGTATCCGGATGGTCCTTCCGATGCGCGCGAGGTTGCCTTGTGCGTCAAGGACTTGGGTGCAACGCATTTTGCACTTCAGCAGGCGCGTGCCATGGGCACTGCAGAAGGTTTCAATGCGGGGGATCGCGCGTGGGATATGGAAGTCGAGGCGATGGCTGAAGACATCAAAAAACTTGGGTTTGAATCCTTTGAATTCAGGCCTGCATAAAACAACGTGCTCGGCGACTCTGTGTTTTGGGGGAGCGTCGAGTGTGTGAGCGGCCGCTATGCGCGCTGAAGTGGGGTTGAGCGTGCGGTGCCGCAGCGTTGCCGGGAGTGCTTTAAGCTGCACTCCCGGCAACTGCTATCTTCTGGTTTCCAGACAAGCGAAGCGCAGCCATTAAGCAGGGAACACTTCCATTGATTGCTGTTATTGCCCTGATTCTGACAATGGTGCTCTACTGAATTTCGGCGTAATTCATGCGCAAAGTGCCATACGTGAAGTAGGTTAGTCCTGTGAGCGCACCACAACCCCAACTGTCCCGCCGCGAACTCTATCGCCGCGAACGCCAGCTTAAGCAGAATTCGGTCTTCTCGATCGTTCTTTCAGTGATGGCTGGGCTCAGTGTCCTCAGCCTTTTGGTGCTCTCGGGAATTCTTCCCACCCCCTTCCTTAACGGCTTTTCCGCAAAAGTTAAGTACGCCTCGACAGGGGATATTCCCTGCCCTAGCGAGGAAACTCAGCCTCTGGCTACGTCCTCGATCAAGGTGCAGGTTTTCAATACGACGTCACGCTCGGGTGTTGCACGCGATGCATCAGACATGCTCAAGAGCGTGGGCTTCCAGGTGGCAGATCCTTCGAATTCCTCGCCTGAATATGCGGGTTCTGCTCAGATTCAAGCGGGTCCTCAGTCTGTTGATGCGGCCTACACCGTCGCGCGCTTCTTCCCCTCATCGAGAGTGACCTTGACCGATAACACCGAACCGGGAGTCACGGTCCTTTTGGGCTCACTCTACAACGGTGCCCTGACCGCTGAGGATCTGCAGCGTGTTCAGGAAAATCGTGATGACCTTAAGGGTCCCAGCACCTGCTTGCCGCTGCGGAAATAGCTGAGATCCACCCCGCGCGGGTGAGATTTAGAAGTGTGCCTGAGAAACGTCAGGTAGTGAATCCAAGTACGCCAACGCAGCCGTGATCAGTGCACGGCGTTCCTGTGTGGTCAGATCGTAGGAATTGATGTGGTCGTGCACCCACAGGCCGTCGGCAATGATGTACAGCAGGTAAATATCTGGATCGGCCAAAATTTCTTCGCGAGGAAGCAACCAGGGGCCTAAGATCTCATCCCACACCTCGGCGCCCTCTTCACGTGTGTGAGTGTCAAGCGCCAAAAGAAGGTCTGCGCGGGTCGCGCTTTGCGAGAGTACTTCGACGACGGCGCGTAGGCGTTCGCGGGCGGATAGTTCCTCGGGAGGGGCTCCCGCGGCCTCGAGAAGGCTTGCCCTCCATGACGAGGCCAAGTGCTCGTTGAGCGCCAAAAGTAGCGCAGTGCGGGAGGGGAAGTGGTAGAGAAGGCCGGATTTCGACATTCCCGAGGCCTTCGCCAGGGAGTCATAGGTCAGTGCGTCCAGGCTCTTCTTATCGATGATCTCCAAGGCGGCCTGGATGAGCTGCGATTTTTTACTCGTGCGCATACTTGGTCTCCTTCGGATTGTCTTTGAGGAGCACGGCTGTTGCGATTGCAGCGCTCAGGGCAACTGCGATCGCAATGGATAGTGTCCATGTATAGGCGGTATCGATGGCGCTTGCGGCCATGGGTGCAAGAACTGGGTCGTGGGCGGAAGCGTCCATGTTGTGGGCGACTTCGGGAGCCGCATTGAGAGTGTAAAACAGTGACATCAGTGAACCCAAGACCGCCACCGAAAGCATCGTTCCAAACTCGTAGGAAACCGATTCGATTGCCGAGGCCATGCCGGTCCGGCGGGCTGGGGCTGAACCGATGATTGCAGTTGAGGTAACGCTCATAGCCAGGCCAGTTCCTGTACCTAGGAGTGCGAGCGCGATCATGAAGATCAGGAAGAGGTTTTCCTTGATAGCGATGATCGCGACGATTCCGGCGATGCTTGCAATGACGTAACCGCCTGAAATGACGGTTCTAAATCCCAAGCGATCGACGTAGCGGCCGCCCAAGATAGCGCCCGGGAACGCTGCCACAGCAACGACGCCTGTGACGAGGCCTGCTTGGAGCGGAGTAAAACCTGCTGAGAGTTGGAAACGCTGGGTTGTCAGGATTTCCATTCCAGAGACGACGAACATGCCAAGGAATGCACCCAAAAATCCCGCTGTGAAGAGGCGACTGCGGAAGACATCAAGGGTCAGAAGTGGAACCTCAAGGTAACGCTGGCGATGGGTGAAGAGCACCATGCCGATGATGAATAGGACGATGCCGGTCGCGACAAGGGTCGTGTCAATAGGCGTGTGAGCAAGGTTTTCGATTGTGAGAACAAGGCCGACCATGGTGATCATCGCGTAGAGGGAGGACATGAAGTCCCAGCTACGTTTGGGGTTGGGGTAATTGTCAGGAGCAAGAAGGTAAGTGCTGATCAAGGCGATGATGACGATGGGAATGTTGATCAGGAAGACCGCTCCCCACCACGTGTGAGTAAGGAGGAATCCCCCCAAGAGTGGGCCGATGGCCGAGCCGACGGTTGCTACCGATCCCCAGATGCCGATGGCGGTGTTGCGCTCGCGGGGTTCAAGGAAGGTCTGGCGGATGAGCGCAAGGGTTGAAGGCATGAGCACCGCAGCACCTGCGCCAAGGAATCCTCGTGCAGCGATCAGGATCGCGACATTTGGCGCGAATGCTGCAGCAGTGGATGCAAGACCGAAGATTACGAGCCCGACTTCGAACATGCGTCGGTGTCCGATCTTGTCTCCCAGGGTCCCAGTCCCCAATAGAAGGCCGGCCAGAACCAGAGGGTAGGCGTTGATGATCCACAAGCCTTGCTGATGGGTCGTGTGGAGTTCAGATCGAAGGGTAGGAAGAGCGACGTAGAGGATGGAGTTATCGGCTGCAACGATGAACAGCCCCAGTGAAATCACAAGAAGAAATGCCCATCGAGTCCGTGTCGATTCAGAGCGCATGAGCAGATGTTAGCACATAACTGTAACGGACGTCCGGTTTAGTAAGTGACCTGTGCTCGGTAGGAAATGGTTGGTATTAAGCGGAAATGAGGTAAATGCCAAGGCCGGGGTGTCCTTTCGGACACTCCGGCCTCAGTGATCAGAAACGATCAGGCTTGAGTGGAGCGATGGCGTGAAGCGTAGGGTTCGCTCTCGAGTTCGGATCCTGCCGGAGCCGAAGCGGGCGAAGCCTGCTCGAGGTTGGTTCCACGCAGCTTCGAAATACCGCGCATGCCGTGGTAGACGATGATCGCAGCGGCGGTGCCCAGGGCGATGCCACCGAAGGTCATGCCGCTGATGTTCCAGGTGAAGTCGGCGATTGCGACAATCAGAGCGATAGCAGCAGTGTTGAGGTTGACCGGGTTGGCAAAATCAACGCGGTTCTGGACCCAGATTCGAACGCCGAGCATGCCGATCATGCCGTAGAGGACAGTACCGGCGCCGCCGAGGACACCGGGGGGAATCGTTGCGATGAGCGCACCGAACTTCGGCATGAGCGAGAGCAGGAATGCGCAGCACGCTGCGACCAGGTAGGCAGCCGTCGAGTAGACGCGGGTTGCTGCCATAACGCCGATGTTTTCGGCGTAGGTCGTCGTACCAGAACCGCCGCCCGCACCTGCGAGCATGGTGGAAAGGCCATCAGCAAAGAGGGCGCGACCCGTCAGGTCATCGAGGTTTTCACCGGTCATTGCGGAAACCGACTTCACGTGACCGACGTTTTCGGCGATGAGGACGAAGACCACGGGGATGAAGAGGCCCAGGGTGGAGACGGAGAAGGAGGGGGTGTGGAATTGCGGAAGACCGAACCAAGCGGCCTCGCGAACGCTATCGAAGTTCACCTCGTGCTGGATAACTGCGGCAATGTAACCGACGAGCACGCCGAAGAGGATCGAGAGGCGGCCGATGATGCCCTTGAACAGAACCGTGATCAAGCAGATTGAGATGATTGTGACGACTGCGGTGATGGGGCCGGTCTTCACCCAGTTCCATGCGGCGGGTGCAAGGTTCAGACCGATGAGGGCAACGATTGCGCCTGTAACGGTCGGGGGCATGATCGCATCAATCCAGCGCACACCTGCGAAGTGAACGATGATGCCGACAACAGCCAGGGTTGCGCCGGTGGCGATGATGCCGCCCAGTGCGAAGCTCGGGCCAAGTTCCTTAGTTCCGGAGACTGCCAAGATCGGCGAAATTAAAGCGAAGGACGACCCCAAATAACTTGGGAGTCGTCCTGCAGTGATAAGGAAGAAGAGGAGCGTTCCAATTGCCGAGAAGAACAATGTCGTTGACGGTGGGAAACCGGTGAGCAAAGGAACCAAAAAAGTTGCCCCGAACATTGCAACGACGTGTTGTGCGCCAATTCCAATTGTTCGAGGCCAAGAAAGACGTTCGCCGGGAAGAACTACGTCCCCGGGAGCAATACTGGTGCCATCGCCATGAAGTTTCCAGCGGAAGAAGCCTGATTGTGCAACAGACATGCTGCTAAATCTCCGATCAGTTAAAAGGTCTGGGCCGAAACCGGTCGGAACACCAGCATAGACCGAAATCTGAGAGTTGTGTGAAAGTGCCCGCTATGTGGCCCCTCACAGGACTGTTCTCCTTTGCCCGGTTGCGCGTAATGCCGCGGTATTGACCGTGAAGGCATGAGATATGGCATGCTTGAGGAAGGAATCAATGTGTGTAGGTCGCAGGAGTATCGGAGGGTATTCATGGCACTCAATCCCTATGCTCCGGGCGGCAGTGGGACAAGCGCGAGCAATGCTGCCAATCCAGCAACGGCCTCGACCGTCCTAGACCCCTATGGACCAACTCCACATTTAGAGCATCCAAAGTCCGAACAGCCGCAGAGCATGGTATTCCCGGGCAGTGACGACACCTCGCTGCTTGATGTGTTTGCAAGCCCCGGTTACACGTCTCCCAAACCGCAGGTCAACACGATTGCAAATATTGCGGCGTGGGTAAGCACGCTCTCAATATTCTTCTTTCCCGCGATTGCAGCCGTGATTCTGGGAATCATCGGACTTGTCGGTTCGACGAGCATGAACGGTGTGGGACGCAGGGCGTCGATTGCGGCAATTATTGCCGGAGTTGTAGGGATTCTGATCTGGTTCCTGGTCTGGATGGTATTATTCTGGCGCTCTTCGTGAGGGATTCCACGCTGAAAGCTGGCGTGAAAATTTCGTGATTTCGACGAATTCCGCTAGCATTACGGGGTGCGTGTTTCACGCTCCGGAGGATTCGCCTAGTGGCCTATGGCGCACGCTTGGAAAGCGTGTTGGGTGCAAGCCCTCGGGGGTTCGAATCCCCCATCCTCCGCAACGTGTCCCCGGGATCTCTTGAGATACCGGGGTTTTCCTTTTGTTTCCAACGTTTTTGGCTGATGGCATTAAAACCGATATATGCCGATTGGTACGCTTGGGGGCGGTAAAAACGCCCCCAATACGCCCCCACCAATTTTGAGGTTCCCTCATGCCAAAGAAACTGCCCCCCGGTATCGAGTGGGACGAATCGCGCGGAAAGTACCGAGCGAGCATCTACGAGTCAGGCAAGAGGTATCGTCTTGGGCGCTTCGACACTTTGATCGATGCGAAGGCCGCTCTAGGCTAGCCTTGTAGCATTTTCCGCTGCGGTTAGGAGGTTGGGGTGAAGAAGAAACTGTTCGCATGTGTGATTGTCCTCGTGTTGGGGGCCTCGTTTGTCGCGTGGCGCTATGGTTTTTTGTTTCCCACGCAGCGCGCGTGCCAGGAGGTCGGCAGCGCCTACGAAAAGTATGCGGCTGTCGTTTACCGCTCCCCGGCTTCTGGCCTGCCGAGCGAGGCGTATACGCGGGAATTGGAAGAGGCGCGCAATGAGCTGGGCCAGAAGGCTTCGTGGGCGCTTCGGCTGGATGTATCGCACGAGGCCAAAGAGGCTTTGAACGATGTCCTCTCCGTGGTTGGCGCAGCGGAAAAAACAGACCGCGTTGAGGGTGCGGTTGCGCGCCTAGCGCAAACCTGCCGAGGGGCTGGCTATCCCGTCCGTATGCCTGCTCCCCCGCAAACATAACGAATAATTTACGCATGCTCGACCCGTCTGCCGCCCCCGGCAGGCGGGTTTTGCGTGCCCAAAAATGAAAGGAAGACTCTGATGCTTGGTTTAAATGTTGATCCGCTTGTTACGTGCGGTTTGGTGGGCTTCGCCCGTCCTCTCATCCAGGCGGCCCTGGATAAGCCCTACTGGACTTCTGTCCGCCGCCGCGTCTTGGCGTGGTCGCAAAGCAGGTAGCAGCCGTCGCTCACAGGCAACAGTTGCAAGCCCAAGAACTCAAAGCACACGGGATGATTCTTGACCAGTTGCAGGACCGCGCAGAGCGAATCGCGCTCGACGCGCATGCCCATGATGAGCATGAGCGGATTTGGAAAGAGCTGGAGAAACTGAAAAAACGCTCTGAGTGATAAATAGTGCCCTCTATCTCCGAGAGATCAGGGGTAGAGGGCGTTTTTTGTGCGCTCAGGAAACGAACCGACTAGGGCGTAAAGATAGGCCCCATTAATGCCCCAAATTTTTACGCGAGCGCGTTTATGCAGGTCAGGCGGGGTGGCGGTGTGTTTCCCCCCATCCTCCGCAACTTACCTCGGAACTTTGTTGAAGTTCCGGGGTTTTTCATTGTGAGAGTGGAGAAAAGTCACGGTTCATGGCGAGGAAGCGTGCTCGTCTTTTCGTTTCTTTTTCTGCTATTCGTGTCATTAAGGGCAAAAAAGGGCAACAAAAATCCAACGGCTTCAGCTAGGGTGGCTGCATGACAACGCACTCTGCAGGTTCACAACGTGGTGGACGCGGGGCTACGCTACCGGTTTTTCTTGAGCGCGAGGCCTTCGCGAAGCTCAGCGAGTTCTTCGTCGTAAAGTCCCGATGTGTTGCGGTTGACTTCCTGCAGCCGCTCTACCCACTCTGGGGAAACGATGTCGTAATCGATGAGTGAGGTCACGACTCCGTCAACATCGGGCCCGTCACAATCGAGCATCATACGTAAAAACGCGACCGCTTCTTGCGCGCCAATCGCGTCAAGCGCTTCGATTGCGTCGAGCACGAACTGTGTTGTCGTATCTGCCGCCATGTGTCTAGCCTAGCTACTCTTTGCGCCGCGGTGCTTTCGTGCTGTGAAAGTGGCTGCGCCAGCGGTTGCGACTAAGGTCGCCGCGATGAGTACTTCTGATCCAAAACCGGTCTGAGCCAGCTCCGAGCGCTTTGGTGAATGAATCGTCGGCTCTGTAGGGGTTAGGAGTTGTGGGAGCCGGAGTTGAAGGATTCGGAACCTTGCTTGTTGGGAGCGTGGGCAGTCCGATCCGATTGATGTGTGGCGCCCACGCCCAACAACCCTATCGGATTACTTGCGGTGGTAGCGCGGGCTGGTCCCCAGGTGGGTGGGGTAGTGATTAAGCCAGTCGCCGATCACGTTCTCGTCGAAGCCGCGGTACGTGTAGGAGTTGTCGTAGGCGATCTCATAGGGGGAGACGACCCCGTCCACGTACTGCTGGACCTCTTCGGGCGTGGGTTCAGCATCCGAGCGTTTAGTCATCAGGGGGTTCTCGTCCGGGTACTGGCTGGGATCGGTGTTGACCATGGCGCCGGGGTCAGCGGGGCCGTAGCCCGTGCGATCGTTCCACGCATGATTAGGGTTCGTCCCGGTGTGGACGAGGAGCTGGAGCAGCTGGTTCGGGGTCGCCTCGGGCCACTTCTCGTGGGCCAGAGCCACGAAGCCCGAGACCAGCCCAGTGGACACCGAGGTGCCCGTCACCACCGTGTTTGCTCCCGTCGAATAGTCGCGCACGGTCGCGGTGCCCACGGCCGCCGACACGAGGCCTTCGCCGCTGGAAGAAGAATCGACCACTTTTCCTTCGGTGTCGATCGCTCCGACGCCAACGACGCCCGACCACCAGGACAGTGCAAATGGGTCAGAGTACCTGCCGAAGTTACCGGCTGCGGCATTGACAACGACGCCCTGGGAGATGGCGCGGGCCATCGCCCACTTCAGGGCGTCTAGGCGTTCGTCGCTGGATACGGACATGTTGATGATCGTCGCCCCGTCGTTCATGGCGTGGTTCATGAGGGAGGCGTAAGTGTCCTTGGTGACGCCAATAACGGAGTTGTCGTTGCAGTCCTCCCCGGACGTGTCACCCTGGGTGGTAAACGACATGCGATACGACAGGATCGTCGCGTCGGGGGCAACGCCGTAGGCATCCGAGGCAATGATCGAGGCCATCGCGGTGCCGTGCGTCTTGCTCTGCGTGCTGGAGGTGACGGTGCAGGGAGTCTTGTCGGTGATATTCGTTTTCGCCAGCTCGGGGGCTGTCGTGTCGACCTCACCGTCGATGATTGCGATGGTGACCCCTTTACCCCTCAAGCCCATGTTGCGGGCTTCGCTCAGATGGTAGTAGTCAAAATACGACTGGTCTGCCGCCGTGATCGGGTCTGCGGCGTGTGCGGCACCGGTCGGCAGTGCGGTGGCACTCATGGCGAGCGCCAGAGTCGAGGCCGCGGCACCAAGCAGGCGTGCTGTGCTGTTCATGCGTGTCACCATTGGCGGGGATCCCATCCGTCGTTCTTGCGTGGTGCGGGCGAAAGGTCCTTGTCGGAACCGTAGGTCTGCGACACGAGGTTCACGTAGCCCTCGGGCAGATCGTCCTCAAAACGAAACGTGATCAGCGTACGACTAGGTATTCAAGAAAACAAATTATACGGTGGCGCCGAGTCACGCGCCCGGCGCTCGCTCCCGGAGGTAGGTGAGTAGCGTGATCGCGCATTGTTTGGACAGGGGTTCATTCCCGTTGTCGCACTTTGGGGGGCAGGTTAAAGGACCCCGCCCGCCCGCAGTGTGCGGACGAGTGGTGACTCTATGCGGCCTCGGAAATCAGGCGCGGTGCTTTCGTGCTGTGAAAGTGGCTGCGCCAGCGGTTGCGACTAAGGTCGCCGCGATGAGTACTTCTGATCCAAAACCGGTCTGAGCCAGCTCCGAGCGCTTTGGTGAATGAATCGTCGGCTCTGTAGGGGTTAGGAGTTGTGGGAGCCGGAGTTGAAGGATTCGGAACCTTGCTTGTTGGGAGCGTGGGCAGTCCGATCCGATTGATGTGTGGCGCCCACGCCCAACAACCCTATCGGATTACTTGCGGTGGTAGCGCGGGCTGGTCCCCAGGTGGGTGGGGTAGTGA
>ERZ773045.812-NODE-812-length-15056-cov-9.575762_pt1 | contig 15056 bp, 11 predicted proteins | sample MGYA00580635_ERZ773045 | MGnify/ENA primary metagenome ERZ773045 (study PRJEB29015, sample SAMEA2738115) | human oral metagenome | biome: human oral; feature: human-associated habitat; material: saliva | place: China | collected 2261 ...
CGGGCTACCTGCTCGGGGGAGCGGTATTGGGCGTGGGCGATCTTTAGGCCATGGCTGGTGGCGCCTACTCGCAGGGCATAGTGGTTGCCGGGGCCCATCTTTAGCCAGCGGTGTGAACGCACGGCCACTTTGCCGGGGAAGGAGGGTTTGGTGTCCACAATGAATTCGGCGTTGATCAGGTCCTCAGGGCCGGGCGTGGTGGGCACCATGTGTAAAAAGTCGGCGTAAATCATGTCTGCGCTTTGGGCGCGCAGATAGTCTGCCAGCTTACCTTCGGGGGCGAACCAGAACTCGTCGCCGTCGAAGGGAATAATCCAGTCAGCCCCTGCCCGCCAAGCCGCATGGCACATGTAGGTCATTTTTTCTGCCTGAATATGTGCCGGTTCGCGGTCTCGGGCTACGTGCACGCGGCCGGTTTTGAGGGCGAATTCTTCTAGAATTTCCGGGGTGTCATCGGTGGACATGTTGTCGCCAACAATGATGTGGCTGATGCCCTGCGCAAATAGGTGCTCAATGACCAGGGGCAGAATATCCGCCTCGTTTTTGACTAGCGTTACGCCCCAAACTTCGCCTTCTTTACGACGACGACGCGGCAAGTTGGGTAGCTGCATGTGTTTCATGGCCCGCATCTGCGCGGGTAGGCTGCGATGCTTAATAAAATCTTTGCAAACCCAGCTGGCCTGACCCAGATCTTGGCGTAGTGACATTAGCGTCCTAAGGTTGGGGTGGGAAAGTGTCACGAGGAAAAACGTGACTATACCGTTGATAGTATAGATTGGTTTCCATCCCACTTATAGCCCTTGAGAGGTTGGCGCTATGTTGGACTATGGCAGATTCGTCTATAAGTCACGTGTGTGGGCAGGCTATGCGAACCGAGCAATTAAACGTAGCTTTTCTACTCAGCAGGTAAATAAACGACGCGAAATTTTAAGTTCTCGCCAGGTGCCTGACTTCCCAGTGACTCCAGGTGCGGTTATGGCCGTAACCATGGTTAAGGATGAGGCTGACATTATTGGCCGCGTTATCACCCACCTGCTGGAGCAGGAAGTGGACCGGGTGATCGTGGCTGACAATATGTCTAGCGACGACACCCCCCAAATTTTGGCTGATTTGGCCAGCCAGTACCCGGTTACGGTGGTGCAAGATAACCTGGCGGCCTACTATCAGTCAGAAAAAATGACGGCCTTGGCTAAGTTGGCGCGCAATCACGGGGCTAAGTGGGTAATTCCTTTCGACGCCGATGAACTGTGGTTCGCCCCGGGTGCCACCCTAGCTAGCTACCTGCGGGCCAGTGACAAGAAGCAGTTCCGCGCTGCTGTGCACAACGCTATCCCCACTGAAACCGCTGGGGTGTGGCGTCTTGATCAGCGGGCAGCGAGCCTGCCGAAAACTGCTGTGGCCACGTTACCTGGCATGAATATTTCTATGGGTAACCACTTTGTGGACCGCCCTGGTGAAACCGACGCCGGTATGCGCCTAATTCACTTGCCGTGGCGTTCGCTGGAGCAGATTGAACGTAAATCAACGCAGGGTTCTTTGGCGCTGCGTCTTGCTGAGCATGAGGGGCGCCTGGGGCGCCAGTGGCATGAGACTGAAACTGCTCTGGCGCAGGATGCCGCCGGGCTGTGGCAGGATCTGCTAAACGGTAACCCGCACCCGGCCTTGGACCTGAACTGGTCGGCAGACAGTGAGCTAATCACCTTAGATGAGCTACCTGCTTGGCCTTTTGCCCGTCCCTATGACATCACCGGCCCTAACCGCATTGAAGAGGTCAAATAGGTAGCTGCGCTGGCGCGGGCCGAGCACCCGTGAAAGCCTGCGACGTTGAGAAGCTTCTTAGCTGCGCTAGCGCGGGCCAAGGACTCTCTTAGCCGCGAGCGCTGCCAGCTGCCTGTAGGCTGCGCCCAGCAGCTGCAAGCTAATAAAAACAAGTGGGGGGCGTACCTTTTAGGTACGCCCCCTGTGTGTTTGCTGCGCTTAATGTGCGCAGCGCTATTTGGCTTAGTCGTCGCTGCTGAAGATAGCCAGCAGACGCAGAATCTCAATGTAGAGCCACACCAGGGTCACTACCAGGCCGAAGGCGCAGGTCCAGGCGTAGCGGCGAGGAGCGCCGGCGTTTACCAGCGACTCAGTGTTCTGGAAGTCAAGTACCAGGGATACAGCCGCCATAATCACGGCAATGGGGCCAATGATTAGGCCCAGCGGGATGCCAGCAACGGTCATGGAGTACAGGCCAAACTCGCCGCCCACCAGGCCGGTGAGCTGCAGCAGGAAGTTAACCATGGCGAAAGCGCCGTAACCGATCAGGGCAATCATGAAGATCTTGAGGAACTTACCCTGCAGACGGAAGTTAGCGAACTTGTACAGGCACAGCATTACTACGAACGTGGCCAAAGTACCCAGCACAGCCTGCAGCACAATGCCGCTGTAGCGGGTTATCTCGACGGCGGCAGAGAAGCCACCAAGCATTAGACCTTCAGCTAGGGCGTAGATGAACATCAGTACCGGTGAAGGCTCACGCTTGAAGGTGTTGATCAGACCAAAGATCAGCGCCCCAACAGCGCCGGTGCTGGTGACCATGACGGCGGTGCCCATGGCCTGTGCGCTCTGGGTCTGGTAGGCGTTAGCCACCAGGTACCAGCCAAAAGCAGCGGTGATAACTACCGTTAGCAGCAGGGCGGCGGTACGCACAATGACGTCGTCGTAAGTCATGCGCCCGGTCTCTACAGCGGAGGCGGCGGGGGCAGCGTACTGCTGCTCAAGCTGGGCCTGGCTGTAGGGGTCAGCGTAACCGGTCTGGCCGTAAGCATTCTGGTCGTATTGACCATAAGCGTTCTGGCCGTAGGGGGCGCCATAGCCGCCCTGGTTAGGGTGGCCGAGGGTGTAGCCGGGCATAGTCGGATATCCGGCCGGGGTGGTTTGCTGCGCACCCTGCTTAAATACAGGGTTGGAGCTGAATACGGGGTTGGACACTATCCCCATCTCCTTCCATTTTTCCTGGTATCAGCCTGCCATAATAGGCAGATTTAAGCTATTAACTCAGCTAGGGACTTATTCACTATGGCTGTTTTGGGCGCCTTTGTATGTAGCCTCCTCCTTAAGTAGGAGATGGCATACACCTTTAGTCTGGACACTTTGGTGGCTAAGTTTCCTCATCTAGACCGATAAGGCTGGGACAGTAGCTTCCTAGAATTTAAGTCGTAACAACGAAACCCAGAAAGGTTAAGCCCATGATTCAGGCGCGACACTTAACCAAGCGCTATGGCAACAAAGTGGCTGTAAACGATATTTCTTTCGACGTTCACCCCGGTAAGGTGACCGGCTTCCTGGGCCCTAACGGTGCAGGTAAGTCCACCACCATGCGCATGATTATGGGCCTTGACCGGCCTACCTCCGGCGCGGTGCGCGTAAACGGCCGCCCCTACCGTGATCTGGCCGCCCCGCTAACTGAAGTGGGTGCCTTACTGGACGCCAAGGGCCTGCACGGTTCACGCACTGCCCGCGCCCACCTCAAGCAGCTGGCACTTTCAAACGGTATTCCTACCCGTCGCGTAGATGAGGTGCTGGAATTTACTGGCCTTAGCGCCGTAGCCAATAAGCGAGTTAAGGGTTTCTCCCTGGGTATGGGTCAGCGCCTAGGTATTGCCGCTGCGCTGCTGGGTGACCCTGAAGTTTTGATCTTCGATGAGCCCGTCAACGGCCTAGACCCTGAAGGCGTTATTTGGGTTCGTGAAACCTGCCGTCAGCTGGCTAGCGAGGGACGCACCGTGTTCATCTCCTCGCACCTGATGAGCGAGATGAGCCAGACCGCAGATGAGCTGATCGTTATCGGTCGCGGCCGAATCATTGCCACCGGCCCGGTAGATAGCGTCATTGAAAACACTATTTCTGACCGGGTACGCGTAGCCTCACCCCAGGCTTCAACCTTGGCCCAGCTACTGCAGCAGCAGGGTTGGCAGGCCAGCCCGGTGGAGCCCTCGGTACTAGAAACCACCGCCACTGACGCTATCCACGTGGGTGAGCTGGCCGCCGCTAACGGCATTGTGCTGCACGAACTGACCACCATTAAGGCCTCCCTTGAGGACGCCTATCTGGAACTTACCGGCGACGCCGTCGAATACCGTGCCGGTGCCGGCGCCCACTTGCAGCAGCCTCCGCAGGGGCCTGCTGGCCAAAACGTTTACCCCGCACCGCAGCGCTGAAAGCAAGGAGAGAGACAATCATGACTGCAACTAACCACAGCGCTAACCAGGGCCGCGTGCCCGCCCAGGGTGTTCCTGCCCAGCAAATGCCGACGACGGCGCCCGCAGCTTACGTACAGGGCGCGCCGGTTCCCGCCCAGCAGGGCCAGGTACCGCAGGCCCCGCAGGGCCAGGTGCTGCAAGCCCCACATGGGCAAGTACCCGCCCAGCAGCGCGCCCCGCGCCGTCGAGTGCAAGCCAAGCAAACTTTCTTTAGCGTCTTTAGGTCAGAGTGGAGCAAACTAGCTTCGCTGCGCTCCACCTGGATCACCGCTGCCATTGCATCACTAATTACTATCGGTATTTCTGTGCTGATCATGGCCCAGTACTCAGGTATGAAAGGTTACGCCGACAAGGCTGCCAACTACCTGACGGTAGGCTCTTCCTTCGGGCAGATCGCGGTAGCTGTGCTAGGTGCTCTGCTGATCACCGGCGAATACTCTTCAGGCCAGATCCGCTCATCCCTAGCAGCAGTGCCGCGTCGCGGCCGCCTGTTTGCTGCCAAAGCTTTAGTAGTAGCAATCTTTTCCGCGCTGCTGGGCCTGGTGACGGTGGCGCTAACCTACCTGCTCTCCCTGCCGATCCTGGGCGATAAGGCTGGCTCTCTATCAAACCCTGAATACCTTGGCTTCTTCTGGGGTACCGCAATGGCCTTCGCCATTATCGGCCTGATGGCTATGAGCTTTGGCTATATCCTGCGCTCCACCGCCGGTTCTATCTCGCTGGTAGTAGTGCTGCTGTTCGTACTGCTGATTCCGCTAGGCCTGGCCGCCAGCAAATGGGAGTGGGTCCGATACATTACGGACGTGCTGCCCAGTAGCTCTGCCGCAGCTGTGGCTGACCCCTACCACCTGCTTGGGACCATCACCAAGCTGGACTACGGTGCAGTGATCGCTGCCGGTTACGCCTGGGCCATCATCCCGATGATCATCGCCTACTTCGTGTTCAGCAAGCGCGATGCCTAAACAGCACTGATAATTCAGTACTAGGTATCTAATGCGGCACTTGCGCTGCTTAACGCAAGTACCTAAAAACTGGCTAAGGCGCCGCCCGGTAAGGGCGGCGCCTTAGCCAAGCCAGGGCTAGTAATTTCAATTGCGGTTAAGCTTTAAAGGAGTAAGCGTGGAAAAGTGGACAATGCGTAAAACCTGGCTAAACATCCTCGAAAAGCTTGGCGCCCGCCCAGCGGCCTCAATTAGCATCTGGCTGGTGTTTATAAGCGGCCTGTTCGCGCTAGAACTGCTGCTAGAAACCTCCGCCCACACCCGGATCGTGCTGTTGGTGGCCTATATCGTGCACGCCACACTGGGGGTAGTGGTGTGCATCTGCGCCTGGGCCTACCGCTACCAGGTGGCGCTGCTACGCAGTGAAGCCTCCCGCCAAGCCCTCGCCGGCCAGCAAGCCACACTACTGGCCGCCGCCAATGAACGCAGCCGCATTGCCCGCGAAATGCACGACGTCGTCGCCCACTCCCTAGCCGTCATGATCACCATGTCAGACGGGATCGCCTCCACCATTGACCGCGACCCCAAAATGGCTAAAGAAGCACTCAACCTACTGGCCGAGACCAGCCGCAGCGCGCTCGCGGATACGCGCCGCCTAGTGGGGGTGCTGCGCGAAGACCCGGCAGTTTCCGGCCTGAGTGGGGAGATCACCCCCGCCGCCGGCATTAACGCCGGCGCGGCAGGCAGCTTGGGCGTCTCCTCGCCGGCTAACGCGGCGGCGGCAAGTAGCGCGGATCTGGCCGCAAATACGGCAGGAAGCGGCGTCGTCGGCCCTAAACTGCAAGTAAAAGAACTGCCGGTGCCAGAATTTGCCGCCCCGGGCACAATAGCCCCCGCCCACCCCAGCAGCGCCATCACCAACCTGCGTGAGCGTGAAGTGGAAGAAACCAGCCAGGATGCGGGCGCGCCCCTGGCCCCCGCGCCAGAAAGCAAAGACCTAGCCGCCCTGGTGGAGCGCTTTAAAGAAGCCGGGATGCCTATCAGCTACGAGCACCTGGGGGAGCCGCTACCAAACGACGGTAATTTACAACTGACCATTTACCGTATCGCCCAAGAAGCCCTGACCAATGTGCTGCGCTATGCGCCCACCACCAAACGTATTACCGTGCGCCTGGCACGGCGAGTAGGCTGCGCCGAGCTGTGGGTAATTAACGCCGCCGCCCCCGGCTCGCCCTCCATGCACGGCTCCGGCAAGGGCCTGATTGGGATGCGTGAACGCGCCGCCGTCTACTCCGGATCAGTGCAGGCCGGGCCGGTTGACGGTAACTGGCAGGTGTACGCTATTTTGCGTTGGCAGGAAGATACCTTGGAGGAACTCAAATGGCAGCTGCCGGTATGATCCGCGTGCTTTTAGCCGATGACCAGGCACTTATCCGTATGGGTTTTCGGATGGTGCTAGATGCTGAGGCGGATATTGAAGTGGTGGGTGAGGCGGCCGACGGCGCTGCGGCTATCACTCAGGCTAAGGCGCTTAACCCCGACGTCGTACTAATGGATATCCGTATGCCGGGGGTTAACGGGATTGAGGCTACCGCCGAAATTACCCGCACCCTAGACACCAAAGTACTTATCCTGACCACCTTTGACCTGGACGAATACGCCTTTGGCGGGCTGCGGGCGGGGGCTAGCGGGTTTTTACTTAAAGACACGCGCCCAGCTGAGCTAATTGAAGCTATCCGCACCGTGGCCAGCGGTGAGGCGGTGGTTTCGCCGCGTATTACCCGGCGTATGCTGGAAATGTTTGCGGGCCAGCTACCTAGTGGGGCTACCGCTAGCGGGCAGGTAGATCCGCGTATTGCCTCCCTAACCCCGCGCGAAACAGAAATTTTACGCCTGGTGGCGCGCGGCATGTCCAATGCTGAAATTGCTGCTGAACTGGTGGTTTCCGCAACCACCGTGAAAACCCATGTGGGTTCAGTGCTAGCCAAGCTAGGGGTGCGTGACCGTGTGCAGGCTGTGGTGGTGGCCTACGAGACCGGTTTGGTTAGTTAATTTTTAGTAGCTAACTGAGTAAGCGGCTTCACCGCGCTAAATGCTTGGGATTTAGCGGCCAAACCGATAGGGTAAGGGAGTTAAACCTGGCGAGGGACATGCGCAAACCGTGCGTATGCATCCGTGATCGACGTGGTAGTGCTTTGGTGCTGCACGCGTTGAGGCGTCCCAAGCCCCAAGCATTTGGAGAAAATCATGGCTAAGGCTTCCAAGATTTCCGCAACCCTACGTACCGACTTCGGTAAGGGCTTCGCCCGTCGCGCCCGCGTGGCCGGCCAGGTTCCCGCCGTTGTTTACGGCCACGGCACCGACCCCAAGCACGTCCTGGTTGACGGTCACGAGTCCTACATGGCTCTGCGTGGCACCTCCAACGCTCTAGTAGAGCTAAACGTTGAGGGCGAGAAGATCCTGACCATCGTTAAGGACATCCAGCGTCACCCGCTACGCCCCGGCTTCCAGCACATCGACTTCATGATCGTTAACCGCTCTGAGAAGGTTAGCGTTGAGGTTCCCGTGGTAGTAGTCGGCGAGGCTGCCCCGGCCACCATGCACACCATCGAGCTGGCTCACCTGAGCGTGTCCGTGCCTGTGGTTGACATCCCCGAGTCCATCGAGGTTGACGTTACCGGCCTGGAGGCTGGCACCATCATCACCGTGGCTGACCTGAAGGTTGCCGACGACGTCGAGATCCACAACGAGGCCGAGCTGCCCGTGGTCAACATTGCCGCCAACGAGGAAGAAGAAGCCCCTGAGGAAGAGGCTCCTGCCGAGGCCGCCACTGAGGAAGCTGCTGAGTGAAATTAGCTGCTTGCTAGCACTGCGGGCCGCGACGCGAAAGCGTTGCGGCCCTAGTCTTTTTGGTGGCGTTTTGGTTTGGTGCGCCAGCACGCTGGCGCCGCCCGCATTCACAGCCGCAACCCGCTTATGGCGCGGCAATGCTAGCTAGTCTGGCGCCGGTCACTTGTGGTGCGGCGGCTGGGTTTAGTTGCCGGTGTGTAGGCGCATTTGGGCTTTGGCCAGCCCTAAAGTCACCACTTCTTCAACTGCATCAGCGGCCTGCTCCAAAGTAGTGGCCCATTGGGTTAGCGTCGCCTTAGGGAAGTCAGCCAGCACAAAGTCGGTTACGCTCTGGCGCCCAACCGGGCGCCCAATACCAACCCGCAGCCGCGCATAGTCTCGCGTGCCCAGCGCCGTCGAGATAGATTTCAAGCCATTATGGCCGTTCTCCCCACCCCCAAGCTTTAGCCGCAGCTCATGCTCAGGGATATCCAGCTCGTCATGAATAACCAGCAGGTGATCAGGGGTGATGCTGAAATACTGCATCAGGCTCTTAACCGGCCCGCCGGAAGTGTTCATGAAGGAGTTGGATTTAGCCAAAATCGCCTTCGGGCCTGGCGCGCCGCCCGGCAGCATCCCCATACGTACCTGGGCAATACGCGCCACCTGCCGGTGGTTCACAAATGAGCCCCCCGCGCGCCCCGCCAACACGTCAAGCACCATTTGCCCAACATTGTGCCGGTTACGCAGATAGCGGGCCTCGGGGTTACCTAAACCTACAATCAGCCAGTTCAAGCGCTTCACTCCACTACCTGTAGCAAACCGGCTGCTAGCAGGGTGTCCACGGTTTCATCCACTAGGTTCCAAGATTTGCGGTGCTCGCCCAGGGCGGCGACGACGTCGGCGTGGATTTCTGCCAGGGTGTGCGGAATGGGGCAGGCCATCCAAGCGGCCGCACCAGCGCCGTCGAGAAGTACCGGAACCGTGCCCACCAGCACCACCGTTTGCCATTCAGAGTAGATAGCGTCAGTGAAGGGGGCGCGCACCAAACGGTCAGAGTCCCCCAGGGAGGTGCCCATGGAAGAGCTAGTCAGCTTCAGGTTCACGTCACCAGTGCCAGGAATATGCTGATAGCTGGGCGGATCTGCTGGGTGCTCCAGGAGCTGCTTGAATAGCTCAGCGCACTGGGCCTGGTCACTAAAGCTTAGCTGCCAGGGACCACCGGCCAGGGTTAAAGCGCGCGCCAGGGCCAGCAGCGGGTTAGGCAGCAGATAGAAGGAAGAAGTCTGGGCAATGAACTTAGTTAGTGCCTCAGCTAAGGTTAGCGGCTCTAGCTTGTTGCCTTGGCTGACTCGCTCAGCGATTAGCAGCGCAGCCATACGCAGCGGCTCGCCGGCAAAAGTTAACTCAGTGGCAGGGGTAATACCCAGCTCAGCCGGCGCGTGGTCACCCTTAACGGTGGGCTCTTGGGGGTCCACCAGGGAAATAGGCTTGGGGTAGGGGTAAACCTTTAGGGTTTCGGGGTCAAAACCCAAACACTCGTCGGTTACATAGTTGAACTGGCCGGCTAGGCGGCTAGCAAAAGTGGATTTACCGGTTCCCGACGGCGCCGCGATACCGATTACATCCCTACTTCCGGGCACCTGCAGCCCAGCTGCGTGCAGCATAAGTAGGTTGCCGGCCTGGGCCTGGATAGCGATATGGGTGATGGCTTGGGAGAAGGCGTAGCTGGCCTGACGTGGCTCAGTGGGGATGGCGAAACGGTCCCAGCCTTCAGGTACCGGGGATGTGGTGTCATCCTCTGGCACTACCTGCAAACGGATCGGGTTGTCAGAGGGCTCCTGGTCAGTGTCAGGTTTTACCTCGCTATGGCGCCAAAGCTCGGCTAGGTGCGCAGCTAGGCCCGCGTCTAGGCTGGTTAGATCCAGTTCAAAGTCGAGGCCGAAAGTGTGAATTCGCAACCGATGCTCCCACATTTCATTGTTACTTCTACTTCACTAATGATACCGTGAAACGAAGCTAGTATCGATCTGCGCTAAATCGTGTCCCCATATCGTTTAGCGTGTGCCCAAAATCGGAGAATTAATGACTGATAAAAACGTTGCTAACTCCGATTCTAGGGATCCAGGGTTGGATGCCTTTGAATCAAAGTTAGAATCGGATAAGCCGCTGTTTGATAACTCTGACCCGGTAGATTACGCGGCCGCCAGCGAGGCTGTGCACGGCTCTGGTCACCATTCTTCGCACCACGGCAATCACCACTCTCACCATTCTTCTAGCCGTCACCACTCTTCTTCCCGACGTCGCCGCTCTAGTTCCAGCCGTAGTGGCGCGGCTGGCAGTGGGGCTCGTTCTGCTTCACGTTCAGGCTCATCTCGTTCTAGCTCTTCGCGTCATCACTCTTCAAGTCGGCACCACTCTTCTTCCCGACGTCGCCGCAAGGGCCTACTAGGCTGGTTTGGCCGCCACAAGGTGGTCACCGCCTTTATTGGCGTTTTCGCTATTTTCGCACTGATTTTGTCTGGCGCCCTGGCTTGGCTTTTCTTCTCTTTGGGTCGGCCTGAAACGATTAGCAACGTTTTCCCTGACGAATCCACGCGCCCGGCCGCTGCTCAAACCACTAAAGGCAAGCCGGTTACCTTCCTGCTGCTGGGTTCAGACTCGCGTATTAGTGCCGGTAACCCCTCAGACTGGAAGGTAGGTGCGCAACGTACCGACGCCATCATGCTGGTGCAGCTATCGGGTGACCGTAAGAGCGCCAATGTCATGTCTATCCCGCGTGACTCGTGGGTGGAGATTCCCGCTAACGACGTCGTCGGACATGCTTCTTACGCAAAAATTAACGCAGCTTTCTCATGGGGCGGACCTAAGCTGTTAATTCAAACCGTAGAAAAGCTGACGCAAATTCGTATTGACCACTTTGTATTAGCTGACTTTTCTAGCTTCGAGGCGCTTACCGATGAGTTAGGCGGGGTTGACTTGACACTGTCTCAACCTTTGGACTTAACAGGTAAGCAAAATGCGGCAAACTCAGCAAATGTATTGCCAGCCGGGCCGCAACACCTAAACGGTAAGCAGGCACGTATTTTCGTGCAGGAACGCTACACTGTGGCGCGCGGCGACTTTGACCGTATTCAGCGTCAGCAGGCCTGGATGCGCGCAATTTTGAAGGCGCTAGTAAACCGCGACACGCTCACTGACCCGGGCAAGCTGGTGTCTTTCGTGAATGTGGTTACCAAGAACCTAGCGGTGGATGAGGGCCTAACTACCAGCGAGATGATTTCGCTGGGACGCTCAGCTAGCTCAATTCGCCCAGCCGACGTGCACTTCTTCCAGGCGCCGGTAACCGGTACGGGCACAAGCGCTGACGGCCAGTCGATCGTTAACCTGGACCGCAACAAGCTCACAGAGGTATGCCGGGCTTTCAACTCTGACACGGTTTCTGAGTATGTCTCCCAAAACGGTCAGAACTTGGACATGCTGCAAGAAGTAGTGCGTTAAATCGCCTCGAGCGCAACTAATAGTTTTTGACTCACGCCCTGGCCGTGGGAAACTAGGACCTAGATAGTGTGTGGGCTGCTCTGCACCGTGCAAAGGCGTGCGCCACACGCCTGGAGCGAGGAATTAGATGATCTACCGCAGTGCCACATCCACTATGGGCCGCAATATGGCCGGTGCTCGCGCGCTTTGGCGCGCCACCGGGGTCAAAGACTCTGACTTCGGCAAGCCTATTATCGCCATTGCCAACTCCTTCACCCAGTTTGTACCCGGACACGTGGGCCTGCGTGATGTTGGCAAAATCGTGGCTGAGCAGATCGAAGCAGCTGGCGGTATCGCCAAGGAATTCAACACCATCGCTATTGACGACGGTATCGCCATGGGCCATGAGGGTATGCTCTACTCGCTGCCCAGCCGTGAATTGATCGCTGACAGTGTGGAATACATGGTGCGCGCTCACTGCGCTGACGCCCTGGTGTGTATCTCTAACTGTGACAAGATCACTCCCGGCATGTTGATGGCTTCGCTGCGCCTAAATATTCCCACCATTTTCGTCTCTGGTGGGCCTATGGAGTCAGGTAAAAGCTACATTGACGGCCAGATCCGCAAACTGGATCTGATTGACGCCATGATGGACGCCGCCGACCCTACCGTTTCGGACGAAACCATTAGTGCCATTGAACGTGCTGCCTGCCCCACCTGCGGTTCCTGCTCGGGTATGTTCACCGCTAACTCCATGAACTGCCTGACCGAGGCGCTGGGCTTGTCGCTCCCCACCAACGGCTCGCTGCTGGCCACCCACGCCGACCGTAAAGCCCTATTTGAGCAGGCCGGTCGCCAGATCGTGAAGATCACCAAGGCCTACTATGAGCAGGACCAGGCCAACCTGGCCCCACGCGCCATTGCCACCAAGGCTGCTTTTGAAAACGCCATGAGTCTAGACATTGCTATGGGTGGCTCCACCAACACCGTGCTGCACCTGCTAGCTGCCGCCCAGGAGGGCGAAGTGGACTTCCACATGGCAGATATTGACCGCCTCTCGCGCCAGGTGCCACACCTGTGCAAGGTGGCTCCTTCCACCAACCTGTACCACATGGAAGATGTACACCGCGCCGGTGGCATTATGGGCATCCTAGGGGAGCTAGACCGAGCCGGGCTGCTACACACTGACACCACTACCGTGCTGGACACCACCTTGGGTCAGCAGCTGGAAACCTACGACATTATGTGCCACCCCAGCGAACAGGTACGTGAGCGATACCTAGCCGCCCCCGGCGGCGAGCGCACCACCCAAATGTTCTCCCAAGCTAACCGCTTCAGCGAGCTAGACACTGACCGCGCTGGCGGCTGCATCCGCGACCTAGAACACGCCTATTCTCGTGACGGCGGCCTGGCGGTACTGTTCGGCAATATCGCCGAAAAGGGCTGCATTGTTAAAACCGCTGGTGTGGACGCCTCCATCTTGACCTTCACCGGCCCAGCAGTGGTGTTTGAAAGCCAGGAGGACGCCGTCGAAGGCATCCTGGGAGGCAAAGTTAAAAGCGGCGACGTCGTCATTATTTCCCATGAGGGACCACGCGGCGGCCCGGGTATGCAGGAAATGCTGTACCCCACCACCTACATCAAATCTATGCACCTGGGTAAGGAATGCGCGCTACTAACTGACGGGCGTTTCTCCGGCGGCACCAGCGGCCTGAGCATTGGGCACGTCTCGCCTGAGGCAGCTGCCGGCGGCCTGATTGGTTTGGTGCGCAGCGGCGACGTGATTGAGATTGATATTCCGGCCCGCTCTATCCGCGTGGATCTAAGCGAGGCAGAAATCGCCCAGCGTCGCGCCCAGGAGGAAGCTCGCGGCACTGCCGCCTGGACCCCGCACCACCAGCGTGCTCGCCACGTGTCGGCGGCCCTGCGTGCCTACGCCATGCTGGCCACCAGCGCAGACCTGGGCGCTGTGCGTGACCGAGCCAAATTAGGGCTATAACAGTAGCTATTCATGCGCCACGGTTAGCTGTTTGGCGCAAACAAGCGCCCCGCTACTTGCGGTGGCGGCGACGTCGAGAGATGGGGAAATGGGCCAAGACGAGCAGAGCTTGTGGAATGGTGGCGACTACCTGCGGGCGGTGCTACGTGCGCCAGTGTATGAGGTAGCCGAGCACACGCCGCTGGAGCCGATGCCTGCCATTAGTGCGCGGGTAGGGCACCCAGTGCTGGTTAAACGTGAAGACCGCCAGCAGGTGCACTCTTTTAAGATCCGTGGCGCGTATGCACGTATGCGTCAGCTCGACGCCGCTGCCCGCGCCCGTGGAGTGGTCACGGCCTCGGCTGGTAACCACGCCCAGGGGGTGGCGCTGTCTGCACGCACTATGGGGATTACGGCTTCTATTGTGATGCCGGTGATTACCCCGGTGATTAAGGTAAATGCGGTGCGCGCCTTGGGTGGCCAGGTAATTTTGCATGGCCGTACTTTCGACGACGCCGCCGCGCACGCCCGTCACCTGGCCCAGACTGAGGGGCTTGAATATATTGCGCCTTTCGATGACCGCTGGGTGATTGCTGGCCAGGGCACTATTGGCCTGGAGCTGATTCAGCAGGATGCGGCCCTAACCCACGTGTTTGTGCCCGTGGGCGGTGGCGGTTTGGCTGCTGGTATTGCGGTGGTGATTAAGCAGCTGATGCCCCAGGTGCAGGTGATTGCAGTAGAGCCTGAGGATTCTAGCTGCCTGGGCGCCGCTATTAAGGCTGGTCAGCCGGTCACTTTGGAGCGCGTTAGTGCCTATGCCGAGGGCGTGGCCGTTAAGCGTGTGGGGGATGAGACTTTCCGCCTGTGCAGCCGCTACCTGGACGATTTGGTGATTGTTAGCTCCGATGAGATTAGCGCTGCGGTTAAGGATCTGTTTGAGGATGTGCGTGCGGTAGCTGAACCGGCTGGGGCGGTGGCTTTGGCAGGCCTTAAGGCGTATGCAGACAGCCATGAGCTGCCCGAAGATGCCCGCCTGGCCTGTATCTTGTCGGGTGCTAACTTGAACTTCCACTCGCTGCGTTACATTTCTGAACGCGCTGAGCTGGGTGAACGCCGCGAAGCCCTGCTGGGGGTAACTATCCCTGAACGTCAGGGCGAATACCTGCGTTTTTGCAAGCTGATTGGCGATCGGGCGGTTACTGAGTTTAACTACCGCGTGGCCGGGGAAAAGGCCCATATTTTTGTGGGTTTAGCCCTGAGTGGGGGCGACGCCGAACGTGGGCAGATCCTTAAGCTGCTGCGCGGGGGCGGCTATGAGGTGGTTGACCTAACCGAAGATGAAGTAGCTAAGCAGCATGTGCGCTACATGGTGGGGGGCCGCCCGCAGCGTGAACTGCGTGAATCGGTGTTTGCTTTTGAATTCCCTGAGGCCCCGGGGGCGCTGCGCGACTTCCTAGTGCAGTTGGGGACGCGCTGGAATATCACCTTGTTCCATTACCGCTCTTACGGCACTGACTATGGGCGTGTACTGGTGGCATTTGAGAACGTGGCTGGCGACGAATTGTTTGCCCAGCATGTGCAAGA
>ERZ773045.823-NODE-823-length-14970-cov-8.208850_pt1 | contig 14970 bp, 8 predicted proteins | sample MGYA00580635_ERZ773045 | MGnify/ENA primary metagenome ERZ773045 (study PRJEB29015, sample SAMEA2738115) | human oral metagenome | biome: human oral; feature: human-associated habitat; material: saliva | place: China | collected 2261 ...
GCACGCCTGACCAGGGGGTCGCGGCCCTTGGGCGCATCGAGGCGGGTGCCGACCTGCGGGTGGACCAGCTGACGATGGTGCGGGCAACCGCCGACGACTCGCGCACGCTCACCGCCCTCAACGAGGTATTTGTTGGGCACCCGAGCCATCAGAGCGCCCGCTACGAGCTGGCCCTCGGAACCCGTGTGGAGCGACAGTCCTCCTCGGGCGTCGTTGTCTCCACCGGGACCGGGGCAACCGGGTGGGGAGCATCCCTCAAGCGCGGCCGCCACATGGGGGACCTGCCCGCGCCGACCTCGCGCTCGCTCGCGTGGTTCGTGCGCGAGGCGTGGCCCTCGCCCTTCACCGGCGTCGAGTACACCGAGGGGATCCTGGACGAGGGCGAAGACCTCGGCCTCGTCGTTGCCTCCGAATCCCTCGTGTTGTTCGGCGATGGCATGGAGTCCGACCGACTGACGCTCACGTGGGGTCAAAGCGTGCGTATTAAGCGCGCCCCGCGCGCCCTGTCCCTCGTGGACCCCGCAGGCCTGGGGGAGGGCTGATCTTACGGGTGTGCATGCACGTTTTCTGGATAGGTTACGAACATCCGGATAGGTTATGGAGTTCTGGATAGATTACTAAGCTATCCAGAAGAGTTTTTCCTATCCAGAACAACGTTTCCTATCCAGTTCTCGTACTTGTGCGCTGCTGCAGAACAGGGGGCCGCCCAAAGCCCTCTCTGTTTCTCGTCGAAACAGTCGGGGTGCGCACGATCGCGCCGAGACTACCCGCTACCCGAACACAAACCTCTCTCACCGCGTCGGGGTATGCCCGAGAGCATGTTGAGGGGCCTCTGATGACATCGCGCAGGGCAGCGGGGTGGCGCAAGGCGCGCATACGCGGATAGGTTACGAACATCCGGATAGGTTACGAACATCCGGATAGGAAAATAAGCTATCCGGATGTGCATAACCTATGGAAACTGTTGATGCAGCTGGTGATTTCAGGTAGCGACTCGGTATCACCGACGTCCATGCGCAGGACCGGACCGAGGCTGAACGTGTTGCTGTCTTCACGCTTGAGCAGCATGAAGACCACGGAGTTAGCAGGGTGAAAGCCCAAGATGCCGGGGATTTCAGCGATCAGATGGGCGGGAGACGCGAGCGAGGTGGACGTAGACATGGGGACAGCCTTTCGACACAGTGACGGATGGTTCAGCCACATGTCCGTTCATGGCTCTGCCATGAATGTCAGCTGGCTTCCCGATACTTCTTGAGCGCCCTACTGATAGTGGCGCGCGAAACGTTGAACGCCTCCGCAACCGAGGCAATGGTGTCGCCAGCTTCGACTAGCTTGGCCGCTTTGGAAACCTGATCAGCAGTGAGCTTGGGTTTGCGACCGCCAATGCGACCGTTGGCACGGGCGTGGGCAACGCCCTCCCGTGTGCGCTCAATCAGTAGGTCACGTTCCCACTCCGCGAGCGAGGCCATGATATTTACAACGACTTTGTCGGCTGGGCGTGACGTATCTAGGGCTGGCTCTAACACCTTGACGTTAATTCCGCGTTCCGCGAGGTCAGCGATGGTGGTGACAGTCTCGACCAAGCTGCGACCAAGCCTGTCGAGCCTGATCACGACTAGTGTGTCGTCGGGGCGAGCATAGGCAAGAGCGGCATCCAAGCCAGGACGCTGCCACTTCGTACCACTGATGGTATCCCCGTAGATGTGGGTAGGATCGCAACCGGCATCTACGAGCGCTTCACGCTGAGTATCAAGACTCTGCCCTTGGCGGGCCGTGGAAACCCTTGTGTAGCCGATCAACATGCTTACTCACCTGCCAGCTCTTCCTCGGCTACCGTGAGGTCAGCAGGCAGCACGCCATCGATGATGTAGGTGCGCAGGAGCTTGTCCAGCATCGCACGAACCTTGAACTTCGACACTGGTGCGCCGGTGACCTCGGTGAAGTAGGCGGTAGCCAAGTCGAGGTCAATGGATGCCTTGAGGTCATCGAAACGCCCGTACTCGTTGATGGTTGCTGCCGTAACACGGCTGTCGAGTATTCGGCGCAATAGTCCCGTATCCAGCCCCAGTCGCTCATGAAGGCGTGCCAGCTGCCGGTCACGCTCGGTGATGCGGTACTCGTTGATGTAGTCCTGCACTGTCTTGCCCGGTTGCAGGGCCACGTCGCCTGCCTGGAGATCATGCAGCCAACGGTTAGCGTAGCGCTGGTCGTCTTGGCTCAGGCGGGCGAAACTATCATGTAGCTGCTCCAGCAGATCATCGAGCATGTGCTCTGCCACGCCGTCCTGGAGTGCCTTGAGGTACTTCTCAAACTTGCTGTTGAGGTACTCGGCATCGATGCGGTCGGTGTCGATGTGTGTAATGTGCACGTCAATATCGAAGGGCGCGTCATCTGTCCCACCGGGCGGGTCAGTTGGATCGCCTCCCTCTTTGCCAAGTTCCTTGTAACGGGTGAGCAATGTGGTGAAGACGTCCTCGGTGAGCGTTACCACGATAGGCTCAGGGAGTGCATCGAAGTAGTAGGTGTCCTTCTCCCAGGTAAAGCCCTGCACCTGTGCTGCCTGGAGTTCGCGGTACATCCGATTGAAGGTCTTGGCGAACTCACCCTGGTCAGCCTCAGAATCGGGTAGCTTCGAGAAGTCAGTCTGGCCGGTCGCCGGGTCAGTGAACAGGGCTGTAATGATGTCAAAACATTCGTTGATGGCCTTAAGGTGCTCGTCGAGGTGGTCCACGAACAGGCCGAAGGGCTTGTCACCTGAATACAACTTCACCGCACGGTCGATGTTGTTCTTCATCGTGTGTGGCTTGCGGTAGTAGCGGATGGAACCGAACGGCTTTTCCGGGCCGAAGATGCGGTTGGTACGTGAAAAGGCCTGGATAATGGACTCGTATTCGATAACCTTGTCCATGTAGAGGGTGTTCAGCCACTTGGAGTCGAAGCCGGTGAGCATCTGATCCACCACGATGAGTAGGTCGATGTGCTGGCTACGATCATCGAGGAAGGCCTTGGTGTTATAGGGCGCCTTGTGGGCCAGGCGCTTGGAAACATCCTTCTTAAACTCATCGTGAGTCGGCATGGTGAAGTGCTGGCCATAGGCGGCGTTGTAGTCGCGCAGAATCTCCAGCAGACCGTCTTCCTTGAACAGCTGGCTGTCACCAGTGTTGTCGATATTAGGGTCAAACAGCGCCGTGACCTTAATGTGCGGGTACTGCGCCTTGAAGATGCGGTAGTACTCCACTGCTTCAGGGATGCTGGAGGTCGCCAGGATGGCATGGAACATACTGCCCCGACTCAACTGTGCCCAGTGCTTGTTGATGTCGCTGGCAACCGCCTGGCGGTGGTTGTCGTGACGGTACTGAGTGATAGGCAGGTAGTCTTCGATACCCTTGGCGACACGCTTGGTACCACTGTCGGTGTCTGTCTCGTACACCGAGGCCATCGGGACCTGGTCCTTGTCCATAAACTTGTAGTAGACAGCCGCCTTCTTGGGGTCCGCCAGCGCCTCGTTCACGGACTTAGCCTTGGCCTCCTGGAGAGCAACCACAGTGCGCACGTCATGCGCCCGGAAGGTTTCCACCATCTCCGGGTCGAAGCCGAGGACGTTACCGTCGCGAATACCGTCGGCAATTGAGTAGCGGTGCAGCTCATTGCCAAACAACGTGGTCGTGGTGGAGTGCTTCTTCTGGTTCTCGTCGTGGATGGGCGTGCCGGTGAACCCAAAGAACAGCGCGTTCGGCAAAGTGCGCTTAATGGTGGCGAGCATGTCACCAAAGGTGGTGCGGTGTGCCTCATCGACGATGAACACCACACGCTTGGAGCGGATGATGTCCAGGTCGGCTTTCTTGACGGAATCAGCATTAACCCTGCTCATCTTGTGCAGGGAGGTCACGATGAGGGTGGAGTGCTTGTTCTTGAGCAGCGTTATCAACGTGGCAGCACTGGAAGTATCTTCCACGGCGATGCTGTCGCCACCGAAGCTGACGTAGTTCTCCAGCGACTGCGTGCCCAGCTCCACACGGTCGAGGAGGAACACTACCTTGTCGGCGTTGTGGGAGTCTGCGATAAGCTGCGCGGTCTTGAAGCTGGTAATCGTCTTGCCAGAGCCGGTGGTGTGCCAGACATAACCGCCGAGTTGGTCACCGCTGTCCCAGTCGTGACGGTCCACACGGTCAGCGATACGTGAGGCTGCGTAGTACTGGTAGGAACGCATGGCCAACAGGTTGCCAGAGGCCCGGTCGGCGACAGTGTAGAAACCAATGAGCTGGTGCGCCATCGGAATAGACAGCAGTGCTCGTGCCACATCGTCCCACTGGTTGACCGGCTCGTTGTTGAAGTCCGCCCAGTGGAAGAAGTAGTCCGGGTTGAACTTAGCTGACCCTGGGTTGGCGAAGTAGAGTGTTTCCTCCGGGGTCATCGCCACGAAGATTTGCACCAGAGAGAAGATACCCTGGTAGACACCCTCGTGGGCGTACTTAGCTACCTGGTTGGCGCCTTGCGAGACAGGCACGCCTGAGCGCTTCAACTCGACGTGGAAGACCGGCATACCGTTGATGAGCAGCATGAGGTCGCCGCGGCGTTTCGGCAGCAGCCCATCAGCGGTCTTGAAACGAGGCTGGACAGCAATCTGATAGCGCGACTGGCCACCGGCAATCTCCAGGCGGTCGTAAATTTTCAGGCTGATTTCGACGCCGAAGTTGTGGGCCTGCGGTGCATCACGGGTGATGGTGACGGTGCGACCGTTGATGAACTCGTTGAGAGCCAACGGCGTGCGCAGGACGTTGATCTGCTCGATGATTTGCGCCATCTCGCCCTCGGTGAGTGGCACGTCGCCCAGCAGGTCACGGCCCCGGTTGCTGGCATAGAGAATGTTGGCCCAGTTATCGATGAGCTGTTGCTCGGTTGGATGGCGCAGCAGCTCATCGCTCCAGCCATGGCGGGTGAGCAGGTCAATGAGCGCCGCCTCGAACTCAGCCTCGCAGCGAAATGGTGTAGTCATGACAGCTCCTTAGATGAACATCCGTTGCAGCAGCGCCGTCTTGGCTTGCTTGAGGGACGCAATGTACTGAGCCTCGGCGGCAATGAGCTGGTCGAGGTTGGTGAAGATAGCGCCGATGGCCTGCTGTTCTTCGAGGGTGGGTGGGAAATGAACAGACTGATTGAGCAGCTCAACCTTCGTTATGCCTTTGATGGTGCTGCCTTGCAACTGGTCAGCAAGCCCCTCCATACGTCGCTTAACGGTGAGAGCGATGTATTCAGGATGGCCGGAAAGGTCTGACAACGATACGAAGTCTTGACTAGTGGCATAAGAATAGGGCATGAAGGAAACCTTCCCGACGCCAACACGAGTCACAACTGCGACAGAGTTGGCAGGAATCTGCATCGTGGCAGAGCACGATATAGCTTCCCTGGTGATGTGCTTACGAGGGACAACTGGAGCAACCCCATCCTCCGCGACATCGGAGGATTGAATCCAGGGGATGTCGCCAGACCAGTAGCTTGGCTCATCACTAGATGGCGTTCCGCCGCCGTAGGTCCTCCCGCTTAGTTCTCCAAAAGTCACTGGCTCCCACTCACCACTGAAGCCTTCCAGCCGCAGCTCCGGCACTGTCTGCCCCTCCTGCGGAAACATCCGCTGCATGAGCGCCGTCTTGGACTGCTGCAGGGACTTGTGCTTGAGCGTGTGCTGGTTGATGGCTGCGTCGAGGTTGGTGAAGATGGCGCCGATGGCCTGCTGTTCTTCGAGGGTGGGTGGGAAGTGAGGATTGTAAATCTGCACAATGTTTGATGGATGAGCCTTGACCGAGTAGTCAAAACTCTGTTCAAGCCACTGCAAGTACAAAGCTAGGTACAGGAAACTTGTGTCAATTGTATTTGTATTGATTTTCATCCATCCGCAAACATTTGTGACGGAATAGCGATGCGCAGAACGATAGAAGAATTGACCACCACCATCAATTGACCATGTGATTCGTTCGTCAGAGAACATGTATCGACCATAGCGCCCGAAAAGACCGTCATTCTTCGCGGAAGATGAGTAGATAGGGTAATTGCCGGGGTGAGCGTTGATGTCAATCTGAGAAATGACTTCTCCGCGACCTAGAGTTACCAGGCGACGCTTCTGAAGCTCATCAAGGGAGACAGTCTCCCACTCACCACTGAAGCCATGCAGCCGCAGTGCAGGTACGTTCTGCTTAGGCATCACGACCACCGCCCAGCAGCTGCTGCAGTGCAGTTACAGCCTGCATATCAGCAGTGTTGCCCGTGAGGCCACTGAGCAGGCTAGCGAGTTCCTGTTCCGTCTCGCGAATCTGCACGTCGAGGTCCGTGAGCGCGACCGCGTACTTGTCGTGCAGCGCCTGGACACGACCGGCGAGGCCTGCAAGCACGTGACCTGGGATGTCACGCAAGTCATCCATGAGTGCAGTGATCCACTTGGCGGTGAGCACTTCATCTACCTGCACGTCAGTCAGCGCTTCGATGGTGGCATAGGTGTCTGCCTCAAGCTGCTGCTGCGCAACCTTAAGGTCCTTCTTGAGTGTGTCGCGCTGCTCGATGAGCGCCTTGGCGCTGAGCATGACAGTCTCGACACTGCCTTCCGGCCAGGCCTGACCCTTAGGTAGTTTCGGCAGCTCCTTAATGGCCTTCTTCAGCGCAGCAGTAGCGAAAGCATCCTGCTTCTCGTTGAGTACCTCGGCCAGGTCGGTCTTGTCGTCTTCACTTAAGCCTTCGATGAGCTGCGTCAGCTCTGATACTGCTGTGTCTAGTTCACGGCTCAGCTGGGTTACTTGGTCTTTGAGCTGCGGTAGGTAGAGTTCCTGCACCAACTCATTGGGGGCGATACGCCCCTCCCAGCCGACCTGGACTTCTTCCTTCTTACCCTTGCGGGTCTTCATCTCCATGACAGGGTCGTTGACCCGCACGGCATCTAGGCCTTCGGTCTGGATGACCTCTAGGTCAGCAGCAGTGTTGATCCAGCTGTCGTGGAGAACCTGGTAGCCCTCGTAGGCATCAACCAGCGGTACAGGGTCGAGTCGGTCGAATAGGTCAGTCTTGAGCTGGTCTTCTGTGGTGTTGAGTGGCACGGTGGCGGAGCTGTCCACAAGCAGCGCGTGCAGCTTCTCTGGCAGGTCAGATAGTGCTGCATTGACCTGGTCGCGCAGTGCCTGAGCTGCAGGGTGCTGATCGACAGCCTCACGGAGGTTAGTGGTGTTCAGCTCCGCGTAGCCGTTGGCGTGCTCGGTGAATAGTGCCTCACGCAGTCCCGGCAGCGCAGTCCAGTAGTGCTCCAGGGTGTCAATCTCCGACACTGGAATACCGCCATGCATGGTGGCGTACAGGTCGACAGCCTCCGGCGGCAGAGTCGCAGACACGTAGCGTGGGATGTTGAGGTTGTGGTCATTGGCGCGAATCTCGTCGCGGGTCACGACCTTGGCGAAGTGTGGCACGTCCTCGCGGTTGTGCACGGTGTCAACGATTCGTTGGATGTCACGGGCACGCAGGTGGTTGTACTTGCCCTGCTTAACGAAGCCTTGGGAGGCATCGATGAACAGCACGTCGTCACGGTCACGATCCTGCTTGAGCACCAGGATGATGGTGGCAATTCCTGTGCCGTAGAAGATGTTGGAGGGCAGGCCGATGACGGCATCGATGTGGTTGGCCTCGATGAGGTTGCGTCGAATCTCCGCCTCAGAGCCACCACGGAACAATACGCCGTGCGGCAAGACGATGGTGAGAATACCGTCGGGCTTGACGTGGAACAGCTCATGCAGCAGGAAGGCGTAGTCAGCCTTGGTCTTGGGCGCCAGACCAAACCGTGAGAAGCGCGGGTCAGCCTCGTTACCTTCCGGCTCCCACTTCTGGGAATACGGCGGGTTTGAGACAACCGCGTCCACGTACAACGGCTGGTAGGTCTGCACCGGGTCGGACTCGTCGAACATTGGCCAGTCATGAGCCAGGCTGTCACCGTTGCGAGCGACAATATTGTCAGCCTTCACGCCACGCATGACCAGATTCATTCGCGTGAGGTTGTACGTGTTCTCACGCAGCTCCTGGGCAAAATACTTGATGCGGCTTGGGTCGCCCATGCGCTTGGTAACGGCCTGGCCGATATTGAGTAGCAGGGAGCCAGAGCCAGAGGTCGGGTCATAGATTTGAATCTCCTCGCGGCCCTTGAGGTGGTCGGCGACGATGTTGCTCATGATGAGCGAGACTTCATGAGGCGTGTAGAACTCGCCTGCCTTCTTACCTGCGTTGGCCGCGAACTTCTCGATGAGGTACTCGTAAATGTAGCCGAGCACGTCATAGCCCTGCTTGCCGTCGGTGGGGATGTCATCGATAAGCTCCAGTAGCTTTTTGATGGCAGCGGTTCGTGCAGTATCGGTGGTGCCCAGCTTCGACAGGCCGGTCTCAAGGGTGTTGAAGATGTCTTCGAAGACATGCTTGCGCTCTGGAGCAATGTTGCGCTTGAACGTGGCTAGCCCTTCACGCACGTGCGCGATGGAGAAATCGTTGCCCATGTCCCGCCACGTGGAGTATAGGTTCTCGTAGGTGAGGAAGTAGCCCAAGTTGTTGCGCACCAGGGATACAGTGTCGGTGTCCGTCTCAACCAGAGCGTCAGGCAGGTCCTCCGGCTCAGCGTCGTTGAGAAGCAGGAACTGCTCGACCTGGTCGGAGAGGAACTTATAGAAGATGAAGCCAAGGATGTAATCCTTGTACTCATTGGCCTCAATCTTGGAGCGCATATTGTTGGCCGACTCCCAGATGCGGGAGGCGAGTTCCTGTTTGTTCACGGGCTAGTTCCTTTGTTCAAATTCGGTCGGTTTTGACACACCACTAGGGCACGGGGTCGAGAGTCCCAGATGCGCAAGTGAAAGTGTGTCACAAACGTTAATCAAAATGTTGTATGTATCATAACTCAACAATTAACGTTTGTGAACACCCTGGGGGCTAGGATTTCCAGTCGATTTGCACACGCTTCGGATCAAACTTCTTGGCACCTTGCTTGCCGGGGAGGACATGGATGTCCATGAGCAATTTCGTGAGGCGTCGACGGTCTTCCATGGAAGCCTGTTCCCACCAGTCAACGAAGGTGACCCCCTCCTCCGATAGCTCCACCGCAAAAGAATCAGCTGAGACGCTGCGTGACAGACCCTCCAGCTTGGAGTCGATGGTAGTGAGCTGATCGGCGATCTTGCGCTCAACGCGAGCGAATGTGGACGCATCAAGTTCTCCAAGGACCACTTGCTCCTCTAGCGCTTCACGGCGTGCAAGCAGAGCATTGCGGTCAGCAAACAGTTCAGTCATCTTCTCGGAGGTGTCCGAGTCCTCAGGAGTGAGTGCCTGGCGGATGACATCGAGGGCATCCGGCTTGGCCATGCGGGCGGCGATCACCCGCGTGATCAGATCATTGACTTCATCACCGATGGACACGTGCTGGCCGTCGCGCTCATGTTTGCAGTAGTAGAAGAAACGCTGGCTGCCGTCTTTGCGCCTCCTTGACTTGACGTACATTCTGTCCCCACAGGTGCAGACGAGCACACCGGCCAAGAACCGCGACGGTGCGGCGCCAACATGATTGGTGCGGCGAGCAGGGTCTTTGAGGACGGCATCGAGCTTCTCGCCCGTGGCTTCGTCAATGATGGCGGGCCAACTGCCTTTGGCGACAACCTCACGGTCGCGGGCGACTCGGAAGCCGGTCTCTGGATCAGTGAGCGTGAAGGTGCTTAACCCGCGCACACGAGGATTGAGCAAGATGTTGCGCAAAGTGGCCGGAGTCATCCGGTTGCCTCGCGTGGTGGTCAGACTCCGCTTGTCGAAGACCTCTCGGATCACCTCGCGCAAGGTCTTTCCGGCAAGCACCATCTCTGCGGCATCGAGGATGGCTTGGCGCTCCTCTTCAATAACAGTGACGGCATCATCGCCGTAGCCAAACATCCGGAAACCACCCAGCTTTGGCTTGCCAGTTCGAGCACGGTCGATAAACGCAGCCTGGACACGTGAGGCACGGTCGATAGATTCCTGTTCTGCAATAAGACCAAGAATAATGATGGTGAGGCGCGAACTCGGGTCTGTCGGATCAAGACTGTATCCACGGCAAGCCTTGATACGGACGGAATGTCGCTCGCAAATTTCAAAGAGACTGAGTGTGTCTTTAGTCCTGCGGGTCAACCTATCAAGTGCAAAGCAATAGACAATATCGACCTCGTCGTTCTGAATAGCTTCGAGCAGCCGGTCATATTCGGGCCTCGTCTCGCCACTGAACGCGGAGATGTTGTTGTCGGTGAAGGTGGCGACGACGGTGGCCTCATCGGCCTCAGCCAGCTTGGTGCACAGGTGCAGCTGCCGTTGGACACCTGCTTCTTCCTTCCGGTCGAGCGAAATGCGGCAATAAATGGCAGCGCGCAGCGTTGATGATGGTGTGTTCATACGGCCATAGTATCCACAAAACCAATTCCGGCATGCCGGATTCGGTCGAGACGCCTGCGCCGCCGAAAAACACGGTAGATGGTGAGTCGGCGATCCACTCCGCCAGGGTCGAAACGTCATCGTTCATGAGGGCCTCCTCGCTCGCTACCGTCCCAGGATACGCCCGAGGCCGGGGCCCCACGTGGGAACCCCGGCCTCGTGACGGATGGAGAATCAGGCGAAGGTCAGCGCCTGGCGGGCGATCGCCAGCTCCTCGTTGGTCGGGAAGACGACGAGGGTGACGGCCGAGTCGGGAGCGGACACGATGCGCGGCTCCTTGATGCGGCCCTTGTTGGCCTCGACGTCGATCTTGACGCCGAAGGGGGCGAGGGCCTCGGCCAGCTCGCGGCGCACGTCGTCGTCGTTCTCGCCGATGCCGGCGGTGAAGGTGATGACGTCCAGGCCGCCCAGCTCAGCGGCGTAGGAACCCACGTACTTCAGCAGGCGGTTGATGTACACGTCCATGGCGGTACGGGCGCGCTTGGAGGCCTCGGGGTCGGAGGTGTTGTTGATGACCTCCCACACGGAGCGCATGTCGGACTCGCCGGTCATGCCCTTCATGCCGGACTTCTTGTTGAAGAGGGTGTCGACCTCGTCGACGCTCATGCCGGCGACGCGCTGCAGGTGGAACACGACGGCCGGGTCGATGTCGCCGGTGCGGGTGCCCATCATGAGGCCCTCGAGGGGGGTCAGGCCCATGGAGGTGTCGATCGGCTTGCCGTTCTTGACGGCCGAGGCGGACGCGCCGTTGCCCAGGTGCAGGACGATCTGCTTGAGGTCGTCGCGGCCCAGCATCTTGGAGATTTCCTGGGAGACGAACTGGTGGGAGGTGCCGTGGGCGCCGTAGCGGCGCACCGAGTACTTCTCGGCGGTCTCGGTCTCGAGGGCGTACAGGGCGGCCTTGTCGGGCAGCTGCTGGAAGAACGCGGTGTCGAAGACGGCGACGTGGGGGACGTCGGGCATGAGCTCGCGCGCCACGTCGATGCCCTTGAGGTGGGCGGGGTTGTGCAGCGGAGCCAGCGGGCACAGCTCTTCGATCAGGTTGCGGACCTCGTCGGTGATGAGGGCCGGGCCGTCGAAGTAGCGGCCGCCCTGAACGACGCGGTGGCCGACGGCGAGGATGTGGGCCTCGGCCAGGGACGGACCCTCCGTGTCGAAGAGGCGCAGGACCTCACGCATGCCGACGGTGTGGTCGGGAACCGGGAGCTCTTCCTCGGTGACGGCGTCGCCATGCTCGTGCTTGATGCGACCGGTGGTGTCGCCGATGCGCTCGACGATGCCCTTGGCGATGGCGTCGCCGGTTTCGGGGTCGACGAGCTGGTACTTGATGGAGGAGGAGCCGGAGTTAATGACGAGGACGGAGGACGAGGACACGCGTTCGCCTTTCGTGTTGTGGGGTTGGGAGTAAAAGAACGAGGCCGGGGCCCGTTTACGTTCAATGGTAACCGGACCCCGGGACCTCGGTCCCGTTCAGCCCTGGGCCTGGACGGCGGTCAGGGCGACGGTGTTGACGATGTCTTCGACGAGGGCGCCGCGCGACAGGTCGTTGACGGGCTTGTTGAGGCCCTGCAGGACGGGGCCGACGGCGAGCGCGCCGGAGGAGCGCTGGACCGCCTTGTAGCCGATGTTTCCGGCTTCCAGCGAGGGGAAGACGAAGACGGTGGCCTTGCCGGCGACCTCGGAGCCGGGCAGCTTCTTGGAGGCGACGGCCTCGTCGACGGCTGCGTCGAACTGGATGGGGCCTTCGATGGCCAGCTCGGGGGCCTTCTCGCGGGCGAGGCGGGTGGCCTCGACGACGGCGTCAACGTCCGGGCCGGCCCCGGAGGTGCCGGTGGAGTAGGAGAGCATGGCGACGCGCGGGGTGACGCCGAACTGGGCGGCGGTGCGCGCGGAGGTCACGGCGATGTCGGCCAGCTGCTCGGCGGTGGGGTTGGGGTTGACGGCGCAGTCGCCGAAGGCCCACACGCGGTCCTTCATCGCCATGAGGAAGATGGAGGAGACGACGGAGACGCCGGGGGCGGTCTTGATGATCTGGAAGGAGGGGACGATCGTGTGCGCGGTCGTGTGGGCAGCGCCCGAGACCATGCCGTCGGCGTCGCCCATGTGGACCATCATGGTGCCGAAGTAGGACACGTCGGTGACCTTCTCGCGGGCCTGCTCGAGGGTGACGCCCTTCTTGGCGCGCAGGCGCGCGAACTCCTCGGCGTAGCGCTCGAGGTAGGCGGGATCGTTCACGGAGACGACCTGGGCGGCGCTCAGGTCGAGGCCGAGCTCGCCGGCGCGCTTGGCGACGTAGTCGGCGTCGCCCACGAAGGTGATGTCGGCGATGCCGGCGGCGAGGACCTGGGCGGCGGCCTGCAGGACGCGGTCGTCGTCGGGCTCGGGCAGGACGATGGTCTTGCGGTTGGTGCGCGAGCGCTCCACCAGCTCGGCCTGGAACATGATGGGGGTGACGACTTCGGAGGGCTCGACCTCCAGGGCCGACAGGAGGGCCTCGACGTCGGCCTCCTGCTCGAAGGTGGTCACGGCGACGTCGATCTTGCGCTCGGAGCCGTGGGCGAGCAGACCCTGCAGGGAGCCGGCCGCGGAGGCGGCGGCGAAGGTGTCCAGCGGGGAGGTGATGACCGGGATGTTGACGTCCAGCCCCTCCAGGAGGCGCAGCGCGTGGGGCGCCACCTCGAAGCCGCCGTTGAGGATGAGACCCGACAGGATCGGGAAGCTCGAGGAGGCCTGGGCCGCCATGAGGGAGATGAGCATGGCGGAGCGGTCGGCCGGGACGATGGCGAGCTGGCCGGCGGTCAGGCGCTCCAGGACGTGGGAGACGTCCATGGCGCACACGAGGACGGACTCGGCCTCGCGATCCAGGAGGGTCTCGTCACCGGCGATGAGAGTGCCCTCGACGGCGTCGAGCACCTCGCGCACCACCGGGGCCGCCAGCAGCGGCACCTCGGGCAGCGTGGTGGAGGTGATGCCCTCAATGGCGGCCAGTGCCTCGCCGACGGCCTGGCGGGTCTCGGGCAGGCACTTGTTGGCCACGACCGCGACGGTGCGGGCGTGGTTGTCGGCGATCTCGGCCATGGAGACCTCCACGGAGGCGACGACGTCCTCCACGTCATTCTGCCCGGAGACCACCAGCAGCACCGGGACGCCGATGTTGGCCGCCACCCGGGCGTTGAGGGCCAGCTCGGGGTTGCCGGCGACGTCGGTGAAGTCCGAGCCGTCGATGATGACGACGTCGTGCTCGCGCGCCATGGCCCGGTAGGCGTCGACGATGCGTGCCAGGGCCTCCTCGGGGTCGGCGTGGAACTCGTCCCAGGTCGCGCCGACGCACTGCTCGGGGGGCGTGGTGGAGCCGGCACGGTTCAGCAGGAGGCTGAGGAAGGCATCGCCCTCACGGCTCTCCACGAAGGGGCGGAAGACGCCGACCTTGGCGACCACCTTGGTCAGGCAGGAGACCAGCCCGAGGGCCACCGTTGACTTCCCGGTTCCGGCGTTGGGTGAGGCGATGTAGATACTGCGCGCCACGTTAGGTCCTTCTCGCGTTGTCTTGGAGTCAGGGGCGCCGGCTCATTCCGGTGCCGTACGGGTCCGATTGTGCCCCCACCTGCGGGTCGTCTGCGACCAAAGGCCCGATCTCCGTCCGTCTTGTGATGTGGGAACGGGCACATAGCCAGGGGCCGGCATAGGTGTCATAGGCGCTAGTCCGCCCGTGTGGTCGGCCTGTGGCCGGGTGTGGAGGGGAGTGTGGTCCGTCCGGTTCCGGGGTCGACATTCACTGCGATGCTCACCGCGACGTCGTCGGGGGACTGCCCCGGGGCGAGTCCTTCTCCGTGAGCGACCCAGACCGTGTACGTCGACGACGGGTCGCCCGGCTGAGGCAGGAACAGGGCGACCGCCTGTCCGCCGCCCGCTTCCTGCGCTGCAGCGACGGCGCGATGCGGCCCGATGTCCTGGGCCCGGCCCGCGCTGGTCGGTTCCGCCGGGGACTGGTGAGCGGTCATGGAGACCGGTGAGGCCGGTTGGGTGGGGCGGATACTGAACGCGCTGGCGTAGTAGCCCCACAGGAACAGCAGGGGGAGAAGGACCAGTCCGGCCGCCTTGAGCAGGTCGGTGTCCCGGGAGAGGCTCTGGGTGCGCCGGCGGGCGGACAGGGCAGTGCGTCGATGGCGCTGCAGCGGCCACCATGTGCGCAGCCCGCTGACGGTCAGGACCACGAGGACCACGCCAGCGGTGGCCACGACCAGGCCCCCGACGGTCAGGCTCCGCCGGCCGGCCCACCAGCCGGTGTGGGGGATCTCCTGGGACATCCAGCTCACGTGGCCGGGCCCCCGGCAGGACAGCAGGCAACGGTGCAGGTTGTCCAGGACGGAGACCCAGGTCGGGGTCGCCGACGCCCTGCTGATCTCGTGCCCGGTGGAGGAATCGACCGCGTAGATGGCCTGCTCGGTCCGCACCTCGACGACGTCGGTGTTCCGCGTCGCCGACAGGACGGGCTCGTCGGGGTGG
>ERZ773045.826-NODE-826-length-14939-cov-7.926364_pt1 | contig 14939 bp, 9 predicted proteins | sample MGYA00580635_ERZ773045 | MGnify/ENA primary metagenome ERZ773045 (study PRJEB29015, sample SAMEA2738115) | human oral metagenome | biome: human oral; feature: human-associated habitat; material: saliva | place: China | collected 2261 ...
ATGAATACTCCGTCAATCTTCCTACACGCTTCTACTATAAGAAGAAATGGAACAAGGGATGGATTAACGTGGTCAATCCGTTCCGTGCATCGATGGTGCTCGGCACACCGGGCTCTGGTAAGTCCTACGCTATCGTGAACAATTACATCAAGCAGCAGATTGAAAAAGGCTTTGCCATGTACATCTACGACTATAAGTTTCCCGATCTTTCCGAGATTGCTTATAATCACCTGCTTAATCACTTGGATGCCTACAAGGTAAAGCCGCAGTTCTATGTCATCAACTTCGATGATCCGAGAAAGTCGCATCGTTGCAATCCCATCAATCCTGCCTTTATGACAGATATATCGGATGCCTACGAGAGTGCCTATACCATCATGCTCAACCTTAACCGCTCGTGGATACAGAAGCAGGGAGATTTCTTTGTGGAGTCGCCTATTATTCTATTGGCAGCCATCATCTGGTTTCTGAAAATTTATGAGAACGGAAAGTATTGCACCTTTCCTCATGCCATCGAGTTCCTGAACCGCCCTTATGCACAGATTTTCCCTATACTCACCTCCTACGATGAGCTTGCCAACTACCTTTCACCCTTTATGGATGCTTGGGAGGGAGGAGCGCAGGACCAGTTGCAGGGACAGATTGCCAGTGCCAAGATACCGCTGTCTCGTATGATAAGCCCTGCCCTTTATTGGGTGATGACGGGTGATGATTTCTCGCTTGATATCAACAATCCCAATGAGCCGAAAGTGCTTGTCGTAGGGAATAATCCCGACCGTCAGAATATCTATTCGGCAGCACTCGGTTTGTATAACAGTCGTATTGTGAAGCTCATCAACAAGAAGAAGCAACTCAAATCCTCAGTGATTATCGATGAGTTGCCAACCATCTACTTTCGTGGGCTTGACAACCTCATAGCTACTGCACGAAGCAATAAAGTTGCCGTATGTTTGGGCTTTCAGGACTTCTCACAACTTACCCGTGATTATGGCGACAAAGAGAGCAAGGTAATACAGAACACTGTAGGTAACGTGTTCTCTGGACAAGTGGTAGGAGAAACAGCCAAGACACTTTCTGAGCGGTTTGGAAAGGTGCTCCAGCAACGCCAATCCATGACCATCAACCGCAATGACAAGTCCACCTCTATCTCCACACAGATGGACAGTCTCATTCCAGCATCCAAAATCAGTAACCTCACACAAGGTATGTTCGTAGGTGCGGTATCCGACAACTTCGACGAACGTATCGAACAAAAGATCTTCCACGCTGAGATTGTTGTGGATTCTGCACAAATTTCTGCGGAGATGAAGACCTACAAGTCCATCCCTGAAATCAATACGTTCCGAAACGCAGTTGGCTCCGACAATCTCAAAGAGATTATCGAAGGCAACTACCATAAGATTAAAAGAGAAATACTCTCGCTTGTAGATTCTGAAATCGAACGAATTAAAAGCGACCCTTTGCTTTGTCATCTTATAAAACTGTAATATACCATAAGTGACATTAGATAACACATTGCCAATATTTACTGTATTACTATTTGGATGAAATTATTAATCGAATAAATGCTTATTAGTGAGGGGAAATTGATATTTAGAGGTTATTTGAATGAATGCCCGATACTATGTTTTTTCATCATTTCTATTTCAAAATTAATCTGTAAATACTCCTTTATATCCATATCCGCAAATTGCAAAGAGCATATATTTCCAATCGGTTTGTCTTTATTTTCAATAATTTTCTGACTACATGGACCTATACATTGTGGCAACATTCTACACTTTAAGCATGTTTCGTTCTCAAAAGTGGCAACATTTCTTCTCAATTGTTCTTCTTTTTTCCATTTTATAGTTCCATTAGGGAGGAGAGTTCCTTCTTTATCTTCTTTCTTTAATGTTCTTCCATTACATTTATATATATTTCCATCCCAATTTATAATGGCATAACTATTTATCTCTGCAGGACATGCCACTCTTTTAAATCCAAAAAGTCCATGTCCTACATTATAACCTTTTGAGGCTATATATAAAAGGGCTTCTTTAAGTTTACGCTTTTGGTCTATGTTTGCCTTTCCTATAGTTTGCCAGACTCTTTCAAGTTGAAAAAAAATTTTATTCTTATCTATTCCGTCCAAATCTCTGATTATATCTATTATGTCATCTAAAGTCTCGTCATTATAATTAATTCTTATCGTTATTATATTGCCATTATTACCTTCCCCTTTATTGATTTTTTCTGCTAATAATAATATTATTTTTATTATATGCTGATAAGTACCTTTATTTGACGATTTCCATATCCTTACACTATTATGTAATTTTTCTCCTCCATCTAAAGTTATCTGAAATACAGGATTAAAAGGTGTCAATTCATTTACAATCTTTTCATTAATTAGGCTGGCATTAGTAACGAAAAATGGAATAAAATTTTTGTTATTCTCTATGCACTCTTGCTTTGCATGGACCAACAGTGGATATACTATATCCTTATAATATAAAAAAGGTTCCCCACCAAAGAAGGTTAGCCTTAATATCCTGTTAGTTGAATTTTGGCATAGTTTCGTAATATAACTCTTTGTATTTTCAAGTACTTCTTCAGACATCTTGCTATTAAGAACATGAGTCTCATAACAATACCAACACTTTAAATTACAATTTTGTGTAGGATATACCATTAGATAGTCAATTCCTGGAGAAAGTCTTTCTTTCTTATTTTCATTTCTAATTATATCTAGTTGATCTATGGATTCATCAATAATAAATCCTGAGTTAACTAGTGCTTCAAAAGTCTTACTATGAGATTTTGCAAGTGATTCTATACCTTCATTCTGCAAACTCATATAAGCTTGTGGAGATATTATCACATAGCTATTTGAAAAACTATTAAAGCATAAGACTTTATTTTTATCTGGGATGAAAATATTGTAGAAACTCTGTTTCATTTTACTTGATATTAATGTTTTAAACAACTCTTTAATGTGTGCATATCTTTATAATGAAAACTTATTTATAAAGAGTATGCACACAAAATTTAGATTTTAAATTGATGTAGGAACAAAGATTGGATGTTGAGGTTCAGGGTCAGAAGGTTGCTCTGCGCAGCTTCCACATCCATTACCACATCCGTTACCACATCCTAATCCACAGTTATATGTGGTTTGCTCATGATCATCGTTTCCACCTAAAATGACGAGTAATTCATCGTCATTTAATTTGATTTCTTCTAATTTCATAATAATAGTAAATTAAATTAAAAACTTTTTGAGCCGTTTTGTTTTTGTCAATGAACATATTACCAATATTACCAAACAGATAATTAGGGAGTATTGCTATAGTAGGGGGACAAGCCCTAGTGTTGGCTCTTTGTTATCATTTCATTACTCCCGAATCCCTGTCCTCATTTTGTATTTTATGATGATACTCTTTGTTCTTACCTTTACTAAGGTAATAGCTAATCGTCAAGTTTACATAGTTATTATTGTATCTAACATATTCAGTTGCTTTAGATTGCAATAGTTGGCTACCTAATTCCATTTTTTTAAGGTATGCGTGGGGCATAAATAGATTATTGACTGCCAAGCTGATTTGCAATCTATTTGTTTTATAGTATGTAGAAAGTTGGAAATTACTGTGCTGTGTTGTCTTTACCTGATTGAACAGAAAACGTACAGGTGAAATAAAACTTGCAGCTATTCCCCAATGCTTGATGTCGTAACTTGCAGTTGTTCCCCATATAAAGGCAGTGAAATGATTACTGTAATCGTCAGCGTGATTCACATAATGGTTCAATATGCCATAACTGGAGAGACTTAATTTGTCATTAAACAGCTTTTGACTACCATAAAGTCTGGTCTGAGAATGCAGAAAATGTCCTTGATTACTCATAGAGTAAATGAATTGTTCAGAATCTGAATCATAAAGAACTTGATTTTCGAGGTATGGAGATGAGTTGTATTGAAGATACGTTGATAAGCTTAGATAAGTTTTATGTTTAATAAAATTCAAAGCAAGTTGGTTGGTATAAGCCTGATACGGCTTTAGATTTGGATTGCCAACACGTACTTCATACTCTGAGATGGGTTGTTTTACATTGGAAAGAAGAGCAAGTTCTGGCTCATTGGGATTGATGCCTAAATAGTACTGGAGCGACCATTCTTTCGAGAAAGCATATCGAAGACTTAGTTTAGGACGAAAATACGTATAATGTCTATGCAAATTATCGTTCTTCAATTTGTAGAAGGCAAAGCCTGCTCCTATAGTATAAGAGAAGTTCCTTAGTCTTCCGGAGAATTCGGAATAATTGTAAGTGTTGAAAAAATCAAGCGAAGATGGATTCCCTAAGTGGTCTATTGTATAGTCATTTCGGGTGGAAGAAAGTTCGTTCCGAGAGCCGATTACCAAGCTGTATTGCTTGGATAATGGTAGTTGGTACTTGATTTCCCCTATTAATGAACGGTGCTGCCCTGTGGCAAAGTACGTGCTTTCGTAATTGTTATAACCTGATTGGTTATATTTTTTGTAATATTTTTGCTGATAGTCCGTATGAATATAAGTCGCCCTTAAATCTGCAACTATTTCTGAACCATTGCTAAAACCATTAGAAAAATAAACATCTAAGGCGGCATTCCGAACTTTATCCTTTTTGCTCGAGTAATCATCGTAGAAAGATTGACCGGCTATAGAAGACGTAGATACGGCTGTAGCAGGATAGAAGCGGTTCAAATCAAAGAACGTCTTGATACTTAAGAAACTATTTTCTTTAAAAGAATGGGTAAAATCAAACTGCAAGGCAGGGTTGAGCAATCGTTGTTTTGAGGAGCTTCCTATGCTCTTGAAAACTAATAGACGGGTTGGATAATGCAGTTGCTTGTCTATATAGCTGTATATTCCGTTGGCATAATTGTACGAATCAGATAATTTTAATGAGAAATGATCGTGAGAGAAATTTAGGTTAAAGTAGGCGTATTGTGAGCCGATGAGCGCAGAGAGAGATTGTGAAACGCGTCCTCCAATTTGCCAGTTCGACATATTTTTTCTTGTTTTTATCAAAACAACTGCTGCTACACCATCGCCATAAATAACTCCCGGATTAGTTATATATTCAATATTGGCTATGTCTTGGGGTTGAATTGCGATTAAATCGGTCTGCGAAGCGATTACACCGTTGATACGAATCTGCACGCTCCCGTTCTTTAGGGACATAAAAGAATGATTAACAATGTCAAACTTTAAGTCGGGCAAGTTCAACAATCGCATAACATCCAATGCGTCCTGACTACTTTGACGTATTTTCTCATTAGGGAAAAATGTTAGTCTATCCACGCCTTGTCTCACATTTTCAGCAGCCACTACCACTTCATCTAATTGATAAGAGGCAGGTTCCATCAATATATCGTTCAGTTTGTAGTCTTTACTTAATCCTATAACAGCAGACTGAAGATTATTGAAGCCAAGCGAAAAAAACTCTAAAAGATAGTCACCCGACCGTAAATGCCGAAAACAAAATTCTCCTTTCTTATCTGTGTGTATGACGGATACCAAACTGTCTTTTTGGCAAAGCCTTATATTAACGCCTGGCATTATTTCTTTATTTTCAGCATTGAGCACTTTCCCTGATATTGTAATATTCTGGGAGAAAATACATAAAGGAAAAAGTACAACCAATAGTGGAAAAAGAATTCTTTTATTCAGCCTCCTACAATATGTCACTATAAACTCAGAAGTCCTATATTCCTTAAGAGTTGATTTTATTCTTTTTGAAAATCTTGTAACTATCATTACGCTATGGATTTTAGTAAAAATTAGCTCGTTCATATATAATACCCTGTTTTGTGAAGTTTCCCTTGCCATTGCTGGAATACAAGAACCTTTAATATCGTAAAAGTATTTATGGATCTTTATTGCCAAGCATCTTTCTTAAAAGATTGCCCGATGAACTTACTATCTGAAAGTCTACCGTCTGGTTTTCCACAGATTTTATCTCAGTTACCTTGAAACGGCAAATGGCTTTCTGACGTTCAAAAGAGTCTCGGACAGGAGACAGGTCTCGTATCTGTCCTGCAAACGTTCTATATGGAGATTGCAGACAAATTATTTGTCCCTTCACTTTGTCTGGGCGTTTGTTCTCAAACTTAAGCAAGATGGTTATATTCGTGCTGTCCACTGGTGTGGTTGCCGTTTTGTGTATGGTAGCCGTACCCGAATATACTTGTTTATAGGGTAGGAAATAGGCTACAGCAAAAAGGCAGAGCAACACCATTCCGATGGCGGTAATGCCATAACGGATAAGCGAGGAGGGTATCTGTCCCACGATAGTACGAACTTTTTCGCTACGAAGTTCAAAACTCCGTTCCTGTTTCTTTTCCTGGTCTTCCATATCAGTTACCCAATTCTAATTGATTCTTTACTAAGGCAAAATATTTACCACGTTTGGCAGTCAGTTCCTCGTGTGTACCTACCTCTACAATTTTACCTTCATCCAAAACTACAATTTGGTCGGCATCGCGAACAGTGGAAAGGCGGTGTGCCACTACTACAACTGTTTTTCCCTTGTAGAACTCCGAGAGGTTTTCTGTAATGGCTCGTTCATTGTTGGCATCGAGGGCATTGGTCGCTTCATCTAAGAAGACGAACATTGGATTCTTATAGACTACCCTTGCTATCAAAATACGTTGCCGTTGTCCCTGACTAATGCCCTGTCCGTCCTGTCCTATCATCGTGTTGTAAGCCAAAGGCAGGGCTTCTATATAGTCGGCTATGTTTGCTACACGGGCAGCATGACGGATACGTTCGATGTCGGGTTCATCGTCAGATATAGCGATGTTCCTCGCAATTGTATCGGAGAAGAGATATCCCTCCTGCATCACCGCACCGCATTGGCTTCGCCACCAGCCGAGGTTGTATTCACTCAAATTGGCATTGCCTATCTCGATGTTTCCATTCAGTGGCTCATAGAATCCCAAAAGGAGTTTTACGAGCGTTGTCTTTCCGCTTCCACTCGCTCCCACGATTGCCGTTACCTTGCCGTTGGGAATAGAGAGATTGATGTCGGAGAGAATATCTTTCGGACTGTAGATGTCGTATTTAAAGGATAGGTCTTTTATCGTGAGGGAATGTCCCTCGGCTGTTTCGTCCGTATAGGCATTTTGTGTCTTTTCCGCATTTTCTTCGTTGGTTTCGGTGTGGATTTCGTTCATGCGATCAAGGCTGATGCTTACGTCTTGCCATGAGTAGATAAACTGAATAAGTTGTTCTACAGGGCTGTTGAGCTGTCCGATGATGTACTGTACCGCCAGCATCATACCGAGTGTCATATTTCCGTGTATTACGGCTGTGGCTGCAAGTACGGTAATGAGGATGTTCTTCACCTCATTGATGGTGATGCTTCCTGCCTGTTGCACTTGTTGCAGATTGAGCGATTGCAGATTGACCTTAAACAGGTCGGCTTGCACATCCTCCCACTCCCAACGTTTGCGCTGTTCACACCCCTGCAACTTGATTTCCTGCATACCTCCTATGAGCTGGTAGGTGACGTTGCGGTTGCGTCCTGCCTGCTCGAAATACTTATAGTCCAGCTGTCTGCGCTTTTTGAGGAAGAGAATTATCCAGCCTGCGTAAAGCGATGTCCCAAACAAGAAAACAAGGAAGATGCCGAGATTATAGACTGCAAGAACGACACCGAAGACCAGAAATGTGAAGAAAGAGAAGAGTAGGCTCAGACTGCTTGAGGTAAGAAACTGCTCAACACGGCGATGGTCTTCAATGCGTTGCAAAAGGTCGCCCATCAATTTGGTATCGAAGAACTTCATCGGTAGTTTCATCAGCTTGATGAAGAAGTCTGAGATGAGCGAGATGTTGATACGGGTGGAGATGTGCAGGAGTATCTTTGAGCGGATAAAGTCAATGGCTGTTCGACTGAAGAGGAGCGTCATTTCAGCTAGCAGCACCAACCATACGAACCCGATATCCTTTCCTCCGATACCCGTATCAACGATGGCTTGGGTGAGGAAAGGAAAGACTAGTTGCAGAAGCGAGCCGAGCAACAGCCCGAGTATCAATTGCGTGAAAAAACGCTTGTATTTTTTGAGATAGCTCCAAAGAAACTTCACCCGGTTATGCGTGGGGATAGTCTCCTCTGTCTTTTGTGCGTAGAATTGTTCCGTCGGTTCGAGGAGTAGGGCAATGCCTTTCTCCTCGCCATCAGTCTTGGTGCTTACCCAATGCTCACAAAATTCCTCTTTCGTATAGGTTACAAGTCCTTTGCCTGGGTCTGCCACAAAGACGGTGTATTTCTCTTTTTTGTGCTTCTTTATTTTATAGACAACTACAAAATGATTTTGATTCCAATGGACAATGCAAGGCAGTGGAACTTCATGAACAAGTGTATCAAAACTCAAACGTCCTCCAATAGTCTTGAAACCAATGGTTTCTGCTGCTTTACTGATACCTAACAAAGACACTCCGTCTTTGCCTAAGGAACAGATTTTCCGTAATTGCTCCTTATCAGCTTGCCGCTCATAATGTTTGGCTATCATCGCCAAACAGGAAGGACCACAATCCATGGCATCTCTTTGCATGAATGTACGCATAAGTTTAATTTCTATTTGAGAATACGCTCTAACTCTTCTGAATTACCACTTTGTTGTTGAAGGCTAACATCTTTATTGAAAATCTTGAATCTGAGTGTTATGTTAAAATACTCGCAATCTCTGTTTTTCGGGCGAGTTCCCCACTTCATGCCACCATTTATAGAATATTGGGTAGGTACGTTTATTCTCGTAAGATTTGGCACTGTAATATCTATCGTAAGTTTATCTTTTAATAAATTTATAGTAGCACCTGCATCAATATTAAAGCCTGTACGTTCCACCCATTGTATGCCATTAGATGTTTCGTTGAGATAGGAAAGCGTAGTCCAAGCATATATTGTGGGTTTATTGTAGCCCAAAGTCAACATAGGAAAATAGGTGAACTGATGTTTGGCCACCTCACCATTAATAAAGCTTGGACGATAATAAAAGTTGCCATTAGCCTGAATGAGCATGCCATTATTCCATCTTTTGGAGTATCCCATTGAAATTTGCGAAAAAGTTTGGTTGCGAAATGGTGCAATAACGCTCTTCATAGCAAACGAAGTAGACGACAAACGCTCGTATGTGTGCTCATAGAACAGTGGACAATGTGACACTAATGCCCTTACAAAAAAAGAGTTATATCGCAACATACCTGTAAACACATAGGTTCTTGTGGCTTTAACATTAGGCTCTCTCTGCTCGTAGAGCAAAGCATCCTTGTATATGGCAGATGGAACGATGTCGTCAAATCTCGGTTTTACAAAGGGAACACTGAGGCCTAAAGCAATATACGAACGCCTTGCAAGTAGATAGGTTAATGAGAATGATGGAATGATATTGTGATATTGTTTGTTAACGGATAAATCCTGGCCGTTCTTCTTGTATCTCACATGCTGGTAGGTGAAGTCATAACTCACACCTGTTTGCAATTGCAGCCGGCTTGTAATCCATTTTTCTGCATCAAGAAAGAGAACGTTGCTTTGTTCCAATGTATTCACGTCCTGCACCTCTGGAATGTTAACATATGTTTTAGTGAAACCATAATTTGTAGGGATGATGACAACATTGCTTTTCAACCCTACATTCATAGCTGTTCCCCATAATCCCGTGAAACTGTATTTTGCCACCACATTGGCTAAATGGGATTTTGAATTCATCTTGGTAACTACGCTCTGATAACTGTTTGTGGCAAGATCTTTCTCGGTGGTGCTAAAGTCTGTCACGTTTTTAGTTATTGCATAGTCTGCCAATATGGTGAGGTTTCCTGTCTGCATTTTTCTATTCAGCCCAAAGCTAAAGCTGTGGGCGTAAAACGTGGAAGGAAAATCTTGCACAAGGTTTGTATTCTTCATTCCATCTGCTGATAGCATACTTCTATCAGTTTCCACATTATTTTTCTGCTTTGTAAAGGTTGAATTGTAAAGCAAGCTCCAATTTGTTTGTTCATTGGGCATATACTCTAAGTTCACAAGCACATTGTGTTTATCCTCCTTTTCTGTGGTGCGTGTGTTATCTGTGAGATTTATCTCCGAACCGTCTTCGGGTATAAGCCTGAAGTCTTCATCGTCTATAATACGGTTGTCACGTTTATAACGATAGCTTATACCCACGGAAACCTTGCCAAACTTGCCACGGACATTTGTACCCACATCACCATATGCTTTGCGCCCTTGAGAGTAGGTTAGATCCACATCATGGTAAATGTAGTCGTTTATTTTTTTTACGGTTTCTATCTTTATCACAATTTTTCCTTGGTAGATTATCTCTGGATTTCTATCTATCTCTATGTTCTTCACGTCTTTGGCATTCAGTACCTCTAAGATGTTTTCATCTCGCAATTCCCTGTCATTCAAAAGTACAACTGTTTCTATGCCATACGAATCAAGCACTGTAATCTTACCATTATCCACAGACAGATTGGGCAACCGCCTTAATAAAGACTTTAAAGTTCCTGCCTCAGACAGCATAGAGCCACTTATGTTGTAAACCGATTTCATGCCATGCTCCACCACCAAAGGCCTTTGAGCCGTGACAACAACTGTAGTCAGTTGCAATGTGGTGTCGCTGACCAGTTCCAATGTGCCTATGTCACGTTTACCTACTACAATACCCAAATCTTTGTGCACACTTCTATACCCCACCGCATTCACACTTAGAGTCAGCGGTGTGCCAACATTCTGTATCTTAAAATTGAAATGACTTTTGCAGAAAGCGTTGCTGAACAACAAAACAGATGGCACACTATCAGCTCGAGAGGTACTGACTGTTACTCGGTACTCACTCACTGATTCTGATAGGCCAACAATGGCTCCAGTAATCACAATAGAGTCCTCTTCAATAGTTTGCGCCAACGTAGACTCACTCCATACTAAGCAGCATAAGCTTAAAAGTATAATTCTGCCTATCCGTTTTATAACGTTCCAAGATGTTGCGTTCATAGCGATATATCATCATGTAATGTTAATAATTAGATTCATTTGGTTGGAAAGAATAATAACCCTTAGACTGATCGTAAGGAAATAGCTTTCTCGTATCATTATATGTCTTTATTTGGGCATCTAATCCCTCATAGAAATGGGACGTAATATTGTTATACCACGTTTGTTTACTATTAGTGCCAATGTGAAAATCCTTGTTTAATGTCAAAAAAGGATAAGAAATAAATTTATAGTCCAATAATAATATTAGAATTTGTTCAAGTGCCATATGTCCAATCCCTTCTTGCGATGATATCCTTGCTATTTGCTCGAATGCTGATTTATAGATAACGATGAAAGACGTATGAAAAAAAACATCTGTCCAATATAGATTATTGCCAACTTTATACAAATCCCTTGCGGTATCTGTATTCCCTAATAAAATTTGCGCTCCCTTGCTACCTGCTTCAACAATTCTCTGGCATATATCATCTTCATTTAAATCATGATTAAATGATAACTCTGAGTTGCACACGACAAACAAGTCATCCTCGGCTTTTTCTATAATCTCAGAAGTGACTTGTGATATCCAAGCAGATGCTGTCTTATATTCGTGCTTGTATATAGCAGAAGTACAAAAAGCCGTATCGAAAATACAGCATCTGTTCAATGACTTATATGCCTCGTCCAGATGGTAATCCTCTTTCAAGGAATAGTATAATGTTGGTATAGAAAACCCCATAATGTTATTCTTTATTTTAAATGTTTTCGAAGTTGATTTAGGACTGACAATCTATGAGTTGCATTCAATGAAAGTCTATTCATATATTCTCCTTTTGAATCATATAGATTGGGAGTTGCATCAGAATAACCAAAATCTTTTTGATATGATACAGGTGGATACATTACGAATGTTTTATCGCATATCTCAGAGAGACTAACATCCAAAATTCTTCTTTCGTTGTTGATTATTGCTTGGTATAGCTTAAATATGCGGTGAAACACAACTGTAAACTGCGTTCCATTAAAAACTTTAACCCAAAACAAGTCGGGGGTGCACTGAATTGGAATATGAAAAAAAGTTGGACCGCCTACTAACAAATATGCCTCCAATTCATCAGCAACCGCAATGCTATGTAGTAAGTACTCAAATGAATAAGATGGCATAAATTTATGATCATCTTCAGCAAATATAAAAAAACCATTTTCACTCGGCTCTTGTATCTCTTTATTCATTATATTAATAAACGTTTGATACAAGCCATTAGCACCGTTTTCATTATCTTCTATAGCAGGAATAATAGACAAAGCAAATTCAGGTTTATCATTGAATTCACTTTCAATGTGTCTACGCCTCTCAGGTCGATTGACCAAATTCGGGCAATATACTCTTATGGGGTGTATCATATTGTTAATTTTTTAGTAAATGCCATAATATTCCTGTTTGCTTTTCCTGCAAACCCAAACCTTGCTCCTTCATATAGGTGAGAAAGTTTTGTAAACTTTGTGGTTGCTTAGAATTTTTTAGATAGCGAAAAACCGCTGAAGCAAACTCTTCTTCACCGACTTGGCTGTAAACAGCCAGTTGATGTAATAGATTTGGCAATAAATCATAATATACCCATGCTGTATTGGCAGATTCTGCGCTATTCTTTAAACCTACGCTTATCGTTTTATTTGCTCGTATACTACGTTTTGCCTTCTTTATTATACTTGATTTGATAGAGACAGGTCTTAAGGAATCAACAAATAAATTTACTTGAGAAATATATTTACCATAAATATATTTGGCTAAATATTCTATTGTGGATTCATTCAAAAAATTACTTTCTTGTGCAGATACTTCTTTTGGGAGTACTTTCCTTTTCCCTGCTATAAAATGCAATAGTTCATGTATTAGTGTCTGATTTCTATACATCTCATTATCCACAAGTAACACGCTATCAAGTGTAAGAGAAAAATTAGCAGTTATTGTGTCCAACATATTTTCTTTCCCCATTGTCGACCTGAAATTCAAACCGGTTTTGGCGATTACTATGTGTTTCTGATATGTATCTAACAAGTTTGCGAATCTGTCAATTGCATGTAATGAGCGATACAATAGGCTATCATCAGAAATACTATCCGGATGATATACTAACTCTTTCCGACTGGCTATGCCGATGGAGTCCGAATTTGTCCGTTTGAACAACTGCTCTGCCAGCTTCTCATCCTCTAATAGCAGGTTAACCTTTATTCCCTTGTATTGAAGCACCTTATGTTTATAGATTGGCTTATAGAATAAAAATATAGAGGGAAACTTCTCGTGTGGAGGTATAACAATGTTTTCGGTAGTGTACAAATCAACCATTCCTTTGTCTGTCAAAAGATAAAACAAAGATGGGTTTATCTGTAAACTATATATCGTGGTGTCAGACCGTTGCAAACTTATGGGGAATAGCGTCCCCCAATCTTCATTGTGTATGTATGTAAAGGATGGAATACCTCGCTTATTTGTTAAATTTCCAGATATAAAAGAACAATCATTGTAGGACAAAGAAATTTGTCCTCCCGTAGTTTCAATGTAGTTTCGTTCTTGTACACTAAGATTGGGGATATTCCAATTTGAGAAATTTTGATTGTACCATCTCAATTGTCCGCATTGTAGTACAACAGGGAAAAAGGGCTGTAAAGCGGAATTGAAATATAAGCTATTTTCAAATTGATATTGTTTTAGCGAGTCAAATGTAGTCTTTGGCGGGAATTCCACTTTTACTCCCAATTGAATGTAGGGAGATATAGACCAACCGGCTGGCACTGAGTTTGTCAAAGTCGCAAAGTCAGAGTAAAATGGAGATATTACGACACGTTGTTGTGCCATCACAGAAATAGGTACTATGAATATCCATAGAACCACAAGTCTTGTTCTCCATATATTAGTTAATTTCCACATTGACGAGTCTGTTTAAACAAGGTATAGACCTTCAAATAAAATTCAGATAGTATTTTTTCAATTCCACAATTCGCCTCAGGCAAAGATTGTTCAGCTTTACGAGATAGGGAAAGTTTTTGAGCGGGGCAACCACCTGAGCATATATGTTTCGCCCAACATCTTTGACACTTTTCCTCAAGTTCATTTATGTTTGGCGCAATTGCCAAATTAGCACCAAAATGGAAATTGTCGTCATAAATATTGCCTATAATGTCTGCTTTGTTATTCATAAGATGTGCACACTTAAAAATAGATCCATCAGCTAGAACAGTATAATAGTTAACACCTCCTGAACAGATACGTTCTCTTATCATCCTATATTCAAACAGACTAAATTGAGATGTGAGGACATTATTGTATATTTTTTCACCCTTTTTCAAGGTATCTTTATAATCCAGTAGTAACTTAGCCATACTACACCTTACTCTTTCAATGCTTTCGTTGGAATAAGTGGTCAGTGTTTGATTGCTGGTATTATCTGATGGATAAGCAAAAGCAAGTGTGTAGGGGATTTTTAATTCCTCAAAAAAGCGATAAGTTTCATAGATGTATGGATTATCACTTGTAATAGTAGCACGTATCTCAAAAGACACTTCATGTGCTTTGAGTAGTTCTATATTACCTAAGACTCTCGAAACGCTTGATTTTCCATTTCTAAATTTTCTATAATTAAACTCATTTTCATATCCATCCATACTCAACAGGACGGCAAAATCATTTTCTTTAAAATACGCTCTTCCCCATGCAAGGAAACTCTCATCATTTTCCAAAAGTCCGGTCTTATTAAACCTTGTGCAATCCAAAAGCCCTGAAAGGGAGATAAATGCGGAAATCTTTGCGCCTCTCTCCGAAACAAAAGAAGGCACCCCTAATTTTATCCCGTAGCTCTTATTCACCTGTGTCAAAATGAACTGCCCCACCAAACTCACTCCGGCACTGTCTCCCATAAAAATAAGTTTTTTGGCGTCGATACCCAATC
>ERZ773045.827-NODE-827-length-14931-cov-8.228018_pt1 | contig 14931 bp, 10 predicted proteins | sample MGYA00580635_ERZ773045 | MGnify/ENA primary metagenome ERZ773045 (study PRJEB29015, sample SAMEA2738115) | human oral metagenome | biome: human oral; feature: human-associated habitat; material: saliva | place: China | collected 2261 ...
AGATCGCCATGGAGGCGCGCCTGCTCGAGGCGGAGCTGCGCGACGAGATCCGCGCTCCCTTCTTCACCGGAACCGCCGTCGTGGAAGCGGCGCGTCGCGCGCGAGGACGAGGGGTCGAGGTCCTCCTGCTCGATGACCGCGGAGGCGAAGGTGTGCGTGGAACCGGGGAAGGGGACGACGACGCACTGTGTTCGCTCATCGTTGAGCGCGCCAGCTCTGCCCTCGACGAGGCCGTGGCCGGGCGCGTCGTCGTGCGGGTGTGTCCCGTGGGCAGACGGTGGGCCGCGACGATCCTCACCGACGCGGGGCTGGCCGTCGTGGAATCGAAGGCAGCTAGTGAGAACCGATGAACTATACGAGTGTGGGGGCCACCCATTGGGTGACCCCCACGTATGTCGTGCCTTGTGCGTTGGCTACTTGTTGATATGGCGATCAAGCCAGGCTTTGAGATCCGGGTAAATCGACGGATTTTTCGACAGCGCCAACCACAGGTCAGGCCTCGTCCGAGCGATCTCCGCCTGGACATCCCACGGCGTCGCAGGATCTATCGCGTTGTCGACAGTGAATCGGCTTCCCGGCGAGACGGCAGCGCGCGTCATGTCGAGGTCATCATCGTCGTAGGCGTCGGCCGAGGCCTGCTGAGGCTGAGCGATGTCCGGTGCCTGTTGGGGCGCTGAGACCTGCTGGGGTTCCGGGGCTTGCTGCAGGGCAGGTGCGGGCGAAGCGAGCGGGCCAACCGAGAACGGCTGATTGACCGGGGCGTCCTCGCTGGAGGAGGTGAGAGGGCCAATCGAGATCGGGCGGTTAAGCTCTTCGGCCGTGCTCTGGCGCGGTGCAGGGGCTTCCGGGGCCGGAGGCATCGACGGCGCAACCGCTGTCGGCGCGGGGGCCGACGCGGGTGCAGTCTCCGGCGTGGGCGGCGTTGCTTGATTCATGGGGACAGTTGGTGCCAGGGTTGGCGACATCGCTGAACTCATCGGCATCGTCTGTGGGGCTTGCGCGGTTGCTGCCAACGCCTGCCCGATCCACGCCTGGTAGGCCTGCGCCTCTTGAGCGTTGGTGGCCGCCGGGCGCTTCCACGGTTCTGGGTCCTGGGCTGCGAGTGGGTCGGGCAGAGCCGCAGGGCCGAAGAAATCCAAGGCCAGGACCGCTACCGTACCAACAACGATGAACAGCGACGGAAGGAGCCTGTGATCCTCGTCGGACAGCAGGAAAAACCACGGCAGGCCGATGGCGAGCACCGCCAGTGCGATGAAGTGTGGGGTGGTGTGTTTCATTTCCACTTCACCTTTCCTTGTTCACTGATGATCTCGCAGTACGGGTCACATGCCCTCATCGCCCTGATGACGCGCCGTTCCAGATTGGCTAGGCTCCTGGCCTCGGGCACCAGACCGTTGAACTGCAATGCTTGGACGACGCTCCACAGGAGCTGCGTGCCTTCTTTGTCGGTGAGCAGCGTTGCAGACCACTGCGTGAAGGTCAGGCGGCCCTTCGATTGGAAAATGAGACCGGTGGGATCGTCCGAGCGCCATTTGAAGACGCTGGCAGGCCACCACCGTGGGGGCTTTTCGCTGGCCGGGACGTCGATTGCCTCCCACGCAGCCTCAAGGAGTGCGTGAGCAGACACTGATTTCGGGGTGATGAGGTGTGTTCTGCCCACCGCCCCCTCGCCCTCGCGGTGCGCTTTCCGGAAAATCAGCTGGGTGATCTTCGCGGAGATTTCCTGACGCAGCCGTATCCACCCGTAATAGAGGAAGCCGCAAGCGATGAGAATGATGATTGCTATCGCCATGTTCATGATGTGTTTCTCCTATGAACCAAATAGAAACGCGAAAGGTGTGAGGAAGAAAAGCCCGAGCCATGCTTCGTCCCAATAAGAGGGGGTCTGAGCAGCCGGTGTGCCCGGTCGGTGATAATCAGCGTGCTGGCTGCGGCCCCGGGATCTGTACCTATGAGCTGGAGGATGCCTCCGTGGCCGTGGCCGTGGTCTCAGCCTCAGTCATAGGCCCGCTCGTGCCTTCGTCCGCCGAACTGGTGACGAAATGTGACGCCGCGACGATCAGATCGAAGAGCTCGAGCATGAGGTGCTTGATCATGGCCATCTGCGTCGCGAAGGAGACGATCACGATCTGCTTCGTGCCGGGCACGTGCGCCCAGTAGTCCACTCGCATGCGTTCGAGGTCGAGCTTTTCGGCCTCGGCGCGCAGGGCCGCCTCCTCGGGAGTCTCCTCCTCGGGGACCTCGATCTGGAACGAATCATCCTTTTCAATGAGCACGCGGCGCAGCGCGCGATAGTTTCCGCCCTCGACGTCGACGAACGCGTCGTCCGCGTCATCGAAGCCCATTCGAAGGATGCCAAACACCTCCTCGCTCTCCGTGCCAATCGCGGGGCTCATGCGCAGGCCCGGCGGCTGATAGACCGTGATGTTCACAGGGAAAGGCGCATCCTTTTCCAGCTCCTTGCCGAAGTACATAGCGACGGCGCCGCCTTCCATGGCCTCGGCACACGCATCGACCACCTGATCGTGCATCTGGCGACGCAGCACGGCCGCGTCGTCCGCCGGGCCGACAATGCCCTGGACCATGCGCTCGACGTCCTGTTCCGAGGCCCCCTCATCCGTGATCGCCACGGGGTACCAGGTGCCCGGAAGCGTGAAGATCAGGCGAGGTTCATCGCGGGTGTTGTTATCGCTTGTCATCGTTGATTCTGCTTTCTCGCATGGAGGTCAGATGTCGGTTGGGACGGTGGCCGGAACCCACGTCGGACGCTCGGGCTCGGGTAGGAGAATCGGGGCATCCCATTTCTCCGAAGGCTTTTGCCGGTCCGCGTACGCATGGCCGTGCTCGGCGTCGTACTGTCTCTTCATGGCGTCGAGGCCGTGTCCCCGCTTGATGTCGTTGAAGTGTGCCCAGTCGTCGCGGGACGCCTTGACTTCAATTTGCTTTCCATAGGCCTCGGGGAGCGAAGCATACTTCTGCAGGTTTGTGAGGGGATCGGTGGAGAAGTGGTAGTTTTCGACGCGTGCGCGTGCATTGACAGGGTTGGTGTCGAAGCCGTTCATCTTTGCTGCGTAAGTCGCAGTAACCATACTCGTGAAGCTCACGCCTGCGGCGTTGAAGGTCGTCGCCTTCGTCCCCGTAGCGATCGACCCCACCGCAGCTAGTTCGCCGCCCAGGGAGTGCCCGGTGAGGGAGAAATTGCCGTCGGCGACGCCGTTGGCCATCAGGCGCTGTTTGACGGTCGTCGCCGCGAGTATCGCCTGATGGACCTGATCCGAGGTTGCGACCGCCCCGAACACGTCGTTGAGAACATCGCCCGTGTGCCCGAAATCGGTCCCCTCGTAGGACAGGACGTAGCGCCCGTTGTCGTCCCGGAAGAGCGTCGCGTGGAATCCGGTGTTCGTGTCTTCGAGGAGTTCCGGATCGATACCCAGCCTCTCCAGCTCAGCCGATGTGACCTCGTGCCAGCCCGGCGGTTCCCTCCAGGTTCCTCGCGGGTGAGGTCGGCCAGCGAGGTCCATCTTGTCCCGGATGAGGCCCTCCTTGCCCGGGCGAGTGTTGATGGTGTCCGTCGTCTCCCCGTTGTCGCCGTCGTGGACATTCGCCGGTCCGTGCTCGCGTTCGGCAGCGTCAAGAGCAGCGTTGTGGGCGTTCATGAGGATCTTTTGATACAGTCCTAGCCCGGAAGCAGCGGTTAGCAATCCGGTAGCAATGGCGGCCAGACATCCCAAAACGAGGAAAGGCAATGCGGCGAGGATCATCCATCCTCCGGCGAGGCTTAGCACCACTCCGGTGAGAAATAGCCCTAGTCCAAGAAAGAAAAGGCCTAAAATCAACGTGATGGTGATAAGGATAGGGCCGATGAGTCTGCCAACTTGGGAAATAATTTTGCCGAGTTCTTCTAGCGCTTTCTTAAGGACCTTGGCTACCCACTTGGTGAAGTCTGCGAGGGCCTTGCCGACGTTTTTGATGAACTGAGAAATTTTGTCGATCAGGTTGTCGTTGGTGCTGGATATTGCCGTGTCGATCTTCGAGATGGCGCGGCCAGCTGCCTCATCCACCTCTTGGGCGATCTGAGCGATTTCCGTCGATGCGTCGGTCGCCGCCTTCGCAGCCCGACGTTCGTTGCTCATCGCCTGCTGGACTGCGTTTTGTGCGTTCTGGACGTTGACGGAGGGGGCGTGGGAACTCTGCAGCTGCTGGAGACGCTTCTTCGTTGCGCTCACCGTGCGCTGTGCGTCGTTGCGCTGCCGGTTGGCGCTCTCCTCACGGGCAGAGGCCGCGTCGGCGCGCTTGTGGCAGTCGGCGAGCACCGCCTGGTATTCGCGCAGAGCTAGGCCCGTGTTCTTGTATCGGCCGTGTGCCGCCTCCAGGCTCTTCTCGGCGTTTTGTACCTCCTTCTGCGTGGCCGCGACGGCCTTCGACTTCGACGTCGTTACGAACTTATTGAGGTCGTCGATCGCGGACTGGATGCTGTTCGCGGAGGTGATCAGCCCCTCGACCTTGGTTTTGAGGGCGGTGGGATTACCCGGAAGAGTGCTCATTTCTGCTTCCTCCTTAGCGCCTCTGCGAGCTTTCCGTCGAGGTCTTCAAATGTGTCAGCGATGGCGTCGAAGGTTTTCGCCAAGGCCTCCAGGTGATCGCGGAAACGGCCCCGGGTGGTGTCCCAGTTGTTGCCGAACTCGTTGACTTTCCCCGCGAGCCTTTCGTGGCCGACAACAGAGGCAATGTCCAAGGCGTCGATTTTGACGTCGTTCAGGAGAGCGGCGGTTGCGCGAAGGGACTTAGACCGGTTGCGCAACTCGCTGATATCGACTTGCAGGTCCGGCATGGGCGTTTCCTTTCTTCAGAGGACCTGGGGCGCGGACGTGTCATCCCGCGCCCCAGGCGGTGACGACCTTACTTACCGGCTGCTCGTGCCAGTTCCTCGTCGGTCTGCTGGAGAGCTTGCGCAGCCTTGTTCAGGTAGTCGGCCATGCCGTCGATTCCCTGAACCGTGCGGGTCGCACCCTGGGTGAACTCCTGGTAGGAGGAGTCGAAGGCGCCCGAGGCGCGCGACGTGGTGAATCCGTTCTGCACGAGTTGCTGGACGAGTGAGCGCAGCTCGTTGAGCTTGGACTCAAGATCCTTCTGGCCGTTGCGCAGGCGAGTTGCTGCGGACTGCATCTGGTCGTAGGTGACATTCAGGTTTGCCATTGTGTTCCTCCGTTGAGAATTGGATACCCGGGGTGGGTATCGCGGATCTGGTGTGTTCGAGCCGACGGTTCCCACGTCGGATGGGTGATTAGCCCGTAATCTCAAACTAACATTTCGTTTTGTCACTGACGATGGGGACTAGTCCCCATCGGGTTTTGTCATACTCGGGGCACCTGCACTTTCCACTGTTTGCCGGACTGAACAAAGTAGCCGCGACCCGGCACGGCCTCGGCCCCGAAGATGCCGGGGACGGGAACTCCGACGGCGTTCTCGCCCTCACCGGGCGAGGGGCACAGGACGATCCCTGTCCGGCCGCTGCGCACCCCGGATGCCAGCGAGCCGCCGAATGACCACCCGGACACGTCGGCCTCGGCCACGACCAAATGACCATTGGCCTTCGCTGAGGCGATAGCGTCCTGCAACTGTTGGTCACACGCGGAGAAAGAGAACTCTCCGATACCCTCAACAAAGAGGACGACTCCCGGCGTGGTTTCCGGAGCTTCTTCCTCAAACAGGTGACCGTGCTTGGCAAGCATGGACGCGATCTTGTCTGCGCCCTGCGCTGTCTCCGTCCACAGCGGTTCCCTCGCCACCAGGGATCGGCGTGCACATGCGTGCAGCATGACCGCATTCGGGAAAGCACTGTGGACGCTGCGTGCCAGCCACCGGACGGTGTTGGTCCTGCCAGACTGAGCGGGGCCGGTGATCGCGAAGGTACCCCCAGGGCGCAGCGGCATCGGGGCAAGCGAGCCCGCCTCGACCCCGATGACGGGGCGTCCATCGACAACGCGATCGACCTCGCGCTCCGGTATATCGAGCGGCAGGGAATGGATCGGTGTCGGGCGGGTGCGTCGGCGCATAAACGAGGCGCCTGCCAGTGATTCGATCTCCCTGGCCTGGTCGTAGTCCGTGACGTTCCTGCCCAGGATCGGCAGCTGCAAGAGGTTGGGGTTACCCACCTGCATGGCGCGTCCTGGAGCGCTCGACGCGCTCAGAACATCGCGCGGAAGATTGAAATAGAGGTATGCGTCCTCGTCGGTTAGACGCAGAACCACCTTGCGTTGGAACGACGCGGCGATCGAGTTCGGGATGGCCTGCGGCCGGTCCGCCGACACCGCGAAGTGAACGCCGACTTCGCGCCCGTCCGACAGAATCTGCTGGAAACGGCTCCAGATTTTCGCGTGTCGGCCGACGAGCTGGTAGGTCTCTGCGAATGTGGCGATCCCATCGATGAGCACGAGGTATCGGGACTCGTCCTGCTTACCCGAGAGTTCCCGGTAGGAGGTCAGGTGGCTGGCGTTGACGGCCTTGTAGGAGACAGAACGCTCGTCGACGATGCTACCGAGGAAGTCGATGAGCTTGGCAATCCTCTCTTCGTCGTCGCCCTGGATAACGTTGCCGACGCTGGGGAGCTTCTTAAGCATGTCGAGGCCTCCGCCGGCAAAGTCGAGGGCGTAGACGTTGACGGGACCTGAGCTGGGGGTGATGCCTGCAGCGATCGCGAGCGATCGCAGCGCGGTCGTCTTTCCGGAACCGGAGGCGCCGTAGAAGGCGATGTGTCCGTCCGTGTCGGGTCGGAAGTACTCCACTTCCTGCGACTGGTCTTCGGGGTCGTCTAGGACACCGAGGACGATCTTGGCGTCGGAACGCTGGGGTAGAAGCGAGAGGTCGTAGATCGGTGCGAGTTCGGGTAGCCACGGCTTGCGAGGCGCCTGGATGTGCGCGTTGGCCGACGCTGTGCAGATCGTACCGACAACTCGGGTGATGTCGGTAGGGATCTCCTCGCGAGGCTTGGGCGGCTCGGGCGTCTTCCACTTCTGCGGCAGGCCGAAGCCCAGCGCCTCGATGTCAACCTGCGTCGTCTTGAGTCCCTCGGCCGTGCGGGCACCCGGGTAGGCCGACTGGAACACCGAGATTCTGCCGGGGCCTGTCTTTGCCGCAGCACGGCCGGGCGTGTTCTGCGGGAAGTGGGCGGCCATGGCATCCCCGAGGACATCCTGGGAATCATCGGTGTCAGCCATGCGCAGGGCGACGCGCAGGTTCGTGTTCGCACGAAGGTTGTCCTTGATGACGCCCGCAGGCCGCTGGGTCGCCAGGATGAGGTGCAGGCCGAGGGAACGTCCTCGTTGGGCGACGTCGACGACGCCGTCGATGAACTCGGGAACCTCGTTCACGAGCGCCGCGAACTCGTCGACGACAATGACGAGCGATGGGGGGCAGTCGGGATCGCCGGACTTCTCGAGGGTGACGAGGTCTTTTGCTCGTTTTTTGTTGAGAAGGCGCTCGCGGTAGTGCAGCTCCGCTCGTAGTGAGGTCAGGGCGCGGCGCACCAGGTAGGGCGACAAGTCGGTGACCAGGCCGACGGTGTGCGGCAGATCCGTGCACTGCTCGAAGGCGGAACCGCCCTTGTAGTCGACGAACAGGAATGTCAGCCTATCGGGTGACACCGATTGGGCCATGCCGAGGACCCACGCCTGCAAGAACTCGGACTTGCCGGCACCCGTCGTGCCGCCGACCAGCGCGTGCGGTCCGTGCAAGCGTAGGTCCAGCTGCATGGGCTCGCTCGCTCCCTGACCGACGATGGCTGACAGGGGAACGGCCGGAATCTTGCGATGGGGGTGCCCCGGTGTGCGGTCGATGATCGAGTGCGAGGCCCTCCACCGTTCGATGATGGCGTTGGGATCGTCCGCCAGTTCCTGGCCAGTCAGATCCACGTAGGAAATGGAGCCTGGCAGATCCGAGTCATCGTCGACGGGGACTCCCGCGTCGAAAAGAGGGGATAGTGACCGGCCCAGGGCAGCCAACTCCTCGTCCGAGACGCGGTCCACGCTCACGTCCTCAAGCGCGCGCGAGGCGCGTACGTCACCGATGGAAGCCTGCCTGCCGTCGAATGCGATGAACGACCGGCACGCCGCAGGTAATTCGGTGAAGGACGGGGCCATCCACACAAAGTAGATACCTCGATCAGGGCCCAACTCGGCAAGACGGTTCAGGCGAGCGCGGTCCACCAGCACGTCGTCCACGAAAACGACCACCGCGGGAATCGGATTAGGGAACTTCTTCGACGTATCCTGCGCTGGGGCCTCGCTAGAGGAGGCGGAAGCAACCTCGGGGCCGCGGTCGGAGACCTCGCTGGGGTCGCCCTGAGTGCGGGCTTCGAGCAGGCCTTCGAGCGAAGAGAGCAGGACCTTCGCGGAGGCCGAGTCGGAGGCAAGGTGGACGCCGACACCGAAGGGGGAGTGCGGGGAGGAGCAGTGAGGGAGCCACTTCATCCACTCCCATCCCTGCACGTGATCGGTGGAGGTCATGCAGGTGACGATGACTTCAGCAGGCGAGTACTGTGCCGCGAGCTGGGCTGCGATCGCCCCGCGCGCCTGCCTGAGGACGTCGCTCGGGCCGCACAAGCCCAGGCCTCCGGACGAGCGGATGTCGGCAACGAGTGGAACATTTGTGACCCGCGAGTACTCAACGGCGAGCGCGCGCACCTTGGCGACCGCCTCCGGAAGACCCGTGCGCTGATCCGCCCCTTCGATGGTGACCGTCGCGGTGTCCGTCCCTTGCCCCAGGCGGAACTTCAGGAACTCCGGGTGCTCGGGCCTGCGTATCCACAACGAGCCGTCGCGACGCAGCGCCCCCTCGATGGTCTGCTTGATCGGAGGGAACTGAGCGTGGCGGGACTCCACATCCTCGCGTCGACTGTCATCCAGGTCCTGGTGGGTGACCTTCAGAGCATCTTCAAACTGCGTCATTGCTTCGGTGAACTCGCTTGTCGACTGTCGACGTTGGTCCCACCACGAGCCGATCATGATGATTGGACTCAGGATGATGAACACCAAGCTCGTCAGCTGTCGGGTCAGGAGGAACATGGATGCGCCCATAATCAGGGGGGCCACGAGGCCGATGAATGGGAAACGCGAGGGCTTGGGGCGGGTTGGCGCGTCGGGGAGCTTGATCGTTCGGGGAGTCGCGTGTGGGATGACCTGAGGCGACCTGATGAATGCGATGTCCGTGGACTCGCCAGTCGATTCGGGCATCTTTGTCTGGACCAGTTGGATCTGAGTGTCTCCAAGGAGGACCACGTCACCGGGTGTCACCGTGGCCTGCTGCACGCGCTGGTTGCCAACGAGGACACCGTTGGCTGAGTTGAGGTCGTGAATTTCAATGCTTGAGCCGACGGTGATGCGAGCATGTTCCTTCGACACTCGACGGTCGTTGAGCATGATCGTGCACGAGGGAGATCGGCCCACGGTTGTGCCGCCGAAATACAGGGGGACGCACATGCCCTTGTCATTTCCGTCCAGGACGCGTAGCTCGCCCGCCACGCCTCCCGTTGGAGTCGCGTCTTTCGCCGAGGCGATGTCGACAAGTGAACCCGAGTTGAGTCCTGTCTCAGTCACGTATGCCGTTGACGGCAGGACTGAGGTGATTCTTCCGTCCACGGGATCGAGAACCCTGAGCGTCAGCGAATCGGGTGCAGCCAGGGTGGCGGCGCTCTGTCGCGGACCCGAGGAAGCCAGAGCGGCAGCAACATCTCCGACCGTCGCCGTTGCATCGGTGGTGACCAGCAGGTCGATATCCTCGCGGGTACGCCCGCGCAGTGTCAGTTTGATCTTCATCGCCGGTCCTTTCCGGTGAGTGCATCGGGTGTGCTGTTGCGTCGTTTCTCATCGTCGAGCAGATACAGGTCGCTGCTGGAGACCAGCCGCGCCGCGACCGCGTATTCGACCAGCCTGACGCGCCTGTGTGTCGCCAAGGACCCCGGCCTGCCCCGCATGCCGGGCACGCCCATCCGGTCGAGCTTGTCGGCGACGTTGTCGAGCTTTCGGTTGAAGCGGGTGATCGGCCACCCCAGCCGCGCAGCAGCCTCGGCATTGCGCGGGATATCGGTCGCGCCGGAACCTGCTTGCGTCAGCCAGGGTTCGCACAGCGCCAGGATCAGCAGGTACTGCGAGGGCGTGAAACGTGCTTCCCCGACCGTGGCCTCGCCGGTGTCGGCGGTGGGGGCGGAGTAGCTGCGGAATGTCGTCCCGCGCACGGTGATGGAGAACTCGTAGGTCGTGGGCCCGGCCGCGAACACGACGACGGCCGACTCGAAGACCAGGGGGATGCGTGCCCCGGGCCCGACCCGAGCCTGCATGGACCCCGAGGCGTCGGCGACGGTGACCGCGATCCGCGACCCGATGTTGTCCAGCCACCACAGGCCGTCGTGGCAGCTGATCCGCACAAGCCTGCGGTGCAGGTAGGGGTTGTCGTCAATGCACAGGTCGGCCTCGCGGCCAATGAGGAACTCCTGATCGGCGCGAACCTCGTAGATTTCGCCGCAGTAGTCGATGACCGCGGATACGTCCTCGGTGGACTTCTGTTGGATACTCGCCGCACTCATGGCGTCTCCACACATTCGATGGCCTCGTTCGAGGAGCGCCCGTCCGAGTTGCGCACGGCGACCGACAGGCAGGTGCGCCCCGGAACAACCGGAACGGTGACCGTCGTCTCCTTCGTCTGGCGCACAGGGTGGTCCTCCTTGGGGTCCTCGACGTGGTAGAGGTACGTCGTCCCGGTGCCCACCGCCTCCCACGTGAAGGTGACCCCCTCAGGGGTGACCGTGCCCGCCAGACCGGTAATCGATGCGTTTGCGTTGGCCGAGGGCAGCCCGTCGAGTGGAGGTGCATCAGGCGAGGACTGGGCCGGAGCCACCGTGCTTCCTTCGCCGCGCAGCACCGTCCACACGCCGAAGGCGACGCCGCTCACGAGGAGAAGCACGAGCAGGAACCCAGCCACGACCGAGCCGAAGCCCCTGGAGGGAGCCTCCTCGGCCTCGTCCGTCTCAGAGTCCCGAGGCGCGTCCTCACGCGTGGACACCGCGTTCGTGGGACCGCTCTGCGGCGCGCTTGCCGGAGCTGGGGCCGGGTCCACCTTCGCCAGGACGGCGACCGTGCGGTCGGCCTCCTCCTCCGGGGTGGACGAGGCCGGGGCGTGGGAGGAGAACACGGCGATGGGTGCCGCGCAGGTCTCGTCCCCGTCCTCGTCCTCAAAGGTCCCGGTGGGCGCTTCCACCCCCATGGCCTCGAAAGGCGTGGGGGTCAGGCGCAGCGAAGACTGCATGTTTTGAAGCGCGAGGGCGAACTCCCGCGCCGACTGGTAGCGCCGCTTGGGGTCCTTGGACATCGCGATCGCGAGGATGCGCTCGAGCTCCGCGGGCACGTCGGTGCGGCCGATGGCGGGCACCGGGGAGCGCAGCACGCGGTTGAGTACGGAGAGCTCGCGGTTGTCCCCTCCGGGAATCTCAAAGGGGGAGTGGCCTGTGAGGATACCGTGCACGGTGGCGGCCAGGGAATAGACGTCGATCGTGGGACCGAAGGGGCCCGTGCCGTCCTGCTGCTCCGGCGGTGCCCACGCCACGGAGAAACCGCCCGGGGATTCCTCGCCCGTTCCCGTTTGCGCTGCGATGCCGAAGTCAGTGAGGACGGGGTGCCCAAACTGGGTGAACAGGATGTTCATGGGCTTGACGTCGCGGTGGATGATCCCGCGCTGGTGGAGCGTCTCCACTGCGCCCGCGATGCGCACGCCGACGTCAAGCGCCTGGGACACGGGGATGCGGTGTTCTTTGGAACGCTGGCCCAGGTGCGGGGGCGGACAGTACTCCATGACCAGGTAGTGCCGGCCGTCGTCCGCAATTCCCCCCGTGTAGAAGGACACGATGGACGGGTGGTTGGCGACCTGAGCCATCAGGTTCACTTCGGCGTCAAAGGCCGCCGAGGCCCGGGCGTTGGAATCCGGACGCAGGACCTTGACCGCCACGTCGCGCTGGGGCATCTGCTGGCGGAAGAGGTAAACGTCGGCGAAACCGCCCGAGCCGAGGTGGCGGACGAACGTTGCGCCCGGAATTGCCGGGGGATCGAGTGGTTGTCGCATTACGCCTCCATTCGGAATGAGATGTTCTCGCCGAGCTCGACGACGTCCCCCGGCTTGAGGACCATGGCCACAGACCCGTCCAGGCGGACGGGGGCCTGCCCGGGGCGCATCAGCAGAGTGCCGTTTTGGGAGCCGAGGTCGTGGAGCCGCACGTCCCAGTCGTCGATCCGCAGCTCGCAGTGACTGCGAGATATCTTCTTGCCGGGGCTCGGGACAATGGCCAGGCGCGCGGGGGCGCGACCAGCGGTCGGGGTTGAGCGGGGACGTCGCCCGATGATGATGTCCTGGTCGAGGGGCACCTCTTCCCCCGTGGACAGGATGATCCGGCCCAGGTCTGGGCGCGGGACGGTGACGGAGCTGCTGCTCAGCGGAGACGAACAGATTCGACACGACGAGGCGTGGGTCGGGTTCGGGTGCCCCTTCTCGCACAGGACCGCCAGGACCTGCGGACCGACCGCGGTCTGGGACGACTGTGCCGCGGGCATGTCCGGCGCGGTGTCGGTCCCGACCCGGCGGGCGTACTCGCGCAGCTCACGGGCGCGCTCCGGGAGCATCGTCTGTCCGTCGTGATCGCCCTCGGCCTGCGTCGCCGCAAGCCGTTGATAGGCGGCGCTGGGCGCGGCTTCCTGCGCTCGCGGAGCGCCTGAGGAGAGTCCGGGGACAGAGTCGATGAAGAAGCTTCCCGGGGGTGGGTCGAATCGTGGCTCGGGTTCTGCTGCCGAGACCGGTGGACCCGAAACCGCCTGACCGGGGACGGGTGGGACCGGATCATCGATGGCGGGCTCCGGTGCCTCCCGGTGCTCCGTCTCAGGCGGGGAGGCGAACGACGGGGGCACGGGAACCGGGTCGTCGTTGATGACATCGGAGTTTTGAATCTGCCTGACGGCCGCTTGCTCGACGGAATACTCCGGACGCTCGGCACCGTAGAGGTATTCGAAGCGGGAACGCACGCCATCCTCCGCTTCCACCTCGAGGGGTTCGTCCGCCGCATCGTCAGCTGTCGCTTCGAGGGGTGGGTTGTCGTCGTCGGGGTCTTCGGCCTCGTCCACGGGGTCGGGCTCGGGTGTCTCGTCCTCGCGCTCGTACCAGGGGATTTGCGTCTCTTCTCCCGAGGCCCCTGAGCCCGATGGCTCGTCGTCGGCAGGAGCGGGGGCGGGGGCAGTCGGCTGGGCGATCACAGGTTCTGCCGCCGCTTCCTCCGGCTCGGATTCCTCCTCCTCGTCGGACGGAGAGACAAACTGCGCGAAGAAGGCCGCAGCGGGGGAATCGTTCTCCTCGGCAGACAAGGAAGCGTCGTCGGCCTCACCCGCAGGCTCGTCAGACCCGGACGAGGCCCCCGCGAGCCAGGAGAGATCGGCGGAGGAACCCTCGCCGTCGGTAGGAGCGTCGCCCGAATCTGCTGGGGCGGGATCAGGCGGCAACGGCTCCTCGGGAGTCGCTTGCGCGCCCGCAGAGGGAACGGGTGCGCCGAGAGCGGGGGAGGCCTCGTCCCAGGCCACGGACTCGACGCGGGAATCCGCGGGCGCGCCGCACGCTACCTCGCCGACCGTGCCCGACGCGAGCGTGCACACGGGCAGAACCGCGCTGAGCACCTGCCACTGGGGGGCCTCGGGCATGGGACCGTCCACCGGCGTGGCAACCCGCCACCCCGAGTGCGTCCGGAAACGATACTCGGACCACGTGATGACGTTGCCTCCGGCCACGGACGTCGGCCCCTCGGGTCCATCAACGACGACCTCAAAAGCGCCGCGCACCGCGATATGCGCGCCACCGGCCTCGTCAATGATTGCAACAAAACTGGGCAGCGACGCCAGGTTGGCGGCAAACGCGGACGTCAGTTCCTGCAACAGGACAGACAGGTCTGCGCCATCCAACATGAGTTCCCAGAATCGCTGGGCGAGCGCCTCATGACCCGGCTCCAGGACGAAAATCCCGCGCTCGGTCACAGCGGCAGGGTAGCCGCCGGGCGTCCACGTGCGTCTACGCATGGTATTCCTCCACTCCGCTTACGTGCGGCCCCTCCTGCGCCGACACCGCTGTCAGGCCAGCATGAGTCGGGCCGCTGAGCGTCGCGTCGTTATCGACCGTCTCATCGCCGCTGCTCGGCTGCCCCCACTCGGGCGCGGCCTCCACAACATCCACGATGATGACGGTGACGTTGTCTTTTCCTCCGGCGCCCAGCGCCTGAGCGATGAGCTCGTCGGTCGCCTGCTCGCGATCCGTCACGTGTCGCACGATCATCTCGATGAGCGCGTCCGTCACCTCTCCCGACAGCCCGTCGGAGCAGATCACCCACCGGTCGCCGCAGTGGACGGGAACCATGAAAATGTCCGCGGCGACATCGCCGGACATTCCTGCCCCCAACGCGCGTGTGATGACGTTGCGCCGGGGAAGCGCCCGGGCCTCGACGTCGGTGACGCACCCCGCGTCAAGGAGTTCTTGCACCTCGGAGTGGTCCACGGAGATCTGCTCGAAGCTGCCCTCGGAGAGCAAATAGGTACGGGAATCACCGATGTTGAACACGGCCGCGCAGGGCTTGCCGCGGTACTCCTGGAAGGCAACACCCGTCAGCGTCGACCCGGGGGCCCGGTGTCCGGCGCCCAGCGCACAAACCGAGGACGCAGCGCGGGAAACCGCCTCCGACAGCAGGGCTGGCGTCGCGAACTCGCCGAGTTCCAACGAGCCACACACAGCATCGACCACGGCCCTCGACGCGACGTCACCCGCGTCGTTGCCGCCCATCCCATCCGCAACGAAGTAGGCGGGGAAGGACGCGCCCCACGAGTCTTCGTTGCGGACGCGCCGACGCCCCACGTCCGTGCG
>ERZ773045.828-NODE-828-length-14918-cov-9.617843_pt1 | contig 14918 bp, 18 predicted proteins | sample MGYA00580635_ERZ773045 | MGnify/ENA primary metagenome ERZ773045 (study PRJEB29015, sample SAMEA2738115) | human oral metagenome | biome: human oral; feature: human-associated habitat; material: saliva | place: China | collected 2261 ...
AAGTAAGCGATTAAGAACATGGTATCGCCTTTGTTTACTTTATAGGTATTTCCTTTGTATGAACCTTTTTGAATTTGGCTGTAATCCGGTGCATTGGTATTTGGATTACGCGGTACGTTGATTGCGCCAGAGCTGGTGCAATCTGAAACCGTTTTGGTTACGGTTTTAGTCTGTGGTTGAACCGGTGCAGGAGCTGGAGCTGGCGTTGGTTTAGGCTGAGCTGCAGCAGGTTGTTGAACCGGTTGATAAGTCGGTTGGAAACTTGGCTGTGGTGTTTGAGTTCCCGTTGGCACGCTGCTACCCATTGTACTTGGCATGGTATTTTGTTGGATTTCTGGCTGCCATGTACCGCTAGAGTTATTATCAACAGGTTGCATTACCCCTGGAGAAAGTGTGCCATCTACATTTTCAATTGGCGCAGGGCTATTTGAACTACACGCCGTTAAAATAGCGATACTCACAGGGAGCAATAAAAACGATTTTTTCATTTATTCTTCCTTTAACATTAAATTTATTTCATTTGATTTGGCATCGAATTCTTTTCAATTTCCGGCATAAAGCTACCACCGGCAACGGCTCCCGTTCCTTCTACGGGTTGCATAATACCATTAGGTAATGCATCGGGATCTTGTTTTTGTGGTTCTCCTGTACAAGCTGAGATCAGCAATGCACTCGAGATAATTAAGAGTAATTTATTCATAAAAAAGGTCATCCTGTTATTTTAAAATAAGATAAGCAATCACAGCCAGAGCAACCACACTCCAACCAATGATTTCAATGGATTTACGTAATTTCGCGGCGAATTTCTCTCCGCCCCATGCGGCCAGTTTTGCGACTAAAATAAAACGAGCAAAACGCGATACAAATGCGGTTATCACAAAGGGGATAAATGCCATTTGCATCACGCCGGCACAAATCGTGAAAACTTTATAAGGAATAGGACTAAAACCGGCAACAAAGACCACTAAAATACCCCATTCTTTAAACCACGCCATAGCCTGTTCCCAAGCAGCTTGGTAACCCCATTGTTGAATATAACCTTGAACCCAATCAAAGGCATAATAGCCGATAGCATAACCAATCATCCCCCCCACTACAGAAGCGACCGCTGTATAAAGCGCAAAACGAAACGCACTTTTCGGCTTTGACATTGACATTGGAATCAACATCACATCGGGTGGAATTGGAAAGAAAATGGCTTCAATAAAACTCACAAAGGATAGCCAAAACACGGCAAAGCGATGTTTTGACCATTGCATCGTTTTATCGTACATCGCACCAAAAATATTCATTCACTTATCCTTCATGGGTTCAATGGGGAAAAATTCGTTTAAAAATGGCACATTATTCACTTTCCAGCCAATCTTGTAAAGCAGCAATTGACTGATGAGCCGTAAGATCGGCTTGAATTGGCGTAATGGCAACATACCCATTTTTTACCGCATGGAAATCGGTGCCTTCACCATCATATTCAGGCAAGCCTGACGGACCAATCCAATAGATATTTTCGCCACGAGGATCTTCTTGTTTAATCACTTCAGCTGCTGATGTGCGATAGCCTAAATGACACACCTTAATGCCTTTGAGTTCTTCGTAAGGTAAATCTGGCACATTGATATTGATCACTTCGCGTTTATTCAATAATTGAGGATGTAATTTAGGGATCAAATCACACACCACGCGAGCCGCTGTTTCATAATGCTGACGACCATCTAAAGAGACCGCAATGGCTGGCAATCCTAAATGACGACCTTCTAATGCTGCGGCCAAAGTACCGGAATAAATCGTATCATCCCCCATATTACAACCCGCATTAATGCCTGATACCACAAGATCCACTTGGCCAGATAAAAAACCATTTAAAGCCAAATGCACACAATCAGCCGGTGTGCCGTTCACACAATAATCACCACTATCTAAATGACGTGGGCGAAGTGGCTCAACAAGCGTTAATGAGCTTGATGCCGCGCTACGATTACGATCGGGCGCAACGATCACCACATCGGCAATTTTTCGTAATTCTTTCGCTAAAACTTGAATCCCTTCGGCGTGAAAACCGTCATCATTACTGACTAAAATTCGCATTATTCTTCTTCCTTAATATTCACTAACTCTCGCACCAATGCAGTGGCATAACTCCCCGCCGGCAAATAAAATGAGAGCTTCAATCCTTCTTCAACAAACGTCCAATGAAAATCTTTTGCCTGCATTAATAAAGGGCGGCGAGCGGCTTTCATTCTTTCTTGTTTCATTAATTCTTGGAAAACCTGATGTTCCAAAACCACTTGATTTTCGACCGCACTTGCGGATAAATTTTCTTCGCCAATTAAAGGCGCGGTGAGCAAAATATCTTGCTCGTTCAAACGTTGCTGTAAAACCGCTAAATCTTCATTTTCATCAGCCTTAAACCAACTGTGCGATCCGTTTAATTGCACAATATCGTCTCTTAGAACCCGATCTGCCACATTTTGTTCAATTCGTTCTGCCACAACTAAATTAAAAATTTCGCTACGAGCTGCAGAAAGGTAAAAACTGCGTTTTTTACGATCTTTGACCTTAATCTCCCCTTTCGCCCAGCGAATCGCTTGAGTCAGATTATGCCCATCACGCCCAAAACGTTGTTCGGTGAAGTAGTTAGGGAAACCATATTTCGCCACAAAATTTAAGCGTTCATTCAACTCATCACTTTCTTTTGAACCGCGCAATAAAATCTCGAAGGCATTTCCTTGAAGACTACCCGTACGAATTTTACGATTGTGGCGAGTGACGTCTAAAATCTCGACGCCTTCCAACTTAAATTGGCTAAAATCTGGCGTTTCCTTCCCCGGTATTTGCAAACAAAACCATTGTTCTGTAATACCATGACGATCTTTCAAACCTGCATACCCCATATTTCGATCAGAAATTCCCGCAAACTTGGCAAGTTTTTCCCCCACAAACAATGTATTGCAATCCGTTTTACGGATTTTTACCGCCACAAATTCGCCTTCGCCTGACATTTCATAGCCAAGATCTTCTTTAACAATAAAATCAGCGAACGCTTGCTTTAAAAGTGCGGTTGTTTTTGGTGGTGTTTTTAAGGTGAAATAAGGGAGATGTTTGACCATTTTTTTCGTTCTAAAATAAGAAAGCCCAACTTTTTCGCTGCAATAAATAGCGTGATCAGCTGGGCATGTTAAGCACAATTTATTCGCGCAGAATTTTAACCTTTCCGCCCCCTCAAGGCAAACTGAAATGAGAATAAATTTTTAGCGACATTTTCATCTTTATCCCCTACAATGACCGCACTTTTTCTGACAAAAGGAATGCCTTATGACGAACTTTAACGAACTTCAAGAAGAAACCCGTGAAATCATTACGGATTTATTAAATGACGGCAGCGATCCGGATGCCCTTTATATTATCGAACATCACATCGCTCATTATGATTTTGATACCTTAGAAAAAATTGCCGTGGATGCTTTCAAAGCAGGCTATGAAGTGTCAGAAGCAGAAGAATTCGAAGATGAAAATGGCAAGGTGATTTTCTGTTTTGACATCATTAGTGAAGTGGAATTAAAGCCTGAAATTATCGATGCACAACAAAAAGAAATTTTACCATTAGTGGAAAAATACAAAGGTATTTATGATGGCTGGGGCACGTATTTTGAAGATCCAAATGCGGAAGATGATGAATACGGCGATGACGGCGAATTTTTTGACGATGAAGATGTCGAAGACGACAACGAACGTTTACATTAATAATGTGGGGGTGGAGTTAATCGCCCTTAATTTTTATCTTACTCAAATAGGAATGAAAAAATGAAACTTAAAGCACTTTCTTTGGCATTACTGGCCTTACCTATCGCTTCTTTTGCAGAAGGACCTGTCGATAATTATCCACCTCAGGTGAGCTTTACCGTTGAATCGGAAAAAAATGTAGAACGCGATTTATTGCAAGTCTCCCTTTTTCACCAAGCGGAAGGCAATGATTTATCCGCGCTCAATAAAACCATGGCAGAAAAAATGAATAAAGCCATTGAGCTAACGAAAGCACAAAGTGCGGTTGAAATTAAAGACAACTCTCGTAATACCTGGATTCGCTATAATGATAAAGGCAAACAACAAGGTTGGACTGCCCGTGCGGAATTAACCTTGGAAAGTAAAGATTCTCAAGCGTTATCAACAGTAGTGCATGAATTAGATGGTGTCTTAGCGATTGATAGCGTAAGAGCATCAATTTCACGTGAAAAATTAAGTAGCTTAGAAAATGAATTAACCAAAGAAGCATTAGCAAAATTTAAAGATAAAGCCCTATTACTTCAAGAATCTTTGCAGATGAAAGGTTATACCATACAAAACCTTGAGATTTCCTCACCCAAGGATTCAACGGACGATTATCCTATTTATGCTGCAGCCGAACTAAGCTCTAAAAGTTTATACTCGAGTGGGAAAGATGAAACTTACACTCAAAGTGGCAAAGAGAAAATTAAAGTCAGTGTGAATGCGCGAATTGCATTGCTTAAAGAATAATTTTCTATACAATGAACGACGATTTTTTTAATAAGGAAAACAATATGAAAGTAGCAAAAAATACGGTTGTGAGTATCGCTTACCAAGTACGTACTCAAGACGGTGTATTAGTTGATGAAGCGCCAGCAAATCAACCATTAGAATATTTACAAGGCCACAATAACTTAATCATTGGTCTTGAAAATGCCTTAGAAGGTAAAGAAGTAGGCGACAAATTTGAAGTGCGTGTTCAACCTGAAGAAGGCTACGGCGAATACAATGAAAATATGGTTCAACGTGTACCAAAAGAGGTATTCCAGGGCGTTGATGAAGTGGTTGTTGGTATGCGTTTCTTAGCTGACACAGATATCGGCCCTGTTCCTGTTGTGATCACTGAAGTGGATGGCGATGAAGTGGTAGTTGATGGTAACCACATGTTAGCGGGTCAAGAATTACACTTCACGGTGGAAGTTGTTGGTATTCGTGAAGCAACATTAGAAGAAATTGCTCACGGTCACGTGCATGGCGCACATGATCACCACCACCATCATGATGATGAAGATGGTCATGGTTGTGGTTGCGGCGGTCACGGTCATCACCACCATGATCACGATCATGGACACGGCGGTTGCTGTGGCGGTGGTCATCATCACGATCATGATCACGGACATGGTCATGGTCATGGCGGCTGTGGTTGTGGCGGTCACTAATCTTCATTTAAGAGATAAAAAAAGTGCGGTTAAAAATAACCGCACTTTTTCTTTATCTAAACTTTCATTACAGAATGAATCGACTTAAATCTTCATTCTCAATCACTTCACCTAATGCCTCAATCACATAGGCCGCATCAATATTCACGGTTTGTCCGTTCATATCGCTCGCATCAAATGAGATTTTATCCATTAAACGTTCCATAACGGTATGTAAACGTCTTGCACCGATATTCTCCGTTTTCTCATTCACACGGAAGGCGGCTTCAGCAATCTTCTTAATGGCATCTTGTGTAAATTCAATGCTTACGCCTTCTGTCGCCATAAGCGCTTTATATTGCTCCGTTAAAGACGCATTTGGCTCAGTTAAAATACGCTCAAAATCTTCTGCTGTTAATGCTGACAGTTCAACACGAATCGGCAAACGGCCTTGCAACTCTGGGATTAAATCTGATGGACGCGCCACTTGGAATGCCCCCGATGCAATAAAGAGAATATGATCAGTTTTTACCATCCCGTGTTTAGTATTCACCGTTGAACCTTCCACTAATGGTAATAAGTCACGTTGCACACCTTCACGAGAAACATCGGCACCACTGTATTCGCCTTTTTTACAGATCTTGTCGATCTCATCAATAAACACGATACCGTTTTGCTCAACCGCATCAATGGCTTTTTGTTTCAATTCTTCCGGATTAATCAATTTGGCCGCTTCATCGTCAATTAAGGTTTTTAATGCATCCTTAATTTTCATTTTGCGTTTTTTAGTTTTATCCGAACCCAGGCTTTGGAACATGGATTGCAACTGATTGGTCATTTCTTCCATGCCTGGAGGTGCCATGATTTCCACGCCCATTGACACGCCCGCAGACACATCAATTTCGATTTCTTTATCGTCTAATTGACCTTCACGTAATTTTTTACGGAACGCTTGGCGAGTGCTGCTGTTGGTATCGTGGTTTTCGACTTCACCCCATTGATTTTTTGGTGGAGGCAATAATGCATCTAAAATACGGTCTTCCGCCGCATCTTCTGCTTTCGCACGATTTTTCGCAATTTCTTGTTGGCGAACCAATTTCATCGCACTGTCCGTTAAATCACGGATAATGGAATCCACTTCTTTCCCCACATAGCCCACTTCGGTGAACTTGGTTGCTTCCACTTTAATGAATGGCGCATTAGCTAATTTTGCAAGACGACGTGCAATCTCGGTTTTACCCACACCCGTTGGTCCAATCATTAAAATATTTTTAGGGGTCACTTCATGACGAAGTGGCTCTTGCAACTGCATTCTTCTCCAACGGTTACGCAACGCAATCGCAACTGCTCTTTTCGCCTCTTTTTGGCCGATAATATGTTGATCTAATTCGGAAACAATTTCACGAGGGGTCATTTCAGACATAATTTTTCCTTATTTATTCGGTAATTCTTCGATAGTGAAATTTGTATTGGTAAACACGCAAATATCACCGGCAATTTTTAAAGATTTTTCCACAATTTCACGAGCTGATAAATCGGTATTCTCCACCAACGCACGGGCTGCGGATAATGCATAATTACCACCAGAACCAATAGCTAAAATCTGATCAGCTTCTGGTTGAACTACATCACCAATACCAGTAATGATTAAACTTTCTTTTTCATCCGCCACAATCAGCATCGCTTCTAATTTGCGTAACGCACGATCAGTTCGCCAATCTTTGGCTAATTCCACGGCGGCTTTTAACAAATGCCCTTGATGCATTTCTAATTTACGCTCAAATAATTCAAATAAGGTGAACGCATCGGCTGTGCCGCCTGCAAAACCAGCTAAAACTTTACCATTATATAAACGGCGTACTTTGCGGGCATTCCCCTTCATCACTGTATTACCTAGTGAAACCTGTCCATCGCCCCCAACAACCACTTGGCCATTACGACGTACGCTTACAATTGTTGTCATTCTTTTTATCCTTCTTTTAAGAAAAGTTATTCGTTATATGGCGATCGATTCCACCAAATTCAAGGGGAAATTTTTCTTTGATGCTTTATTAAACAAACATCTCAAAAAAATGTGACAAAGATCACTTTTTTAAATAGCAAACGATTGCTATTATTTCACACCCATATTTTAAAGGGATATGATTTGTTACAAGTAAAACAAACTACTTAATGAGGAAAACATGAAAAATTTACTTAAACTTTCTGCCATTGCAATTTTAGCGGCAAGCGCAGTCTCTACTTTTGCATCAAACAAAGAACCTTACACTGAACAAGGTACAAATGCTCGTGAAATGACAGAGCAAAAACCGATTCACTGGATCTCTGTTGAGCAGTTGAAAAAAGAATTAGAAGGCAAAGCACCAATTAATGTGAGCTTCGACATTGATGATACTGTACTTTTCAGTAGCCCTTGTTTCTACCACGGCCAAGAAAAATACTCACCAGGTAAAAATGATTACTTAAAAAATCAAGATTTCTGGAATGAAGTAAATGCAGGTTGTGACCAATATTCCATTCCAAAACAAATTGCGGTGGATTTAATTAATATGCACCAAGCACGTGGTGACCAAATTTATTTTATTACCGGTCGTACAGCGGGCGATAAAGATGGTGTGACACCTGTGCTACAAAAAGCCTTTAATATTAAAGATATGCACCCTGTAGAATTCATGGGCGGTCGCAAACTTCCAACTAAATATAACAAAACACCGGGTATTATTGAGCACAAAGTGAGTATTCACTATGGTGACAGCGATGACGATATCCTAGCCGCAAAAGAAGCAGGTATTCGCGGCATCCGCTTAATGCGTGCAGCAAACTCAACTTACCAACCGATGCCAACCCTTGGTGGCTACGGTGAAGAAGTATTGATTAACTCAAACTACTAATCTTCCTAAAAAAGTGCGGTTATTTTTGACCGCACTTTTCTTATCTAATTAACAATCTTAATTTTTAAAAAGTTTCTGGGAATATGCTAAAATTTTTCTGTTTCCAGGAGCCTATTTATGTCAGAACTCACGTCTAATCAATATTTAATCATCATTGCCGTGCTGGTTTTTATCAGTATTGTGATGCTTTTTCTATTAAGCCGCAGCAAACGAGATACACAAGAATTACAACAAGATCTCAATAAAACTATCGAAGATTACAATCAATTAGCGGAGCGTTTTGATTCTTTAAGTACGGTCAAAAATCAATTAGAACAACAAGCCGTTAAAGCGCAAACTCATGCAGAAGGTTTGCAAACTCGCCTTAATGAACGTGATGAAAAAATCCAATATTTAGAAAAAGAATTAGATGAAGGACAGCTCCGACAAGATCAAATTTGCGGGCAAATCACCGCATTAAAAGAACGCTTTGGGATAGCATCTGCACAAGCCGAAAGCTTGCAAAGGCAATTGCAACAAGCTCAGGAAAATCTACTTAGAAAAGAACAAGATCAGCAAAAAACGCAGGAAAAATTGACCGCACTTTCACAAGAATTAACGGAGTTGAAAACCACCCTTTCCGAAAAAGAAAAGCATTTTGCCGAACAGCAACAGCATATTGAACAATCCAAACAACAACTAGGCGTAGAATTCCAAAATCTGGCCAACCGCATTTTGGAAGAAAAAAGCCAATCCTTTAATCAAACCAATCAAACCGCATTGGAAACCTTGTTGAAGCCTTTTCGTGAACAAATCGAAGGCTTCCAAAAACGGGTCAATGAAATCCATTCTGAATCGGTGAAAGGTAATGCAGGCTTAGAAGCGGAAATCAAAAAAGTATTAGAAATTGGCTTAAATATGTCACAAGAGGCCAATAATTTAACTTCGGCGTTAAAAGGTGAAAAGAAAACCTTAGGCAACTGGGGAGAAGTGCAACTTGAACGCGCACTTCAACTTGCGGGACTCATTGAAAATGTGCATTACAGTGCGCAGGCCCATTTTAAAGATGAACAAGGCGGTCGAAACTATCCTGATTTTGTACTCAATTTACCTGATGAGAAAAATATTATTATTGATAGCAAAATGTCATTGAATGCTTACGAAAGTGCGGTTAATTCTGAGGATGAATTTGAACGTGAGCGTTTACTAAGGGAGCATATTAAAGCCCTGAAAAATCACATTGATGACTTGCACCGCAAGGATTACAGCAATTTGATTGGCATGCGCAGTCCTAATTTTGTCTTGATGTTCATTGCTGTGGAACCTGCTTATATTGAAGCCTTAAAATTGGACCCAAGTCTGTTTAATTATGGCTACGAGAAAAATGTGATTATGGTTTCGCACACGACCCTCATGCCAATTTTACGCACAGTGGCGAATTTATGGCGTATCGAACGCGGCAACGCCGAAGCGAAAGAAATCGCAGAAAAAGCAGGTGAAATTTACAACCAGATTTGCCTGGTGGCAGAACGCTTGAACAAACTAGGCAACACGCTTTCCACTGTGAGCAATCAATACAACAGCACCGTCACCGCCCTTGTGGGACAACAAGGTTTAGTGGGAAAAGTAGAACGTTTTAAAGACTTGTCAGCGAAAGCTAACAAGAGCATGCCAAACGTTGAATTACTCAATAATGACGTGGACTTAACGCGCCTATCCCTTATCACTACCGAGAACGGGGTAAAATAAAGCATACCTGTTGAATTTTTCTTTAAAAGCGGCTATTTTCTTGCCGCTTTTTTATTTAAATTTTTTATTTGTGGGAAATTTTATGGCGACAGAACAAAAAGAAATCACGGATCCATGTGCAAAATATAACGAACAAACCAGTTTTCTAAGCAAAACAATTTTTGCGAGTCGTTGGCTACAAGTACCTATTTACTTAGGTTTAATTGTCGTACAGGTATCTATGCCTACAAATTTATGAAAAACTTGTGGTATCTCATCACCAATGTTAATGAAATGGATGCAGACACCATTATGCTCGCCGTACTCAATCTCATTGATGTAGTGATGATTGCGAACTTATTGGTGATGGTGACATTAGGCGGTTATGAAATTTTCGTCTCAAAACTACGCACGAAAAATCATCCGGATCAACCTGAATGGATGAGCCATGTGAATGCGACCGTGCTGAAAGTTAAACTTTCTATGTCAATTATCAGCATTTCGTCTATTCACTTATTGCAAACCTTTGTGAATGCCTCAAAAATTCCTGAAAAAACAATTATGTGGGAAGTAATTATTCATTTTGCTTTCTTGATTTCAGCAATTGCGATGGCTTATACCGACAAAATTCTGTACAGTACAAGCCACAAAAACCATTAATACACAAAGTGCGGTCAAATTGACCGCACTTTTATTTTCTAGAACTCATCTTGGTGTTTAAATTTCAATAAATCTCGACGTTCTTTTTTGTTTGGACGACGATCAGGATGTGGCATCGAAAGTGCATTATTTTTTCTTGCCCATGCCATTTCTTCGCGTTTTTTCACACTCTGTGCCGTTTCTTGGTAAAGTAATTGGGCCTCAGGAGCGCCACGACGTTGATCGCTCAACGCTATCACTTCAATTTCTTTTTCGTCGCTACCTTGGCGAAGTTTAATCATCGCACCAACTTCGACGGTTTTACTCACTTTTGCACGTTGGCCGTTGTAATGGACTTTGCCCCCTTCAATCATGGCTTTCGCAATGCTACGGGTTTTATAAAAACGCGCCGCCCAAAGCCATTTATCTAATCGTACTTCGTTATTTTCAGTCATAACTCTTCCTATTTCTCTCACTTTGCGTATGATGAGCCAATAACAAGATAATAAGGCTAATATTATGAAAAAACAACTTCCACACATTCTCTCCCTTTCCACGGTGGCAAAATCCCGTTTGTTTGAAATTCAAGCTGTCGATCTCAAATTCTCTAATGGAATTGACCGCACTTATGAACGTTTCCGCCCTTTCAACCGAGATTCCGTCATGGTGATTGCCATTGATGGTGAAGATTTACTTCTTGTTCGTGAATACGCTGTCGGAACAGAACAATATGAATTAGGCTTTGTAAAAGGTGGAATGGATACAGGAGAAACGCCCGAACAAAGCGCGAATCGCGAATTACAAGAAGAAATTGGCTTTGGGGCAAAAAAATGGACGTTTTTACGCACCATGCAGATCAATCCACAAATCATGAGCCACAAAATGCACGTTTTACTAGGTGAAGATCTATACTCAAATCAACTAGAAGGGGATGAACCCGAGCCATTAGAAATCGTGCGTTACCCTTTATCTCAACTTGATGCCCTGTTGGTGAATGATGAATTTAATGAGGCAAGAAACTTAACCGCACTTTATACCTTACGAGATTATTTAAAAAAACGTAAATAAATCGAAGAAATTTAGATAAATTCTAATCACAAGCGATTAACTTTAAATAAAACTTTAATAATTATTCTTTTTTTGAGAATGTATAGTCATTTTTCAAAAATAAATAGGAAAATTTATGTCTCATGATAATTTAAAAGAATTGACCTTCCGAGGAATGTTCCTTGGGGCGTTAATTACAGTGATCTTCACTGCATCTAACGTTTATTTGGGTCTTAAAGTGGGGATGACTTTCGCCTCCTCCATTCCGGCTGCCGTAATCTCTATGGCAATTTTAAAATTCTTCAAGGATTCCAGTATCTTAGAAAATAACATGGTGCAAACCCAAGCTTCATCAGCGGGGACACTGTCTTCTGTTATTTTCGTTCTTCCAGGTCTATTAATGATGGGTTACTGGCAAGAATTCCCATTCTGGCAAACTGTGCTTATCTGTGCCTCTGGCGGTACGTTGGGCGTACTATTCACTATTCCATTACGTCGTGCGATGGTGGTAAACAGCGACTTACCTTACCCTGAGGGTGTGGCTGCAGCCGAAATCTTAAAAGCGGGTAATAATGACGAAAGTGACAGCGGTGTAAAAGATATCGCTTATGGTGGTATTTTCGCGGGAACTGTTGCGTTCCTAACCAATGCATTACGTGTCATGTCTGATAGCGCAAGTGCATGGTTCTCTAACGGCAAAGCCGTTTTCCAATTACCAATGGGTTTCTCTCTTGCATTAGTAGGGGCGGGTTACTTAATCGGTATCGTGGGCGGTCTTGCAATGTTATTCGGTACATTCCTCGCTTGGGGTGTGGCTGTACCTTATTTCACGGCAACCGGTGATATGCCGACCGATGCTTCCATCGTGAGCTACGCGATGACCGAATGGAAAACCAAAGTTCGCTTTATTGGTGTGGGTACTATCGGTATTGCAGCAATTTGGACATTATTAATCCTTCTCAAACCAATGATTGAAGGGATGGTTCATTCTTTCCGTATGTTAAAAGGCTCACAAGCTGAATCAGAAAATCGTATTGATATCGACTTATCGCCAAAAACCATTATTTATATTTTATTGGCGACTGTCGTGTTAATCGTGATTTCCTTATATCACTTCGTTGCAGCGGCACCAATTTCTGCTGAACTTGCCGTGTTATTAGTGGTGGTTTGTACTCTGCTTGCGGTGTTAATTGGCTTCTTCGTTGCAGCGGCATCAGGTTATATGGCGGGATTAGTGGGTTCATCTTCAAGCCCAATTTCAGGTATCGGGATTATTTCCGTCATCGTGATTTCACTTGTTTTAGTAACCATTGGTAAAAGCAGTGGCTTATTTGAAACGGCAGACGGTCAAAAATTCTTAACCGCATTGACCTTATTCACGGCATCTATCGTATTAACCACCGCAACTATTTCAAACGATAACTTACAAGACTTAAAAACCGGTCTTTTAGTTGAAGCAACACCTTGGAGACAACAGGTTGCGTTAATCATTGGTTGTTTCGTTGGTGCATTAGTGATTGCGCCGGTATTAGAAATTTTATACCACGCTTATGGTTTCACGGGTGCATTACCACGTCCAGACATGGATCCAACACAAGCACTTTCTGCACCGCAAGCGACCATTATGACCACTATTTCAAAAGGTATTTTCACCAATCAATTAGAATGGACTTACATTTTAAGTGGTGTAGGTTTGGGTGTGGTCTTAATCATTGTAGATGCGTTTATGCGTAAAACCAGCAACAGTCGTTTTGCGTTACCAGTATTAGCGGTTGGTATTGGTATTTACCTTCCACCATCAATCAATATGCCAGTGGTAGTCGGTGCGGTGATGGCATGGCTTCTCACACGCAATATTAAGCGCTACGCAAAACGCACTAACGATACTGAAGTGGAGAAAAAAGCAGAACGTTTCGGTACACTTTTCGCGGCAGGTTTAATTGTCGGTGAAAGCTTAATGGGCGTTATCTTAGCCTTCATTATTGCGGCATCTGTAACATCTGGCGGATCTGAAGCACCATTAGCCTTAGCGTTAGAAAACTGGGATAATATGGGCGAATTACTCGGTCTTGCCGTGTTTATCTTCGGTGTCTTTATTTTCGTTTATCGTGTATTGCGTGCGAAGAAATCAAAATAATGGATGAAAATAGGCTGTCTTCGGATAGTCTATTTTTCTAGGAGCTTAAGGTGCCAAATCAATCCCCTTATTTGAAAGCGATTATTGTCTTCCCATTGCTTACCCAACTAATAGGCAGTGTTATCGCTTATGTCGTTTTTGAATTAGACGACTACAGAGAAGGCTATTTCGACTCCGTATTATTTGGTTTCTTTCTGACATTTTGGCCTCTCACTATTCCGGCGATAATCAATGCTTACTTTGCCAAATGCCGAGGCTATCTACGCCATCACTGGAAGAAAATTCTCCTTTTTTCATTTATCATTATTTTTGTTTATTGGAGTATCGGTAATATCGTGATCGCACCAAATACGAAATACCTCACTGACCGTATATCCTTCATCTTAGGCAGCTCTGCTATCATGGCAATCTATACGACAATTTGCCTCTTCTTGTTATTACCGAAATCAAAGTAGGAAATAAACATGCAATTATCTCAATCTCTTCTCGATCAAGTCCGCACACTCGCTAATGAAGCGGGAAAACATTTAACTCATTTTTACCAACAGAATGTGACAATACAAACCAAATCGGATAACACCCCTGTCACGGAAGCCGATTTATTTGTCAGCCAATTTCTAATCGAAAAACTGACCGCACTTTTCCCTGACATTCCTGTTATTTCAGAGGAAAACTGCAATATCCCCTTTGAACAACGCCAAACTTGGCACACTTATTGGCTAATCGATCCCCTTGATGGCACGCAGCAATTTATTGATCGCACCGATCAATTCTCCGTATTGATTACACTCGTGCAAGACCACCAACCTGTGCTAGGCGTGATTCACTTCCCTATTTTGAATATCACCTATTACGCCATGAAAGGTTTTGGGGCATTCAAACAAAGTAACAAAGAGATAACACGCTTACAGCCAAGAAACATAGATCTCACCAAACCGTTAAAAATCGCCGTAGGCGCCACCACCTCACAAGAAAAAGTGCGGTCAATTTTAGCGAAGAATTTGTCATGTGAATTTACTGTGGTGGGTTCGAGTAGTTTGAAAAGTGGTTTGGTTGCAGAAGGAATTGTTGATTGCTATGTTCGCCTCGGTAAAACCGGTGAATGGGACACGGCTGGCGCTGAAATTTTATTAGCTGAAATCAATGGAATGATTTTCGATCCGCAGTATCAGCCGCTCACCTATAATCAGCGTGAAAGTTTAATTAATCCACCCTTTGTGATGGTGGCAGATAATACACAAAATTGGGCATCTGTCTTTCAATTTAATTGATTGGTTCGATTGGTAAAGTGCAGTAATATATTGCATTATTTAAAAA
>ERZ773045.834-NODE-834-length-14863-cov-11.045989_pt1 | contig 14863 bp, 12 predicted proteins | sample MGYA00580635_ERZ773045 | MGnify/ENA primary metagenome ERZ773045 (study PRJEB29015, sample SAMEA2738115) | human oral metagenome | biome: human oral; feature: human-associated habitat; material: saliva | place: China | collected 2261 ...
CGAAGTTCGCTGACGTCCGTACTCACCTAAGGAAAGTTTCTAAGATGACTTTGTCTTCAATCTGAACCGAGTGAAAAACCCGGTTTTTTGAAGAACCTACAAAAGATCATCTCGTTTGACCTGCTCAAAACTTTCCTTGCCATCATTGAGCTTGTCCCAGATGACGACTTTTCCTTCTTTGAGGGATTTTTGAACATCAATAATCCGCTGGTTGGAAGAACCACGAAACTGCAACATGAGGTTGCGTTTGCTTTTATCATACCGTCCATCGACCAGGATATCAATCAGCGACAAGAGCTCCAGTTTATCAGGCGTTTCTAACATCATTTCTTCCCAAGTGTAGCCAGTCCAAGACCAGATGTCTTTGTTGGGCAACTCTTTTCTCACGCGCTTGACCAAGGGCAGAAGGATGCCGGTGTTGAGAAAGGGTTCCCCCCCAAGCAGGGTCAAGCCCTGAACATAAGGTTGAGCCAGATCTGCCATGATCTGCTCTTCTAATTCTTTGGTATAGGGAATGCCTGCATTGAAAGACCAGGTCGCTACATTGTAACAGCCCTCACAGTGAAACATGCAACCCGCCACATAAAGGGAGTTGCGCACCCCTTCGCCGTCGACAAAGTTAAAAGCCTTGTAATCGATGATGCGCCCTTGACTCAGTTCCTCACTCTTCCATTCGCCTGGTTTAGGTGTATTCCATGTCATCCTTCTACTCCACTTCTATCCAATAACGCTCCGTTCCATTTCGAACATCCTCCAACTGACCACCATTAGCTAAGATAACCGCTCGGCTGGCAGGATTTTCCGTGCTACAAGTCACCAGAGCACGATGGATGTTCTTTTCTTTAGCTACTTGCAGACCTTGACGGAGAGCCTCCTTGGCATAACCCTTGCCTCTTTCAGAAGGACGGATGGAATAGCCAATATGACCAGCATAATTCAGCAATCCCTCATTTAGTCTCAACCGTAAATTTAAAAAACCTAAAGCATGACCTGATTCATCAAACAATACGAACTGAATTGATGGAACGCGATTTTCAGGCAAGTTTATTCCCATTTCTTTATTAAGGTTAGTTTCTAGCCACTCCTCATAATCAAAGTTCTCAGCATCCCAAAAGCCGCCATCATGGGCTGACTGGCTCTGTTCAAACTCTGCCGTCATCTCTAAAACTGTTTCTTTATCTTCTAATCTTGGTCTACGTAGTTCCATCTTTACCTCCCCCCATACGAGAAAAGCGAGAGCGGACTCTCACTTTTTCTTATTTTTATTTAAAAATTGTTCTCTCAGGCTGGCTACTCGGTCTTTTTTATTGACTCCACCTGTTGAATGCTTCTCGTGGAATCGTTGTACCTGAGCCTTGCCCTTATCGTCTAATTGGTATTTTCCCATAATCTTCCTTTTCTAATCTTTCACTTGGTGTCCAGCTGATTTGATAGTAGACCCGTTCATGTGTTTAACCCGCGCAGCGATTTCCTTATGGCGGCCATTGACCATGGGGCGAGCTTGAGGATTTCCTAGATAGCCACAGGTCCGTTTGACGACATCCACTGTCTTGGGGTCACTATTGCCACAGTTTGGGCAAGTAAAACCACGTTCGGTTGGCGCGAAGTCCCCTTCGAAATCACACTTGTAGCAACGGTCGATTGGCGTATTGGTTCCGAGATAACCGACCCTGTCATAGGCATAATCCCAAACCGCTTCAAGGGCTTTTGGATTTTGTTGGAGAACTGGGTACTCACAATAGTGGATAAAGCCACCCGTCGCTCCAGCTTCTGGATAGACTTTTTCAAAATCCAGCTTCTCAAACGGGGTTGGGTTCTTGCGGACATCGTAGTGGAAACTATTGGTGTAATATTCCTTGTCTGTGATATCCGGAACCTTCCCAAATTTCTCCGTGTCCAGGCGACAGAAGCGGTCTGTCAAGCTTTCTGACGGTGTCGAATAGATGGAGAAGTGGTAGTCATACTGATCGGACCATTCTTCGACCCGTTTCTTCATATCCTTAATAATCTCGATTGTAAATTGTTTGGCTTCTGGATTTTCTTCCCAATTAGGCCCATAAAAGACCGTCGCCACTTCATACAATCCAATATAGCCGAGTGAAATCGTAGCTCTACGGTTGCGGAAAAGCTGGTCTACCTGGTCATATTTGCCCAAGCGTTTCCCAAAAGCGCCATATTGATAGAGAATCGGTGCATTGGCTGGGGTTGCTTCCTTGGTCCGCTCTACCCGGTAAACCAAAGCATCTTCCGCGATGTTCATCCGCTCATTAAAGATTTCCCAGAATTTCTCTTTGTTCCCTTCTGACTCCAAGGCAATCCGGGGAAGATTGACTGTCACAACCCCCAGATTCATCCGGCCAGAATTGACTTCGACACCATTTTCATCCTTCCACCCTTGGAGGAAAGAACGACAGCCCATGGGTACCTTGAAAGAGCCCGTCAATTCGACAATCTTATCATATGAGAGGACATCCGGATACATGCGTTTGGTTGCACATTCCAAGGCCAACTGTTTGATGTCATAATTGGGACTCCCCGGCTCTAAGTTGAGGCCTCTCTTCAAGGTGAAAATCAACTTCGGAAAAATAGCGGTCCGGTGTTCTGAACCGAGTCCCTTAATTCGAATTTCCAGAATGGCCTTTTGAATTTCCCGTTCGAAACGATTGGTTCCGAGACCGAAGCCTAGCGAGGTGAAGGGAGTTTGTCCATTGGAGGTAAAGAGGGTATTGATCTCGTATTCCAGCGATTGCATGGCATCATAGATATCTTTTTTCGTTTTTTGCCAAGCATAGTCCTCGCGTTTTTCAGGGAGAACCCACTCCTCAGCATCTTTCAAGTGCTTCTTATAATTCTTTTCTGCATAAGGGGCCAAAACTTCATCGATCCGGTCTGCCGAGCAGCCACCATACTGGCTAGAGGCCACATTGGCAATAATTTGCGAGATTTGAGCCGTTGCAGTTTGGATGGATTTAGGACTTTCTACTTCTGCATTCCCAATCTTAAAGCCATTCTTTAACATACCTTCAAAATCGATCAAACAACAATTGGTCATCGGGGTGTAAGGGCTATAATCCAAATCATGGTAGTGGATATCCCCTTTTTGGTGGGCATTGGCCACGTGCTTGGGTAACATTTTGAGACCAATAGATTTTCCGACAATCCCCGCAGTCAGATCACGCTGGGTGTTGAAAACATCGCTGTCCTTATTGGCGTTTTCATTCACCACTGCTTGGTCCTTGTTGAGGAGTTTGCCGATGGTAAAATTGATATCCGTCGCTTTTGAGCGCTCAAAATCCCGCTGGGTCCGATAAGTAATATAGCTCTCAGCAATCGCATACTCATTGGCTTGTAATAACTCGTGCTCGACGACATTTTGAATCTCGTAAATTTTCACGCCACGAGGGAAGCGTTCCAAAACTTCAGCCACGATCCGGTCTGTTACGGTTTCTAATTTCGCTTCCAGGGCCGGAGTGAGGCCTGTCACTTCTTCTGTCGCCTTGACCAAAGCACGGTAAATTTTATCGACATCAAACTTGACCTTCCGCCCATCTCTCTTTTCCACAAAGAGTTGGGGGAGACTTTGGATATGCTCTTCTCGTAACGTTATCATACTCTCGCCCACTTTCTTTTTAATACAAATAGAATTCACCCCATATTATATCACTCAAAAATAAAAAATCAATATCTTGTGGCAAAAAATGTTATTTCATTTCAAAACCACAAGATATTGATAGTCTATTTATATTGGTACAAGGTGTACTGCGAACCCTTCTGGTTCACTTTTTCATAATTTTTTGTTAGAACTTTTTGCAGAGCAGACGTTACATCTAGGTCTTTATTGACCACAATAAACTTCGGCTTAGCTTGCTTAATCTGATTGATTAGATTGGTTCGATTTTCCTTCGGCCCCATATAGGCAGTTGGGGTTAGGAGGGCTGAAGCTGCTAAACGGCCACTTTCTTGATAGAGATGAGCCGTCTGATCCCAAGCATAGATCGTATCTTTAGAATCGCTATGACTCTTGATATACTGAGCGATTGCACTTCGGTCACTAGCTAGATTGCTTTGGAGGACCAATTGATTTACAACTGGATAACCCACTAAATAAGCCATTGCCAAAATCGGTAGGAAGGCTTGACTGGAGAAATAAAGGTCCCAGATAGAATTATTCTTCATCTTCCGGCGCTGGTAAGTAGACTCATCCCCGGCAAACCAAAGGGCTAACAAGGGGAGACCAAAAGGTAACAGACTAAGGAACTGATAGGCCCCTTGCTCTGGTGTCCCAACCACAACTGCAACAACTAGCAGAAGACCGAACCAACTCATAAACCGAATCACACGTTGACCACTTGTCGACACTTTTCGGAAGGACATGACGAAAGCTGAAGCGAAACCAAGCGTCAACAGCAATAAACAGTAATAAACTAGGTTGGCAAATAGATGCCCGGCATCAAACTGGAGGGAGCGGAGACTATACAAGGTCTGATGGATCGCATACCCAAATGAGCCGTTCCACACAGTGATGTAGCCCAAGGGATAGAAAACAAGAGAGAATCCCAAGAGGGCAGCAAGGAATTGATAGAAGCCGTGGGCTAATTTCTTTTGCTTCACATGATAGGCTGTCAATCCGAGAAAAGCAAGCAGATAAAAAATCACACTCAGCCATGGCACAATCATAAAGGCCAAACAGGCTCCTGCACCATAGGCGACAAAGGATTCGTCCGTTTTCTCACCTTCTAGATAAGCAAGGATGAAATTCATAGAGCCAAACAAGAAGGGAAGGGCATAAAAGACAGCATAGTTCCCACCAAAGCCAAGCACTCCAGCAAGAAGGTAGAAGAGTAGCTGAACTTGTCCTGCAATTTTTTCACTTGCAACCAAGCTTCTGACCATCCGATACAGGCTCGTCCCAGCAAAAAAATAGGCTAAAATCTGGAAGGCCACCAAGAGAACTTGACCTCCTACCAAACTTCCTAAACCACTGAGCCCATAGTAGAGCAAACCATTGACCCCAAAGAAATGACCATAAGGAACTTGACCTTGAGAAATCGCCCAACCGGCATATAAGTCCTGGGTTTGTTGATTAGTCGCAACTAAGTTGATAAAAGGAAGAGCTACATGGACCATCCCAAGTAGGACACTTAAAGCAATTGGTAGTGACAAGGGAACTGGTCGCTTAATGGCATAGCGCCCCAAGGGCTTTTCATCTTCTTGGTTTTCTAACGACTCTTCTACATCCTCTTGGTCTCTTGACCTCGCTTCAAGCTTCTCTTTACGACTATGACCAGATCGTGATAAACGACTTAGAGTTTCGGTCGAAGCTTCTGTTTCGACCCCTTCTCCATTAACCTGTCTCTCTTCCTGGTTCTGATCTGATTCCACCGGTTGACTAGCAGTCAAAACTTCTTCTTCCCGGCTAATCGATTGCTCCAATACCTTTCGTAGCTCTTGAGTATCTTGAAAATTGGACCCGACACTTAAGCCAAGTTTATGCGATTCTTTTTCTTTTTCACTCATACCTTGTTTTTTCCTTTACTAGAATTGCAAGTGCTAAAGGGCACATGCATGCCCTACTAGTATATCAAAAATGGACCCAGCTGTCAGCTTTCTCCACAAAGAGAAAATAGATGACACACAAAAAGACAGACTATTTTTCACTTAAAATAGCTAGATAATTGTTCAAAAAAATGACTCCTATTACTTTGAGTCATCTAAGAATCTCTGAAACTTTCCGCCGTGAGAAAAATGCTTGAAACAGTGGTGTCTCAAGCATTCGGGAGTTTTGAACCTAAGGAAAGATTCTAAGAATTCTTTTTCTTCAATCTGAGACCGATACCTTCTCGGCATCCGTCTTTTCTTTTTAAAGTTGATTCAAGATAGTCTGAAAATCGTTTTTTACTTCTTCGATGGAAGTGGTCACTTCCTGACGAGTCTGGTTATTTTTGACGGTGATTTGGCCACTTTCAACCTCGCTACCACCTAAGGCAATGATAGTTTTTGCCCCAAAGACGTCAGCTGACTTGAACTGAGCCTTCAACTTACGTCCTAGGTAATCACGTTCTGCGATAAAGCCTTGACGACGAAGAGCCTGAACCAATTCCAAGCTGGCCACTTCTGCTTCTGAACCCAGGACAGCTACATAGACATCCAACGATGCCTCTACAGGAAGTTCAACTCCTTGTTTATCAAGAATCAACAACAGACGTTCAAGTCCCATCCCGAAACCAAATCCTGGAGTTGCAGGTCCACCAAAATATTCTACTAAGCCATCGTAACGACCTCCCGCACAAACGGTCAATTCATTTCCATCTACTTCTGTCACGAATTCGAAAATGGTGTGGTTGTAGTAGTCTAGGCCACGAACCATATTGGTATCGATGACATAGGCAATTCCTAAACCGTCTAGCATAGCCCGCACGGCATCAAAGTGTGCCTGGCTTTCTTCGTCCAAGTAGTCTAGGATAGATGGAGCATTCTCAACCGCTTGTTTATCTTCTTTTTCTTTCGAATCCAAAACGCGGAGCGGATTTTCCTCTAAACGGCGTTGGCTATCCTTTGAAAGTTGGTCCTTCATCGGAAGGAGGTAGTCGATCAAAGCTTGACGATAAGCCGTCCGACTGGCTGTGCTACCAAGGGTATTCAAGTGGAGGACGACATTTTCAATGCCAATCTCTTTGAAGAATTGGTCAGCCATGGCAATCGTCTCGACATCCGTTGCAGGATTGCTAGATCCAAAACACTCTACTCCAATCTGGTGGAATTGACGCAAACGGCCAGCTTGAGGGCGCTCATAGCGGAACATGGGACCGATATAATAGACCTTGCTTGGCTTTTGAACCTCTGGTGCAAATAGTTTATTTTCAACATAGGAGCGGACCACCGGTGCTGTCCCTTCTGGACGCAAAGTAATGTGACGATCTCCCTTATCATAGAAGTCGTACATCTCCTTGGTCACGATATCCGTTGTATCCCCAACAGAACGACTAATTACCTCGTAATGCTCAAATATCGGTGTGCGGATCTCAGCATAATTGTATTTTTTAAAGGTTTCGCGAGCAAATCCTTCTACATATTGCCACTTAGCGGACTCCTGTGGCAGGATATCTTGGGTTCCTTTTGGTTTTTGTAATTTCATAGACACCACTCCTTTGCTTGCTTTGTACTATTTATTCTATCATAATTTCTAGTTCGTGACAGTGCTCAAGCGATAAAATCATCCCACAAGCCCATTAGGAACAGAAAAAGCTAGCTTCTCCAGGCCCAAAAAAAAGAGCCCACATCAAATGCAAGGCTCTATTTCTTTCGTTGCTTTACTTTCAACTATCTTATAAGATATTTTCATATTGTTCGCGAACTTCCTGTGGCCAGACGCTGGTTTGGACTTCTCCGATATGTTTCTTACGAAGCAAGAACATAGCCATCCGCGATTGACCGATCCCGCCTCCGATAGTTAGAGGAAACAGGCCATTCAAAAGCGCACGATGCCACTCCAATTCCAAACGATCTTGATCTCCTGTAATAGCAACCTGGCGTTTGAGGGTGTCCTCATCAACCCGGATCCCCATAGAAGACAATTCGAAAGCCGCCCCAAGGTTATCATTCCAAACAAGGATATCCCCATTTAAGCCCTTGTAGCCATTTTCGGTCTCCGTTGTCCAGTCGTCATAGTCCGGCGCCCGTCCATCGTGTGGTTTGCCATCTGACAAGACGCCACCAATCCCAATCAAAAAGACTGCTCCATATTCTTTGGTGATGGCATTTTCCCGTTCTTTTGGTGTCAGTTCAGGGTAACGCTCTACCAACTCTTCTGTATGGATAAAGGTGATTTGTTTAGGTAAGATAGACTCAATATCATAGCGAGCTTCAACAGCCAACTCCGTCAAACGAATGGCCTTGTAGATCTTTTCAACTGTTTCTTTCAAGTAAGCGAGGTTGCGGTTACCATTTGGAATAACCTTCTCCCAGTCCCATTGGTCGACATAAACTGAGTGGGTCGCATCCAAGGAATCTTCATCCGGACGAAGGGCCTTCATATGGACAAAGAGACCTTCCCCTTCCCCAAAGCCAAATCGCGCTAAGATATGGCGTTTCCATTTCGCAAGGGAATGAACCACTTCATAGGTCTCGTTGGGAATTTGCAAGACCTTTACAGAGACAGGGTTTTCCACTCCAGATAGGTTATCCTGCATCCCGTCTCCCACCTTACTCAAGATAGGTCCTTGGACTTCGACAACTTCTAGCTTGTCTTTCAAATACTGGGTAAACGTAGTTTTTACGAATGAAATTTCTTCTTGCTGGTGAATAAAACTCTTCTTCATAGAGACTCCCTTTAAATAGTTTGATTTTGATTATACCCTTTTTTAGAGAAAAATCAATAGTTACCGCTTCGAAAAGAGCTGTTTGAAAGCCGTTCTAAAGATTGTCTCCTTTCAGCTAATTAACCCATCTATTTTATACTCATTTTTATTTTAACAATCAAAGTTATACTGTTGAAATAAGGTGCTTTTTGTGCTACAATTTACCTAAGAAGACGATCTTGTGATTGTTTTAACAAAGGGAGGATTTTATTCTTAATAACTTCGTAACGAACAACCTAGTAACCTGTCGCAACACCGTGTAGTTTAATATCGACTCCATCTTTTGGAAACCTACTGATAGTCTTATTTGAACTAAGAGTAGGATTGTTTATTAAACACCCATCTTATGAAAAAGGAAGAAAATTATGGATAAAAAGAAATTTTGGATTTTCCCATTTGTTCTTTGTTTGCTAGCCACCCTATTCACTTTAGGGTTGAATAGATTATCTGCTGAAACATCGACTGTTTCGGTAACAGGAAAATTTGCGGACACGATTACCAGTGTCAACGTCACCAATAACGAAGGTGGAGATCTCACTTGGGAGTTGGAGCAATGGGCTACTTTCCGAATTAATGCCACCTACGATTTAGCTGGAAAAAATGTCAAGGCAGGGGATACTACGGTCGTGACGGTTCCAGATGCTTTAATGATTACTTCGGATAACTTCGAGATTCGAGATGTTAATACCAACGAGATCATTGCTCATGCAACCGTAGATGCTGCAAAAAAATCGATTTCCCTCACCTACACAGACTATGTTGAAAAACACTCTGACACTAATGGCTCCTTCTTCTTCTATGCTCGGATTGATTTCCAAAAGCACCCTGAAAAAGGAGAAATCCCGATTGAAATCACCATTAACAACGAGCTTAAGGTCGGCGGAAAAGTAACCTTCAAGGGAGTTGGAGACGGGAATCCCAAAGTCTTAACAAAGACGAGCTGGGTGAATTCAGACAATCACAAGAAGGTATCCTATACCATTTCTGTCAACCGGACCAGAGAAAATATCAATAGCGTGACCATTGAAGATCACATGAAATTTACCAATGCTTCTTATGTGCCTGGTAGCATCAAAATCTTAAAAGGTACCTTTGCCTTTGTAGCAGGTGAATGGCAATTTAGCAACCGAACAGATGTCACTGACCAACACAAGGTGACCATTAGTGAAGATGGTCAATCCTTTGTAGTTGACTTAGGCGATATCACTGAAAACGACCAGTATCGTATTGCTTACGACGTTGAGCTCAACTACGAGCCTGTAGATGGCGAACTCCTAAAAAATGATGCCATCTTAAAAGGAAAAAATACAGTAGTGAAAGAAGTAACCAATGCTGCCGCTGTACAAATCGCTGGTGGCTCTGGTGTTGGCTATGTATTTACTATCAATATCCACAAAGTAGATGATGCCAACCAACCTCTTCAAGGTGCCAAATTCAAGGTCGTACGTCAAGCGAACAACCAAGTCATCGGTGAGTATGTAACCGACGAAAACGGGAACATTACTGTCAGTGCTTTGCTAAAAGATAAGTATATCTTAACTGAAACAGAAGCACCCGCAGGCTACACCATCAAATCTGCAGATACAGAAGTCAATACTGAAGATTTCGGAGCCGATCACTCAGTAACTAAGACGATCGTCAATCCGAAGGAAGAAACAACCACGACTACTACTACGACTACGACCACGACTACAACGACTACGACAACAACTTCGACTACGACAACAACCGAAGAGCCAACTACTACTTCAACCACTACAGGTGAAACAACGACAACTACGACTACAACTGAAGAACCTACTACATCTTCAACTACTACAACAACCAAAGAAGATACAACAACGACTACTACGACAGGTGAAACAACGACAACAACTACCACAAGCGAAGAACCTACTACTAAAGTAACGACTACTCCAAACCCAACTCCGTCATCTTCAACAACTGAAGGTACCGGCGATGGCAAAGGTAAAGGTCGGAAGAAAGTTCTCCCAAGTACAGGTGAAGTTGCCGCTACTGGATTCATTGTTCTCGGAGCAGTTGTTCTATCAGGTGCTATCTTATTGAAACGTAAACTCTCACATCAATAAAGATGACTAAATCTCAACCTCTAGCTAATGGCTAGAGGTTTTTTGTGTATCTTTTTCAAGATCAAATGATGAAAAAATGGTATAAATTTTGAAAAGAAAAAACCTTGAAACTGAGTTTCAAGGTTTTTAATCTCAATTATTTAACCTTTGTAATTATCAAGTATTACAATCTATATTTCTTTTAATATTTTACCAAATAATTCTTCTAGCTTACCTAAGTCTCCATAGACAGTTCCGTCCATATAAAGGTTGTAAACTTCATCATCTTGTTCCACTCGTATTTGTGCAGAATATCCTTTTGATAGTGCTAAGGAACGAATAACTTCTCGTTGAGTTCGTCCATTTCCTTCTCGAAAGGGATGGAAATAATTAAGATTATCAAGAATTTTTGCTAAATGTTTAATGATTTCATCTTTTGAGTTGGCAGTTTGATGATAGGAATGAATGAGATGATTTATATAAGTTTCAGCAGCATTAAACGACTGTATCGACATAAAAGGATTACCACTTTTAGAGATATTCACCTTGCGATATTGTCCCGCCCAAGCATAGACATCTTGAAATAAATATTTATGAATGGCTAAAATATCACTAATGGAGTAGACTTTAATGACTTTCAAGCGCAAGTCTGCAAGCCTTCTAGTAACGAATAAATGCTCATTCCGATAGGCTTCTTCAATATTTGTAATATTTTGTTTGTTGATTAAGACTGTGGAATTTGGATAGGTATATTGGTGATTAGGGTCAATGTACTTATAGCCTTCGTATTGATTTTTAACCAATATTCAATTCCTTTCGTCTGTTGATAACATAAGTTTTTAAATCAATCACATCTTGAACAGTAGGTTCATAATTTTCAATCATCGATGACCCAATAGCATACCAGACGGTATCGAAATCTGAAAAGTTATCAAAGGGAATCCCTAAAATTGTTAATTCTTCTTTATTTACATCAAGAGTCATGGCACACCTCCTTGTATAGAGTTGTCCTTATTATACCATAAAATCGGTATTTTCACCTAAAGGATAGAGACCAAAAGATATATGTAAGCGTATAGATTAATACTTACAGAACTAAAAATATTCCTCTGTTTTTAGTCCAACTGAAACCCACACTTTCCAAACCAGGTCTTAAGAAAAAAGGTAGAGAAAAAGGTAGAGTTTGAATTGAAATACAGTGCAATATATCGCATTTGGCAAAAAGAAAAAACGCTTGAAATCAGCGTTTTTCTTATGTATTGATTCGTATTGAATGCTTACTTCACTTCTGTAAGCGTAATGTGTAATTTAGCACGTTTCATGATGAACAGAAACGTTTATTTTATGGGCTTTTCAATCTTTCAATTGTTGATGAAATAGAGTGATTTTGGCCTTGCTTCGGTTTCAATCAGACAAAAATCAGACAAAATTTAGGTCATTAATGATAAATTGCATAGGAGCGAAGTGGCTTATAAGTGATGTCACAAAAAATGGACTAACTTACCTGGATTAGTTACCCACGGAAGTAAATCGGGAGAAATTTCTTTAGGGGCAGAATATATCTCTACTCTTTCAATACTAACTGTTAGTGAAGTTTCTTCATCTGACTTGTTTTCTTGAACTTGGTGGAAAATACGTAATTCAAACGATTGCTCGTACCAGTTATTTAAGCAATCCTGAAAATAGGTTGAAAATTTTAAGGGAGAAATGAACAAATGAAATTTATCTTCTTGATTAAATTCTTTTAGATAACCAATTTTTTCATAAAACACAAGATTAAGTTGTACCTGATGGTCTGAATATAAGATTGGATTAAGTTGATAATAATAACCACCATCATCAAAATAAGTAGCTTCAAAATTTCCTATATATAAATTATACAGTTCCCTAGTTCCAATATTTTCTAGAGAGATGGTGACATTTGGAGTATCAACACTATTCTTTCTTGGAAGGTTCGGATATGCTTTGGGAAATATAAAGTCAAATTGAATATACTTATTCTTGTAATTATACTCGTCAACGGATGACACATCAATCATAGGCTTTACAATCCGTTTAGTATCTTCTATTTGTGATTCATATTGACTGTTAATTGTTATAAGCACGCCATATAGAGTTAATCCACTTCCTAAAAGCGTGGCGTAAATATTCCAAATTTCAACATTTAAAGTTTTTATATTAAAACCAAGTTTTGTTGGAAGATTAACTATATCAAGGACTAATAGTAGAAAAGAGATTACTAAGGTTAAGCCTCCTATTTTGATGAAATTGTTTATCTTATTTTGAGGCATGGGTAAAATTCCTTTTATAAAGTATAAGCAAATAGGGTATAAATGATAAGTCACTTGCTAAGTGAAGTGAAAACCAACTCTGCTTCACATAACAAAAAATAAGTGAAGTCAAAACGGGTTTCGCTTCACTAAGAAATGAATAAGTGAAGTAAAGATGACTTTTGCTTCACTAAAGAAGAAATAAGTGAAGTAAAAATGAATATTATTTCACTAAGAGATACCTTATTGAACAATTGAAAGAAGTTGAGGACAATAGTAGGTTCTATTCCTTTGAGCATTATCTGTTGAAAGATAACCTTCCTCAATCAGCTTGTTTAGTAAGGTATAAGTAGTTCGTTCAGAAATTTTTAGGTGTTCACTAACTTGTTTCGCCTTAAAAATTGGAGCTGAGAATATAAGGTCAAGAAGCTGGATACCTGATACAGAATGAAGCTTTGGGATGACTTGTTCCTTCATGATGCTATACAGACTCAGTATATCTTGAGCTTTTTTTGTACTCTCTTCTGCGGACAATATCACTCCTTCTAGATAGTATTTAAACCAGTCTTTCCAGTTGTTGTTTTTTGAAATATTTGACAGGTGAGATATGTAAAGAGACCTATCTTTTTCAAAGTATGAACTCATATAAAAGGTTGGGTAAGAAAGGAGTTCCTGATAATATAAGAACAGTGGTATGAGCAATCGCCCAATTCGTCCATTACCGTCTTCAAAAGGGTGAATCATTTCAAATTGAGCATGAATAATTGCCGACTGAACCAACAAGTCTAAATCATCATAATGTATATATTGCTCTAAGTTAGACATGTATTCGGGTGTTTGTTCCGCAGGTACAGGAGTGTATGATATAGAAGCTATGCTACCGATATAGTTTTGATTTCTCTTAAAATTACCAGGATTTTTACTACTGCCTCTAACATTATCCAGAAGAATTTTGTGCATTTCTTTAATAATTCTATTAGATAAAGGCAAGCCTTTAGAATCATTATTATTGATGGTAGAGATGTTTTCTAAAGCGTAAAAGAGTGCTTTTCGATAGTTAATAATCTCATGCAATTCGTCACGCTCAATATCAACTTTATTACCTGCTTCATAATTAAGTAAGTCTTCCAAAGTAGCATGAGTTCCTTCAAGTTTTGAGGAGAGAACGGCTTCTTGGCTAAGCAAGGGAGAAATCAGTAACATAGGGTTAATGATGGATTCTAAAAATCCTTCATAAGTACCAATAGCAATATTGGCTTTGGTGACTAGCTTAATAATTTGAGGGTCAGTATATATTGAAGTATAGTCAAAAGGGAGTTTTTGTGGTAAATGTGGTTTGGGTATATTTTTAAATCTATCCATTTTCATCTTCCTATCTAAAGTTATTTCTCCGCCCAGTCAGTCCAATCTTCAAAGGTTGTATTATGGTAAAGTTCTATCAGTCGAGGTCTGATAGATTGGATAATATCGACTAATTCATGCCCTTCATAAAATTGTGAAAAAGGCATACCGACTGTTGCTTGGGATATATCAGAAAGTAGTTGTCTTGTTGTTTGGCTATCCGCAAGTGTATTTATCAGAAAACCAAGTAAGTAATTGGAATCATAGCTAACTTCTACGCCTACTTGAGGTGAATCTTTAAGTAGGCGTTCATAGCCTTCTTTAACTTCTTGTTTGATTTTATCTTTGGTAAGATTTTCTAGATTTCCGATAAAATCATATGAAGTATAGATTTGATTGGCAAAGTAATCAGAAAGTTCTTTGACTTTAGTATCATCAAGACCCCTTTGCTGACTTAGATAGTTCTGAGCTTCCTGTCTAATTGAATTTTTTAGCGTGTCATAGAGCATTTCAAAGAAGATGTCGTCTAAGTAGCCTTCACTTGGGTAACCAAAATCATTTTCCCAGTCAGGATTTTCAAATGTTCCAATGCTTACCCCTCCGTTAGTTGTGACTGATTGTATTGGATCTGTTTTAATCCTAAAAAGCTCATCTTTTATCTTTAATGGGGTTTCAGGATATTCGTCTAGAAATTTACCATAACCGAGTTTTCTAAGATAAAGTTCAATGTATTCTTCTAATTCTCCATAGTAAAACCAACCTACAGGTTTCCCATAGATTTTTGACACTTTCTCTAAAACTTCAAGAGGAGCTAAGTTATCTCCTC
>ERZ773045.836-NODE-836-length-14861-cov-57.068621_pt1 | contig 14861 bp, 11 predicted proteins | sample MGYA00580635_ERZ773045 | MGnify/ENA primary metagenome ERZ773045 (study PRJEB29015, sample SAMEA2738115) | human oral metagenome | biome: human oral; feature: human-associated habitat; material: saliva | place: China | collected 2261 ...
GGCCGTAACCCATGGTGTTCTTCATGGAGTACTGCTGGCGGATCTTCGCCATGGATTCGGGGTTCTCAAGCACGCGCTTGCGCAGGCGCAGCAGGCCCTCGTGGATTTCGGGTTCGAGGGAGCGTAGCTTCTGGTCGGCGTCCGGCTCGGCGGTGTCAATGATGGTGCCGCTGGGTAGCACGAACACCATGGAGTCGAGGGTGTTGTAGGTGTTGTACTTGGTGCCCGAAGACATGCCGGAGGAGTTGTTTGCGACCACACCGCCGATGGTGCAAGCAGACCACGATGCCGGGTCGGGGCCGAGCTTGTAGCCGTAGGGTGCCAGGTAGTTGTTGACCATCATGATGGTCGCGCCGGGCTGCACGCGCACCTTCTTGCCGTCTTCAAGGACCTCAATCTTCTTGAAGTGGCGGCGGGTGTCGACCATGAGGCCGTCACCGCTGGCCTGGCCGGAGAGGGAGGTGCCGCCGGAGCGGAAGGTCAGCGGCAGGCCGAGGTCGCCGGCTGCGCGGAAGATGTTGGCGACGTCTTCTGCGGAGTCGGGGCGGACCAGGCCGGCGGGTACGAGCAGGTAGTGGGATGCGTCGTGGGAGATTGCCAGGCGGTCCAGTTCGGAGACGCTGGATTCGACTGCCTCGGCGCGTGCGTCGGAGAGTAGGCGCTTGAGGGTGTCTTCGTAGGGGGACTTGAGTGCTTCGGACGTGTTTGCCACAACGGTGGTCATGATGAATCTCCTTAGTGAGACTGTCTTACCTTTCAGTATCTGCTCTTGAACACCGTCTTTTCCGCTTAGCTATGGCTAAGCTTGGCGACTACTTGTCACCATAAGGGAAGTGGGTTATACACCGTGCTGATGCGTAGCTTTGCCGCGTGTTTGCTGGTTTTCCGGGGGAGTAAGCGCGGGCTTGCGGAGGCGCACCCACCACACTCTGAACGCCGCGGCTATTGTTAGGCGCGACCGCCGAGCGCCGTAACATTCCAGCTAGTAACCCAAAAGAAAACGTGGGGCAGAAAGCTCCATGCTTTCCACCCCACGCTTGTGTAACGGTTTAGGCTTCGTCGAAGAAGTCCTCATCAAGCTTCATGATGGTGTACGTACGTGCCACCTGCACACCAACACCGTACTTGATCATGAGGCGCGCCAGGTGCTCACCATCAATTAGAACGAGGGAAATTCCGCTACCAAGATCCTCCGCGTAGCCGCGTGCGCCAGACGTAAAGGAGCTTGACGTGATGAACACGCCCTGCGTTGCCTTGCCGTGCATCGCGCCCACAAAGTTCTGAAGGTCGGGGCGGCTCACCACATTGTCCTTGGCGTAACGCTTAGCCTGGACATAAATCTTTGAAAGACCCAATGCATCCTGGTCAATGATTCCGTCCACGCCGCCGTCATTGGAAGCCGGAGTAACGGTGCCGCGTCCTGCCGGGCCACCGTAGCCCATCGCCAACAGCACATCCACCACCAGATGCTCAAAAGCAGTGGGAGACATTGCACGGACGCGTTCCAAAATGTCGTGCGTCAGCGCGGACTCAATCTGAGTGATGCTTTCGTCGATGAGTTCCTGCGGGGTGCTATCAGAGACCTCAGCGGGGGCAGTCGTGACGGCAACGGTCTTGGCAGCGGTCTTCGGGGTTTCCTGCGGGTCCTGCTCGGAACTATCAGACTCGGAACGCTCACGCGTGCGGGCGGAACGAACGATATGTGCGACGACATCATCGGGGATGCCCTCAGGGTGGGCTTCAATCAGCTTCAAGCCTTCGTCGGAAATAACCTGCTGACCGCGGCGAGGGGAATCAACCGCACCGAACATCTTGAGATAGGTCAAACCCCAACTAATACGGTCCACATAAACGGGACGCTTGCCGTTCGGCAGGTTGGGTCGCAGCTGGTCTTCAGAAAGCGGGTAGAGCTCCGCTACTGCACTATAAATCTCTTTATTGGTGCGGGGGTTGCCGTCAGACAGATAGGTCAGAATGCAGGGAATGAATTCGTAGAACTTGGGCAGTTCAACCTCAGTGGTATCAGGCGACTGAGCGGTCATCGGTGTATCTCCATTGATTGATAACGGTGGGTAGTCCGTTCCTAATATACCTCTAATACAAAAGATAATCGTTGCCAGAAGCGCCTGTTTTCCCTTGTACAGGCTTTATTGATGCCGCGGCTGTTGTTAGGCGCGGCCGCCGAGAGCCGTAACATTCCAGCTGGCAGTACTATCAGAAGTCACCACGCCACAGAACAGGGGAGAACCCGCCGAAGCACGCACCCCCAAATCCTCCACAAACACGCGCCCACCCGCAGGCACACTACGCTCCTTACGATCCACACCCGCACAATACACCGTCATCTTCGCACCCGAACGGTTCTCCACCGCAACCGAACCGCCACCCGATTTCGACACAGTATCGTGCACAAAACCGCGGCTACCCTGCATCTGAATCTCGCCAACCTCCGCACTCTGACTCGTCAACGGCACACCATCAGGAGCCTCAAACTCACCCGAAGAACCAACACCCGCCGCACGAACCGACACCATCCACTGCGCATCATCAGTCAGCTGCGACGTCGACGCCGTCACACGCGCCGAACTATACGGCACACTCACCGCACCCGCAGACTTCGCGGAACTAGAAGGACCGGTACCAGAAGGAGCCGGCGCAGACGCGCTCGCCGTATTACGAATCCACACGCCCGCACCCTCACCCGAACCGCCAGCAACCACCTCAACCTGAGTGCCCGAACCGTCAGAAACCGAAACCTTCATCGTGCCCTCCGGCTCACCGCGACGCTCAAACTCCACATACGAATAGGAGGCGGGAGCCGCCGGGCCCTCAAAGACCGCCTCCTCAACAGCGCCGCGACCGGCAAATAGGCGGAAACCCTCAGAATCCTGAATCACCGGCGCGGTCGCGTGGCTCGCAGCAGTCGGCTCAGACGAAGCCTCCGCAGATGCAGAAGGGGAGGAATTCAGGGTTGCGCACCCGCCCAGGGCGGCGGCGAGCGCACCGGAGAGGCAAAGGCTCGCGCCCAGCTGACGGAAGCTCGGGTGACGGGAACTTAGCTGACGGAAGCTCTGCTGGTGCAAGAAGGAAGCGGTGGTGTGTGAAGACATGAGGCACTCCGATGTGCGGGTCGGCAACGCTACGGGGCAGTAACACTGCGGGATAGTAACACTGCGGGATAGCGCAACCGAGGTGATGGGTACACCACATATTGTGTCAGGTTAAATGCCCACAGTGCAATGACTGCGGCGGAACCTAAAGGCCGCCGCACAAAGACCACAGCGCAATGAAATAGAAACGCAAACGCAACGGCGCGGAGTATCATTCACACTATGGATAAGGCGGAACAGAACCAGGCAGAAAACACGGTAAAGAACGGCACAGCACCCAATACGTCGGAGGGGGATACCGTGGGGAATACCTCGCGCAATATCCCGGGCGATACCGCGGCGAGCAGCCCGATGAACAGCCCGGCTGAATCTGTCCCGGCGGAGGCTACCACTCCCCGCATGGAGGCTGTGCAGGTTGATGCCGTGCAGATTGATAGCGCCCGCCTGGACAGCACCCACTCCGTCTACTCCACCGACCTGGACCCCGACGACGACTACGAAGAAGTCGTTGAAGAATACGCCACCACCGACGCGCCGGACGGCACGCACCGCGAGGAACGCCGCATCACCCGCACCACGCATCACCCGCGCGGTAAGGGTGACCAGAAAGCTGGCGCTCCGAAAACGGGCTCTCAGAAAGCAGGTACCCAGGGCAACCCTGACGGTGCCGCCGAGATAATTGACGCCGGCGAACCCGAAACGCACACCACGACCATCCGCACGGTCACCCGCACCGTCACGGACCCGCCGCGTCGCGCCCCGCGCACCCGCCTCTTCCGCACGCTCAGCAAATACCGCGGCGAGAAGAACCTGGCGGCGTGGGAGGAACGCTCCTCCCGACCCATGTTCGTGGCCTCCGTGCTGTACCTGCTCGCGTTCGCCGCGCCCATCATGAGCACGCGCATCCAGGAGCCGTACGACGGGTACCTCAACATCCTTCAGCTGATTCTGTGGGGCCTATTCGCCGCCGACTACTGCATTCGCCTGTACCTGGCGCCGCGGCGACTCTACTTCATCACGCATAACCTGATGAACCTGGCGATTGTGCTGCTGCCGGCGTGGCGTATTGTCAGCTTCCTCGCCATGATTTACATGACCGCCAACCGCCAATATAAGAGGCTCTCAGAGCTGGCGATGAAGCTCTTCGGATACACTGCAATCTTCATCATCATGTTCGCCCTGGCGATCTATTCGGTGGAGTCCTCCGAGCCGGGCACGATGATCCGTGACCTGCCCACTGCGTACTGGTGGACGTTCACGACCCTCGCCACGGTCGGTTACGGCGACGTCTACCCGGTCACCGGTATCGGCAGGGTTATCGCCGTGGTCGTCATGCTGTACGGCGTGGGTATGGTCGCGGTTGCGACCGGTGCGCTCGCCAGCTGGATTATCGAAAAGATTGGTGGCAGGGAGGAGCAGGAGTACCCCGCAACCAAGGCTGACGTGGACGATCTTCGCCAGGAGATTTCTGAGTTGCGTGCCCTGCTGGCTCGTGAGTATGCGCGCCGTGAGGCCCACGACTACACCCTGCGTGAGGTCGTGGATGAAGACGGTGTGCACCCGGTTCCTTCGGAGGCGGAGGCGGCACGCCGTGCCGGTTTCGGTGCTGCTGGTTTTGGTGCCACGGGCTTTACTGCCGAGGGCTTTACCGCTCCGGCAGCTTCCGAGGCTACCTCGAATACTGCTCCGGGCGCCGCGCCGAGTGCCGTGCAGGCTGGTGAACCCGCCGATTCCTCGACCTCTCATGAGGTTGTGGTGCGTGAGCAGGAGCCAATCGCCCTGCTGGAGGAGACTCGCCAGACGTTCACGATCATTCGTGAAAAGTTCGCGTTGCGCTCTCGCAAATAGTTGTTGAGTTCTGCCGAGCTCTGCTGTTGTCTGTAGCGAAATCGTGGGTTTTGCCGGTGGCGCGGCAGAAATACTGGGACAGAAATCCAGAAAATTTTCGCCAGATATTATGTTGTGGCTTGTCAAGGCAAAATTAGCCCGTTCAGAGTGCAAATTGGGGTTCTCGGCTGTGAATAACCCCTCAACTTAAGGTCTAATGTGACCAAACTATCTTTTAAAAATAACCGTCACTAGTGAAACTCCTAGCCAAAGCCTATAAACTATCTACCGTGCCAATTACCGAGCACCCTGTAGCCCAATACGCTACGGGGTGTCGTCGTATGCCCACCTCACTCACGGGCAGGCACCACTCAACTCACAAATTCACTCAAACACACACTCTGTTAGGACACTTTCGTGGCACCTAAGTCCACCCTGGGCGCGCTCGCTCTACTCGTCAGCGCGCTCTCCCTCACCGCGTGCGCATCCGCACCGAATAACGCCTCCGCATCCGCTGTTGTTGACCAGGCTGCTTTTGCAACCGCCGAACCTAGCGCTGTTTCCGCCCCCGGCGACGACAGTACCGGAATTAAGGCGGCGGTTGGCGTCTCGCAGGACCCGTCGATTCACCCGACCGCAACCCAGCCCACCGAAACCCCCGCACCGGATAACACGAGCAACCAGGAACCTGTCGTCTCCACTGCGGCACCCATGCCTTCTTCGGCAGCCGTTGCGCGTTCGCAGAAAATCATGGACGGCACCTGGGTTCAGCAGGGCGCTGCTGACCTTGAGAACTACATGGATGCCGTCATTCACGACGGTGTTATCGAGGTGACCTACCACCTGAACCACGAAGAGTTGGCTACCCCCTTCTGGGTGGGCACTTTCGAGGCAAAAGGGGGTAACTTCAGCTACGTTTCGCACGTGGATCGTGCGAAGCTGGCCCGCGCACCCTACGCCTCCGACAAGGAAACCAAGGAATTTACCATGGAGGATGGCGTGCTGAGCTTCCCCATGACCTTTGAGGGTGCCACCCGCATCATTCACCTGGAAAAGCAGCACAGCTAGGCGCACTGCCGGGGGAGTCATCTCATATCTGGCCCGCATGACGGATGGGTCGTTCCCGTTGCCGCGTGCGGGCTATAGAATGGGACTATGAGCGAGAACACGACCCCCGAGCACGGCACCGCAGCCTCGGTGCAGGATTCCTTTGAGCTGCCCGGCGCACCGGACCAATTCCAGCGCCTGTGGACCCCTCACCGCACCGCCTACGTGAGCGGTGGCCAGAAGGACTACACCGAGAAGACCTGCCCCTTCTGTACTGCGCCCAGCCGCAGTGACGAGGAGTCGCTGATTGTGTACCGCGGCGAGCATGCCTTCGTGATTCTCAACCTCTACCCGTACAACCCCGGTCACCTGCTGGTCTGCCCGTACCGTCACATTCCGTTCTACGATGATGCGACCGAGGCGGAAACTATTGAGATTGCGCAGCTGACCCAGCTCGCCATGAAGGTTCTGCGCGAGGTGTCGCATAATGACGGCTTCAACATTGGCATGAATCAGGGCAAGGTGGGCGGCGCGGGCATTGCTGATCACCTGCATCAGCACATTCTGCCGCGCTGGAGTGGGGACACGAACTTCCTGCCGATTATCGCTCACACCAAGACCATGTCACGCACGCTGGATGATATGCGTGTGGCTATTGCGGAGGGGTTTGCTCGCCTCAGCTAGACAGCCCGGACTGTATATCCCGGACTAGATAGCCCGGTCTAGATAACCCAGTCTAGATAGCCCGGCGACCCGGCTGGCAGGCTTGGTGAGTTTGAAAATCTGCACTCACTACTTCAATTTGCTAACCAGTGCAGAAAAAACTTGCTTCATAAATGCGTAGATTAGGCGGTCGACGCGTATTTGAATGATGTTATGCCCCTTGGATATGGCAAAGTTTTAACTGCAGCGACGCTGCGGGGAAGCTTCCAGCTTCCATGAACACCGCACAGCTCACCGAAAAATAGCGGTCACCGATCGCTTTCGGGCTTGGCAGGGGAAGCACCCTGCATCAACCACAGAGGTCAGCGCCTCAACTGAGAACCCACCCCGCCGTGCGTGAACGCGCGGCAACACTGCGAGGGGTGCGGATCAGCGTGAAGGGTGCTGGCCTCTTTTGCGCCCCGAGGATGTGTGGCGTGGATGCGCGGCGGGAATGAGCGGAGCGTCTGGGGTAGTCCCGCCAGCCGCGCCGTGAACCCGCCAGAGCCGTTAGATGTGCCAGCACTAGATGCGCCAGACCCGCTAGAGTGGAATGCTATGGACTACCCCAACCTGCTTGAGACTGCTTTCGACGAGTTTAGTGCCGCGCCTGCTGCAGCTACTGTGCCTACTGTAGCTACTGCGCCCGCCGCCGGTAATGAAGCCGGTGCCGCCGGTGACTCTGCAGGCGCGCCGCGGCTACTCATCTGGAGGCAGATCCGCTGGTCCAATCGCCGTCCGCTCATTGAGGTGGAACCTGTCGTGCCTGTAAGTGGTGGATCCATTGGCGGGGTCGCAGAAGGAGCTCATCACCGGGCATCTCAAGCGGCGGGGGAGAGTACTCCCGAGCCCGCGCAGCTTGGCGTTCCGAGCGGGGTGCGCATCCAGATTCCGCTGACCCCCGGCGCCTACCTGGGGTTGCGTATTCCGCACGATAGCGAGGGTGAACTCTACCGCTACTGCGCCGGATACACCACCGGCGTAAGCGGTGACGCCGCCTCCGACGCCGCCCCCGAATCCGCGGGAATCCGCCGCGTACCCTGCCCCGAGGGCACCAGCATCCAGCGTGGCCAGCAGTGCCCGCGCTGCACCGCCCGCGACGAATTCACCGCCCTGCACAGCGCGCACCTGTACCCCGGAACGCTCACCGAATCCATGCGCGCCTACGCCATGCTGGAGCACCGCCTCTACATCGCGACGTTCCCCGACGGCACGCACAAGGTCGGCACGAGCTCCCTGCATTCGACCCCGCGCCGCCTGGACGAGCAGGCGGTCGCCACCGCCACCTACATTGCGCTCGCACCCGACGGCCTGGCGATTCGCCGCGCCGAAGATGCCGTGACCGCCCTCGCGAAGATTCCGCAGGTCAAGCAGGTGGCGAGCAAGTACCGCGCCTGGACAAACCCGCTACCCGGTGCGCAGCTTCGCTCTGCCCATCAGGAGGCGGTCGCCCGCGCCCGCGAAGCGCTCGCCGAACTGGCGCGCACCGAGCCGGAGGTGCCGCTCACTGCCCTGGATGAGCCGTGGATTCCGTCGCTCGCCATGAACCGCCCGTATGCGGCTCTGCGGGCGCAATCGCCCGAACCTCTGGCACCCTGTGATTCTGGTCTGGGTGATTCCGGCACCGAGAGCGGGGCTGCTGGTTTCTTTTGCACGGGTGCGGCGGGCCAGTTTTTGAGCGCCCACACCGGCGATGCTGACGCGGCGTTCCTGGTGAATACTGCCGCGTGGCGGAATGTGCTGGTGGAGCCCGCACAGGAGTTCACGCGGGTGAGGGTACAGGGCTCGCTGTTCTAGATACCCCAGCACCCCGCCCCGTCCGGCGTGAGCGAACGAGTTCCAGCGGACCATTCAGCCGTTAGCGTGCGTGTACTAAAATGGTAAGCATGTCCAAACCCCTCATTCGTCTCCTCGGCCAGGGCGTACGCGCCGCGACTAAGCTTCGCGGCGGCGGCTCCGCCTTCCCCGGCCTTGTCATGGAAAAATTGCACCCCGACTTCGTCGCTGAAGAGCTCGCGAAGCTGCCCTACGGCGTGGTTGTTGTCTCCGGCACGAACGGTAAGACCACCACCACGAAGATGGCTATGCAGCTGCTTGAAGCTCAGGGTCTGAAGGTTTTCACTAACCGCACCGGTTCGAACTTTGTGCGCGGTGTTGCCGCGGCACTGCTGGGCGAGATGACTCTCGGCGGCAAGCTTGACGCTGATATTGCCGTGCTTGAGTTGGACGAGGCGCACGCCGTGCACTTCGTCAAGGCCGTCAAGCCCGATTACGCTCTGCTGTTGAACGTTCTGCGTGACCAGCTGGACCGTTTCGGTGAGATTGACACGACCCGCCGCATGCTGGCGACCGTCGCCTCCGCAACGACCGGCACCGTGGTGCTCAACCGTGAGGATCCGCGCATCTGCTCCCTCGCTGAGAACGTGCAGCCGGGTGTGACCGTCAAGTACTACGGCTTGGATGAGTCCTTGCGCTCGTACTTCCCCTCGGACGATGAGATGCGCGGCGGCACCGTCGCGAAGGTAACCCTGCCCGATGCAGACGTCACCCTGACCGCATTCTCCGGCACCTCCGCAACCTTCGATCTGGCGGGTGTGGAGCGAGTCGGCGAGATTAACCTCTACGGCATTTACAACATCTTCAACGCGGCTGGCGCTATGGCGCTGACCCGCGCCGTCATGGGCGAGAAGCTCAACGAAGATAAGCTCATCGCGGAGTTGGCGAAGATTACCCCCGCTTTCGGTCGTGGTGAGACCCTGAACGTGAACGGCCGCCCGCTGCAGCTGCTGCTGGTGAAGAACCCGAGCGGTTTCCGCCTGTCCCTGGCGAGCGCGAACGCTGACGACTACGCCACCATGATCACGATTAACGACCAGTACGCTGACGGTCGTGACGTGTCCTGGCTGTGGGATGTCGACTTCGACAGCTTGAAGAAGACCGGTGTGCAGATGGTTTCGGGTGTGCGCGCCTGGGATATGGCGCTGCGCCTGGAGCATGACGGCGTGAAGGTTGACGAGGTCAACGAGAACCTCGCCGATGCGCTCAAGGGCTTCATCGCCTCCAGCGGTAACGCGCCCATGCGTATTTTCTGCACCTACACCGCAATGCTGGCTCTGCGTGAAGAGCTCGCAAAGATTACTGACGTTGAGAGGGTCTCCTAATGACGGCAACTCACACTTTTGAGGGCACCCCCGCCTCCGGCCCCAATAACGGTAAGACTCTGCGTATTCTGCAGCTGTACCCGCTCGACATGAACATTTACGGCGACTGGGGCAACACCCTGGCGTTGGCTCGTCGCGCGCAGGCACACGGCTTTGACGTGCAGATTCTGGACCACAACCCTGGTCAGCCTTTCCCGGAGGATGTTGACATTATTCTGGGTGGCGGCGGCCAGGACTCCGGCCAGTCCGTGATTCAGGACGACCTGCACGCGAACGGTGACACGCTGCGCTCGCTGGCTGAGGCTGGCGTGCCGATGCTTGTCATTTGTGGCCTGTACCAGTTGTTCGGCAAGGAATTCCGCACCCGTGAGGGTGAGGTTCTCAAGGGCATCGGCATTTTTGATGCGCACACGGTCGGCGGCGATGACCGCCTGATTGGCAACATTGTTGAGGAGTCTGAGGAGTTCGGTACCGTGATTGGTTTTGAGAACCACTCGGGTCTGACTTACCTGGGCGCCGGATGCACCCCGCTGGCTACCGTCACCAAGGGTGAGGGTAACAACGTGACCGACTCGCATGAGGGTGCGCGCGTGCACAACGTGATTGGCACCTACCTGCACGGTTCGCTGCTGCCGAAGAACCCGAAGATTTCGGACTACCTGATTGAGCAGGCGGCTAAGCGTAAGTTTGGCGAGTTCACGCCGAACACGATTGACGACTCGCTGGTGGAGAAGGCACGCGCTTCGGCCGCGTCCCGCCCCCGCTAGCACCCTATTCCGGGCGGTGGCGTGCACTTTCTGAGGTGGTGTGCGCCTCCGCTACGGTATAGTTATGTGAGTACAGTACGGTGCGTGGGACGTTTCGCCGTGTCCGCACAGAGGTTTTGACTAAGGGAGATACGAATGTCCGGTCACTCTAAATGGGCGACTACTAAGCACAAGAAGGCTGCTATCGACGCTAAGCGCGCGAAGGCGTTCGCGAAGTTCATTAAGGCAATTGAAGTTGCAGCACGTATGGGCGGCGCTGATATTGCTGGTAACCCCGCTCTTGACCTGGCTGTGTCGAAGGCGAAGAAGAACTCCGTTCCTAACGACAACATTGACCGCGCAATCAAGCGTGGCGCTGGCCTGACCGGTGAGACCATTGACTACACCGAAATCATGTACGAAGCACGCGGCCCGCAGGGTACCGCTCTGTACATTGAGTGTCTGACCGATAACCGTAACCGTGCAGCGTCTGAGGTTCGCCTGGCTGTGACCCGTAACGGCGGCACCATGGCTGACCAGGGTTCGGTTGCGTTCCTGTTCGAGCGTAAGGGCGTTGCTGAGGTCACCAAGACTGACGGCCTGACCGAGGACGACGTTCTGATGGCTGTCCTGGATGCAGGTGCCGAAGAGGTTCTGGACGAGGGCGACGTGTTCACCGTTGTCTGTGCAGCAACCGACCTGCCCGAGATTCGTAAGGCACTGGACGAGGCTGGCCTGGAGTACAACAACGACGACCCGGTCTTCCGCCCGACCATGCAGGTTGACCTGGACGCTGAGGGTGCTAAGAAGTTCATGAAGCTGGCAGACGCTATTGAAGAGCTCGACGACGTTCAGAACGTCTACTCGAACGCTAACGTTTCTGCTGAGGTTATGGCAGAGCTGGAAGCTGAGTAATCACTCGGATTCTGATATCTGATGCTTGAAGAAGCCGCTCCTTTAACCGAGCCGCCGTAGGGTGGCTGGTTGGGGGAGTGGCTTCTTAGCGTCTTGGGCTATTTTGGGGATGCGCTGGGTACTTTTCGCAGGGCGCACGGTGACTGTTCTCGTGGTGATTGTTTACGCGGTGACCGCGCTCGTGGCACGCCCCGGTGCCGGGTGCTAGGATTCTGAAGGGCTAGAATCTAGAGATTCTCTAGGGAGTTTGTCGAAAGGGGAGATGATGGCCGCCGCTCAACCTGCCGCACGCGATAGCATGCGTGAAAACCATGCCGCCACCGCTGTGGAGCGTGTGCCGGGTGCCACCCGCATCATGGGTGTTGACCCCGGTCTGACCCGCTGCGGCTTCTCCATGCTTGATATGACTGCGGACCGTAAGGCGCACTTCGTGAACGTGGGTGTTGCCGGCACGATCCCGGCGGAGTCCCTGGACCAGCGTATTCTCTGGATTTTCAACGCCGCCTCCCACTGGCTCGACACCTACAAGCCGGATGCCCTGGCGATTGAGCGTATCTTCGCGCAGGAGCAGGTGAACACGGTGATTGGTACGGCGCACGCTTCGGGTGCGGTGATTTCTGCGGCGGCGATGCGCGGCGTGCCGGTGTTCTTCCATACCCCTTCGGAGGTGAAGGCGGCGGTGACCGGTAGCGGCCGCGCCGATAAGGCGTCGGTGGGTCGCATGGTGACCCGCATTCTGGGGCTGGATTCCATGCCGAAGCCCGCCGATGCTGCCGATGCCCTGGCGATTGCGATCTGTCACGGTTGGCGTGGCGGCGGCATCGGTTCTGGTATTAACATGGCGGCGCAGACGCAGACTCACCAGGGTTCACGCCCGGCACAGGCTTGCCGTGGTGGGTCGTTGACTCCGGCGCAGCGTGCCTGGATGGAGGCGGAGGCGCGCGCTCGTCGCTAGAGGTGCCTTCGTGGGCCTGTGTACCGCCTCCTGCTGGTTCGCGTATATTCGCTAAGAAGTTCGAATATATGCTTGATTTCAGAAGAAATATTCTAATATACTTGTAGTGTCTCCCCGTCGAACTGGGGGAGTGCGTTCTGTGGGTGCCGGAGTTCCCGGTGTCCTCACACTGCCGCGAGCCTCAATCCCGGAGGCGCGGTGTTGAAAGGTGGAGAGAAATGATTGCATCCCTGACCGGTCGTGTGGCTCAGGTGGGCCTTGATCATGCGGTGATTAATGTGAACGGTTTCGGCATGCTCGTGTACGCTACTGCGCGTACTCTCTCCAAGTTGCGCACCGGTGAGGAAGCTACCGTGCTGACCACCATGATTGTGCGTGAAGAGTCGATGACTCTTTACGGTTTTTCGGAGCCTGCCGAGCGTGAAGTGTTCGATATGATGCTTTCGGTTTCCGGCATTGGTCCGCGTATTGCGCTGGCGGTGTTGAGTGTTCACACTGCCGCTGAGGTGGAGCGCGCCGTGGCGACCGGTGACGATAAGGCGTTCACGAAGGTTCCCGGTATTGGCCCGAAGGGTGCTCGCCGTATTGTGCTGGAGCTTGCAGGCAAGCTGATTCTGAGCGATGGTCAGACCGATGAGCTGCCGCTGAGCCAGGGCATCGTCTGGAAGCCGCAGGTGCTTGATGCTCTCACCTCCCTGGGCTGGAGTGAGAAGGACGCTTCCGCCGCTATTGACGCCTACGTGCAGCACAACCCTGCCGCAGAGACCGAGCCGGTGGGTGTGGCCCTGCGCGGTGTGCTCGCCTCCTTGGGTACTCAGAACACGGTGGGCCGCCACTAATCGGCGCGCCCTGTTCGTTGTATCCCACTCAAACTTTTGTGAAAGAAGAATTCTATGAGCCAGAATCCCTATGAGCCGCAGCCCGCGGCGTCCCTGGTTTCCGGCGGGTATTTTCCCGGTCAGGTGCCCGGCACTCAGGCGTCTTCAGCTCCCGCCCAGCGCCTTGTGGCGATGGAAGAAGAGCCCGAAGAGAAGATGATTGAGGCGGCACTGCGCCCTAAGTCCCTGGATGACTTTGTGGGTCAGCGCCGTGTGCGTCAGCAGCTGTCCCTGGTGCTGGAGGCTTCGAAGATGCGTGGCCGTAGCGCCGACCATGTGCTGCTGTCGGGCCCTCCCGGTCTGGGTAAGACCACTCTCGCAATGATTATTGCCGCAGAGATGGAGGCGCCGCTGCGCATTACCTCCGGCCCGGCGATTCAGCATTCGGGTGATTTGGCGGCGATTCTGTCTTCGCTGACCCCCGGTGAGGTGTTGTTCCTGGATGAGATTCACCGTATGAGCCGCCCGGCTGAGGAAATGCTCTATATGGCGATGGAAGATTTCCGTGTGGATATTGTGGTCGGTAAGGGTGCGGGTGCGACCTCCATTCCGTTGGAGCTGCCGCAGTTCACCCTGGTGGGTGCGACGACCCGTGCGGGTCTGCTGCCCGGGCCTCTGCGTGACCGCTTCGGTTTTACCGGTCACCTGGAGTTCTACTCGGTGGAGGAGCTTGAGCTGGTGCTTCGCCGTAGTGCGGGCCTGATGGACATGCAGATTACCTCCGAGGGATTCACCGAGATTGCCGGTCGTTCCCGAGGCACGCCGCGTATTGCGAACCGCCTGCTGCGCCGTGTGCGTGACTGGGCGCTGGTGAACGGCGTAGACCGCATCAACGCGGGTGATGCCGCAACCGCGCTGGACATGTACGAGGTGGATTCGCGCGGCCTGGACCGCCTGGACCGCGCCGTGCTGGAGGCGCTGATTCACAAGTTCGGCGGCGGCCCGGTGGGTCTGTCCACCCTCGCCATTGCGGTGGGTGAAGAGACTGAGACCGTGGAGACGGTTGCCGAGCCGTATCTGGTGCGTGAGGGCCTGATTGGTCGTACTCCGCGCGGTCGTGTGGCTCTGCCCGCGGCGTGGGAGCACCTCGGCTTGGAAGCGCCGGAGATTCAGCTCTAGGCCCGCATCAGCTCTAGACCCGCACCAGCTGATAACACAGCAGTTGATGACACAGTAGTAGCCCGTGGGAGGTAGCAACAACCTCCCGCGGGCTTCTCTGTGCGCTCCTTGTATCGTTCGGCAACGCATCTTTCTGCACCACTTCTGCAGGCGCTGCCGGGCTCTATCGGGCTTTGCCGGGCTTCATTGGGGACAGAAAATTACGCCGAGAGAGTCCAAAACTCAGGTTAACCTCACAAAAATGCTGGTTCGGGTCACTAAAGCTCATGCTCTCGCGTAGGATGGATACGTACTGTATCTACGATTCCACACCTTCTGGTACGCTCAACCCTCGCGGTGAGCGGCACGGGTGCGGATGTGAAAGTGAGACCATGGATTTTAACCTCCTGATTATGATTGCC